>Ga0070669_100001997_pt1 | contig 14759 bp, 10 predicted proteins | sample KBSS53metaG_FD_64680 | JGI IMG/M metagenome (GOLD analysis project Ga0070669, IMG submission 64680) | Switchgrass rhizosphere microbial communities from Kellogg Biological Station, Michigan, USA - KBS S5-3 metaG | ecosystem: Host-associated > Plants > Roots > Rhizosphere > Soil ... | reverse complement strand
GGGCCAGCGCCTCCTGGAACAGCCGCAGGTTGGCCGCGCGCACGGCGACCAGCGTCGAGGACGGGTAGATCGCCTTCATCTCCATCGCCTCTTCCAGCGTCACGACCTCCGCGGCGCTCTCGAGGTGAGCGGCCGCGGCCTCCGCGGCTTCCGCCTCCTTGAACCCGCCGCGATGTCCCCCGATCCAGCCGCGGCGCACCGCGTACGCGATGCCAAACCCGACCACAGTCACCGATCCGCCGAACAGCGTCGCCTTCGTCTTCTCGATCAGGTTGACGCCCCACGCGAGCACCACCAGCGCCGACGTGAACAGCCCCACCCAGAACGCCGGCCCGCGGAAGCGCTCCTGCGCGCGCAGCCGGTCGATGCCGATCGACGTCAGCGTGAACGCGCCCAGCAGCCCGAACGAATACATGTCGCCCAGCAGCGCCATCTGCCCGCGCGTCGCCAGCACGACCACCGCCGGCACCAGCACCGAGATCGCGATCGCGCGGTGGGGCGTGCCGAAGCGCTGGTTGCGCTCCGCCAGCCACTGCGGCAGGAAGCCCAGCCGCACCAGCGCCAGGAACACGTGGTAGCAGCCGATCAGCGCCGTGTTCGACGCGCCCAGCAGCAGCGTCGCCGACGTGATGACGATGGCGATACCGAGCGCCCGCCCGCCGAACGCCGCCCCCAGCTCGTAGACGAACTGGTCCGGGTTCGCGTGCGCCGCGTCCAGCAGCGCGGTCTCGAACGCCGTGATGATCGGCGACGTGATCAGAATGCACGCCACCACCAGCAGCATCGCCCGCAGCGCCACCTTCTCGCGCGGCTCCTGCAGCGCGGGCGCGATCTGGCTGATCGACTCCAGGCCCGAGAACGCCAGCCACGAGCTGCCGAAGCCGACCAGGATCGTCCATGGCTTCAGCGCCGCCACCGCCGTGAACTGGTGCATCACCAGCTGCCAGTGCGCGGCGTCCATCCGTATCACCACTGCGCCGATGACGACCAGGTTCACCAGCAGCGACGCCACCGCCAGCACCGCGGTCAGCTGCGCCGACTCGCGGATCCCGACGTAGTTCAGCGCGCCCAGAATGATCAGCGCGCCGCACGCCGCCGGCGCGATGACGCCTGCCAGCCCGGGCACCTCGGCCGCCAGGTACTGGAAGCCACTCACCGACGAGATCGCGCCCGTCAGGAAATAGTCGACGCAGATCAGGATGCCCCCGAGGCACCCGATGAACGGCCCGAACGCGTCCGACGCGACCGACACGACGCCGCCGCCGTCCGGGTAGCGCGCGGCGACGTCGACGTACTTCATCGACAGGAAGATGAACGCGATGCCGGTCGCCAGAACGAACGCCGCCGCGGGCGACGGGCTGGTGCCGCCCAGCTCGCGGAACAGCAGACCCGGAACGTAATAGATCGACGTGCCGATGTCGGCGAAGACCACCGCCCACGCCAGCAGCGCGCCCAGCCGCCCCGACGACTTCTTCCGCTCGAACAGCGCCTCGGGGATGTCGGTGAACCGACGTCCCCCGCGCCGCGCCCGCGGCTCCGGCGGCGTGATGATGGTCGGCGGTTGGCCCCCCGCGCTACTCACAGATCACCACGTGCACCTGTTCGGGCAGCTCGCTGAGCAGTTCTTTCAGCACGTCGCCGCGCAGGAACGTCCAGACCGCCGATCGCGCGGTCGTTCCCATCAGCACGCACCGGGCCTGTAGCTCCTCGGCCGCCTCGGCGATCGACGCGCCCGGGTTGTGGGCCAGCCGCCAGATCGGCACCGCCTCCATCTTCTCGGCCGCGATGTCCTTGACCGCGGCGTCCAGCACGTCCAGCGCGTCGTCGGACGGCCCCGTGCGCGGCGGGAAGAACAGCCCCGGGATCTGGTCGACGAAGATGACGTAGACCGCCGCGTCGCCCGCGCCGCGCGCGCGCCGCGCGGCCTCGCGGCACAGGTTCTTGTTGGGACCGCGCAGCGCGACCAGCGTCGTCGACGGATAGGTGCTGCGCAGCGCGACCGCCTCCTCCAGCGTGATCACCTCGTTGGTGGTGGGACCCGCCGCCGCCGCCCGCTCCGCCGAGGCCGCGCGCAGGTAACCGAACCGGCCTGACCGGATCCACCCGCGGTGCGTGACGAACGCGACCGCCAGCTGCAATCCCGTCACCGTGACGCCGTACAGAGTCGACACCGGCTTCGTGAACCAGCTGGTGACCCACGGGATGAACAGCGTCAGGCTGGACGCCGCGGCGATGATCAGCGGCAACCCGCGCCGCTTCTCGCGCCACGCGATCACCGCCAGGCTGACAGACGTGATCGCGTACGACCCGAGCAACCCGAACGCGAACACCTTGCCCAGCCGGAACAGCTCGCCGCCGGTCGTGATCACCAGCAGTACCGTCGCCGCCGTGATGACGACGATCGCGCCGCGCGGTGTGCCGAAACGCTTGTGGCGCATCGCCATCGCCGCCGGCAGGTAGCCCAGCTCGCCGGCCGCCTTGAACACGTTGTAGCAGCCGATGAACGCGACGTTCGCGCCCACCAGCAGGAACCCCGCGCCCGTCAGCGACAGCGCGATCAGCAGCGCGCGCCCGCCGTACGCCTGCGCGACCGCCGCCAGCAGCGCCGGGTGCGGGCCGATCCCGCGCGCCTGCGCCGCCTCGACGCCGATGACCGTGAACAGCGGCACCGTCACCACCAGGCTGACGACGACCAGGACGGAGACGATGCGCAGCACGCGGCGCCGCGGCTCACGCAGCGCGGGCGCCAGCTGCCCCAGCGATTCCAGCCCCGAGAACGCCAGCCACGCCGCCGCGAACCCGGTCGCCGTCTCCGTCCAGCGCTGCGACGCCATGTCCTTGAAGCTGGTCCAGAACGCCATCCAGTGAAGCGTGGGCACTTGCGCCAGCACGACCCAGACCAGCACGACCTCGCAAACCAGCGCGGCCACGCCCATCGCCAGCGCCACCCGCGGCAGCTCGCGCACGCCGACCCAGTGCAGGGTGCCCAGCAGCAGCAACGCCGCCACCGACATCACCGGGATCTCGTGCGCGAAGGGACGGATCGCGGCGATGTAATGCAGGGCGGTCACCACCGAGATGGTGATGGTCAGCAGGTACGCGCTGACCATCAGCGCCCCCGAGATGACGCCGACGCGCGGGCCGAACGCCTCCGACGCGGCCGCCACGCCGCCCCCGCCCTTCGGGTAGCGGCGCGCGATCTCCAGGTGACCCAGCGCGACGAAGATGAACGCCACCGCGGCCACCAGCACGAACACCGGCGCCAGGCCCCCGACCTGGGCGTAGAGGATGGCGGGGACGTAGTAGACCGACGTCCCGAGGTCGGCGAACACGACCGCCCAGGCGAGCGCAGGGCCCAGATACCCCACGCCGCGGCCGGGACCGGCGGCGGGGCTTCGCAGCTCGATTTCTGGAGCCGGGCGGGCGCCCGGCGGTTCGTCCGCCATCGTGGTGGGGGCGCAGCTTCCCCCCTTCCCCCCCTCGGTGCAACTTGACGATGCTGAACAACCGATCTGATCGCGAAGCGGCGGGAATTTTGAGCCTTTAGACGGTCCGATACACGCTTTTCACTTGAAGACCCGACCTTCGTCGGGAAGACTGCGACCCCGCAATGCCCAAAGATCCCGAGAGTTTGTCCACCCTGAAAAGCCGCGCCTTCGACCTTCGCATCGACAACCTCACCGCCATCACCGCCGCCGCGAGCGGCCACCCGGGCGGAACGCTGTCGGCGATGGACATCATGCAGGCGCTTTTCTTCGGCGAGATGCGCCACCGCCCGACGGAACCGCACTGGGCCGAGCGCGACCGCTTCGTGCTGTCGAAGGGCCACGCGGTCCCGGCGCTGTACACGGTGCTGGCGCACGCCGGGTACTTCTCGCGCGACCTGCTGCCGACGTTGCGGCGGCTGGGCAGCCCGCTGCAGGGCCACCCCGCGAACTTCCTCCTGCCGGGGATCGAGGCGTCGACCGGCTCGCTGGGCCAGGGCTTCTCGATGGCGATCGGGATGGCGCTGGCGTCGAAGCTGGACGGGGACAAGTTCCGCGTCTACTCGATGATCGGCGACGGCGAATCGCAGGAAGGGCAGATCTGGGAGGCCGCGATGGCGGCGCCCAAGTACAAGCTGGACAACCTGTGCGTCATCCTCGACCACAACAAGGGTCAGATCGACGGCTTCGTCGACGAGGTCATGAGCCTGAACCCGATCGCCGACAAGTGGCGCGCGTTCAACTGGCACGTGGTGACGTGCGACGGGCACGACTACACGTCGATCCAGTCGGCCTTCGCCGCCGCGCGCGCGACCAAGGGAAAGCCGACGTTCATCCTCGCGGAGACGACGAAAGGGAAAGGCGTGTCGTTCATGGAAGGCAAGGTGGGCTGGCACGGTGTCGCGCCGACGCAGGCGCAGCTGGAGGACGCCGTGAAAGAGCTGCGCGCTGCCAAGGCCGCGCTCGAAGGGGGCAACTGAGATGGGCGCGCCGGTCAAGAACGAGCCAGGGTCGACGTCGGTCGCGTCGCGCGATTCTTTTGGTGACGCGATCGCCCGGCTGGGCGAGACGCATCCCGAACTGGTCGTGCTGGAAGCCGACCTTTCGGAGAGCACGCGGTCGAAGAAGTTCGCCAAGAAGTATCCCGACCGCTTCTTCCAGATGGGGATCGCCGAGGCGAACATGCTGGGCGTCGCGGCCGGCCTGTCGCTGGCGGGCAAGGTTCCGTTCTGCTGTTCGTTCGCCGCCTTCGTGGCAGCGCGCTTCGACCAGGTGCGCATGTCGGTCTGCTATTCGTCGACCAACGTGCGGATCGTCGGCAGCCACGCCGGCGTCGGCATCGGCGAGGACGGCTACTCGCAGATGGGGCTGGAGGACATCGCGGCGATGCGGTCGCTGCCGACGATGACCGTCATCCAGCCGGCCGACGATCTGGAGACGGCGGGCGCCGTCGAGGCGTTGCTGACGCACAAGGGACCGGCGTTCCTGCGCACGACGCGCCAGAAGCTGCCGCGCGTGAACAAGGAAGGCTACAAGTTCGAGCTGGGCAAGGGCGTCACGCTGGTCGACGGGAAAGACCTGACCATCGTCGCCACGGGCGGCACGGTCGCGGGCGCGGTGCAGGCGGCGGCGCTGCTCGCAAAGGACGGCGTCAGCGCGCGCGTCATCAACATCCACACGATCAAGCCGCTGGACGTGCCGCTGCTGGTGAAGGCGGCGCGCGAGACCAAACGCATCCTCACCGTCGAGGACCACCAGATCACGGGCGGCCTGGGCGGCGCGGTGTGCGAAGCGCTCGCAGAGGTCGAACCTGTGCGCATCCACCGCCACGGCATCCTCGATGTGTTCGGCGAATCCGGCACGCCCGAGGGCCTCTACAAGCACTTCAAGCTCGACGCCGACGGCATCGCGGCCGTCGCCCGCGACTTCCTGAAGTAGATCAGGGCGGCGCGAGGCGCTGCAGTGTTCCGCCCGCGCCGCCGATCCACACGGTTCCGTCCTTCGTCTTCGCGACGGCGAAAAGGTCCGCCTCCGTTCCCGACGGAACGGGCGCCCACGTCTTGCCGTTCCAGCGCAGCACCGTGCCGCGATCACCGACGGTCCAGACGTCGTTCGCCCCGGTGCCCGTGATCGCGCGCAGCGGCCCGCCGCCCGCGACCTTGTTTCGTTTCCAGCTCTTGCCGTCCCAGCGCAGGATGTACGGCGTAGGCTCGACTCGCCTTATGGTGCCCTGCCCGTACCGCTCGGACGGGCCGACGTCACCGCCCGTGCCGACCAGCCAGAAGTCCTTCGGACCGCTGCCCCACGCGCCCCGGAAGTCGGCCGTCCCGCCCCACGAGAAGGCGGCGTCCTCGGAGGAACCACCGTCGATCCACCCGCGGCCGTCCCAGCGTCTGACCATCGACTGGCCCGCAGCCAGCACGAAGTCCGCGCCGGCGCCGCCCAGCGCCATGACCCCGTACGGGTTCGAGCTCAGCACCGACCAGCGCCGCCACGCAGCGCCGTCCCAGCGAAAAAACGCGGCCGCATCGCCGGCCGCCCACACGTCCCGGGTGCTCGCGCCCCACACCGCGAAGAGCGGCTCGGCCGTCCCGGTCGCGACGCTCGTCCACAGCTTGCCGTTCCAGTGCCAGGCGGCGCCACCGAGGCCTACCAGCCAGATGTCGTCGGGCGCCAGCCCCCAGAACCCTTTCGGAAACTGATCCAGCGCCGCCGCCCGTTCCCAGTCCTTGCCGTTCCAGCGGCGGATCTCGCCGGCGCGGTTGTCGGGCGCGACCGCGAACGACACCGCGGCCCAGACGTTGGCCGCGCCGTCTGCCCACAGCGAGACGACGTCCTCGGTTTTGTCGAGGTCGATCTCCGACGCGGGCACCGTCCATTTCCCGTTCGCCCACCGCATCGTCGGCTGGCGGGCCTTCGCGCCGACGAACAGCCACATCTCGTCGCGCCCGACGACGAGCCCTCGCCACTCCCGGGGCAATCGCGTCACGTTTTCGATCCAGGAACGGATGCGGCCGATCACCACCAGCGTCGTCCCCTGCGAGCGATAGATGTTTCCCTCCGCGTCCGTCGCGAAGACATGGCCGCCCGGAACGCCGCCGATCCAGATGATCCCCGTCGCCCGCCCCTTCGGGAGATCGGACGCGGGCTGCGCCACTGCCGTCCAGCTGCTTCCGTCCCAGCGGCGGAGCCCGTTCGGCCCAGCCATCACCCAGACGTCCGACGGCCCGGTTCCGCCGCCGGCGCGGACAAATTTCGTGTCCATCGAAAACGTCGTCCAGGCGGCGCCGTCTCGACGCGCGACGCCCCCCTCGCCGCCCACCCAGACGTCGCGCGGTCCCGAACCCCACAGCGCGCTGAACCGTTGAATCCCCGACGGGGACGCGACGTCGACGACGGCCTTGCCATCCCAGTGGCGGACCTTCGCGCCGTCGCGGTTGTACGCGCCGTAGGGCCACTCGAGCATCCAGACGTCGTCACCGCCGGTTCCCCAGAGCTGGTAAACGGCGGTGGTCTCCGGGCCCGTGGTCCCGCGATCGACCTTTTCCCAGCGGGCGCCGCGCCGCCGGTACAGGCGGCTGCCGCTGTCGGGACAGCGCACCTCTCGCAGTCCGTAACCGTCTTCGTAGTCTTCGCGTCTGGTGATGTGCTGCGCGCCCGACAGCCAGACCTCGCGTCCGTTGGCCCAGAGGGCGATCAGGAGATCGCAACGTTCATCGAAAGGCGTCGGCACCGCTTGCCATCCGCAGCCATCCCAGTGCACGAGGACGTGGCTCGTGAAACGCCCCTGGGCATCGTGACGCGAGCCGATCGCCCACGCGTCCGAAGCCGTCCCGCTGATCTCGCCGATCTCGTCGGCGGGATCGGTCGCCGGCAGCGACGGGCACTTCTTGGCGGCTGCGCCCTGCGCGCTGCGCGCGCACAGACCGGCGCCGATCAGCAGCCCGAGCGCTACCCACTTCTGCCCAGACATCACGGCGGGCCTATTATAGGCGGATGGCGACGCGCCCGGATCCGGTGCGGCTGGGGCTGCTGATCGCGGCCGCCGTCTGGTTCGCGGCCACGACGAGGACGGTCGCCAATCAGCCGGAGCGTCCGACGCACGAGCAGGAGGTGGAGTGGTTTCGTAAGCGTATCGAGACAACGCTGAAGTGCCCCGACCTCTCGCGCGAGCCCGGCGTGTTCGGGGACGTCGAGGTCACGTTCAAGACGCGCACGAAGTTCACCGTCGTTGCGAACGCATCGCTGGGCACACCGTTCGCCGCCTGCGTCGCCAAGGCCCTCCGCGAGAGCGAGCGGTACTTCCCGGCGCCCTACGATTACGAGCGCGGGCGCAGCGAAGGATCTGACGAGGCCCGTTTTGGAGAACCAGAGCTGATCGTCTTCTCGTTTGGCAAGCCGCAGCCGAACCTGCCCGAGCCGAACCGGTTGATCCCGGCCTGGAAGACGGCCCGCCGGAACGACCGCCCCGTGCGCTGGATCCTGCCCCCCGACATCACGGTCACGCCGGAGGGCTGCCTCTTACCGGCATCCCAGTCGATCCGCGCCGGCGTCGAGCAGTGGCTCGAAAAGTGGTCGAAGCCTGTCTCATCGATCTGGTGGGCGCAGCCGCAGGCGCTATTGATTCATTCCGGCGTGCCGCGGTTGATCGATCGCACCTGGCTGGTCGTTCCTCGAGACGAGGCGTACTGCCTTCGCCCGGCGGACGACGCCCTGCGCGCGCAGATCGATGAACGCGGCGCGTGCTGGCGCGGCGCGACCGCCGACATCCTGCTGGAGCCGCGGACCGGCTTCCCGACCGATCGGAGCTACAGATCCGTCAGCATCGCCGACGCGAATGCCTGCGCCATCGACGCCGCCGGCGCGATCGTGTGTTGCGGATTCCCGCGGCCGCCGCCGCCGCCCAAGGGCACGTTCAAGTCAGTCAGCGTGGCGTCCGAGCTCGCCTGCGCCGTGCGCAGCGACGACACGGTCGTCTGCTGGGCGGGAAAGACATCCGGGCAGGAATTCGCAGGTCGCTACGCGGACGTCGTCGTCGGAGACGGGTCGGTGTGCGCGCGCCGGCTCGACGACGGGCGTTTCGAGTGCCACGGCAACCCGCTCGACGTGTCGGGCGAGGTTCGGCAACTGGCGATGGGGTACGGGCATTGCGTGCTCCGGCGCGAAGGAACGCTCGACTGCGGCGAGCGCGGCGGCAACCCGATACTGCCGCCGCCGCAGCCGGTGATCGCGGTCGATCGCAATGAAAAGATCTGCGCGCTCGTCGACAGCGGCGAGGCGATGTGTCCAGAGACCGGCACATCGGGGCGGTGGGGTCTCGTCTCGCGGGACCGCTTCAAGGACATCGCGACGACGACCTGGGGCGGCTGCGGGCGGCGGCAGGACGACACCGTCGCCTGCTGGGGCCGGCTGCCCGGCCCCGTTCCGCAGGGCCGCTTCAAGGCGCTGGACGGCGGGACCTACCACATCTGCGGCGTCCGCGACGACGGCCGCATCGCCTGCTGGGGCGGCCACGACAACAACAAGCCGATGATGGGATTGGGGTTGCCGTACGCGGAGTTCGAATGATCGCGTCGGCCGCGGGTCCGGCGCGCGACCCGGGCCCGTCGCGACCGTCCTATACTGGCGCGGCATGAATCGCTTCCAGCAGCGCGCGGCGCAGGTTCCGCGCCCGATCGCGGTGCCGCTCATGCTGCTGCCGTGCGCCGTGGCGGCGTACTGGTGGATCACCTATTCGGGGCTTTATCGCGTGGTCGCGGAGGCACAGCTCCAGAGCTTCGAGTCGTACTACCCGTCGTTCACGGCGATACTGACGGTATTCCTCTCCTTGATCCCGTCGATCATCGCGATGCAGATCATCGGCGAGATGCGGGAGCGCGAGCGCAGCCCGCAGGAAGCCGCCGCGCTCGCCGCCGAGGTGGCCGAACGCGGGGCGCGCCACAGCCACTGGGTTCAGCGCCATCATCGAAGGCTGCTCGGTCTCGTGCTGACGGTCGGGCTGGCCGGCGTCGGCGTCTACTTCTCGGCGTCAGCCCGGTTTGCTGGCACGCGCGTGCAGGTCGACGCGGCGGCGCTGGAGCGGGGCGAGAAGCCGGCCGGGCGCTTCGCCGAGCTCACGGGTCGGTTCTTCGCCGACGACCTCGTCACCGTCAGCGAGACCAACCACACCGAGAAGACGTACGTCCCGATCGTCTCGCAGAGGTGGCAGTGGCAGCCGGATCACCCGGCGCGCGCCTACCTGGAGCTGGACGGAACGATGATGGACAACTACGCGGGCGCGCTCGCGACCGGCCACTACGAGGGCATGCTGACCACGAACAGCTTGCCCGGGCCGGTCATCACGGCGCTCGAGAACCGCGGCCATCCCGCGCCCGATCGCTACTGGGTGCTCGAGTACCGGCAGACGCCCGAGAAGCAATCCAACCTCGCGTACGCGATGTACTTCGCGGCCGTGGTCATCGGCCTCATCACCGCGATCGGCTGGGCGGTCGCGGCGCACTACGAACGAAAACGAAAACGCGGCATCCTGGTGTGAAGCTACCGGAGCCCGTCGATCAGCGCCGATGGGCGGGCGCCGGCTGGGGTGAAGGTCAGGCGGCGGGCGTCGTCGCCGGCGAAGTCGATGGCGATGTGCAGGCGCTCCGCCGGGGCGGCGTCGGGGAAGCGGTCCAGCCATTCGATGGCGACGGCCGCGCGATCGAACGCGTCCACCAGGCCCAGCTCGGCCAGCTCGCGCGCGTCCTCGATGCGATAGAGATCCGCGTGCACGAGCGGGACGCGGCCGGGGTGCTCGTTGACCAGCGCGAACGTCGGGCTGGCGACGTGGCGGTCGGGCGGGACGTCCAGCCCGCGCGCCAGGCCCTGGACGAACGTCGTCTTGCCCGCGCCCAGCGGCCCGGTCAACGCGAGCACGTCGCCCGCCGCCAGCAGTCGGCCCAGGCGTTCGGCGATCGCCTGGGTCTCGGCAGCGGTCGCCGCGGTCAGGATCAGCGGCGTGGTGCTCAGAGCTTGATCTTCTCGAAGTGGACCAGATCGGCGAACGCGGCGAAGCGCTCGCGGATCTGGCTCAGGTCCAGCCGGCGGAAGCGGTCCAGGCTGAAGTCTTCGACGGAGAACGACGCCAGCACCGACCCCATGATCATCGACGTGCGAATCGTCGTCGGCGACGTGTCGCCCTCGCGCGCCAGCCATCCCATGAAGCCGCCCGCGAACGAGTCGCCGGCGCCCGTCGGATCGACGACGTCCTCGATCGGGAACGCGGGCGCCGCGAACACGCCGCCCTCGTGGAACAGCAGCGCGCCCGCATCGCCGCGCTTGATGACCACCGAGCCCGGGCCCATCGCGCGGATCGCGCGCGCCGCCGCCGGCAGGTTTGCCTGGCCCGAAAGCTGGCGCGCCTCCTCGTCGTTGAGCAACAGCATGTCGACCCGCTCGAGCAGCTTCAGCAGCTCGGGCTTCTTGATGTCGATCCAGAGGTTCATCGTGTCGCACGCGACGAACTTCGGCTTCTTGGCCTGTTCCAGCACGCCCAGCTGTAGCACCGGATCGATGTTGGCCAGGAACACGTAGTCCGAATCGGCCCACCCGGCCGGCAGCTTGGGACGAAACTCCTGAAAGACGTTCAGCTGCGTGTCCAGCGTCGTGCGCGTCGAGAAATCGGGCGCGTACACGCCCGCCCAGCGGAACGTCCGGCCGCCCTTCACCCGCTCCAGGCCCGCGATGTCGACGTTGCGCGACTGCAAGAACTTGGTGTGCGCGTCGTCGAAATCATCGCCGACCACGCCCACCAGGCGCACCTGCGTCGGCGTCAGAAAAGACGCCGCGGCGGAGAAGTACGTCGCAGCGCCGCCCAGGACCTCGACGCGCTTTCCTGCGCGGGTCTCCACCGAATCGAGCGCAACGGAGCCAACGACGAGCAACGAAGACTTGGTCACAGATCCCTCCCATGCAGCAGACGTAAGCGGCCGCGCGCCTCGGCCGAAATCGCATCAGGCGCGGTGATGACGGCGTGCGCGGCGGCGCGCGCGCACGTACACGGAGCAGCTTTCGCGACGTGCTCGCCGAGACGACGGATCACGTCCTGCGCGCCGGCCACGTTCGCGCGCAGCACGGCGACGACCGCCTCGACGCTGACCGCCGCTTCACTGGCGTGCCACGCGTCGTAATCGGTCACCAGGGCCAGCGACGCGAAGCAGACCTCGGCCTCGCGGCACAGCTTGGCTTCGGTGGCGCCGGTCATGCCGATGATGTCGGCGCCCCAGCTGCGGTGCAGCTGCGATTCCGCGCGCGTCGAGAACTGCGGTCCTTCCATGCAGACGTAGGTGCCGCCGCGGTGCACGCGCTTGCCGCCCGGAGCGGCCGCGGCGGCGACGGCGCTCGCAAACGCGGGACAGGTCGGCTCGGCGAAACCGACGTGGCCGACCACGCCGTCGCCGAAGAACGTTGAAGCGCGCCGGAACGTCTTGTCGATGAACTGGTCGGGCAGCACGAAGTCGCCGGGCGCCAGTCCCTCGCGCAGCGAGCCGACCGCCGACACCGACAGGATGCGCTGGGCGCCCAGGCTCTTCAGCGCGAACACGTTCGCGCGGTAATTGATCTCGGACGGCGAAAACCGGTGGCCGAGGCCGTGGCGGGGAAGGAACAGCAGGCGCGCGCCGCCGATGCCGCCGCTGACGATGGGCGCGGACGGCGGTCCGAACGGCGTGGACACTTCCTCGCGGCGCGGCTCGGTGAGCCCGTCGAGATCGTAAAGGCCGCTGCCTCCGAGGACGCCGAGTATCATTGCAACGCTCGCGGGATCCCTATCATGGAATCGCCCCCCTACGACATCATCGAGTACCTCGTCGCCCACGGCGCCTATGTCGAGGCCGCGCGCATCGCGACGGACCGCGGCGAGCTGCGGCGCGCGATCTCGCTGTACGAGCGGGTGTGGCGGTTCGTCGATGCTCTGCCGCTGGCGATCACGCTGGGCGATCGTGGGCTGGCGGTCCGGCTGGCGCTGGACGGCAACCTGCCGGCCCGGGCCACGGAGATCGCCGACGCCGCCACGGCCGAGGCTGATCTGACTGCGGTCGCCGACGCGTTCGCCGACCGCGGGCGCTTCTTCGAGGCCGGTCGCACGGCCGAGCGGGCGCGGCAGTGGGCGCGCGCCGCCGCGCTTTACCGGCGCGCGAACGCCCCGATCGACGAGGCGCGCGCGCGCGTCCGCGCCGGCGAACTGCGCGAGGCGGGGCTGCTGTACGAACGCCTGGTGGCGCAGGGTAGCGCCGAAGAGGCCGCCGCCGCCCGGCTGGCGCTGGGCCGGCTGCTCAGCCGCCTGGGCCGCCACGAAGAGTCCGCGCGCCACCTGCAGGTGGCCGCACGCACGCCGGCGTTGCGGGTGGGCGCGTGGCGCGCGCTGTGCGCGCCCCTGCTGGCGCTGGGATTCCGGGGCGCGGCCGGCGAGCTGGTGGAACGGTTGCGCAAGGATCAGCCCGCGCTGCCGCGCAACCCCGAGGAGCTTGTCGCGCTGGAAGAGGCAGAAGCCGCCGCCGCGGAGGGCGATGGGCTGTTGCCCGCCAAGCGCGGCGCGGGCGCCGCGACCGCGGTGGCCCGGCGGTTCGAGATCCGGCGGTTGCTCGGCGGCGGCGCCACCGGCCGCGTTTACGAGGCCGTCGACACGTTGCTGGGTACGCCCGTCGCGCTGAAGCTGCTCCAACTGGGCGGCGCGCCCGGCGATCCAGAGCGCCAGGCGTACCAGCGCTTCGCGCGCGAGGCCGAAGCGGCGGGGCGCCTGCGCCACCCCAACATCGTCGCGCTGTTCGACGCGCAGCCGGCGTCGGGCATCTTCGTGTTCGAGCTGATGGGCGGCGCGACCCTGGCCGAACGGCTGGCGACCACTGGCGCGCTGACGCCCGCGGCCGCGCGGCGGGTGGCGCTGGATCTGCTGGCGGCGCTGGGCGCGGCGCACGAGCGCGGCATCATTCACCGCGACGTCAAGCCGGCGAACATCTTCTTCGACGTGGCCGGCAACGCGAAGCTGGGCGATTTCGGAGGCGCGCACCTCGCCGACTTCGGTCAAACGCAGTCGGGCGGTTTCCTCGGAACGCTGGCGTACATGTCGCCGGAACAGATCAGCAGCGCCCCGATCGGCGCCGCCGCCGATCTTTATGCGCTGGGCGCCACGCTGTTCGAGGCGCTGACGGGGCGGCCGCCGTTTCTGGGTCCCGATCTGGTCGGGCAGCATCTGGGCGAAACGCCGCCGGCGCCGACGTTGCTGCGCGGGACGCTGGGCCCCCAGCACGACCAGACGCTGCTGCGCGCGCTCGCCAAGGCGCCGTCCGACCGCTTCGGGTCAGCCGCCGAGATGGCTGACGCGGTCGCCGCGTGGCCCGTCGAAGAGGGCGCAGTGGCCGTACCGGAAGCGGTGCGCGCAGCCGGCGACAACAGCGAGCGCCTGATGAACGCGGCGCTGCCCGTGCAGCCCAGCGAGGAAGACCACGAGCTGTGGCGCACGCCCGAGGCGCGTCTGGCCGTACGCCGCGACCCGCGCACGGCGCGCAACGTCCTCATCGAGGAGCGAACGCAACCGCTGGCGGACGCGGCGATCGATCGGTTGCGCAACATCGCCGCCGCGGGCGGGCCGCTCGTGCAGCGCGTGCTGCGGCTGTCGGACGACCGGCGCGCGATCTGGTACGAGGCGATCGTCGGTGAACCGGTGCCGCTCGACGAGATCTCGGACGACGAGCGCCGGCGGCTCGCGCGCGCCATCGCGTCGCTGCCCGAAGGCGCGGCTCGTCTCGTCGCGCGCACCTCGAGCGGACCGGTGGTTCTGATCGCGCCGGAGCGACCGGCCGGATAGCCGCTTTCCGCGACACGAATGTCGCGCTCCGCGCGGCGCATGACACCGATCGCGGACCGCAAGCCCGCACAAGTCGCGAGCGGCGTATGTGCGCAAACGGGTGGCACGTCGGTTGCTCGAACGCCCCGGCGTGAAACGTCGCTTACCTGTCGCGACCTGCGCGCTGCTGGCCGCGCTGTCCGCGTGTGCTGGCAGCAGCGGCGACTTGGGCGGAGCATCGCCCTCCGGCAGCGGCAACATCTCGGGCGGGGCGGGCACCGGCTTCGGCCCGGGCGCGGCAGGCAGCAGTGGCTTCGACGCCGGACCGGCGGGCACAGGCGGGACGCTGCCGCCCGAGACGGAGCTGGAGAGCTCGTACGAGGTCCCGGTCGCGACCGGCCATTTCATCTGGGTCGCGAACCCGACCAGCGGCCGCGTCGCGTACATCAACGCCG
>Ga0070669_100001995_pt1 | contig 14767 bp, 9 predicted proteins | sample KBSS53metaG_FD_64680 | JGI IMG/M metagenome (GOLD analysis project Ga0070669, IMG submission 64680) | Switchgrass rhizosphere microbial communities from Kellogg Biological Station, Michigan, USA - KBS S5-3 metaG | ecosystem: Host-associated > Plants > Roots > Rhizosphere > Soil ... | reverse complement strand
GATCGGGGGTGCGCTCGCTCGGAGTCTGGAGACAAGATGAAACTTCAGTTTCACTATAAGGCAAAACAAACGCATCGGCCACCGCAAAGAATGCGGAGTCTGATCGCTGCGTCAGTTATGATCGTTTAGAGGCGGGCACCGCCCGCCGTCTCAACGCAAGGGAAACGCTTTCTGAAGGAAGCGGCGCCGGCGGGCGGTGCCCGCCTCTAAACGATCATGGTCTGACTCGCTGCTTGCGATTTTGTTCGTTTATCTTTGCAAGCTTCGGGTACTATGAACTTCGTAATGCCGCGCGAAATTACCAACAAAGAAGCAATTCTCGCCGCCCTCAAGTCGATGGAGCTCACATCTGAGCTCTTCATCGAAGTCAACGGAAAACTCAAGAACGCCAACGACCTCGAAGTCATCGTCCAAGGTAAACAAAACGCCGGCGGTAAACGCGTCGGTCCGTACGTTCGTCTGCTCAAGTATGACAGCGGCGAGACGATCATGCGGCAGGGCGAGTGGGGCGGTAACACGTTCTATCTTTCGGTTGAAGGAACGCTGGACGTCTACATCGGTGACCGCGAAGGCGATCAGCGCCGGATCAGCGGGTTGCTGCCGGGCACCTGTTTCGGAGAAATGGCGGTGCTCGCAGGCGTCGAGCGAAACGCCACAGTCCAGGTGCCGCAGGGTGAGACGGCGCTAGTGCTGGAAGTGACGCGCCCGGCGTTGCGTCTGCTGCGAAAGCTGCCGAAGTTTGGAAATCTGCTTGACGATACGTATCGAGCGCACGGGTTGGGCCGCGTGTTGGAAGACCTGACCGAATATGGACGTGACAACCAGGCGATCATTAGGCGGCTGCGCGAGATTGGCAAGTTTTCGGTCTACGGAAAGCATCACGTGCTTTGCCAGGAGTCGACGCCGATCACGAACGTCATTCTGATCAAGAGCGGTTGGGTGCGCCGCGTGCGCGGGGTGCCGCTCGATCCCGGATCAGCGGGTGTTGCCGTAGGGATGGGCCAGACCATCGGCGTGGATTTTCTCGGTGCCGGAAATTGTCTCGGTCTCGAAGGGTCGGCTACGAACGAACCGTGGAAATACAGCGCTTCGGCCATGGCGCGGACGGAAGTGCTTGAGATTCCGCTCGCCGCGCTTGCCAAAGATCCGAAAATGCGCGACGAGATCGTGGCAGCGTTCGCGGCCTTTTCAACTGCCGACGACAACCCTCCGTCGATTGAAGCGGTTGAAGACTTGCGCGCGATGGCGTCGGCGGAAGCGGAAATAACCACCGGCATCGTTGACGGCGCGAACCTGCTGGTGATGGATATGGACCTTTGCGTCCGCTGCGGCAACTGTTCGCTTGCCTGCCATAAGGTTCACGGCCAATCGCGTCTGCTGCGCCGCGGCATCAGTATTACGCGTCCGGTTTCGATCGGCAGCGAACGCACGCAACACATCTTGTCGCCTCAGGTCTGCATGCACTGCAAAGACCCGGAGTGTTTGACGGGTTGTCCCACCGGTTCCATCTTTCGCGATCCGCGCGGCTACGTGGATATCGATCCCGCGACCTGCATCGGATGTTTCGACTGCGCCACGCAATGCCCCTACGACGCCATCACCATGGTGCCGAAGAATGGCGAGCCGGTTGTGACTTTCGATCTGATGGGGACACTGCGAAAAACGTTCAGCGTGAGCACGCCCGCGCCGCTGCCATTAACTCCCGCTGACGACGTGGTGGCCATCAAGTGCAACCTCTGCGAACACACGCCGCTGAATCCGCCGGGCGCGCGGCGGCAGGCGTATTCATGCGAGGAGAATTGTCCCACCGGCGCGCTCTTGCGTGTCGATCCGGTGACCTATTTCAGCGAGGTTGATAAAACGCGCGGCCTCATCTTTCGCGACCAGACCCAGGCTTTCGGGCGCAACATTCACAAGCGCGACCCGATTGCGCGCGCGTTTCATGTGGGCGGCATGACGCTGTTGACCCTTGTGGTTGTCGCTGCGATTTGGGGGCTGATGCGTTTCGGCTTCGACGGTGTTTTGGCCGGAACCTGGCTGACGATGAGATGGGCGACGGGAATAGTCGGTTTATTCGGCATCGCTGTCGTCATGACTTATCCGCTTCGAAAACAGGTGTATCGTCGTCGCGCGGGCGCGCTTCGTTATTGGCTGCTGCTGCACCTTTACATTGGCGAGTTCGCCGGGTTGACATTGATGTTCCACGCCGGCACGCACACCGGAGGGCTGCTGACGACGCTGCTTTATTTCGCGTTTGACGCGGTGATCGTGTCGGGTCTCTTTGGCGTCGCGTCGTACATCGTCGCGCCGCGAATTATGACCAGCATCGAAGGCGAACCGTTACTGATTGAAGATCTGCTGGCGCGCCGTGTGGAGCTGCAAGAGGAGCTGGATGGGATCGTGAAGCAGAGCGACGGCTGGCTCAAAGAGGAGATTGAGGAACGCGTCATCGCCAAGTTTGGCAGGTTTTCTTTTCTGATGCGGCAGTTCATGCGTCGCGAGCCGCTGACTTCGCTGCTGGCGAATGCTCGCCGGGCGTTTAAGGAACGACTAACGCGCCTGGCGACGGCAGAAGAGCGCACGCTGCTGCTGCGCGCGGTTGAAGCCAAAGTGACTCTGCGACGACTGGACGCGTTAATTCAGCTGCATAAGGCGTTAAGGATCTGGATTGCGCCGCACGTCATTTCGACGGCGATAATGTTGGCGTTGATGGTCGTGCACGTGATTCAAGTTGTGTACTTTGCAGTGAAGTGACTGGGGGCGGTACTTAATACTTTGAGCTTAGTACCTGGAACTTAGTACTTAGTACTTAGTACTTTGAACTTTGAGCTTTGTCTTTTTAAGTGTGCCAGTCAGAACAAAGTACAAAGCACAAAGCACAAAGCACAAAGTACAAAGTACGAAGCAGGATCTAACCCCAAAGCAGATAGTTTGACTAGATGCCACAGGAAAACAAATACGTCATCATCCGCGAGGACCTGGTCCAGGATCCGGTAACGATCATTACCGATGGTCTGTTGCTGGGCCGGCTGCAGGAATGTGAGCTGCTGCTCAACCACCCTTCGGTGTCGCGCGCTCAGGCCGGCATCAAGCTGGTCGACGAAAACTACATCATCTTCAACCTTCGCCCGTCGAATCCCGTCAAACTCAATGACAAGCCAGTCGAAGAAAACGAAGCGCTCGCGCCGGGAGACCAGCTGGAAATCGGTCCGTTTCTGCTGGAAATAGATCTCACCGAAGACGCGCTCGTCATAAAAGTTTCCCTGCAGATCGGCACCGTGGTTGAAACTACAAATTTGAGCAGCCCCAACCTGGGCACCGCCAGGCTCGAGGCATTGCCCGCGCCCGGTGAAAAAAAGGCGCACGCCAAAACGCGACCCGCCCCGCTGCCGGGCGATAAAGCGCTCGACATTTTTTGGGACAAGCGGATTCGCGAGGCTGGCAAAATGGTGCGCCCGTCGCCGCTGTTTCCTTTCAGCCAAAGACGCGCTGGGAAAGCTGCGTTCAACTGGGCGCCCACCAGTGATCTTAAATCGCGTTGGCCGGTCGCGATTTTTATTTGGGGCGCGATTGTAGTCGGCGCGCTTTCGGTCGCCGCGGCCTATTGGTACACGACGGCGTATGCGCCGGCGCCGATAGCGCACGCGCATTCACGATCGGACCTGAGTTTGTTTCCGCCCATCGCCGTGAAAGCAAATGCCAACTCCTGCACCAATTGCCATTCAGCTTCAGCGATGGAGAAGAATTGTTCGTCATGTCATACCACCGGAGCCTTTGTCGCGACGGTGATCGCGCCGCACGCCGCCGCGGGCATCGGTTGCGTTGACTGCCACGCCGAACATCGCGGAACAGAATTCAAAGCCGGCGAAGCTGCTTTGGCTGCCTGCACCACCTGTCACAACAATGCGAATCAAAAGCTTTACCAGGGACGCCGCGTTGGCACTCCACACGGCGGCACGTTTGGTTATCCGGTAATGGATGGAAAGTGGACCTGGAAGGGATTGACTGATGACGAGTGGGCGCTAAAACAAATTGCGATCGCGCGCTTGCCGGAAGACACGGATGAAAAATGGCGCAGCAAACAGTTTCACGCGTTACATGTGCAGCGAGTTAAAGCGATTGGTTTGCCGGGAAATGCCGAAGGGGAGCTGTCGTGCTCGAGCTGCCACAAGACTTTCAATCCCCTCGATCGCGCTACGCCGCGCACGACTTGCGGAGCCTGTCACAATGGCCGAGTAGAACCAAAAACGAATCGCGTGGTAATCGCGTCCGACCAACCAAACTGTACTTCGTGTCATGTGCAGCACATCCGCGATAGACACCATTGGAATGCTGCGCTACTGGCATCGCCACATTGATCAGTGGTTCCTCAGGTAGAAAGACATTTTCCATTTCTCATTTTTCATTTCTCATTTGTCATTGAAGACAAAGACCCACTCGCTCGCCGTTTAGGAAGGGCACTTGTGCCCCGTCGTTGGCGGACAAGTCCGCTTTCTAAACAAACGCGTTGGCTTTTGCGATGACAAATGAGAAATGTGAAATGAGAAATGGAAAATAGTCTTTTTGCCTGCTAGCCCACACTCAACCCTCAACTCGCCGGCTTGTGGCACGGCAGACAATCGTTCGAGCCTGGCACTTTGCCCTTGAGCGTGGGACGCGCGGCAATTGCTTTGTCGTGACAGATGTTGCAGTTCGTGTGGTAGGCGACTTCGTTCGTCAACTTGGTCGCGGCGGTTTTGCCGGCGTAAGTGACTGACGGAATCGTGGCGCTATCGTCTCCAGCCTGAAGGTGGCAGGCGCGGCAGGTCTTAACGGGCTTCGCGTCCGCAGCTTCCAGCAGTTTCGCGGTGAGGGCAACCTCTCTTTCCGAAGTCCTCAACGGAGCCTGCAGCGCCGCCGCCGGTTGATCGGTGTGATGACATTCGACGCAAGCGATCACTGTCTTCCCGTCGATGCTGTACATCTTCGTCGCGTGGTTCTCGTGATTGAAAGCCACCTCGCCGTATCTGTCTGATTGGCTATCCTTGTCGAGAACGACCGCCTTCGGCTGCGTCTTGCTTTCCTTGGGAATCTCCTGGACCGCATTCAAGCGAGCGCTACTCGCCACCACCACTACCGCCAGAATCGCCAAGACCGCGATCAAAGATATTAGTTTTCTCATCGAAATAACCTTTCGCCGAAAGCTTGGAGGATTATAGGCCGCGGATTTGCGAAGAGACAATCAGCCACGGATTGACGAAGACAATCAGCCGCTGATTTACGCGGATAAACGCGGATCAGAATAAATTCTCAGGATAGTTTAGTTTGTTTGCCTCGTCGTCGGATTAAAACTTCTTGGTTCTAAAAACATCCTGGTTTTGAATTTTCTGATCCGCGTATCATCCGCGAAAATCCGCGGCTAGATCATTGCGGCATTTTGAAGCTGGCAGACGTATGACAACGCCGGCAATCCTTGAATGCCAGGTCGCCGCCGAACGAGCGATTGCCGTTGTGACAACTAAAGCAGGTGCGGCCGCGCGCCGAAACAAAATGTTCGAGCGGCGCGGGCGAGCTGACCTGGCGCGACTGCGGCAATCCGGCCGCGAGCGTGTGGCAATCGGCGCAGGCGAGTCGTTGCGCGCTGCCGTGCTTCGCGTGGCTAAACGCGTAACGATAGGCGCGCGCATTCGTCGTTGTTCGCGCGAACGGCTTCTGGTCATGACAAACGCCGCAGGACGCGAGCTCACGTCCTGACGATGCTTTACTGTTTGGCGTGTGACAGGTGTAGCACTGGTTATGCGCGCCAATCCCAGCGGGAATTGTCAGCGCCGCGGCGCGTCCACCGGCTCGCGTGTGACAGGCTACGCATCCGCTCGCCGGCCGCGCCGCGCCGTTCATGTGTTGCGCGTGATCGAACTTCACGTTAAAGCTCTCATTAAACTTCGCTGGAAAACTTCGGAGCGGCGGGTTGCCGCTGCTTACATCGGTATGACAGATGACGCACATTGGAACATTCGCCGTTACGAACTGGCCGGTGTGACAACTGATGCAGGCTTTGTGTCCGGGGAAGCGGGGCGTCGCGGAGTTGTCCGCACGCTGATGACATGAGGAACAGGCGAGCGACGCGTGACGCTGGCTGTTGTGTTTGAAGGTCGAATAATCCAGGTCGGGACCCTGCAACGACAAAACGCTCAACTCTCTGTGCAAACTCCGTGGCTTCTGTGTCTCTGTGGTGAGTTTTGCGCGCGTTACACTCACCACAGAGACACAGAGCACACAGAGACAGCACAGAGTTAGGATTTGAGTTCTCAGATTCACTTCACGTCCTTGCGCTTCATCGCTTCCCGGCCGGCGATTAAATAGTGGCTCGACGGCGGATCGCGTCGTCCAACATCCGAGGTGTGACAGTAGCTGCAAACAAACTCGCGGTTTTTGTCGATCGCGTCCAGCTCTTTGCTCACATCTAAACGCAGTCCGTCTTTGTTATGACACTCAGTGCAGGCAGTGATCGGCACGTCCGGTTGCAAACCCCGCAGCGTGGCAGCCTTCGTTATGTTGATATGGCACGTGGTGCATTCGGCGATGTGTTGCTCACGCGCGTGGCGAAACTTCATCGAGAGGCGCTGCGGGGCGTCAACGCGCAGGTAAGCTTTCTCCGCCGGCTTATGGCAGCCGGCGCAGTTCTGGCTTATCGGTTCCTGCGCGGTCCAGTGGCAGTTGAAGCAAGCCGCATGGCCCATTGGCACTGACTTGAAAAAAGCAGGCTCGGGAATAAACGAGTCGGGCCAACTGGCGGCTGGCGGCGACGGGACGGTCGTGCGCGGCGAATGACAGATTTCGCAGTTGTGGTAGTGTTTCGTCTTGTCATCTGCGCCGGGCGAAATGTTGCGCGAGCTAAACGAAACGCGCACGAACAGCGGTTGGAACTCAGGAACGCGGCGGCGCGCGATTACGTCCTGATGCTTGTCATGAGGGAACTCAATCACAAACTGCCGCGGGCTGACCGGATTACGAAAAGCGAAGCGAGCATCATGACGCGGCGACACCGCCGTGTGGCAGACGCTACAGATAACCGGGCGCGCGCCTCTGAAAAACTGCGGCCGATGACAACTCACACACGCGTCGTGACCGGGATAATCGGCGACGTCGGGGAAGTCCCTGACCTTTTTCCAGTTTTCAGAGGGCGCTTTATGGCAGGTGCTGCAGGCGGCCTGGTGTTTGGTTGTTGCATGCGAAAACCGGGAATAATCGATCGCGGCAGAGCGATTGGTTGTGCGCGTAGACGGCGGCGTGCGGCGGCGTTTTTGCGCGGAAGCGTTATCCAGACAGCAAGAGATAACGACCAGGAACAAAAATCCCGACGTCAGAAAAAAGACTCCTCGGTTGATACGATTCATTGGTGATATCTAACAGATTTCTCTGTGCGTCCTTTGTGTTCTCTGTGTCTCCGTGGTGAATGTTTTATTAGGTGGTTCACCACAGAGACACAGAGAACACAAAGGACGCACAGAGGCTAGACCTTACTTAGCCGTCAACGCGCAAACCGGTAGCGGCTTCTCGACCGCGACGCATTTCACATTCTTTTCCTTGCGGTTCGAAAGCAGATAAGGCTTCTCAAAAGCGCGCTCGTCCGCTTTCACCTGTACCTCGCAATTCCAGATCAAGCTCGTGTCGCCCACTTCGGTCGGCAGAATATTGGAAAGCGTGTAAGTGCCGGGCTGAAGTTCGGTGAAGTAAGCCGTGCCGTTCCGGTCCGTCATCACCGAAAGCACTTTAGCGCCGGAGATTTCTTCGGCTTGCTTCAGGCTTGCGCGCAGTAAATTTTGCCGGATGTTGTAGAAACCGCTGCGCAAGTTTTCAGGCAGGTTCACGCTTAACCACTTGCGCCCCAGCTCGCGACTGCCGAATTGTTTCTCGCCGGCGGCCATCGCCTTTACGAATTCCGGAACCGCATTTGGCCCCTCGACGTCACCCGGTTCCACTTCCCGACAATAAACGGATTCGCAGTCGCCCTCGTTGAGCCACTTGATGAATGCATCGCTCGCGCCCGCCAAACGGTAGTAACACTCGCGCGTGCCGAGCGTGCGGCGTTCGATTTCTTCAACCATCGCCTTGTTTTGTTCGAGTGAGCCTTTGGTGAGAAAGAAGCGCTTGCGCGAGAGGCCTTTGGTCGAATCGCCGACCTTCACGCGGACTCGCAAACGTAAAACGGTGCCCGCGCCGGTGATCTGAGACTGTGTGGCTACTGAAGTTGAGGCAGACAGGATGTCTGCGCTCCCGGGACGGGCAGGAACTGACGACGTTTGGGCGATGCGACTAAAAAGAAGCGACAGCAGAAGAAGGACGAGGCCGGTGAAACTGCGCAGGATTCTTTTCATCGTTCGGAATTTTGTTCCACAGTAGGGGCACGGCATGCCGTGCCCCTATTTCGCCACTCAAGATTTAGTACGGACAGGGGATGCCGTTTCCCTACGTCGCTTCTAATCTGCGTCTCCATCCGCGTAAATCCGCGGCCAAAATATTGTCATCACAGATTCGGGCTGCGCGGAAACTTCAGAAACGGCAACCTGACGCCGCGAACAAAAACCTGATCCGAACGAATCGCCGCCGGCGGTGAATAGCCATTGCCGCCGCCCGCCCCGATCAAATCGTCCTGGTCCACGCCGTCGCCGCTGATGCCGATCGCGCCAACCAGCACGCCGTTTTTGTAAAGCGGCACGCTGCCCGGAAAAATCTGAATACCGTTCGGCAGGTTAGGAATCGTAGTGCAAGGAGCGCCGGCCACCGGCGTCAATAAAGCCGCTTGAATCAAGTCGAGCTGCAACCCGACATTGAATGGACTCCACTCGCTGAGCGGCGTGCTAAACGGCCCGGCTGCAGTGTCGTTGATGCCATCAGGAAAAAACGGGCGATGCAAAAATCCACCGGCGCGATCTGTGAACGCTACCGAGCCGTCAAGTTTCAACCCATCGGCAGCGGCGCGCGCTACGTAGTTTCCAAGACCCGCAGTGCCTAGCAAGGTCGCCGCGTTTGTATTGGAGTAGAAGGCAGCGGTCCTGGCCTTCTGTACCGAAACGTCGAAACCAAAGACCGGAGCATCGAGTTGGCGGAACACGCCGAGCACCTTGCCGTTCGCATCGACAACCGCGATCGTCACGCGCGCATTGCTGCCGAGTGGCTGGCGAATTGCGGCGCGCGTGATATTCGCCTGTTGGGCCGCGTGCGCGATGATTGTTTGCACATCGGCGGCGGTTAGTGCGTCAGATCCGGCTGGGGCGGCGCCGGCGATGAACGGGAAGAAGCGCGTGTCGACCTCGCCGCTGATGCCGCCCGTGCTCGCGGGCACAAATGCCGATGGTTGCGCGCCGCGAATCACAAACGGCGCCGGCACAGAACCGGGCAAACTCGCAAACGCAATCGTGGCGGGCGACGGAGGGCTGGAAACGTTTGCGTAAGGAAGACGAATGCCGTCAACCAGAATGTTGTCCGCGCGAATCAGTGCGGGTGGTTCAAAGCCGCGCACCGCCGAGACTGCGATCAATTCTTCAAATGGCTGATCGAAGTCAGACGGATCACGATCGACCGTGTAGAGTCCGTCGCCTTCAATGCCAACTCCGCCGACCGCCACGCCGTCTTTGTAAATTGGTAACCCGCCGGGATCACCCGCGAGTCCCAAAGGCAAGCCGGGCTTCTTGATGTCGGAGCACAGCAGGGATGAAAACTGCACGCCGTAAAGCGGGCCGCCAGCGCGAAATTGCACACCCGGCGGAAAGTGTTCCTGAATGATGAATCCGGCCGTGCGGGTGGTGAACGCATTTCCGCTGGTACTGAAAAGCGCGCCGGTGCCGGCTTTGGAAATCGCCGCGATGCTGGCCGGCACGACCGTTCCTTCAAGGCCGTGGCCCAACGTGCCGACACTGCGAATGGTGGTGGTCGCAGGCGCTCCGGTCATTACAAAGACGCCGAGCACGTTTGCTTCGCGATCGGTTACGGCGACCGTCACCGCGCGGTTCAATGACACCGCCGCCGAAACCGCCTGGCTGATGATCGTTTGCACTTCGGTTGTGGTTAAGTTGCCGGCCGTTGCGGTAGGCACGATTGCGAGGGGCGTACCCGGCGTCGGGACTGCGCCGGGATCGTCAGGCAGTCCACCGCCGACATGGCCGAGGGCCACGCGCACGCGATTGCTCGACACGCCGCGATAGCTGACTCGCATCAACACGTCGCCGGCGTCACGCAGGTCGTCGTTGAGTTCCACGACGAGTGATGTGGCCCACGGTTGCTCAGGGACCGTGCCGATAAATTCAACCGGCAGTTGATAGACGCGATGATTGAAATCTTCAGCCTCGACCGTGATAGCGCTGACCGTGTCGCCGCTTTGCAGCGTCAGGTTCATCGCGAACAACATGATGCGCGTTTGATTGTCGGCGCCGAACCTGATGGGTGTGGTCGGGGAAAACGGCTCGCGCTGTTGGGTTACTGATTCGAAGGCAATGGCGCGGGTTGAATCTTCGTGACTGATGAGAACCGGGGCGGCGGACTGCGCAGAAACTGTTTGCAGACAGCCGCAGAGGGAAAGAATTGTCAGAAGTGCGAACTGGCTGAGCGCGCGCCGCAATTGGGATCGGGAATTTGAACCTAAAGCCATCGCGAAGATTGGTGCCAACGACATTTGCTCCCGCGGGTGAATGTATCACAAAGGCTGGGTGGGTTGGAGATTCTTCGCTGTGAATTCCGTTGCCTCGATCTCGGCGGTATGTTACAAGGCAAAGCCAGAGGTTGAACGATGACATTAGCGGCGCTCAAGTAATTCAAGCTAGTTACTGGGACCGCGGGCGTCTCGCCCGCAGCGAGCGCGAAGCGCGAGCGTGACAACGAAAATTGAGCCAATTGCAAGGTACTCCGCACCCACGGTGCTCGCAGCGGGCGGGACGCCCGCGGTCCCAGGGAAGAGGTTGAACTTCCTAAACAAATGACTGGCTCTGTAAACATTCCGCGCCTGAGGTCATCGCCCGTTAGCGTCGCCTTGGTTCCGTTGTTTACCTTGATCTTTTGCATGAGCGCCATGGGCCAGGGCTCGGGCAGCATCAAGGGTACCGTGCGCGTCGCTTCCGGAGTGCCGGTGCAGGGTGTTGTCGTCGTGGCGACCAATCAGGTGACCGGAAAATGGAAACACACCCGCAGCGGCGCCGACGGTCATTATTCCCTGAGCTTGAGCGCCGGCGCTTATCGCCTCACCGTCCCCGCCCCACACGTCGCCAAGTTTGAAAATGATAAAAACTACGGCGAGTTTGCCATTCCGCGTGGCGCGGTCCTCGAGAATGTTATCGTCGCAGCCGGCCAGGACACTGTCGTTGATATTCCGCTGGATCAAGTTGAAGTAAAAGAGATTCGCGAAGCCCCGAGTGATAAGCCAACGGGCCACGCCGGGGAAGAAACCGTTCCTTCCGCGCCCCAAACCGATCCATCGAAACGTGAGACGCGCGATCGCTGGCGCATCGGTTTTCCGGAATACGATCGCTACGGCGATCGCGCCGCGCGTGGGCGCGACATTCCCTTCAAGCGCGGTCGCTGGTGGGACCCGTACAACCAAAGCAAGCTAAAAGGTGACTACCCGATCAAGGGCAACAAGCTTTTCATGATCCTGTCGGCGGTCAGCACCAGCAGCGTCGAACAACGGCGCGCGCCGACGCCGTCTGACGTGAGCACGGACGTGCCGGGCAGCGCGGAGTTTTTTGGTCAACCTGAACAACTCGCGGCGGCGGAAACAATCCAGCTCAGTTTCGAACTGTTTCACGGCGACTCAACTTTCAAACCGCGCGATTGGGCCATCAAACTCTCGCCAACCTTCAGCATTCCCAATTACCTGAACGCGCGCGAGAACGGCGTGGTGAACATTGACGTGCGACGCGGTACCAACCGCACAGACACGCACATCTCGTTTGAAGAAGCATTTGGCGAAGTGAAGCTCTGGGACGTGAACGCGAACTACGATTTCGTTTCCGTGCGCGCGGGCATTCAACCGTTCGTGTCGGATTTTCGCGGCTTCATTTTTTCCGACAACAATCTCGGCGTGCGTTTGTTCGGCGCTGCCGACAACAACCGGTTGCAATTCAACGCCGCCTACTTCTCGATGCTGGAGAAGGATACCAACAGCGGTCTCAATAGATTCGATACGCGTCATCAAAACGTCTACGTCGCCAACGTCTTTCGTCAGGATTTTATTCGCAAGGGCTACACGCTGCAGGGAAGTTTTCATTTCAACGACGATCGTCGCAGTATTGAATATGATCGCAACGGCTTTTTAGTGCGTCCGGCTTTGATCGGCGACGTGCGTCCGCACGCGATCAAGGTTGGTTACCTCGGCCTGAGTGGCGACGGTCATTTAGGGAAGCTGAATCTGACGCATGCTTACTATTACGCGTTTGGACACGACGATAGAAATCCCATTGCCGGTCGCCGCGTGAGCGTGAGATCGAACATGGCGGCGGTTGAGGCGTCAGTCGATCATGATTATCTGCGGTTCAAGGGTTCCGTCTTCTTTGCGCAGGGCGATGCGAATGCGACTGACGATAAGGCCACCGGATTCGATGCGATCTTTGATGATCCGAATTTCATGGGCGGGCAGTTCTCCTACTGGAATCGTAACGGCATACGACTGACGCAGACGGGCGTGGGTCTCGTCCAGCCGAATAGCATCCTGCCGACTTTGCGCAGCAGCAAGACGCAGGGCCAGGCGAATTTTGTAAACCCCGGCATCTTCATTTACAACGCCGGCGTTGATGTAGAACTGACGCAAAGAATCAAGACTGTCTTCAACGTTAACTATCTTCGCTTTCATCGCACTGAGCCGCTCGAATACGTGTTGTTCCAGAACCGGATACGGCACGACATTGGTTTTGATTACAGTCTTGGAGTTGCCTACCGGCCGTTCCTGATAAATAACGTGACGATGACTTTTGGGGCCGCGACGCTGCAGACGGGCCGGGGCTTCCGCGATATTTTCACCGACCGCTCGCGCAACTGTCCGCCAAACGTGGGCGACTTCTGCGAGCCGGACGTGATCAATCCCAGCAAGCCGCTATATTCGTTGTTCGCGCAGCTGAAGCTGGTGTTTTGAGATAAAGGAATTCTTGCATCGCTTCTATCAGTTGTATCAAGTGTTAGCGGGTGACAAATAAGTCCTGATGACTGAGGATAAATCGCTCAAAACTGCTGAATGCAGAATGTTGGCTCGGCCTTTGTTCACCACAAAGACACAGAGCACACAAAGGTTGCACAGAGAATACGTGTCGACGCGTTTGAACAAGCTCAGTTATGAAGTGATTGGTGCAGCACTTGAGGTCCATCGAATGCTAGGACCAGGCTTACTCGAGTCGACGTATCGCAAATCTCTTTGCCGAGAGTTGTTCGTCCGCGGAATACCCTATAAGAAAGAGTATCCCTTACCGCTTGAATACAAAGGTCTCTATCTTGATTGCGGATATCGAATGGATATCGTGGTGGATGACTCCATTGTTGTCGAAGTGAAATCTGTCGAGGCTCTCGCCCCGATCCATGACGCACAACTGTTGACCTACCTCCGAATTGGCGGATACAAACTTGGCTTGTTAATAAACTTCAACGTGGCAGTTTTGAAAAATGGCATTCATCGAAAAATACTGGGTTACGACTAACTCTCTGTGCGTCCTTTGTGTTCTCTGTGTCTCTGTGGTGGTTGCGTGACCGTTGCTAAAGTCATGACCAGAACTCGATTCGTAAAACCTTTCATTCTGTTGTCAACCATCGCAGCGGCCTTAACCTTGTTCTCCCTTACTCAACAATCAAAAACGCATGCAACAACACCTTCGCCAGGCAAGACTTCAAGAATTCAGACACAGGCCACACCGATCGCGAAGCTCGACGGTTGCGTGACCTGTCACGGCGCGATCGAGCCCATGCACAAGTACGGCACCACCGAAACCCTCGAAAAATTAAACGACGGCAAAGACGCTGTCGGTCTGACCTGCACGGCCTGCCACGGAGGCAATCCCGTCCCGCGCAAAACCGGCGACGATCCCCAGTCGATCCAGCAGATCAAGAATCAAGCTCACGTGCGCGCGAAGTTTCCGCGCGAGTGGCAACGTGACGGCAAGTACACCGGCGCCAACCCGGAACGCACGATTACTTTGCTGGCCCGAGAGAGCCTCGAGTTTGTTCGCTTTATCAATCCCGGCGATCTGCGCGTGGCCGCGAAGACCTGCGGCGGCGGCGCGTGTCACGATCTCGAATCGAAAAACGTGGCCCGCAGCATGATGACTCATGGCGCGATGTTGTGGGGCGCCGCGCTTTACAACAACGGTGGCTTCCCGCTGAAAGACACGCGCTTCGGCGAAAGCTACAGCGAAAACGGCGCGCCGCAGACTCTGATTCAAACTCCCAAGCCCGGCGCCGAAGACAAGCGCACCCGGGGCCTGCTCGACTTCATCGATCCGCTCCCGCGCTGGGAAATTTCTCAGCCCGGCAACGTGTTGAGAGTTTTTGAAAGAGGAGGGAAGCGGCGACTCGAAGTTGGCCTGCCTGACAAGGAAGAAGATCCGGGCAAGCCTGACAAAGGACTAAGCGCGCGCGGTTTTGGCAGCGCGCAACGCACCGATCCGGTCTACCTCGGATTACAGAAGACGCGCCTGCACGATCCGACGTTGAATTTTCTTGGCAGCAACGATCATCCCGGCGACTATCGTTCGTCCGGTTGTTCGGCCTGCCACGTGATCTATGCGAACGATCGCGATGCCAGTCATTCGGCGGC
>Ga0070669_100001994_pt1 | contig 14769 bp, 13 predicted proteins | sample KBSS53metaG_FD_64680 | JGI IMG/M metagenome (GOLD analysis project Ga0070669, IMG submission 64680) | Switchgrass rhizosphere microbial communities from Kellogg Biological Station, Michigan, USA - KBS S5-3 metaG | ecosystem: Host-associated > Plants > Roots > Rhizosphere > Soil ... | reverse complement strand
CGGTTCATGTTCGACAACATCCCCGACAACTACAAGTCGCAGACGGCGGACGACGAGGAGGAGGGCTGGCGCTACACGCAGGGCGACAAGGATGCCCGGCGTCCTCCCGAGCTGCTGACGCGCGACCACGTGGCGCGGATGATCGTGCGCGAGGTGAAGGAGGGACGCGGCTCGCCGCACGGCGGCGTGTTCCTCGACATCGCGTGGATCAAGGACCGCGTGCCGAACGGCGCGGAGCACATCAGGAAGAAGCTCCCGAGCATGTATCACCAGTTCAAGCAGCTGGCGAACATCGACATCACGAAGGAGCCGATGGAGATCGGGCCGACGACGCACTACGTGATGGGCGGGATTCGCGTCGACGGCGACACGCAGATGTCCACCGTGCCGGGCCTGTTCGCGTGCGGCGAATGCGCGGCTGGGCTGCACGGCGCGAACCGGCTCGGCGGGAACTCGCTGTCGGACCTGCTGGTGTTCGGCAAGCGCGCGGGGGAGTACGCGGCGGAGTTCGCGCGGACGAACGGCGACGTCCGCCTCGACGAGCGCGAGATCGACGAGGGGATGCGCCTGGCGCTGGCACCGTTCGAACGCGGCACGAGTGGCGAGAGCGCCTATCAGGTGCAGGACGCGCTGCAGACGATGATGCAGGACTCGGTCGGGATCGTGCGACAGCAGAATGAGATGGAATACGCGCTGACCGAGCTCGAGAAGCTCAAGCAGCGCGCCGAGCGTGTCGGTGTTCCGGGCAATCGTGAGTACAATCCGGGATGGCACACGGCGCTCGACTTGCGGCATCTGCTCATCGTGTCGGAGGCGATCGCGCGGTGCGCGCTGGAGCGGCGCGAGAGCCGCGGCGGACACTTCCGTGACGACTATCCGGAGAAGGATCCGGCGTTCGCCACGTTCAACCACGTCGTGCGACGCGGCGGCGACGGCGCGATGGTGCTCGATCGCGAGCCCATCCCGGCGCTGCCTGCCGAGCTCGCGGCGATCATCGAGGAGATGAAGTAGTGACCAGCTCCACTTCCCCCGCCGGTTCGCACGCCGTCGACGCCTATACGGCGGCACAGGAGGCGCAGGACGCCGCCGTCGGCCACAGCGCGCGCACGTTTCGCGTGTGGCGCGGCGCGGACGGCCAGGGCGAGCTGCGCGACTACACGACCGAGGCGAAGGACGGCATGGTCGTGCTCGACGCGTTGCAGCAGATCCAGGCCGAGGAGGCGCCCGACCTCGCGATGCGATGGAACTGCAAGGCTGGGAAGTGCGGCTCGTGCTCGGCCGAGATCAACGGCAAGCCGCGGCTGATGTGCATGACGCGGCTCGACGAGCTGCCGACCGACGAGCCGGTGAGCGTCGAGCCGATTCGCGCCTTCCCGCACGTGCGCGACCTCGTGACGGACGTGTCGTGGAACTTCCGCGTGAAGCCGACGATCACGCGCTTCACCCCCCGGCCGCCCGACGCGCCCGACGGGACGTGGCGCGTCGACCAGCGCGACGTGGACCGCGTGCAGGAGTTCCGGAAGTGCATCGAGTGCTTCCTGTGCCAGGACGTCTGCCACGTGCTGCGCGACCATCACAAGCACGACGAGTTCATCGGCCCGCGCTTCCTCGTCTACGCCGCGGCGCTGGAGATGCACCCGCTGGACGTCGCCGACCGGACGGCGCAGCTCAAGGAGTCGCAGGGGATCGGCTACTGCAACATCACGAAGTGCTGCACCACGGTGTGTCCCGAGGGGATCAAGATCACGGACAACGCCATCATCCCATTGAAGGAGCGGGTGGCGGACCAGTATTTCGATCCGCTGCGGGCGTTGGTGCGGTTGGTGAGGGGGAAGAAACGGTAAGTGGTCAACGGTTGTCAGTTGACGGTTGTCAGTTGACGGCCAGCGCACCGAACCGATCACGCTCCCGCCGTTCCTGTTCGCTGACGTCAACCGCTAACCGACAACCGATCACCCTTCGCGCCTTCGAAGCAGCCGAATCAGGAGCGCCCATGCCCGACCTCAAGAAGATCTCCAAGGAAGCCATCCCGCGCGCGACGCAGAAGGCGGAGCGCTACCGGCTGCTCAACCAGTCGTGGGCGACGGAGAGCATCTGCCTCGACATCCTCGAGGTCGATCCGACGAACCAGCCGGTGCTCGTGATGCTGATCCTCGCGATCACGGATCAATTCGGGCACGAGCCCGGCAAGCTGGTGCGCCGTGCGCGCGAGACGCTGGAGCGACTCACCGATCCATACCAGCGCGCGTACTACGCCGGGATCATCTCGGAGCGACTCGCCCATGCGCAGCTCGCCAGCGGCGCGATGCACGCCGAGGCGATGGCGCTTTCGACGCTCCAGGGGGCGATGGAATCGTTCGAGAAGGCGGAGCAGCTCCGGCAGCCCGGGAACGACGACGCGATCCTCCGGTGGAACACCTGTCTCCGCACGCTGGCGGGGATGCGCCGGCACGACGCGGCGGAGGAGATCTACGAGCCGACGTTCGGCGAGTAGGGCGCGGGCGCGCTCACGCGGCCCCCTCCCCCTCCCCACACGGCCGGGACTCGCCGACAGCGGGAAACTCCCGACGGGACGCGGCCGCGGTCCCGACTGACGTACCGCCCGCGCACGGCGACCTTGGTGCACCGTGCGAGCCCTACACTTTCTCCGACGCCTGTTGCGGCGGTCCGCCCCCGGCCCGGGGAGGGCGTCGGCTTGCGAGTCGTGCCCCCTCGCGCACTGTGCGGTGGGGCTGCAGGTCACGGTACTGTGCATCGACTGCCCCGCCCTCGATGCGGCACGGCTGCGCACGCTCGGCGTGTACGAGGGGGCGCGGGTCGGGATCGTCGACACGCGAAGCGGCATGCTGCTCGACGTACGCGGCGCACGGCTCGCGCTCGGCTGGAAGGTCGTGCACGGCATCAGGGTGCTGCCGGCATGACCGCGACGACGAGCGCCGCGACGCACCTGCGCCTCGACGTCGCCCGGGTGGCCGCACCACAGGCGCTTCGTGTCGCGCTCGTCGGCAACCCCAACGCGGGCAAGAGCACGCTGTTCAACGCCCTGACGGGCATGCAGGCGCACGTCGCGAACTTTCCCGGCGTGACGGTGGAGCATGCCGAAGGCGCGTACGTGCACGGCGAGACAGCGGTTACGCTGATCGACCTGCCCGGGACGTACAGCACGGCGCCGCAGTCGCCCGACGAGGAGATCGCGCTCGACGTTCTCACGGGCCGGCATCGCGGCGTGCGGGCGGCCGACGTCATCGTCGTCGTGGTGGACGCGACGAATCTCGAGCGCAACCTGTTCTTCGCCACGCAGGTGGTCGATCTCGGTCGTCCGACGGTGATCGCGCTCAACCGGATGGACCGCGCCGCCGCCGAGGGAACACGAATCGACGTGCCCGAGCTGATCCACGAGCTCGGCGTGGTCGTGGTGCCGGTGACGGCGACGAAGGGACAGGGGGTGGACCGGCTGCGCCATGCAATCGCCCGCGCGACGGCGCTACCCCCCGCGCCGTCGCGCATCGGGCTCGGCGACGAGACGAACGTCGAGCGGCGGTACGCGTGGATTTCCGGGATCGTGGAGCGCTGCGTCGCTCGCCAGCCGGCGAAACCGCGCACCGCGAGCGATCGCGTCGACGCCTGGCTCCTGCACCGGGTATGGGGCCTCGCCGCGTTCCTGCTCGTGCTGCTGCTCGTGTTCCAGGCGATGTTCACCGGCGCCAGACCGCTCACCGACGGTATCGAGTCGCTCGTCGGGTTGGCGAGCACACTCGTCACTACCGCGCTGCCACCCGGCGACCTGCGCAGCCTGCTGGTGGACGGCGTGCTCGCGGGCGTCGGCAGCGTGCTCGTGTTCCTGCCTCAGATCGCGATCCTCTTCCTGTTCATCGGGCTGCTCGAGGACTCGGGCTACATGGCGCGCGCCGCGTTCGTGATGGATCGCTATCTCCGTCCGCTCGGGCTGCAGGGGCGCAGCTTCATCCCGCTCGTGTCGGGCTATGCGTGCGCCGTGCCAGGGATCATGGCCACGCGCACCATTCAGCAGCGCGAGGAGCGGCTGGCGACGATCATGGTGGTGCCGCTGATGAGCTGCTCGGCGCGCCTGCCGGTGTACGCGCTGCTCATCGCCGCGTTCGTGCCTGCGGTCACGGTGGGCTTCGTCGGGCTCCAGAGCCTCACGATGCTCGGCATGTACCTGCTCGGCACGGGCGCGGCGCTCGCGGTCGCTGCGCTGTTCCGTCGGACGCTGCTCCGCTCCGACACGCGCGCCCTGATCATCGAGCTGCCGCCATACTCGGTGCCGAGCGCGCGTGTGCTCGTCACCTCAGCGTCGCAGCGCGTGCGCATCTTCCTGCGCCGTGCCGGCACCGTGATCTTCTCGATCTCGATCCTTCTCTGGGCGCTGGCCCACTACCCGAGGCCGCGCGCCGAAGGCATGCCCGTCACGGCGGAGCAGCAGCTGTCGCAGTCCGCGCTCGGGCGCATCGGCCATGCGATCGAGCCGGCCGTCCGACCGCTCGGCTACGACTGGAAGATCGGTGTGTCGCTGGTCGCGTCGTTCGCGGCACGCGAGGTGTTCGTCTCGACGATGGGGACGATCTACAGTGCCTCGAGCGACGATGGCACGACCGCACTGGTGCAGCGGCTCCGCGCCGAGCGCGACCCGCACACCAATCGCCTCGCGTACACGCCGCTGATCGCGATCGGCCTGATGGTCTTCTACGTGTTCGCCCTCATGTGCACGAGCACGGTGGCGATCACCGTGCGCGAGACCGGAGGCGGGTGGCGCGGCGCGCGCTGGGCTGCGCTGCAGTTCGGCTATCTGCTCGCGCTCGCGTACGGCGCGGCATTCGTCGTGTATCGCGCCGGGCTCGCGCTCGGCTTCGGTGGCGGCGCATGACGGCGGAGCTGCAGGGGGTCGTCGCCCTCACCGTGGTGGCCGCCGCCGCGCTGTACGTCGCGCGGCGCGCGTGGAGCTCGTGGCGCGCCGCACGCATCGCGGCGAGCGGAGCACGGACCGCGGGATGCGGCTCGGGTTGTGATTGTCGTTGAGCCGGTGAAACGGGGTAATTTCTGGGTGCGCGTTGCGCGGTGCGCGTTGCGCTCGTTCAAGGGGTCAGACTCGTTGATCGAGAAGACGGACTGTCTTCAAGGAGCCTGACCCTCGACCGGAGCGGCGCACCTGAGTGGCGCGCCGCTCCGCGCTTCGCCTACTGGCCGACCGTCGCCGGGGCGGCCGGGAGCAGCACGGTGTCGATGACGTGAATGACTCCGTTCGACGCCACGACGTCCGCCGTCACGACGTTCGCGCCGTTCACGAGCACCTTACCGTCACGCACGACCACGTCGAGCGCCTGGCCGTTGACCGTCGCCGGCTTGGCGCCGTTGGCCTTCACGATGTCCGCCGCCATCACCTTGCCCGGTACGACATGGAAGGTGAGGATCGAGGCGAGCTTCTGCGGATTGGCGAGCAGGCTCTCGACCGTGCCGGCGGGGAGCTTGGCGAACGCCGCGTCCGTGGGCGCGAAGACCGTGAACGGTCCCTTGCCCTTGAGCGTCTCGACGAGGCCGGCCGCCTTCACGGCGGCGACGAGGGTGTTGAACGTGCCGGCGTCGATGGCGGTCTGCACGATGTCCTTCGACGGCTGATGCGCCGCGTGCGCCTGCGCCGAGGCGGCAGCGGGCAGGGCGAGCGAGGCGGCGAGGGCGGCAACGGCGTAAAGCGACTTCGCGATCATTTGGGCTCTCCGTAAGGTTGTCGATCCAGGACGGCGAGGACCCGTGAGGTCGGGGACCAGCGCGTGTGTCCATCGTTTGTACAGGAACTCTGGGGCATTGCTCAGCATCTGTCAAGTGATTGTCCAGATATTGCCTTGACAATCGATGGACGGTCCATAGCTTCGGTTCATGACTAGCCCCGACAACGCCGGACGTACGACGCCGCGGCACCCGATCGCCGTCGTCACCGAGCGGACCGGGCTGTCCCAGGACCTGCTCCGCGTCTGGGAGCGCCGCTACCGCGCCGTCTCGCCGACGCGCGGCCCCGGCGGGCAGCGCCTCTACTCCGACGCCGACATCGAGCGTCTGGTCCTGCTCCACGCCGCGACGCGCGCCGGCCGGAGCATCTCGCGCGTCGCCAACCTCGCGGATGGGGCACTCGCCGCGCTGGTGGACGAGGATGTCGCGGCGCGCGATCGCCGTGCGACGCTTCCTGACGGATCGGGCGAGAAGCGCGACCTGGTCGGCGAGGCACTCTTCCTCGCACGAGCACTCGACTCCGCGGCGCTCGGCGACACGCTTCGGCGCGCCGCGGCCGTGATGGGCGTCGCCGCGTTCATCGAGTCGGTCGCGGCGCCCCTGCTCCGCCGCGTGGGAAGCGAATGGCACGCCGGCCGGCTGTCGATGGCGCACGAGCACATGGTCTCGTCGCTGCTGCACGACATCATCGCCGAGCGCATGCGCGCATTCGGCAAGCGCGAGGGCGCGCCGTTGCTGATCGTCGCCACGCTGACCGGTGAGCGACACGCCATCGGCGCCGTGCTCGTCGGCGCGGCCGCGGCCGTCGAAGGCTGGAACGTGCTGCACCTCGGCGCCGACCTGCCGGCGGCGGCGATCGCGGAGGCGGCCCGGTCGGCCGACGCGCGCGTCGTCGCGGTGAGCATCGTGTACGTCGAGAAGCGGGAGGTGTTGCTCGAGGAGCTCCGCCAGCTCCGCGAGGCGCTGCCGGATTCCGTCACGCTCGTCGCCGGCGGCGGCGGAGCGGCCCGCATCGCCGAGGAGCTGTCGGCGATCGGCGTGCGAGTCGAGACGAGCGTGAACGGCCTGCTCGGCGAGCTTCGTCGCGCCGAAGCGGCGGCATGACGGGCGCCTCGCGCGCTGAGCGTGCGCGCCCGCTGCTGCTCGTGACGGGCGCCTCCGGCTACATCGGCGGTCGCCTCATGCGCGCGCTGCACGACGCCGGCGCGCGCGTGCGCTGCATGGCGCGCCGGCCCGACGAGCTTCGCGCGCGCGTCCCGGCGGACGTCGACGTCGTGCGCGGTGACGTGCTCGACGCCGCGTCGCTCACCGACGCACTCGACGGCGTGGACACGGCGTACTTCCTCATCCACGCGATGGCGACACCGCGCGACTTCGCGCGCGAGGAGTGTGAGGGCGCGCGGAGCTTCGCTCAGGCGGCGCTCGCCGCGCGAGTGCGGCGCATCGTGTACCTCGGCGGGCTGGGTTCCGACGAGGGACTCTCACCGCACCTGGCCAGCCGGCACGAGGTGGGACGCATCCTGCGCGACTCGGGTGTGCCGACGATCGAGCTGCGCGCGTCGGTCATCCTCGGATCGGGCAGTCTGTCGTTCGAGCTCGTACGCGCGCTCGTGGAACGGCTTCCCGTGATGCTGACACCGCGCTGGGTGAGCACGCGGACGCAACCCATCGCGATCGGCGACGTGATCGCCTATCTCGCCGCGGCGGCCGAGGTCGCCGTGGAGGGCAGCACGATCGTGGAGATCGGCGGCAGCGACCGCGTGTCGTATCTCGACCTGATGCGCGAGTACGCCTCACAGCGCGGCCTGCGCCGCATCTTCATCCGAGTCCCGTTTCTCACGCCCTGGCTGTCGGGTCGCTGGCTGGGACTCGTGACGCCGGTCTACGCGCGCGTGGGACAGAAGTTGATCGACGGCGTACGGAACGAGACGGTGGTCACGTCGCCGATCGCGGCCGAGCTGTTTCCCGCGATCGTCCCACGCGGCATGCGCGAGGCGATCGCTCAGGCCCTGGCGAACGAGGACCGGGAGCTCGCCGAGACGCGCTGGTCCGACGCGCGCTCCTCGATCGGACGCACGCAGCCGTGGGGCGGCCGAGCGCTCGGCTCGCGTCGAGTCGATTCGCGGGACGTCGTCGTCGAGCGGCCGCCCGCCGTCGCGTTTCGGCCGATCGAGCGGATCGGCGGCTCGACCGGCTGGTATTACGGCGACTGGCTCTGGCGGCTGCGCGGCCTGCTCGACCTTCTCGCCGGCGGCGCGGGGATGCGCCGGGGACGCAGGGATCCGGAGTCGCTGCGCGTCGGAGACGCCGTGGATTTCTGGCGCGTCGAAGCGATCGAACCGAGCCGGCTCCTCCGGCTGCGGCCGGAGATGAAGCTGCCCGGACGCGCGTGGCTACAGTTCGAGATCTCGCCCAGCGCGAAGGGCAGCGTGATCCGACAGACGGCGATGTTCGAGCCGCGCGGCTTGCTCGGCCTGCTCTACTGGTACGCGCTGTATCCGGTGCACGGGCTCATCTTCGGCGGCATGCTGCGGGGGATCGCGCGGGCGGCCGAGCGTACGGAGGCGTGAGCGAAGTGCGCATTGCGCAGTGCGCGGTGCGCGCTGCCCGCACGTAAGCACTTTCCTCGCCGGCGCCGTCCAACGAGACGACCGTGCAATTCCACCCCGTCACGACGGAGGCATCATGAGCTGGCGACGAATCGCACTCGTGCTCGCTGGGTTGAATCTCGTACTGATCGCGCTCGTGCTCGCTCGAGTTCGGCCGCTGCAGGCGACGGAGCATGCTTCGCCAGGCGTGCTGCGCGGGAGCGCGCTGGAGCTCGTCGATGCGCACGGACGCGTTCGTGCCGAGCTCAAGGTCCTTGCAGCCGATCCCGACGTGAAGATGCCCGATGGAACGAGAGGCGCTCCGGAGACGGTGCAGCTGCGCCTCATCGACTCCAAGGGCGGGCCGAACGTGAAGCTCGCCGCAACCGAGGATGGGTCGGGGCTCGTGCTCGGCGGCGAGAGGGGCTACGTGCAGATCCTGTCGCGGGGCCAGAATCCGTACGTGAAGATCGTCACCGGCGGCGGCGAAGAACGGCTCATCAAGCCGTGAGGGTCGGAGCGATCGCGAGTCCAGCGCATCCGTCCACCATGCTCGGGATGCGCTGGCGGCGACACTAGCGGCGCTCGACGATCGCCATCGTGCATCGTGAGATGCACACGAGTCGCCCTTCCTCGTCGGTGATCTCGATCGACCAGACCTGGCTCGTGCGGCCCGCGTGCACGGGGACGCCGACGGCGCGCACGACGCCCTCGAGCTTCGGGCGGATGTGGTTCCCGTTGATCTCCTGCCCCACCGCAACGAATCGCTCGCGGTCGATGCTCGCGACCGCGCCGAACGACGCCACCGTTTCGGCCAGGGCGATCGACGCGCCGCCGTGCAGGATGCCGAACGGCTGACGCGTGCGCTCGTCCACCGGCATCGTCGCGACGACGCGCGATCCCGACACCTCGAGGAGCTCGATGCCGAGCGTGATGGGCAGGCCGGCCTTCGCGACGTCGCTGTACCAGTCGGGGAGCTTGGAGGTCATGGTGTGGGTTTGGTCGTTCCCGTGGTGCCGATCCCCATCTCGGCGAAGAACGCGTCGTAGCTGAGCGGGCGGCCGAGGAACTTCTGCAGCACCGCATCGGGCTCCTCGGTGGCGCCCGGCGCGAGGATCACGTCGCGGTACGCGCGCCCGGTGCGCGGGTTCAACGCACCCTCGCGGGCGAATCGCGTATAGAGGTCCTGCGCGTACACCTTCGACCAGAGGTATCCGTAATACCCTGCGTCGTAGCCGCCCATCAGGTGGCCGAAGCTCGCCGGGCCGAGGCTTCCCTCGGGGTCCTGCAGCGGCGTGAGCTCGACGGCAAGCCTGTTCCAGAGCGCGAGCGGATCGACCGAGGGCCCCGAGGTGTGCAGCGCGAGATCATATGCGGAGTAGAAGGCCTGGGCCGTGCCGTTATTCCCGTCGCGGAAGTGCTTGAGCGCCAGCATGCGCCGGATGAGCGAGTCAGGGAGCGGCTTGCCGGTGGCATAGTGCCGTGACACGCGCGCGAGCACGGACGGCTCCCACATCCAGTTCTCGAGCATCTGCGACGGCGCCTCGCCGAAATCCTGCCGCAGCCCATTCGTGCCCACCGTCACGTACGGCGAGCGGTCAGCGAGCGCGGCAACCGCGTGGCCGAACTCGTGGAAGAAGGTGATCACCTCGCCGTGCGAGAGCAGCGACGGCTCCTTCCCGCCCGGCGTCGGCCAGTTGCCGACGATCGCGACGGCCGGCAGCTCCCGGCTTCCGTCGGGGCGCCGCCACGACAACGTGATCGGGAACGCGGCGAAGTGCCCGAACTTGTCGGGACGCGGAAACAGGTCGAGATACGCCGTTCCCATCAGGCGACGGGTGGAGGCGTCGCGCACGGCGAACGCGCGTATCGCCGGCGCCCAGGCGTCGGCGGGCTTCACCTCGGTGAGCGAGATGCCGAACAGCTGCTGATAGATGTCGAGCACGGAGCTCACGACGTGCTCGACCGGGAAATACTGTCGCACCTCGTTCGCATCCACCGCATAGCGCGCGCGGCGAAGCTTGTCGGAGTAGTACGCCAGGTCCCACACGCCGACAGGATGGCCGAGGTGGTCCTGCTCGGCGATCGGAGCCAGCTCGTCGAGCTCGCGGCGCGCCTTCGCGAGCAGGCCCTCGTCGACGTGCTTGATGAAGTCGATCGCACGCTGTGGAGTCTTCGCGACCTTGACGTCGAGCTGGTACGCCGCCCACGTCGGGAAGCCGAACAGGTGCGCGAGCGAATCGCGGATCGCGACCGCCTGGCGCAATCGGTCGAGGTTCGCCTCTCCGCCGCGGCGCTGGAAGGCGACGTAGAAGCGGCGACGCGCGTCGCTCGACGGGTGGTTGCGCATGAACTGGTCGCGCGTGCTCGCGTCGACTTTCAGCAGGTGCTCCGCACCGCGCTGCTCCACCTGCGCCTCGAGCGGCGGCGGAAGCTGCGCGACCTCACTGTCCGACAGCGTGATCCGGGTGCTGTCGGAGCTGAGCGCGAGGTTGAAGTCGCGGGAGAGGTCGTTGATGCGCTGGAGCATCGCCGTGGTGCGAGCTCGTGTCGCCGAATCGAGCGCCGCCCCGCCGTGGCGGCCGTTCTCGACGTAGCGCATCGCCAGCGCCCGGTCCACCGGCGCGAGCGACTCGTGCGATGCGCGCACGGCCGCCGCGTAGATGCGCGGATCCGCCTGCAGCTCCACGTTGAAGTTGCTGACGAGCTGATTGCACGCGGTGGACGAGTCGCGGACGGCCTTGTCGGGCGAGAGGTACAACAGGCTCGCCAGCATGTTCGTGCGGCTCGACAGCGCACCCGCGGCCTCCTCGATCGGCCGCAGCGTGTTGGCGAACGTCTGCGCGGCGGCTGGGTGGCGGAGGGCAGCGCCGACCGACGCGCGCATGTCGGCGACGGCGGCGCGGCACGCCACCGCCAGTTGCGAAGCGCCGAGGTGCCATGGCTTCGTGGCGCGTTCGGCTGGTCGCTGCGCCGCCGCGGCGGGGGCCACGAGACAGAGTAGCAGCGCGAACGCGGACAGGGCACTCGCTGCAGCCGAATGGCGCGGCACGCTCGACTCGAGGGAGGGCGAAGAGGTCATCGGAGGCCCGATCGATGGCGGCGATAGAGGAAATCGGACGAGAACGGGACAAGTTGTCGCACGTCTCGGAGCGCGTCCAGCAATCTGTGATGCGACGATGTGATGCACTCTGTTCGGTCGAGCTCGATCGTTCTATACTAGCGGCGGCAAGCGCTCCGGCGTCCCCACCCGCCCACCTCACTCCACATTGACTCGCCTCCTCATCGCTTGCCTTCTGGCGCTCGCCCTCGAGCCGCTGAAGGCGCAGGACAGGTTCGTCGCACCGAACGAGCGCAGCGTGATCGCGTCGTCGGAACAGAGCAACAGCGACGATCCAGTACACATGTTGTACGTCTCGAACAATTCCACCGTGCCGATCGTGGTGTTCGGCGTCGCGCTCACCGCGTGCGAGAACGTGAAGCAGTCGTGCGGCCCGCGACGAACGAACATCAAGATCAGCGCTGGACGTCGCGTGAACGTCGGACGAGTACAGGCGCGCGACGCCGAGCGCGGGTTCGGGTATCGCTGGTCGTTCTCGTATCACGCCGACAGCGCGGACGCGAAGGCGATGGCCCTCCTGAAGGAGAATGGAGTCGAGCTCGATCCCGCCGCGGCAGCTAGGCGAGCGGCGGTCGAGGCAACAGCTCCCGAGGCGGCGCCCGCCGCGCCGCCGGTCGACACCGCGCGCGTGGTGGAGCAGGCGCAGGCCACTCCGCCGGCTCCAGGCGAACCTCTCGCCGTGTGGCGCGCCACCCCGCCCCCGCCGCGCCCGTCGTCTCGCACGTTTCGCGTCAAGCTCGGGTGGGGCAGCATCCTCGGCTCCACGATGGTGCCGGACAAGCCCGTGCTGGCGACAGGCTCGTGCGTCGACCCCGCTCAGACCGCGAAGCTCGAGCAGGATCCGGCGATCCAGAAGACGCCCTGGCGTCCGGCGAGACTCGATCGACAGTTCGCACAGATACGGATGCCGCAGGCGATGCGCGACTCGCTCCTCGCGCGCAGCCGGGTGCTCGCGCCGGCCGAAGTGCTCGTGCGATTCGTCGCCGACAGTACGGGCGAGACGATCCCCGAGAGCATCAGCGTGCTTGAGTCACCCTCCGGTGAGGTGAGCGCGAAGATCTGTCAGTCGGTCTTCTCCGCCAGCGTCGAGCCAGCGAAGAATCGAGAGGGACGACCGGTGAAGTCGTGGGTTCAGACGGTCGTGCTCGTCATCCCGTTCTGATGTGAAGGAAGTGCGCCGGCGAGGATGAAACCGCTTTCGCCGGCGGGCCGTACGGCCGACTGTCCGTGAGAATTCCACGTCTTCCCCCTGATGTCATGACCTCCTCGTTCATCCGCGCAGTGGCCGCGAGCGCGCTGCTCATCGCCGCCGCCGGCACCGCCAACGCCCAGGCGGCGACGCAGTCCGGCGCCGCCACGACCGCCGCCTCCACGCCGTGGGCCAAGGTGCCGGCCGGCACCTACCAGCTCCTCATCCAGCTCCCCGAGCATCCGCTTCCCGCGACGCTCGTCGTGAAGGATTCGTCCGGAGTCGCCGCGGCGACGTTCCTGCCCGAAGGAGAGCAGCAGGCGATGCCGGTGAAGGTGACGGTCAAGGGCACGGAGCTGTACGTCAACGGCGATGCCCCGAAGGGTCCATTCGAGATCGTGCTGACGCGCGCGGGCGCGGAGATCGCCGGCAAGTGGTCGTACGCCGGGGACACCGGAAAGCTGTCGGGCAAGGCCGAGTAACCACTCGCCGTTCCGAAGTTGGCCACGTGGCGCGGGAATCATCTCGCGCCACGTCGCGTCTCCAGCCTGTTCGCGCGTCCGATGCCAAGGACGTACTAGCCGCGCCCTGGTCGGCGTGAAAGCTTCAAGGCGTGCTCGCGCGTTCCCGCGCGTGCGGCGCCCTCCCCCCACACGCCGCCTGCCATGTCCACGCGTCTCATCCGCGCCGTCCTCGGCGCTGCGCTCGCCATCGCTTCGTCGATCTCCGTCCGGGTCCAGGCGCAGGTGCCGGCCCAGGAGTACGCCGCGCGACGCGCCACCCTGCTCGCCGGCATCGACTCCGGGATCGTGCTCGCCTACGGCGAAGTCGATCCGGTGAGCGACTGGCCGACGTTCTTCCAGCTCCCGCACTTCCATTACCTGACCGGGTTCGACGAGGGCAACGCCGTGCTGCTGATGGTCAAGCGCGGCAGCGGTGCGACCTCGTCGATGTTCGTGCCGCAGCAGGCCGAGTTCATGGCGCGCGTCCTCGGCAAGCGCACGCCTGCGGCCGATCTGCAGCGCACGATCGGCATCGCGGGGCGCGACATCGGCGGCCTGCGGGCGACGGTCGACTCGCTCGTCGCGAAGGGGCTGCCGCTGTACGTCGTACCCGACGTCCACATGGCCGACTTCGCGGCGCAGGACTCGCTGTCGCGCGGCTCGCGGCTCGTGGCGCAGCTTCGCGCGGCGCATCCGACATTGAAGATCACGTCGCTCGACAGCGTCGTGAACAGCATGCGGGCGACGAAGAGCGCGGCCGAGGTGGCGCTGCTTCGGCGCGCCGTCGACATCAGCACGAAGGCGCACGTGGAGGCGATGAAGGCGGTGGCGCCGGGCTGTGGGGAGTACGAGATCCAGGCGCTGATGGAGGGCACGTTCCGCCGGCTCGGAGGCGACCGGCCCGCGTACGGGAGCATCGTCGGCTCGGGACCGAACGCGAACATCCTGCACTACATGTCGGACAGCCGCGTGATGCGCGACGGTGAGCTGCTGCTCATCGACGCGGCGACGTCGTTCGAGCACTACGCCGCCGACGTCACGCGGACGATGCCGGTGAGCGGCACGTTCACGCCGGCGCAGCGCGAGCTGTATCAGCTCGTGCGCGACGCGCAGGAAGCGTACGTGCGCCCGATGAAGGACGGCGTGAAAGAGATGGAATCGGCGCTGGCGGCGCGCACCGTATACAACAACGGCCTGCTCCGGCTCGGCCTGATCGAGTCCGACTCGGCGAAGTTCGACCCGCAGCCGGGAACCAACTGCCCGCCTGGAGGCTGCCCGCAGCGCGCGCTGTATGCGTGGCACGGCTACGGCGGCCACGGGATCGGACTCGAGGTGCACGATCCGGCGCAGTATTACGACGGGGACATGGTCTTCCGCACCGGCGACGTCACGACCGTGGAGCCCGGCCTCTACGTTGATCTCGATTTCATCGGCGCGCTTCCGGACACGCCGAGGAACCGCGCGATGCGCGCGAAGCTCGCGCCGGCGTTCGCCAAGTACGGCGGCATGGGGATCCGCATCGAGGACGACTATCTCATCACGTCGACCGGCAGCGAGTGGCTGTCGAAGGGTGCGCCGCGCGAGGCGGCCGAGATCGAGGCGACGATGAAGCAGCGGGCGCCGGAG
>Ga0070669_100001989_pt1 | contig 14784 bp, 15 predicted proteins | sample KBSS53metaG_FD_64680 | JGI IMG/M metagenome (GOLD analysis project Ga0070669, IMG submission 64680) | Switchgrass rhizosphere microbial communities from Kellogg Biological Station, Michigan, USA - KBS S5-3 metaG | ecosystem: Host-associated > Plants > Roots > Rhizosphere > Soil ... | reverse complement strand
GTAGCTTCGATCATGCCGCGATTCTAGCCATCGGCGGCCGGGGGAGTTGTCGAAGATGCAAACCGGACGTAGGATTACAGCGCCGCCTGAGTCCGTGGCCAACCCTTCGAAGGGTCCCCATGAATAGGAAGTATCGTCAGCAGGGGTACCAGGACTCCACACGGGAGTCTCGCGAGCGTCCGCGCACCCCGCCCGCCGCGCCGCTCACGCCCGAGGAGCGCGCCCAGCTCCGGGCCTCCCGGCACGCGGTCCAGCGCGAGGCGAACGAGGTGATGCGCTGCCCGAACTGCGGCCGGAACGTCGTCGCCTTCGGCGCGGTCGGGTTCGAGTCGCTCTGCCCGCACTGCGCGGCCCCGCTCCACGCCTGCCGGGCCTGCCGGCACTTCGACACGAGCACCCGGTGGGAATGCCGCGCGCCGATCGAGACCTACGTGTCGGAGAAGTCGAAGGCCAACACCTGCACGCACTTCGAGGCGCGCCTCGTCCTCGACGCGACCGGCAAGCGCACGGGGACGGCCGGGAACGGCAGCGATCCGAAGTCGCAGTTCGAGAACCTGTTCAAGCGCTGATCCGGCCGCTCACTCCCCGATCACCTTGACGAGCACGCGCTTCTTGCGGCGTCCGTCGAACTCCCCGTAGAAGATCTGCTCCCACGGTCCGAAATCCAGACGCCCCTTTGTCACCGCGACCACGACCTCGCGTCCCATGATCTGCCGCTTGTGATGCGCGTCCCCGTTGTCCTCGCCCGTGAGGTTGTGCTCGTACCGTCCGGGATCGTGCGGGGCGAGCTTCTCGAGCCACGCCTTGTAGTCCTGGTGGAGGCCGGATTCGTCGTCGTTGATGAACACGCTGGCCGTGATGTGCATGGCGTTGACCAGGCACAGTCCTTCCTGGACGCCGCTCTCATGGACGACGCGCTCGACCTCGGGTGTGATGTTGCGAAAATCCATCCGTTCCGGGATCTCGAGCGTCAGATAGTGGGTCCTCGATCGCACGGTTGTCTCCCTCCGGAGCGCGCCCTATATTGCACGCGGCCGTCGAGAATGGGAGATCGGGACATGGTGCAGGTGAAGGAGCGGGGCGAAGGCCGGGTCGGCCTTCTCGTGGCGCTGGCCCTCCTGGGCGCCGGCATCTTCCTCGGGGTCAAGATCATCCCCGTCCGCGTCAACGCCTACGAGTTTCGCGACTTCGTCCAGGAAGAGTGCCGCTTCGCCGCCACGCGCAACAACGACAGCGAGATCCTGAAGCGCATCGTGGACAAGGCCAAGTCTCTCGACATCCCGCTCGACAAGAAGAACCTCACGCTCGAGCGGACCACGCGAGAGATGATCATCACCGCGAAGTTTCAGCAGACGATCGACCTGAAGTTCACGAAGTACGTCTTCAAGTTCGATCAGCAGGAGCGCGCGCCGCTGTTCTGAGGCGTCACTCGTCCCTCCTGGACGACGATGCGGCCGGCCGCGACCACGGTCCTGACGCGCGGGACCCCGAAGCGATAGACGAGGTGGTAGCGGTTCGGCACCGCGTGCACGACGAAGTCCGCTCGCTTGCCGACCTCGATCGACCCCGTCTCCGCCGCCCGGCCCAGCGCGTGCGCGGCGTTGAGCGTCGCCGCCGTGATCGCTTCGTCGATCGAGAGGCGCAGGCCCAGGCACGCGTGCTCGAGCACGGTCCCCATCGATTCCGTGGGGCAGCTTCCGGGGTTGAAGTCCGTGGCGATCGCCACCGGCACTCCGGCCTCGACGAGGCGGCGCGCCGGGGCCGTCTTCTCCTGCATGAGGAAATGCCCGGCCGCGGGGAGCAGCAGGGCGGTCGTCCCCGCGCGCGCCAGCGCATCGATCCCCGCCTCGCTGACGTGCTCCAGGTGGTCGGCCGAAGCGGCCCCGAGCTCCCCGGCGAGCTCCGCGGCACCGTCGGAGGCGAGCTGATCGGCATGGAGCCGGATGCCCAGGCCCAGCGACCGCGCGGCGCCGAGGATGCGCCGGGCTTCCGTGAGGGAGAACGCGTGCGCGTCCACGAAGACGTCCGCATAGGCGGCGAGACCGGCGCGTGCGACCTCGGGGAGCATCTCGGTCACGACCGCGTCCACGTAGCGCGCCCGGTCGTCCCGGAGCTCCTTGGGGACCGTGTGAGCGCCGAGGAACGTCGGGACGACCTCGACGGGGTGGCCCCCGGCGGCGGCACGGATCGCCTCGAGCTGCTTGACCTCGGCTTCCAGCGAGAGGCCGTACCCGCTCTTGGCCTCGACCAGCGTCGTCCCCAAGGCCAGCATCGCGTCGAGCCGCGAGCGGACGAGCGTGGTGAGGTCCGAGAGGGTCGCGGCCCGGGTCGCGCGCACCGTCGAGAGGATGCCGCCGCCCCGGGCGGCGATCTCGGAGTACGTCACACCGGTCAGCCGCTCGGAGAACTCCGACTCGCGCCAGCCGGCGAACGGGAGGTGGGTGTGGGCGTCCACGAAGCCCGGGAGGACCGTCCCCCCCCGGGCGTCCATGACGACGCCCCCCGGCTCGATCTCGACCGCCTGCCGGAAGTCCCGCTCGGTGCCGGCGAAGACGATCCGGCCGCCGGAGCACGCGAGCGCCGCCTGGTCGATGACCTGGAGCCGGCCGAGGTCGCTCGAAAGGCGCGGGGCGGGACCGAGGGGTGTCGCGAGCTGGGAGATTCCGAGGACGGCGAGGTCGGCGCGAATCATCCCACGTCGGTCGTCGAGCGTCGGCGCAGGAAGCGCAAGTTGTCGAGGTCCGCCTTCTCCTGCTTGCGCAGGTCGAGGAGCGACAGGTGCTCCTCGATCGCGCTCCGCAGCCGGTTCTCGAAGGCGTCCTTCTCGAGGCGCAGCCGCCCGATCTCGTTCTCGATGGCGTGGAGCTGGTCCTGCGCCTGCTCGAGGACGCGCTCCGCCTTGACGCGCGCCTCCCGGACCAGCAGGTCGGCCTCCGCCTTCGAGCGATCCTTCAGGTCCGAGGACATCCGCTGCGCGGTGACGAGCGTCTCCTGGAGCGCGCGCTCCCGCTCCTTGAAATCGTCGACGGCGGTCCGGAGCGTCGCGGCCTCCTCCGTGAGGGTCTGGTTCTCCAGGTTGAGCCGCTCGATCTCCTCGGCGACCGCCTTGAGGAACAGCGTGACCTCGTCGGCATCGAACCCGCGCATCTTGCGCGTGAAGTCTTGTTTGGCGACGTCCATCGCCGTCAGTCGCGTGCTCATTCCCGGGGCTCCTCCAGGGGCGCGGCTCAACATAGTCCGGCCCCCGGGGCGTTGCAAGACGGGTCTAGGCGCGCTCGCCGAACAGGGCGCGGCCGACGCGGACGAGCGTGGCGCCCTCCTCGATGGCCACCTCGAAGTCGTCGGTCATTCCCATCGAAAGCTCGGGGAGCGGGCGCCCGAGGCGGCTCGCCGCCGCCGCGCGAAGCTCCGCGAGGCGGCGGAACCACGGACGCGCTTTCTCGGGATCCTCCGCCGGGGGAGGGATGATCATCAGCCCTCGAAGCTCGAGATGCCTCAAGGGAGCGATCTCGTCCACCAGGGTGAGGACGCCGGACGCGGTCGCGCCGTGCTTGCTCGCCTCTTCCGCCAGGTTGGCCTGGACGAGGACGCGCTGCACGGCACCCGCCGCTTGCGCTCGGCGGTCGAGCTCGCGGGCGAGCTCGACGTCGTCCACCGAGTGGATGAGCGCGAACCGCCCGACGGCGGCGCGCGCCTTGTTGCGCTGGAGGTGGCCCACGAGGTGCCACGCGGGGCCCGGGCCCACCGCCTCGATCTTGGGGAGCGCCTCCTGGACGCGGTTTTCACCGAGGGTGTCGTGCCCCGCCCGGACGATCTCGATCACGCGCTCGGCGGGAACGGTCTTCGTGACCGCGACGAGCGTGACGTCGGACGGGGCGCGGCCCGAGCGGGCGCAGGCGGCGGCGATGCGGTAGCGGACCTCCTGGAGCCTGCGGGCGGTGGGGGTCATTCCGCGGCGGCGGGGGTGTCGAAACGCTCCTCGACGTGGGCGTCATCGCCGAGGTTCAAGGCTCGATTGACGAGCCGGTCCGCTTCCTTGTTCCGCTCGCGGGGCACGTGCTCGATCGCGAACCGCGCGAAGGCCGATGCGCGGCGGCGGGCTTCCGCGTGGAGCGGGATGAGATCGGGGTGGCGCACCTTGTACTCCCCCCGCATCTGCTTCACGACGAGCTCGGAGTCGGCGAAAAGCTTCACGTCGGAGGCCCCCGCCCGCTCCGCGAGCGCCAGCGCCTCGAGCAGCCCTCGGTACTCGGCGACGTTGTTGGTGGCGCGGCCGAACGCGCCGGCGTGTCCGGTCAGGGGCCGGCCCGTCTCGTCGAGGACCACGACCCCCCAGGCCGCCGGTCCCGGATTGCCTCTCGATCCCCCGTCGAAGCCGGCGCGGAAGCTACCCGCCATTCGCCGCCCCGACCGTGGGGGACGGAACCTCGGCCGGTGGGGCGCTCTTGAACGCGGGCTCGTAATAGAGGTAACGCTTGCAGTTGCCGCAGGCGTGCAGGCGGGCCGCTTGGCGGATCTCCTGGTAGACCTGCGGGCGGACGCGCACGTGGCAGGCGGAGCACATCTCGCGGTCGGCGCGGACGAGGAAGACGCCGCGACGCCCTTCCTCCACGCGGCGCACGTTGGAGACGAGCGCCGCCGGAAGCGTGGCCTCGAGCTCGGCGCGGCGCGCGGTCGCGCGCGCGATCGTCGCCTCGGCGTTCGCGACGGCCGCCTCGATCTCCGCACGCTCCGTCTCGACGATGGCGCGCTCGGTCTCGATGTGAGCCGCGCGCGCGTCGAGATCGGTCTTGAGCGTCTCCACGTCGTCCATCGACGCGAGGATCGCGTCCTCGTTCTCGGCGATGCGCGCCTTCACGGCGTCGATCTCCTTGAGGACCGCCGCGTACTCCCGCTGGTTCTTGACCTGCATGAGGCTGTCCTGGAAGTGCTTCCTGGACTCCTCGAGCGCGGCGAGATCGGCGGAGCGCGCGGCCCGGTCGGCCTCGATCGTCTCGAACCGGTCCTTGGTCTCCACGTACTCCGCGTTGCGCTCGCGGAAGCGCGCCTCCGCCTCCTCGATCTTCCCCGGCGCGCCCTCCACCACCAGCCGCGCGGCCAGGATCTCGAGGACGAGATCCTGGATCGCGAGCAGGCTCGCGAGCTGGCTTCGAGCGTCGTTCATCGTTGCCCTCCCGAAAGACCCCCAAAAACACGAAGGGCGCTCGTGAACCGAGCGCCCTTGTTCGCGGTGGCCTTTGGTCCGCCCGCTGCGGCGGGCCCACGCGTGTCCTTGAGAGTGAAGTCATGCATGGCAACGGGCGACGTTATCACCGCGACCCGGCAGCGTCAACCGGCGCGCCAGAAGTAGCTCGCGACGAGAACCGCCGCTCCCAGGCCGCACAGGTCGGCGATCAGGCCCGCCGGGACCGCGTGCCGCGTCTTCTTGATGCCCGCGGCGCCGAAGTAGACCGCGAGGATGTAGAAGGTCGTATCGGTGGACCCCTGCATCGTGCTCGCGAGGTACCCGAGGAAAGAGTCCGGGCCGTGCGCGGTCAGGATCTCGCTCATCACCCCCAACGAGCCCGACCCGGACAGCGGCCGCAGGATCGCCAGCGGCACGACCTCCGGCGGCACCCCGAGCGGCACGGTCACGGGCGAGAGCACGCGCACGAGGACGTCGAGGCCGCCCGAAGCCCGGAACATCCCGATCGCCACCAGGATTCCGACGAGGTACGGGATGATCCTCAACGCGACCTGGAACCCCTCCTTCGCTCCCTCGACGAACGATTCGAAGACGTTGACGCCGCGGGTCCAGCCGTAGAGGACGAACGAGGCGAGGAGGAGCGGGATCAGCCAGAACGACGCCACGTCGCGGGCGATCTCGGCACCGGATCGGCTCGCCGCGGCCCCGGCGACGTGCATCGCGAGCGCCGCGACGACCGCAACGCCGAAGCCGGCGGCGACCGCGACCCGGCCGCGGCGGAAAGGGGGCGCCGCGGGCGTTGCCGGAGAGGGGTCCTCGCTCGGGCCTGCGGCCGGAGCGGCGGCACCTCCCGCAAGGCGGAATCGCGGAAGCCGGGAGAGAAGCTTCGCCGCGACGATCCCGCCGAGGAGCGCGCAGGAGGAGGCGATCCAGGTGGCGACGAGGATCCCGGCCGGGTCCTTCGAGCCGGCCGCGGCGCGTAGCGCGATCACCGTCGTCGGGAGCAGGGCGAATCCCGCCGTGTTGATCGCGAGGAAGAGGACCATCGCGTCGGTCGCCTGGCCGGGGACCGGGTTCAACCGCGAGAGCTCCTGCATCGCGCGAATGCCGAACGGCGTCGCCGCGTTCCCCATGCCCAGGAAGTTCGAGGCGACGTTGAGGATCATCGCGCTCATCGCGGGGTGCTCGGGGGGGATCTCGGGGAAGAGGCGCTTCAGGACCGGCGACGCGGCGCGCGCGACGACGCGCATGAGACCCCCGTCCTCGGCGATCCGGAAGAGGCCGAGGAACAGCGCCATGGCGCCGACCAGGCCGAGCGCGAGCTCGACGGCCTTCCGTGCCGAGTCCAGGACGCTCGCGGAAACAGGCTCCATGCGGCCGGTGAACGCGGCGGCGAGGACGGAGAGGAGGACGAGGCCGACGAAGAAGGCGCCGAGCACTAGCCCTGGCGCAAGGCACGACGCACGAGCGCGTCCTCTTCCTTCTCGTGCTCGCGCATCATCGTGAGCACCCGCGACAGCTCGTCCTTGAGGGCGGGAGCCTCGGCGGGGTCGCTCCCGCGCGCGAGCCGCCGCGCCGCATCCAGCGCCTCGTGCACGCGCGCGTGCTGCGTCCGGATCCGGCGCACGTCGCTTTCGGCCTGAGGGAGCGCATCGAGGATCCCCTGGAGCAGGCCGCCCTCCTCCTCGGCACCGAAATGCTCGTCGAGGCGCTCCTTGAAGCTGTCGATGCGGACGGCGAGCGTGCGCAGCGTGTCGGGCGTCGCCGCGTGCGGGTCGAAGCCGGAAAGAGCGCGCTCGAGCTGGTCCAGATGGAAGTGGATCAGCCCATGCTCCTCCAGGGATTGCTCGCCGAGCTTCGGAAAAGCCTGCGACCCACTCATTGCGCGCGCCTCCTCTGCGGACTCCAAGTTTGCCGCAATAGGACCTTTCGTCAAGTCGTCCGGACCGGCTCCCTCGCCCGGCGCAGGCACGCCGACTCGATTCCGTCCACCGTCGCCGCGAGATCTCCCGCGTTCCGGTCACGCACGACGACCTCGACGTGGCGCTTGTCCAGCGCCGCGGCCACGTGCAGGTACGCCTCCTGCAGCTCGACCAAAAACGGCTCCGGGCCGTCCGGATCGACGTCCGAGGTCGTGATGACGAGGACGTCCGGCGCTGGGGGGTGGGCGAGGTCGAAGACGTTGAGCAGCCACACTTCCGGGGCCTTGCGAATGAACCGCGGCCACTGGCGCAGCGGCACCCGCCTCTCCCCCGTGAGGTAGAGGAAGATCTGCTGCAGCCCGCGCTCGTCGAAGACGCCGCTGTAGAAGTCCGCCTCGGCCCACGCGAGCAGGTCCACCAAGGGGTTCCCGTCGCCCACGACGAACCGCGCGGTGCGCCCGTCCTCGAGCGCCTCGTCCACGCGCGCGCGCTCGACCATCTCGGCGAACTTGTTCCCGCGATCGATCCCCCCGGTCCGGAACAACCGTCCCAGCGCCCGCGGCCAAGCGCGCCCGCGCGCGAGCGGGACGCCGGCGGACTCCCGCAAACCCTCGGCATCGGCTTCGAGCAGCGTCGCGGCGATCCCGACGGTCGGCCCCGAGCGTCCCAGCCGTGCGGTCACCGCCTCGAAGAGCGCGTGGTTCGCCGCGTCGTCGATCCCGCAGCACGCCACGCGGATCGGCGGGGTCGGGCGAGGCCCGGGCACGGGCGGCGGCGGCGGCGCCAACGCCAGGACGTCCTTGCGCACCTCCTCGGCGATGTCGCGCGCGTCGAGCTCGGCGCCGTAGGTTCGGGGCTTCCCGATGTTCACGTCGATGCCCAGGGGCACGGGGACCGCCTCCCCTCGGGGAAGGCTTCGCTCCGCCCCGGAGAGGAAGACGGGCACGACCGGAACTCCGGGGACCGCCTGGACGATCTTCCCGATCCCGGGGCGGAACGGCGCCACGACCCCCGGCTCCCCGCGGCTTCCCTCGGGGAAGAAGATCAGGGACTTCCCCGCAGCCAACGCGTCGATCATGGGCGAGAGCACGTCGCGGCCGGCGGGGGCCGAACGCTCGATCGGAAGCGCGTTCATCCACACCATCGCGACCGCGCGGCGCCACGCCGTCTTTCCGAAGTAGTCCGCCGCCGCGACCGGGTGCACGTGCCGCAAGCGCGAGATCGGAAAGGCGGACATCAGGATCGCCGCGTCCAGGTGCGAGTTGTGGTTGGCGACGACGATGCAGGCGCTCCTGGGGAGATTGTGGCGTCTCCGGTACGCGATCCCCCAGACCAACTTGAGCATCGGCCGCACGAAGCCGAGCTGGAACGCGTACATCGCCGCGAGCCCGAGCGCGCGGCGGAGCGGCATCACGTCCCCACCGCCTGGAAGTAGTGGTAGAAGACCGGCGCCGCGTACAGCGTCGGCAGCGTGCGGTCGAGGAAGGCGCCGCGTCCCAGCATGGCGTCCGAAGCGGTCCTCGACAGGTCTTGGGCCACCGCGTCGGAGACGAGCGATCCTCCCGCGATCGCAAGCGCGGTGGTGGCCCCGGCGATCGCTCCGTGGAGCGGACGCGCGAAAGCCAGGGGCCCGAGGAGAGCGCCCGCGGCGGCGGCGGCCATCACGCTGACGACGACCCCCAGCACCGGGCGCGCGCGCTCCTCGCCGGGCTTGAGGCGGCCGGTCAGCCGTTGCGGAAGGTCCGCCGCGAGGGCCACGATCCCGAACAGCTCCAACCGTCCCGCCGGACCGTGCGTGAGAAGGCCCAGGTGCGAGAAGCAGAAGACGTAGACGATCACGCCGAGCAGCACGCGCCCGAGCGAATCCAGAAGCCCCGGCTGGCGCGGAACGATCGCGAGCAGGATCGGGATGAGGAGGAACAGCCCGATGCCGGTCGCCGCGGACAGCAGGTCGAACGACCCGACCCACGCGGGCCAGAGCGCCAGCGGCACCGCGAGATAGGCGGCGAACATCGCCCATCGATCCTGGGCCCTCAGCGGCGTCATGGAGAACCACTGCTTCAAGGCCGCGAACATCACGAGCCCCAAGACCGGGAACGCGATCTTCGGCGTGACCTGCGAGAGGATCACGAGCAGGACCGCGAATTGCGCCCACGCGCCGCTCCAGCCCGGCAGAGCGCGGTACCGGCCGCCGCGCCGACCGGCGAGGAGCGCTACGGGAACGATCGCGACGATGGCGCCCGCCAGGATCATCGCGAGAACGGGTAATGCGGGCATGCCCCCTCCGGGCCGGCCATTATCTCCGGTTCAGGCGGTTTGAGAGGACACGGCCGCCCGGGAGAGGATCGCGCGCGTCCAGACGAGCATGGCGGCGGAGGAAACCACCGAGGCCAGGCTCAGCCCGAAAGCGACGCCCAGCACCGGGGAGATCGCCCGCGCCTCGGCCAGCCGCACCCCCCACCACGCCGCCGGCGCGGCGAGCAGGGCGTATCGGAGTATCGAGATCATCAGGCCCGGCCGCCCCAGACCTAGGCCCTCGAACACCGGCCGGCACAGGAAGAAGGGCATCGCGATCAGCGCGCCGACGGGGATGAAGCGCAGCGCGGGAACGAGGAAGGACAGCGTCATCGACGACGCCGTGAGCTGACGGGCGAGCGGCTCCGCCGTGAAGAAGAGGATCGGCGCGGAGAGGGCGACATAGGCGACCCCGGCCGTGTGCGCCGCGCGGAGGCCCGCGCGAACGCCGGGAACGTCGCGAGCGCCGAAGCGCCGCGCGGCGAAGGGGAGCATCGCGACCGACGCCGCGATCGCGGGCATGACGACGAACGAGAAGACGCGGTAGTACACCGCGTAGGCGGCGAGCGCCTCCCGGCCGTGCTCGACCCCGCCGAGCAACGTGTTCACGATGCCGGCCTCGCCGGCCATGAACACGTAGGACAGCGCCCCGGGCACGGCGAGCGCGAAGATCGACCGGTAGGGGTGCGCATCGAGGCCGGGCACCGCGGGCTCGCCGCGCTCCTTCCGCGCCCGCTCGTGGGCCGCCGCCTTGCGCAGCGCGTAGACGAGCCCGCCGAAGCGGCCGAGGACCGTCGAGAAGGCGATGCCGAAGATCCCCCAGTGGAAGACGAACGTGAAGAGCGTGTTGAAGAGGACGTTCAGGACGTTCGACCAGATCCCCGCCCACATCGTCGCCCGCGTGTCGCCGTGCGCCTTGACGATCGAGTCGGGGATCACGGACCAGAACATGGTGAACGCCGAGCCTGCGATGAGCGTCGTGCCGAAGATCGCGAACTCGTGCGCCACGTCGGCATCGGGGGCGATGCGTCCCGAGAAAACCCAGCAGGCCGCGCCGGCGAGCGTGAAGGCGGGCGTGCACAGGAGCACGAGCCGCCCGGTGGCCCGAAGGTACTGCTGGAGCTTGGCCTCCTCCTTCGCGCCCATCGCCCGCGAGAAGGTGGAGGTCAGCCCGGTGGAGAGCCCCACCCACACCGCGATCATGACGAACTCGAACGGGTAGGAGAGACCGATCGCCGCGACCGAGGCATCCCCCAGGAACGACGCGTAGTACGTGTCCACGAAGCTGAACAGGGCCCGCATCCAGAAGGACACGACGAGCGGCCCCGTCATCCGGAGCAGTCCCGGAGCCTCGTCGCTCAAGCCGTCCGCCCGCCGCGCGCGGTCGAGGCGAGCATCCCGCAGGCGGCGTCGATCGCGGCCCCTCCCGAGTACCGGCGGACGAAGGCGACCCTCCGCGAGGCGAGAGCCGCGACGAACCGCCCGCGCTCGGCGTCGTCCGGGGGAGCGAACCGTCCCGACGGGTCGTTGACGTCGATGAGGTGCACGCGCACCGGGTGATGCGGGAACAGGCGGGCGATCGCCTCGGCCTCGTCGTCGCCGGTGTTCACGCCCCGGAGGAGGACCCAGCCCAGATGCACCGGAGCCCGCCGTCCGTCCGCCACGCGCGCGGCGGCACGCGCGAGCGCGGGGAGCGGATTCGCACGGGACGACGGAACCAGCGCGTCGCGTTTCCCGGGGATCGCGGACGTCAGCGACAGGATCAGACGATGAACGTGACCCTCGTCCGCGTACCGCTCGATCGCGGGGACGAGCCCTACCGTCGAGATCGTGATCGACTCTCCCCGGATTCTCAGGCCGTTCGGATCGCGCAAGATCGCGGCCGCCCGCATCACGGCGTCGTAGTTCTGGAGCGGCTCCCCCTGGCCCTGGAAGACGACCCCCGAGACCGGCCGCTCGGGGCCCTCGCGACGTACCGCGAGCACCTGCTCCACCATCTCCCACGCCTCCAGGTTCCGTGCGAGCCCGAGCCTCGCCGTGGCGCAGAAGGCGCAACCGAGGCCGCACCCCGCCTGCGAGGACACGCAGACGCTCCACCGGGGCTTTTCCAGCGGGATGCGCACGGTCTCGAAGACGGCTCCATCCGGGGCCCGGAAGAGGTACTTGACGAAGCCGTCGGCGGGACTGGTGCGACGGTCGAGCACGGCGAGGCGCGCCGTGGAGGTGCGAGCCAGGATCTCTCGGGCCAGCACCTTCGAGACGCCGCGCACGCCTTCGAGATCGTCGCGATCCTCGCCCACCACCCGGCCGATGACGCGCCGCGCGAGGGGCAGCGCGAGCGGACGGTCCGGCCACGCTTCGGCGAGCGAGGCGGGAGTGTGGCCGCGGAGGTGCACGGGGCGGAGGAGGCTCAGGCCCGGCCGAGCCACGCGGCGAGGCGCGCGGTGACCGCGTCCACCGTGAAGCCGAACTTCTCGCCGTTCACCGGCCCCGGAGCCGACGCGCCGAAGCGGTCGATACCGAGCGTGAGACCGCCGCGCCCGGCGAGCGCCCGCCACGGATTCGTCCGCCCCGCCTCGATCGTGGCGACCGGAACCCCCTCCGGGAACAGGCTCGCCCGGTAGGCCTCGTCCTGGGCCTCGAAGATCTCCACGCAGGGGATCGAGACGACGTTGAGGCGCACGCCGCGCGACGCGAGGGCCTCGCGCGCCCCGACGGCGAGGTGGACCTCCGAGCCGGTGGCCGCGACGATCGCGTCGGGCGCGTCCTCGCCGGCGACGAGGTGGCCGCCCCGCCGCAGCTCGCGCTCCCCGATCCGCCCGAGCCGCTCGATGGGGGGCAGCTTCTGCCGGGTCAGGACGAGAGCCGAAGGACCGTCGTGCCGCTCGAGCGCCATCCCCCACGCGAGCGCGGTCTCGACGCCGTCCGCGGGCCTCCACACGTGCAGGTTCGGGATGAGCCGCAGCGAGGACACCTGCTCGATCGGCTCGTGCGTCGGCCCGTCCTCCCCGACGAAGATCGAGTCGTGGGTGAACACGAACACGACGGGGATGCGAGAGAGCGCCGACAGGCGGATCGAGCCTCGCATGTAATCGGAAAACACGAGGAACGTGGAGCCGAACGGCCGGAAGGCGCCGTGATACGCGATCCCGTTCACGATGGCGCCCATCGCGTGCTCGCGGACGCCGAAGTAGATGTTCCGGCCGTCGAACGCGCCCGGACCGACGTCGGGCGACCCCTGTACGACCGTATACGTGGACGAGGCGAGGTCCGCGGCCCCCCCGACCAGCGCGGGGACCAGAGACGCCGCTTTCTGCAGCACGGCGCGCCCGTGCTCCCGCGTCGCGGCCGCGGCGACCGGGGCCGAAGCGAGGAGCTGGGTCACGAGGTCCTCCGGAACGGACCGCGCCCAGATCGCGTCCCACTGTGCGGCCTTCACGGGCTGGTCATGGGCCCACTGCGCGAAGCGCTGCTCCCATCCGGTGCGCAGCGCCGCACCCTCCGCGGCGCGCGCGCGGAAGAGGTCCCGCACCTCGTCGGGCACGAAGAACGTGGGCTCCGCCGGCCAGCCGAGGCGGAGTTTCGCGGCCTTGGTCTCCTCGGCGCCGAGCGGGGCGCCGTGCGCCTCCGACGTGTCCTGCTTGTGGGGCGCGCCGAACCCGATGTGCGTGCGGCACGCGATGAGCGACGGGCGGGCCCGGTCGGCGATCGCGGCGTCGAGCGCTTTCGCGATCGCGTCGTGGTCGTGGCCGTCGATCGACTGCACGTGCCATCCGTAGGCCGCGTAGCGCGCGGGGACGTCCTCGGAGAAGGAGAGCGACGTCTTCCCGTCCAGCGAGATCCCGTTGTCGTCGTAGAGCACGGTCAGATTCCCGAGCCCGAGATGGCCGGCGAGCGAGGAGGCCTCGCCCGACACACCCTCCATGACGTCACCGTCGGACGCGAGCGCGAAGACGCGATGCGCCACCGGCTGGAACTCCGCATCGTTGAACCGTGTCGCCGCCATCTTGCCCGCGAGCGCCATTCCGACCGCGTTTCCGAGTCCCTGGCCGAGAGGTCCGGTCGTCGCCTCGACCCCCGGCGTGTGCCCGAACTCCGGATGGCCGGGCGTCTCGCTTCCCCATTGCCGGAACGATTGCAGTTCCGACATCGGCAAGTCGTACCCGGCGAGGTGAAGGAGCGCGTAGAGGAGCATGCAGCCGTGACCCGCCGAGAGGACGAACCGGTCCCGGTCCGGCCAGTCCGGAGCGGTGGGGTCATAGCGGAGGACGCGACTCCAGAGGACGAACGCGACGTCGGCGGCCCCCATGGGAAGACCGGGGTGCCCCGACTTGGCCTTCTCGACGGCATCGACGGCGAGGAACCGGATGGTATTAGCGGCTGTCTTCGCAAGCTGGGAATCGGGAGGGCGCGACATGGCCTCATTATAGGGTTGGACTTGCCGGTCTTCGGTTCCCACCGTATACCCCGCGAATGCCCTCTTGGGTCTTGGGGATAACGCTCGCGCTCGCCGCCGTGCCGGCGGCGGAGAACGATTTCGTCTCTTCGTGCGTGGGCATCTCGACGACGGGGAATGCCACCCTCTCGAGCGTGCCGGTGGCCACCGGCATCACCTGGCCGGTCTTTGTAACGGCCCCCCCAAAGGACACGAACCGGATCTTCATCCTCGACAAGCCCGGCCGGATCTTGATCCACCCCCGCGGATCCGCGTCCACGAACATCTCGACCTTCCTCGACATCACATCGCTCGTGGACGACACCACGACCGAGCTGGGACTCCTCGGCCTCGCGTTCGACCCGGGATACGGGACCACCCGACACTTCTGGGTGAATTACACCGAGAGCGTGAACTTCCAGAAGTTCACCGTCGTCTCACGCTTCACGGCCAACGCGACGAATCCCAACGTCGCCGACGCGAACAGCGAGCTCCGCGTGCTCCGCTTCGCGCAGCCGGAGGACAACCACAACGGCGGCATGCTCGCGTTCGGTCCGGACGGCTTCCTCTACGTCTTCACCGGCGACGGCGGCGGCGGCGGGGACGTGCATGGAACGTGCGGCAACGGCCAGAACCGGTCGGTGCTCCTCGGGAAGATCCTGAGGATCGACGTTCGTGGCATCGATCCGAACTCGACCGCTCCCGATTGCGGGATCGCTCCCGGCGGGTACCGCGTCCCGGACTCGAACCCTCTCGCCGACGGTCCGGGTGGGGTCTGCGACGAGATCTGGGCTTACGGGGTGCGCAACCCCTGGCGCCCGAGCTTCGATCGCGCGACCGGTGACCTGTACGTCGCGGATGTGGGGCAGAACTGCTGGGAGGAGATCAACTTCGCGCCCGCCGGCGCCGGCGGCCTGAACTACGGCTGGCGGCAGATGGAGGGAACG
>Ga0070669_100001986_pt1 | contig 14794 bp, 7 predicted proteins | sample KBSS53metaG_FD_64680 | JGI IMG/M metagenome (GOLD analysis project Ga0070669, IMG submission 64680) | Switchgrass rhizosphere microbial communities from Kellogg Biological Station, Michigan, USA - KBS S5-3 metaG | ecosystem: Host-associated > Plants > Roots > Rhizosphere > Soil ... | reverse complement strand
GCTCGACACGCAGCGGCCTAACGAGGCGATCATCAGTCAGGCGACCGCCGTCCAGTTCTACCGCGATTCGACCGGACGGAGCGTGCTCGGCAAGCGGTTCCGCGAGTTGCCGGGCGGACCGTGGTACACGATCATCGGCGTCGTCGGAAACACGCGGGACACGTCGCTTGCATCGCCGCCGTCGCAGGCGGTGTACTTCCCGCAGACGTATTCCGCCAAGGAGTTCCAGGCGCAGACGCGGTGGACGATGGCGCTCGTGGTGCGGACTGCCGGCGAGCCCGCGGCCATCACGCCCGCGGTGCAGCGTGTCGTGCGCGACCTCGATCCGAGCCTGCCGCTGTTCGACGTTCGCACCATGACCGGCATCGCGTCGGCATCCATGGCGCAGCTGTCGTTCGCGATCATCGTGCTTGGCGCCGCGGCGCTCGTCACGCTGCTGCTGGGCGCTGTCGGCCTCTATGGCGTCATGGCATACGTCGTGTCACTCCGCACCCGCGAGCTGGCCGTGCGCATCGCTCTCGGCGCGACGCCCGGCGCCGTCGTGCGGATGCTGACCACGCAGGGCGTGACGGTCACGGCAGTTGGCGTCGCGGGCGGTCTGGTGCTGTTCGTGGTCGTCGCCCGTGCGCTCAAGTCGCTGCTGTTCGGCGTGGCGTCGATGGACCCGGTAACGCTCGCGAGTGCGTCGTTCCTGCTCGTCGCCATTGCCGCGCTGGCGAGCTGGCTGCCGGCGCGCAGGACGTCGCGAGTGGACCCGGCGGACGTCCTGCGCGCCGAGTAACCCGCTTGGGGTCAGAGTCCAAGGGCATCGTTCGAACGCATCGGAAGCATTCGCGTTCGGCAGGTCGATCCCTGGCGGGAGTCGTTAGGTCGCCCATTGCTATCGGCGGCCTGGGGTGCTAGCTTCCGGAAGCAGCCGATGCGCGGTCGCGCGTCGAGAGTTTCGGAGATAGCTCAGAAGGCCCGAGCGCTTGCTCGGGCCCTTTTTGTTGGCCTTCTCTCTGCGCGCTGCCGGCGATCGCGAGATACCGGCGGTGGGAACACAGGCATCGTGCGATCGATTATCGGTTGCGCGGCGGTTTGGGAGCGACGGCACGTCCTCGCCCCGGCCGCGAATACATCAAAGGAGTACCACCATGCGTTCGACCGGCACAGTGAAGTGGTTCAACGACGACAAGGGCTTCGGGTTCATCACTCCCGAGAACGGCTCGAAGGACCTTTTCGTCCATCATTCGGCGATTCAGGGCAGCGGGTTCAAGTCCCTCGCCGAAGGCGATCGCGTCGAGTTCGACGCTGTTCAGGGCCAGAAGGGCCCGGCGGCCGAGAACGTGTCGAAGATCGCGAGCTAACGCCGCGAGCCACACACTGTTGAGACGCCCCGCCTGGCTTTGAGCCAGGCGGGGCGTCTCGCGTTGGTTTGGTGCTGTTGGGGTCAGAGTCCAAGGGAAGCATTTGGTTGCTGCAACCAAATGCTTCCCTTGGACTCTGACCCCAACAGCACCAAAACGACCCAACGGATTCGCCGCCGCCATTGTCCAACCGCCGTATGTCCCTCGTCTCTGGCCGCGGCGTGGCACTCCCTGTATCGTCCGCGCTGTTCCGCACGCTGACCCTGGTTATGTCTTTACGCCCGGCAATGATCGGTCTGCGTCACGGAGGGCTGACGGTCATGACGCTCCTCGCCTTCGTCGCGTGTGGCGTCATCGCCCTCTCCCTCGGCCCGTCCCGACTCGCGGCTCAGACCGACGTCATCCGCGGCCGAGTCACCAACTCTGAAGGCCTCCCGCTCGCGAACGTGCGAGTTACCGCGACCTCGATCCCGGGGAACGTCACCCGTGAAGTCCGAACGAGCGACAAGGGCCTCTATCAGATCGCGTTTGCCGGGGGGCCCGGGGACTACATCATGGGCTTTGCGCTTATCGGCTACGTGTTCCGGCAGTTCGAGGTCAAGCGCCTCGCCGATGAAGAGGTCCTGATCGCGGACGCGCGACTCGCGGTCATCCAGCTCGACACCATATCCGTGGTTGCGCCGGTGCAGCAGCGGGTGGGACGCAATTCGCCGACGCCCGACGTCAGCGGCACCGAGCGCCTCATCAGCCCGACGAACGTGCCACCGGAGCTGCAGGGAGACATCGCGGCGATGGCGGCGTCGCTGCCCGGGGTATTGCTCGTCCCGGGGCTCGACGGCGGCCCTGACGGCTTCTCCGTCCTCGGACTCGGCGCGGACCAGAACAGCGTCACGCTCAACGGCATGCAGGTCGGGGCCAACGGGCTGCCGCGCGACGCGTCCGTCTCGAGCTCACTCTCGACGTCGCCGTACGACGCGTCACGCGGCGGATTCAGCGGCGCGAACTTCAACATCCGTCCCGGGTCCGGCTCCAACTTCCGGAACCGCGGACTGAGCTTCGTGGGCAGCGTTCCGCAGATGCAGTGGACCGACCCGGCGGCCCGCGCGCTCGGCACCGAGTACAGCAGTCTCTCGGTTGGTGGTGTCGCATCCGGACCGATCAAGCTGAACAAGGCGTTTTACAATGTGTCGTTTCAGCTCGGTCGACAGTCGCGCGAGAATCAGACGCTGCTCGGCGCCGGCGCGCTCGGGCTTCAGACCGCGGGCGTCGCGTTCGACTCGGTCGCGCGATTCCTCGATATCCTCGACCAGAGCGGCGTACCGTCCGTTCGCAGTCACGTCCGGTCCGAGCGATTGAGCGACAACGGAACGGTGTTCGGGAGCATCGACGTGTCGCCGCCGAGCTCGACGAGCGGGCAGTCGTTAGGCCTGACGTTCAACGGGAACTGGGGCCGGCAGAGTCCCATTGCTGGCGGCGTCACGCAACTCCCGTCGTCGAGTGGTGATCGCACCAACTGGGGCGGCGGGATCCAGGCACGACACAATCGCTATTTTGGCCTCATCCTCAGCGAGACGTCGGGCGGTATCAACGTATCTCGCGACTACGGGAGCCCATACCTGGGTCTACCGTCCGGCCGGGTGCGCGTCAACTCGATCCTCGATGACGGCGGAAGCAGCGTGCAGACGCTGACGTTCGGCGGGAACCAGGGACTCAGCTCGAGCTCGCGCTCGCTGGGCGGCACGCTGCAGAACAACCTCTCGTGGTTCGACGATGCGAACAGGCATCGCATCAAGCTCACGACCGAGTTCAACTACTCGTCGAGCACGCAGGAGCAGGCGTCGAATCTGTTGGGCAGCTTCTTCTTCAACTCGCTCGAGGATCTCGACGCGGGCCTGCCCGCGTCGTACAGCCGGACGCTGACCGAGCGGCGTCGGTCCACGGGACAGTTCAGCGGCTCCGTCGCGATCGGTGACTCGTGGCGACGGACCACGGATGTGCAGATCCAGTACGGTCTGCGCATCGACGCGAGCCGCTACACACGAACACCCGAGTTCAACCCGGCGGTCGAGGAGACGTTCGGACGCCGGAACGACCGTGTGCCGACCCCGTTCAGCCTGAGTCCGCGCCTCGGCTTTTCGTGGACCGTCGGGCGGGCGACGGAGATCTCCGCGTTCTCGGGCGCGTCGCGCACGCCACGGGCAGTGGTACGCGGCGGCATCGGTGTCTTCTCGAACAACTCGAATGCCGGGCAGATCGGCGGCGCGCTCGACAACACCGGGCTGCCGGGCGGCACCCAACAGATCTTCTGCGTCGGTCCCGCCGTACCGGTTCCCGACTGGACGCAATACGCCGCCGATCCGACGTTCGTGCCCGGCCGCTGCGCCGACGGGACGACCGGCACGGTATTCGCCAACCCGTCGCCTAACGTCACACTGTTCGCGTCGGGCTTCCGGCCGCAGCGATCCGTCCGCTCGAACCTGTCCTGGACCGGCAACCTGCTCGATGGACGATTCTCCACCAACATTGAAGGCAGCTACTCGCTGAACCTCAATCAGCAGCGCTCGTTCGACCTGAACTTCGCCCCGGTGGAGCGGTTCGCCCTGGGTGATGAGAACGGGCGCCCCGTATTTGTTCGGGAGGGTAGCATCGTGCCGGCCACGGGCAGCATCGCGTCGCGCGACGCGCGCGTGTCGCAGGCATTCTCGCGGGTGTCGGAGATCCGTTCGGATCTCCAGTCGCGGACGGCACAGCTGAGTTTCCGGCTCTCCCCCATTCCGCGTGGCCCTGCCCGGTTCGGCTGGAGCGCTGCCTACACGTACTCGCGCATTCGCGAGGAGGTGTCTGGCTTCTCGAGCACCGCGGGCAACCCGTTAGGCACGGAATGGGCGCCGTCGGCACAGGGGCCGCATCAGATCTCCTACAACGTGCGCTACAACTTCTTCAACGCCGTCCTGGTGAACCTGAACGGCTCGTTCCGGTCGGGCAGCGCGTTCACGCCGGTCGTTGCCGGCGACATCAACGGTGACGGCTACTCGAACGACCGCGCGTTCGTCTATTCGCCCGCCACCACGGCCGACCCGGCGCTGGCCGGCGAGATGACGCGCCTCTTGTCGAGCACATCGGACGCAGCTCGCGACTGTCTCGAGAAGCAGCTCGGGCGGATCGCCGCGCGCAACAGCTGCCGCGGGCCGTGGAGCTCGAACGCGTCGCTCACCATCACGCTCGACCGGGCGAAGTTCCGCATGCCGCAGCGCGCATCGGTCTCGTTCTCGATCTCCAACCCGCTCGGCGCCGCGGACCTTCTGGTGAACGGCTCCGGCGACCTCCGCGGCTGGGGCCAGAACATCTCTCCCGATCCCTCGCTGCTCTATGTGCGCGGCTTCGATGCGGAGACGCAGCGGTACCGGTACGAGGTGAATCAGCGGTTCGGCGCGACGCGCCCGCGGTATCTCGTGCTCCGAAATCCGGCCACGCTGACGGCGTCGGTGCGATACGACCTCGGGCCGATGCGCGAGCGCCAGTCGCTGCGCATGCAGCTCGGGAATGGCCGGACGCAGCCGGGCACGCGCATGCCCGAGCAGGCGTTCCGCTCGTTAGGCTCGGCCGGCATCCCGAACCCGATGGCCACGATCCTGCGCCAGCAGGACTCGCTGCGCCTGACGTCGCGCCAGGCCGACAGCATCGCGGCGATGAACCGGCGCTACACGTATCGCACGGATTCCATCTGGGTACCGGTTGGACGGTATCTCGCGGCGCTGCCTGCGAATTTCGACGAGGGACTCGCGTACGATCGGTACCTCCAGGCGCGGCACGCACAGATCGACATGCTGATCCGAGTCGTGCCCGTCATCCGCGAGCTCCTGACGGCCGAGCAGCGGAGGAAACTGCCGGCGCAGATCGTGAACGTGCTGGATCCGCGCTATCTCGTATCGATCCGCAACGGCACAGGCCTGTACGTTGGTGGCGGTCCCGGTGCCGGCTTCGGCGCGGGAAACTTCGGTCCGGGGTCGTTCGAAGGGGTGAGCTTCCGATGATCGGACGCTTGCGCGGCGCCCGACCGATGTCATTCCGAGCGAGCGCAGCGAGTCGAGGAATCGCGATCCTCCTGATTGGGGGATCAGTTTCCTCGACCGTGCTCGCGCAGGGCGACTCCACCGCTCGGCCGACCATTGGGCCGCCGGTCAGGCGCGTCGCCACCGCGAGCGCCGTATCCACCGAGCAGATCGGAAGCATCACCAGCGTGCGTGAGCTCCCCGGCGGCCGACTGTTGCTCAATGACGGAGCGCGCCGGCGTCTCGTCCTCATGGACACGACGCTCAAGACCATCGACGTGGTGCTGGACTCGCTGACGGAGGTCGAGAACAGCTACGGGACGCGGCCGGCGGCGATCATTCCGTACCGCGCCGACTCCACGCTGTTCATCGATCCGGCGTCGTATGCCATGCTGGTGATCGATCCGACGGGGAAGGTCGTGCGGGTGCGATCGGTGCCGAGGGTCGAGGATGCAGGGCGGTTCGGCGGCGGGGAGCTTGGGGGGCGCTCCGGCACCGACGCCCGAGGGCGTATCGTCTATCGCGTTCCGGCGAGGCCAGGCCCGCCGCTCATCCCGCCGCCGAAAGGCGTGCCGTACTTCCCGCCAGAGCCCGATTCGGCGTTCATCGTCGCGATCGACATCGAGACGCGTACGATCGACACGTTAGGCGCGATCCGCATCCCGAAGTCGGCGTCCACCGTGCGCCGAACGCCCACCGGCGGCTTCAACTTCTACGAGGTCGTGAACCCCCTCCCGAGCACGGACGAGTGGGCGGTGCTGAGCGATGGCGTCGTCGCGTTCGTGCGCGGCGTCGATTATCGCGTCGACTACCGGCATCCCGACGGCACGTGGACGTCGTCGCCCAAGCTGCCGTTCGATTGGCAGCGCGTGACGGAGGAGGACAAGCAGCGGATGATCGACTCGGTCAAGGCGGAGCAGCGGCGCTCGTCGATGGGGTCGTACATGTCGTCGATGATCCGGTGGGTGAACCAGTACGGCAAATCGTACCCGGCGGACTTCAAGGTGCCGGAGGGATACCGCGTGCAGGCCGGTCTCTCGCGCGACTGGAAGCTGCCGCCGGGTCTGCAGTTTCCGGCGAACTACATCTACGCGTGCAAACCGGGTGAGACGCCGACCATCACACCGACGCCGGAGCCTGCCGGTGGGCGTCCGGCCGGAGCTCCATCGGCCGGTGGACCTCCGGATCCCGCCGGCCCGGGCCGACCAGGCGGGCGCGGGGGACCACCCGGCGGGCCGTCGGGTACGCCGTCGTGCATCCCGTCGCCAGTGGTGGTGGCCGGTGGCAACGCGCCGCCGCCTCCGACGATTCGCGAGACGGGAGTGATGTCGGCGTCGGACCTGCCGGACTACCGTCCGCCGTTCACGAGCGGCGCCGTGCGCGCGGACGCGGACGGCAACCTGTGGATCCGGACGATCCCGCCGAAGCCGACGCCCGGCGGCGCCGTGTACGACATCGTGAGCCGCGAGGGCGGGCTCGTGGATCGCCTGCAGCTTCCGCCGGGCTACTCGCTGGCGGGCTTCGGCCAGGGTAGGGTGGTCTACCTGTCGATGCGCGACGCGAGCGGTGTGCACCTGGCTCGCGTGCGGCTGCGTTAGTGCGTTAGGCACCGTCGCGAGCGCCGGGCTGACGGGCCCCTCGGTCGGGCCAATTCGAGAAGACCTAACGCGGATTACGCGGATTACGCGGACGCGCTCCGAACCGCGCGAAGGCCTTGCGGCCCGCAGCCGACACATCTGTCTTTCTTGTTCAACGGCCTCGGGACGTGCTGGGAGCGTCCCGGGGCCGTTCCCAAAAAGAACAGAGACCGGACACGGCGCAACGCCAGCCGATGATGCCCACGGAGCGCGTCCGCGTAATCCGCGTAATCCGCGTTAGGTCTTGCTGGTACCGCATACCGATCGAGCGAGTGGTCTACGCGCGTGCGGAATGGCTTCCCGAGGGGGTTCGCAAGAAGGATCCAGGCCCGGATGGCGCCGGTGCTAGCCGCTCTCGCGAGCGCGGCGTTCCCGCTTTCCGCGCGCGATCTCGGTCGCCAACGCGTCCAGCCTCGCGGTCCACAGCTGACGGAAATGCTCCAGCCACGCGTCCACCTCGCCCAATGGACTCGGCGCCACCTCGTACATGCGCCGCGGGCCCTCCGTGCGCACCGTCGCAAACCCGCTCTCGCGCAGGACCTTGAGGTGCTGCGACACCGCCGGCTGCGAGATGTCGAACTCCCGCTGCACCTGCTCCACGATCTCACCCGAGCTGTGCTCGCCCGCGGCGAGCAGCTCGAGAATGCGGCGACGAACCGGATTCCCGAGAACGTCGAACGCGTGCATCAGCCAGCCGTCTCGGTCGCTGCCGGCGCGCTCGGTGGCGAGTACGCGGCCGTCGTACGCGCTACCGCCGCGTGCGCCGCCGCCTGGTCCGTGCCCGACACGATCGATGCGCGACCCCAATCGTCGCTCGCGCGCCGCACGAACTCCCTCCCGTCCTCGGACAGCAGCCACGCCAGCCCGTCACTCGGCTTCACCGACTCACCCGTCGCGGTGTGGTTCGCGAGGCCCGCGAGCGCCAGGTCCCAGCCCACGCCCACCGCGCTCGAGATCGGCAGGAACCAGCGCGGGATCCGCTCCCTGCTCGTGAGTGCATCCCACAGGTCTTCCACCGTCGTGTCGTATGTCCGCGACGCGACGACGACGCGCGCAGGGCAACCATCGTGCACGCGGTTCTCGACGGCACGCGTGACAGCCCCGAATTGCTGAACGATGTCGATCTTCATGCTCGGCTCCGTCCGTGGGTCATCCTCAGTATGGCGGCGGCAATCGTATAAGTCAATTCTTATACGCTTCTTCCTTCCCTCGCTGTTGGTCCGCTGTCGGCCGGGAGGCATCGAACATTTGCCGGCCACCCGAGTCGTGACGCATCATCGTCGCGAGCCTTCCCGACGCAGCCCGAGCCATCCCCATGACTCCGAAACCGCGCGCCTCCGAGCGCTTCGACAGCAAGGAACGCGACCTCGGCCTCGACGCGCCAATCACGCGCCGCGACTTCCTCAACTCCGCGCTGCTCGCCAGTGGCGCCGCGCTGCTCGAGACACGCGCGCCGCTCGTTCGCCAGGCCCCGAACGCGACCAACCCCGCGTGGGAGGGACCGGGTGGCGTGGGCGACTACGCACGCTCGCACGGCAACATGTGGTCGGCCGTCACGACCGCGCACGAGCTGCGCGACGGGGCGTTCAATGGCGACGCCATCCGCCGCCGCGCCGTCGATAGCGGCGAACGCTACGACCTGATCGTCGTCGGCGGCGGGATCTCGGGACTCGGCGCCGCCGCGTTCTTCCAGAAGCTCAGGGGCGGCCGAGTGCTCGTGCTCGATAACCATGCGATGGTGGGGGGTGAGGCGAAGCGCAACGAGTTCCTCGTGGACGGCGTGCGTCTCATCGGGCCGCAGGGATCGAACGATTTCGGAACGCGCCTGCCGAGCGGATGGGTCGGCGAGTACTGGAAGGACCTCGGGCTGCCCCACGGGCCGGAGGCGTTCGAGTACCAGGCGTGGAGCGCCGGCATCACGCCGCTCGAGATGGCGCGGGATCACTACTACTTCCAGCTCTGGGCCGACGAGTTCGCGAGCCACGGGTTCTTTTTCCGCGAGCCTAACGACTCGCTGCGCCTCGTCCGCGATGCGTTCGGCGCCGGCTTCGATGACACACCCTGGCCGCCGAAGCTGCGCGAGGATTTCCGCCGGTGGCGAGCGAGCCCCCAGATCTACGACGGAGCCGACCTGCCGCGCTGGCTCGACGGGATGACCTACGAGGAGCTCCTCGTGAAGCATCTCGGTCTCGATCCCGCCGTGGCCCGCTACGCCGATCCGATTCTCGCGGGCGCGGCCGGCGGACTCGGGAGCGACGTCATCTCGGCGCAGTGCGCGGCGCAGATCGGACTGCCCGGCACGCTGAACGGTCGTGGCGGACCACGGGCATCGCACAAGCTCGCGGACGTCCTCCCGTTCACGTCGTCGTTTCCGGGCGGGAACGACGGCATCATGCGACACGTGCTGCAGAAGCTCGTGCCCGACGCCATCGCGGGCCAGGGTTTCGCGGGCGTGCTCAACGGGCCTGTGCGATTCGACGCGCTCGATCGCCGCGCGAATCCCACCCGCATCCGCCTCGGCGCCACGGTCGTGCGCGTGACGAACCTGCCTAACGGTTCAGCCGAGGTGGTCTATCACGAGGGTGGTCGTCTGCACCGCACCGTCGCGAGTGGCGTCGTGATGGCGAACGGCGCGTGGACGTCGCAGTACATCGTGGCCGACGTGCCGCAGAGTCATCGCGACGCGTTCGCCGATTTCGTGCGCGCGCCGATGCTGGTGGTGAACGTCGCCCTCAAGCGCTGGCGCCCGATGTACGAGCTCGGCATCACCGCGGCGAGCTACCGCGACCAGTTCGGCTTCTCGTGCAATCTCCGGCAGTCGATGGTTGTGGGCGACTACCGGCCGCCGCTGCATCCCGACCGTCCGACGGTCCTCACGTTCTACGTGCCCTTCGAGCGCCCCGGAACGCCGATCAAACCCCAGGCGGCTGCGGCACGCACAGAGATGCTCGCGACGAGCTATCGCGACTATGAGATGCGAATTCGCGAGCAGCTCGTTCGGTTGATTGGTCGCGCCGGGTTCGACCCGCGCGCCGACATCGCGGGCGTGATTCTCAATCGGTGGGGCCACGCGTACGTGTGCCCGGCTCCCGGCTTCTATTATGGACGTAACGGACAGCCCGCGGCTCCGCAGGTGCTTCGTCAACCGACCGGTCGTGTGGCGTTCGCGAACGCGGAGCTCAACGGACACCAGAACTGGAGGGATGCCACCGGCGAAGGAAAGCGCGCGGTCGAGCAGCTGATCTGAGCGCGCACGTGGCCCGAGCGCGCGGTTCGTCCCACCATCATACCTGGACCTTGCGGCTCGGCCCAAGGTCGTCCACTATCGGTGCTCCGGCGGGCCAGAACGAACTACGTGGTGATGAGCCGGAGACGCCCGATCGCCCTGAGGTTGATCTCCTCACGAGGCGCACCTCTCGACGCGAACGCCGCCCGCACGTTCATGGCCGCGAGCCCATGCTCCATTGGCGTTATGTAGTGATCCCAGGTACCCCTAAGGAGGGACCCATGCGCCTACCTGTCATCTGTCGGACAGGACTCGCAGCGCTGCTGTTCGCGCCGACGTTCCTGTACGCACAGGACCGTCGCATCACCGGACTGGTGACGCGCACCAATTCAGCCGTCGGACTTCCCGACGTCGAGATCACCGTGCTTGGTCAGACGCGACTGCCGGCTGCCCGGACCAACGCGGAAGGCCGCTATACGATCACCGCCCCGGAGGGCCCCGTCCGGCTGCGGGCGAGACTCATCGGCCACACGCGCGCCGAAGCGAACGTTCCGGCGAGTCAGTCGACGCAGGACTTTGCGCTCACGCAGGACGTGTTCAAGATGAGCGAGGTCGTCGTCACCGGTCAGGCAACGACCGTCGAGCGACGCAGCGCCACGACGTCCATCGCGCTCGTCACCGGCGATGAGTTGGCGAAGGTGCCAGCGCCCACCATCGAGAGTGCGCTCAACGGCCGCATCACGGGTGTCAACCTGCAGTCGAACTCCGGCGCACCGGGCGGCGGCGTGCAGATCCAGGTTCGCGGCAACAACACCATCCTCGGTGGATTCGATCCGCTGTACGTCGTAGACGGCATCATCTATTCGAACGCGGTCATCCCGAGCGGACGCGGTCTCGCGATCGCTGCGGCGAGCCCGACGACGGAGTCCGACTCTCCCAACCGGGTCGCCGACCTGAACCCCGCCGACATCGCGAGTATCGAGGTGCTGAAGGGCGCCGCGGCGTCGTCGATCTACGGCGCGAAGGCGTCGAACGGGGTGGTGGTCATCACGACGACGCGCGGACAGGCGGGAGCGGCGCGCGTGAAGCTCACGCAGCGCTTCGGCCAGTTCTCCCCGCTGCGCCTCATGGAAGCACGTCATTGGACGCTCGACTCGGCCGTCGCGCGTTTTGGTGAGGCAGCCCGTCCGTTCTTCGACGGCAACCCGAACGCATTCTACGACAACGCCGAAGCGATCTACGACAACCGCAAGCCGTCATACGAGACGATCGCCGATGTCACCGGCGGCAACGAGAGAACGCGCTACTACGTGTCGGGCAGTCTCAAGCGCGACGAGGGCATCGAGCGCGCGACAGGATTCGAGCGTCAGGGCATTCGCGTCAACCTCGATCAGACGCTCAACGGGAACCTCGACGTGAAGGTCTCGAGCGTGTTCAATCGCGCCGAGCATGATCGAGGATGGAACAACAACTGTAACAACTATGGGTGTCATGGCTACGCGCTCGCCTACATCCCGAGCTTCATCAACCTCGAGAAACGGAACCCGGACGGCACGTTCCCGGTCCCGACCGTCGGCGTGCAGTCCAATCCCATCCAGCTCACCGAGCTCGGGGTGAATCACGAGGAGACGAACCGCTTCACCGGCGGCGTCACGCTCGGCTGGACGCCCCCGGCCCGCGGGAGTAGCTCGTTCCGCTTCGTCGCCGGCTTCGGGATGGACGGCTTCGATCAGAGCGATGACGTCTGGACGCCTAACGATCTATTCTTCGAGCGGCCGCAGACGCTGCCTGGCGAGTCGGTCGAAAGCGGCGGGCGCAGCATGTTCTACAACTACAATCTGAACGGCATTCACACGTTCAGCGGGGGTGCATTCTCGGCGACGACGTCGCTCGGCCTCCAGTTCGAGGACCGGCGGCTGAACACGTTCCAGATCCGTACGCAGAACCTGCTGCCGGGTCAGCGGAACGTGAACCAGGGGACGAACACGACGGCGGCCGAGAACCTGAACCACGAGCGCACGATCGCGTTCTATGGGCAGGAGGAAGTCCGGCTGTTCTCCGAAGCCCTGCTCCTTCGCGGTGGTCTGCGCGCCGAGCGGAGCAGCGTGAACGGTGACATCGACAAGTACTACATCTTCCCGCAGGTGTCGGCGTCGTACCGGATGGCCAACCTCATGGGCGCCGGCAGTGAGCTCAAGGTGCGCACGGCGTACGGCGAGACCGGGAACCAGCCGCTGTTCGGCCAGAAGTTCACGAACCTGGCGACGCCTCAGCTCGGCGGGTCAAATGGCTTGACGGTGTCGACCGCGTCCGGATTCGCCGGCGTCGAGCCCGAGCGCCTCAAGGAGATCGAGGCGGGCATCGACGGGACGTTGCTGAGTGAGCGCCTGACGTTCGAGCTGACCGGGTTCTCGCGCAACACGACGAACCTGCTGCTGCAGCGTGTGCCGTCGCCGTCGTCAGGCTTCACGAGCCAGGTGTTCAACGGCGGCAAGATCGAGAATCAGGGCGTCGAGGCGGCGCTCGGCTACACGCCGATCCAGGCGCGCGACGGGTCGTGGGTGTCGAAAGTGACGTTCACGAAGTACACGAGCGAGGTGAAGGACCTCGCCGGTCTGCCGCCGTTCTTCCCGGCATCGTCGGGCTTCGGCAACCTCGGTCGCACGCGCATCGAGGTCGGCAAGCCGATCACGCAGATCGTCGGCTTCGATTTCGATTCAGCCGGCAATCGCGCGGCGACGCTGACGCAGCTGGGCAACTCGGCCCCCGACTTCCGGATCGGATTCTCGAACGACTTCACGTTCCACCAGTTCAGCCTCAACGCCGTCGTGGACTGGCAGGAAGGCGGTGAGGTGATCAACCTGATGCAGTATCTGCAGGATGACGGTCGCACGTCGAAGGACTGGGGCACGCCGGAGGGCGTGGCGCGCTATCAGGGGTATATCAAGGGCGCGATCTCGCCGTACATCGAGGATGCGAGCTTCGTGAAGCTTCGCGAGGTCTCCGTCGGGTACGATGTGCCGCGGAAATACCTGTCGTCCGTGCAGGCGGTGAACAGCCTGCGGGTGAGCGTCACCGGCCGGAACCTGTTCATGTGGGCGCCCTACTCCGGACTCGACCCCGAGGTCGCGAACTTCGGCTCGGCGGCCATCCGCAACAACCTCGACGTCGGCCCGTATCCTCCGAGCCGCAGCGTGTTCTTCAACTTCACGGTGGGCTTCTGATGCGTACCGTCACTCCGACCCGTATTCCGGGCTTCCGTCTGGCGGTGACCATCCCCGCCGCGCTCGCAGGGCTGACCGCGTTAGGTGCCTGCGGCGATCTGGACATTGTCAACACGAACGCTCCGACCGTCGAGGAGCTGACCGGGACGCCGTCGCGAGCCGTGCTCGCTCGGGCCGCCACGGGCATCTTCTCGCAGGCGTACAACGACATCGCGACGGAGATCCAGTTCTACGCGCTCTATGGCCGGGAAGGGTACAACCTGCTCGGCAACGATCCGCGTGAAACGGGCGAGCAGATTCGCGGCCCCGCCGACCCGACCGGCCGTCACGCCGGTGTGTGGATCAACCTCTACTCCGCGATCAGAACGATCAACACATATCTCACCGCGGTGCCCGTCGCCGTCGGACTGTCGCCGGAGGAGGTGAAGGCAGCTAACGGGTTCGCGAAGACGATGAAGGCCTGGCACATCCATCGCCTCGCGGTCCGCACTGGAGCGTTAGGCATCCCGCTGGATGTCGACCAGCCCATCACCGCGGCGCCGGCCCCGTTCGTATCGTTCCAGACGGCGCTGAACGCCGCCGCGACGCTGATGGACGAAGGGTATGCGGACCTGCAGGCAGGAGGCACGGCGTTCCCGTTCACGGTGGCGCCCGGCTACACCGGGTTCACCACGCCCGCCACGTTCGCGAAGTTCAATCGTGCGCTGGCGGCGAAGATGGCGGTGCATCGCGCCACGTTCGTGAACTGCACGGCATGCTGGGCGCAGGCGTCGACGGCGATGGATGCATCGTTCGTCACGACCAGCGGGCTGCCCGGGTCGTTGTCGACGGGCGTGAACTACTTCTATTCGACGGCCGCCGGTGAGCCGGCGAATCCGGTCTCGGAGAACCTGACCAACGACCGGCTCTGGGTACACCCGTCGATCGTGACCGGCGCGCAGTTGCGGGCGAACGGGCAGCCGGACCTTCGGCTGACGACGAAAGTGACGGATGCGGGTCGGGTCAAGAACCTCAACGACCTTATTTCCCGGTACAAGCCGACGCTCTACAACGCCGTCGGCAACCCGGCGACGGCGAACCTCGGCTCACCGATCGCGTGGATCAACAACGAAGAGCTGCTCCTGCTTCGTGCGGAGATCCGGTGGAACACGAACAACAAGCAGGGCGCGATCGACGACCTCAACCTCGTTCGCGTGAACGCGGGCGGGCTCGCACCGACATCGCTCACCTCGGCGAGCGCGAGCGATGCGTTCGTGACGGAGCTGCTGTACAACCGGCTCTATTCGCTGATGTGGGCGCAGGGCAC
>Ga0070669_100001985_pt1 | contig 14795 bp, 8 predicted proteins | sample KBSS53metaG_FD_64680 | JGI IMG/M metagenome (GOLD analysis project Ga0070669, IMG submission 64680) | Switchgrass rhizosphere microbial communities from Kellogg Biological Station, Michigan, USA - KBS S5-3 metaG | ecosystem: Host-associated > Plants > Roots > Rhizosphere > Soil ... | reverse complement strand
CCGGGAGGTCCACCCTCGGCTTCTGGCGGCACCCATTGAGCCTGTGGCCTCGGCCCTTTCGGTTGCCTCGGACCTAGGAAGCTGCCCGGCCGGTTACCCGGCGAAGGCGGCTTAGCTGTATATGGACCACCTGGCAGGTTTGACGGCGGCGTAGGGATAATCGCTGTAACGATTATGTCGTCCCCATTTTGCGGCGTAACTTTCTTCGTAGGCTTAAGTGCTCTGACGATAATTTCATCTGTCTCAACACCTAGTCCCGGACTTGACTGTTTGAGTTGCTCCATCAAGTTATTGACAGCGGTGAAGCTGAACGTCATTGGATCACGGTGGGCTGTAACTTCAATGTCAGGCCCATCAGTATAGGCATAGTCATAGCCATTTGCGCCATGAGGGCAATTGCCCGGATCAGTCGTGCAGGCGTCCAAACCCGTAGGATCAGTGGCGTTTAGTGGATCACTTCCTGCATAGGCGTAGACATTCATCCCGCCTTGATAGCCGATCGGATCAGTCTGCATGAACCGTCCAAGACGCGCGTTGTAAATCCGTGCCTTATAATAATACATGCCGATCTCAGCCAGCCATGTTTGCCCGGTATATTGGAACCGCCCACCGTTGGTCGTTTGCGGATTGCCCCACTCGTCATAGCTGTTGGTCGCAATCGCCGCGCCAGAGCCATTGCTCACGGCAACGATGCTGCCACGTTCGTCGGCATGCAACCAACGTCGGTCAGTAGTGCCTGAACCTTCATACCATACTAACGTTTCATCGGTGCCAGGACCATGGATATAGCGCCGAAGAAGGGCACTACTACCATCATATTCGGCAACCAGATCGCTCCCATCATAGAGGAAGCGGGTCGTCGCGGCTCCAGTGATCTGATACAGCCGAAGGATCGGATCGTAGTTCATCGCCGTTGCCCCTGGCGCGCTGGACATCAGATTCTCGCTCGAATAGATGACCAGCCCCGATCCAGCATTGCTCATATTGCCGCGCCCATCATAGCTGGGCGTCGCACTTCCGGCAGTCAGATATTGGTTGAGGCCACTGGTCGTGTAAGCCCGGCTGGCATTATATTGCTGGGTGAAGGCATAGGCGTCGTTGCTGACAGTCCGCGAGAGTATCTGGCTGGCGGGATTGTAGGATGGCGTGCAGCTTCCACTTATGGTGCCGATGCAGTAGGTGACATCCCAAGCTGATCCGGACAAATCCTGCGTGGCGCTGGCCAAACGCGATATCGCGTCAAAAGCATAGCTCGTCGCCGTCGCGTTGCCGCGAGTGAGATTGGTTCGGCGTCCAAGATCATCATAAGTGAACAAGGCCAGCACGCCGGGTCCGCTCGTCGCGCCGCTTTCACGGATCGCTGTCATCTCACCCGTCACCAGATAGTCGTAAGTCGTGTAATAGCTGCCAGGAAGATCCAGTCGGGTGCGGCGACTGCCGATATCCCATGCCGATGTCACCGTACCAAGTGGCCCCACCTGTGTAAGATTGCGGCTAAGCGCGTCATAGGTGAAGGACAGGCTGTTCCCGGTCTGGTTTGCCGAGGTGAGACGGTTCAACAGGTCATAGCCAATGGTAACGTCAGGCTCGCTACCCGGGAGGTTCTTGAAAGTCAGGCGATTGAGGTTATCGAAGGTGGAGGCAATACTTTGGCCGTCGCGCAAACGCATGGCTGTCACATTGCCGTTGGGATCATAAGTCGGCTGCTCATAATCTGTAGTCGAGCTCGTGCCGGGCGTCGTTGGAGAGGGATAGCGGGACTTGGTCAAACGATCCAGGCCGTCATATTCGTATGTCGTCAGGTTGTTTTTCGCATCCGCCACCGTCGCGACCTTGCCATTATCCGTGTAAGTATAGCTTACTTCATTGCGTTGAAGCGCTGTGCCATAGCCGGTCTGGGTTTGCTTCGCGCGGCCAACTTCATCGTAAAGATTCCGTGTGATCCGATCCGGGCCATTGCTGCCTGTCGCTTCCAGGGAGCAGGCGCCTTGACTGCCATCCCAGTTCGCCGTGTTCATGCGAACAGCGGTACATTCCAGCATGCCCCGAGTGTCATAGCTATATTTAACGATCTGATATTTGCTGGCGGTCGTGGGCGCGGTCAACACATCCTTGGTCTTGCGCGCATTGCCGTCATAGGTTGATGTAAGCTGCTGCAGGGTCGCAAAGCTGCTCATCGTCGCATCGGTTTGATTATTAGCCGTGCCAATCTCGGTAAGCGTCAGGAAGTTGTTGGCATAGGTGAACTTCTGCGCCCGATATTTCAGGACTCCAGCACCATCTGGGTCAGGGCCTACAACGCCGATAACGCGCCGTAGCGCATCGTAATAATATCTGGTGGTGTCAGCTGTGCCCAATAATGGACCGTCCACCGTCTGCTTGTTCCCAACGCTATCATAAGCGATCGCCGTAGTGGCGGTGAGCGAACCGTTTCCAGCGCCTGACGCAACTGCTATCGGCAGAGCATTAGCTGTGCCGTACGTGATATCGGTCTTCACCTCATCAACCGCGTCGGTGCAACTCGCTGCAGTCTGGCAAGCGCCAGTGCGGGTCAGACGCGTAACGGGGGTCGCAAAATTGACCAATGTTCCGCCACTATTTTTATACTGGGCGTAATAGGTGGACGCATAACTGTAGCGCGTTTCTGGGCAAACAACCCCGGCGGAAGGGCAAAGGACCGCTCCACTCGGCGGCGGCAACGTGACTTTCGTCAATCCTCCATGGATATTGTCATTTACATACTGGGTGATATTGCCCCGCGCGTCCTTTGTCGTCAGCGGCTTATTGCATCGTGTAGCGCCAATGCCCACCGCGCATTTCCAAGCCAGAGTGCCGTCGCTTGGTGGGAACGTCGCCTCAGTCACGATATCAGCTAACCCGCTTCCGGCTTTTGCCTTGACGGTAGTCTTGGCAGCATTGCCGCGCGCATCATACAAATAGCCGACCGAATTTCCCTCCGAGAAGGTGACGGTGGTCAGCAGGCGGGTCGTCGGATCATAGGAGAAGCTGGTCTTTTTTCCCAGCTCGTCGGTATCTTCTGTCACCTGCGCGTTCGCGATGTCCGACTTCACGACACGATTGCCAGTCACAGAATCGCTGATGGTCGCCGTCCGGATGCCGCTTGCGTCGCTGAAGGTGTAGTTGGTCGTGACGCCTTCATTAACAACCTGGCTTACTTTCCCGCTTGCATAGCTGATCGTCTTGGTGTTCGCAGCGGCCCCTGGGCGTTTGACACCGGTCAGAACATTAGATGTATACGTGTAAGTGGTCACCTGCCCGAGGGCGTCGGTGAACGTCTTCCCTCCGGTGATGCTACCAAATGTCAGGGAGGGCCAAGTCTGGCTGTAGGTGCAGCTGTCGCCGCTGGGATCGCAATAATCGACCGCCATATTGAGCGCAGTCACATTGGTGAGGTTAAACCACCCAGCTGAATCGTCGAGAGACTCGGGCACGCTATTGGTCGAAAACGTCATTTTCAACATGTAGCCGTTTGTCCCGGTGACCGACTGCAGGCGCGCGGCGTGAACATGAGAAGCGCATTCGATATTGAAGCAGGTATCTATTACTTTATAGTTATACGTCATTACTTCGCCGGTAGGCAATTTGACGTTATTGATCGCATAGCCATTATCTGGCGCGTACATATTTCTCGTAGCATAAAAGCTGTATGTTACTGCTGTCCCGTCGCTAAGGGTGTAAAGATAGCCGCCCGAGGTGGTTTCAAAGGTCGATCCAAATTTCTGATTTGGCGTGAAATTGCTGCCACTCACGGTAAAGGTTTCCGTGCGCTCGCCAAAGTTGACGGTTACGATCGATCCGTTGAATTTTACCGACCCCGAAGTGGAATCGCGGAAGGTGTTGCTTGATATCAGTGCACGCGAGAAGGAGAGACCAAAATTTCCAGTTCCACCAATTGAAATTCCCTGTGCCGGGGCAACGAGTAGTCCACTGGTGAGATCTACCCCATTGGGATCAATCGCCTGACGAATAGGAGGAGCAGCCGGAGGGATATAAGCTTGCGCCAGCACCGCTGTCGGCAAAGTCAGGCCTAGAATTACCGCCAGCAATGCACTTGCCCGACGCGCAACAACGCTCAAAACCGACATAAGTCCCCCTCGGATTTCGGTACGCCACTGCTGACATAGGGGAGGTAGGTAATAAAAGGACAATCGTGTCCACTTTGGTTTGATTGCGATAAACCATCTGGATATCCAGAGAACTGCTGCTAGCTATAGAATGTTGAAATTTTACTGGGATCGCATCTATGCGTGCAATGAAAGTTATTCTGTTGTCGAGCATTGCGTTAGCATCACCTGCTTTCTCCAGTAGTACAACGACTTACACCTATGACGCTTTGGGCCGCCTGACCGCGACAGCGAACTCCGGCACAGTCAACAATGGTGTGGCTATGGCGACGACCTACGACGCGGCTGACAATCGGGTCACCTACGCCGTCACAGGATCGAAGCCCAAGGTGATCGTGGTGCCGCTCAATGGGTTCACTGTCATACCGATCCTGGACAATTGAAATGTCTACGGCAGCATCCTCTCAGGCATCGCGAAATCACTTGAAGCGCAACGGGAGCGGGCTGCACCCTTGGTTTACAGCAATGGCGACAATAATCGGGCTAGCATTTGCCGTTGAGAAACCCGACGCAGCCAGAGCGGCAAACACCGGCCCTGGGCTCGTTCAGAACATTTACGTGCAGGCGAACGGGATCGCCATTTTTGAGTTGTCCGGGCCTATTGCGGGCTCTTGGCCTGCATGTGCTACACAGCATCGTTACACCGTAAATTTAGGCACGGCGGGAGGATCAGCGGCATATGCCTCGATCCTCAGTGCAAAATTGGCGCAAAAACCGCTCTACGTAACAGGCGCTGGCGCGTGCCCTGACTGGGCGGATTCAGAAGCTATCGCCTACGTCAACGTCGTTGCCTAGTTGCCAGTACATTTTTGCGCGATGGACGGGGGTTCTTGGGATGAAGAGATTGAGATTTCTAGTTGTGGCAATGTGTTTTGCTGGTTCGTCTCCAGCAATTGCTGACAATCTCATCGAGGGAGTTCCTGCCGGTTGGCGGCTACAGAATTACTTGAGCGCATCTGATGTCACGACTTGGTACACTGGCTCGGCCTGCACAAATGGCCTTCTAAGTTTTCCTTCTGGCACGACAGTGGACGTCAAAAATCGTTGGTGGTCGTTGATCGTGTCAGCGAAAATTTCAGGAAGGTCCGTTGGCGTGTTTTACGAGACGGTCTCTGGAAGCTGCAATATCACGAGCTTTTATGCGATTTAGTCATGTTGTCGCCAGCCTCGTCCTTAGCTTTGGGCTAGGAGCTTTATCGTCAACGCCAGCCTCAGCATCGCAAGCCTCAAGCGGCACAATTTTCGGCATTTCAGTGGAGAGCGGAAAAGTCTTCTTCTACACTACAGGTACCCGAACAACTCCGCCAGCTTGTAACACGGTGCCCGCAAGATGGGTATTCGATGCAACGACGCCAGCAGGACAGGCCATGATGTCGGGGTTGATGAGCTTCTATGCTCTGCAGCAACCCATTGAAGTCAAGGGCACGGCCACATGCGCAGTGTGGCCTGATACGGAAACCGTCCAATACATCTATCGAAACTGATTAATTGCGGGGTGGTTAGAGTGCGATCAACGCTAATGCGATATCTCGCAAAGCTGGGCGTTGGATACGCCTCCATTGCTATCGCAGCGCCCGGATTGACGACCATTACTGCGGCATCAGCTGTTCCCTCGACCTTGCCGTCTTGTGCGCAAAAAGTGATCCGTGCGCCTATTGCTACAGATCCCCTCAAGTCTTCGTTAGCGGGTGGAAATCTGAACGTGGTCCGTTCACCGAAGCAGAGTGCTTCCAAAGACGTAGTGATAGCTACTCCCCTTCCTACAGATGATAGCAAGCCGCTTCCTTCAGCACGGATTGATCCGCAAAATCGAATGCGGACAATGGTCATCATTAATAGCCCCAAGGCCGCTCCTGCTGGCAGCGAACTGCTCCATGGAAAATTTCTCCATGTCGAGGTGATCCGCACCCCCTCAAGCTTCGAGGCTCGCTGCATTCAATAATTCGTGAATCCTGAGGAGAACATCATGAAGACGACTGCATTCATCCTGAGCTTGCTCGCTTGTGTGGCGGGTGGCCCATCCGCCCTAGCTGCCGTCAGCTGCGTAGGTGCGGTTTACTCAAACACCATTGGACCAGATGGAGACTATTTTGTGGATTTCGGATATGGGCGCACGCGAATTTGTGCCACCGGCGGTACCGTCACAGTCTATCGGGCACCGGGAAACACCAGTCCGGTAAATATCACCCCAGCCGTCTGCACAGCGCTCCAATCTTTCTTCATGACAGCGGAAGCGGCAGGACAGGATGTTACAGCATCCGTGGACCGTAGCGACTGCAATATGGGCGATGGTGTGTATCCCAACCCCTATCCCACATCCTTTAAGATCACTCCGTAAGTCGGCAGGTGGATGGGTGAGGTCATAGAGAGTGCCGATCGCTGGCACAGCTCTTGAAGTAGGAAATTAGCATGAAAACAGCATGGCAAATCGGGTTCGTGTGCGGCGCACTGCTTATGTCGTCCCCCGCCCTCGCAAGCAGTCAGAGCGGCACCGTCGGCTATGTCGTTGCCGATAACAACGGCGCGCCGGGGGTCTTTTCTGTCAATGGCGCGCGAACAACAAAACCTGCCTGTGCTACCGACGATTTCTGGGCCATTGCCAACCCTACTACGGATAGCGCTAAGGCTATGTACGCAACCATCCTTACTGCGCAGATCGCAGGAAGGCAGGTCAACGTAGTTGGAACAGGAACATGCAACAGCGTGCAGACGACGCGCGAGAACGTGTCCTACGTCATCGAAGGATGACGACGAAACCGCAAGATTTCCACTGGAGGAAAATTTATGGCTTGGAAATGCCCAGCCGTTGCTTGCTTCACGCCCCTCTTGATCGCTCTGAGCCCGTTCGCCAAGGCAAGCGATCAACAGAACGCGACAGTATCGCGACTTGCCATAGATAATACCGGAGGCCCCTACGCTTTCCTCGCTACAGCGGGAACACGAACAACAAAGCCAAGTTGCGCAGCGTCGGACGACTGGTGGGTAATCTCAAATCCAGGAACCGATAACGCCAAAGCCATGCTGGCGGCAATCATGACCGCCTACTCGCTTGGACGGCAGGTTATCGTTGTCGGAACTGGGACCTGTGACAGCGTCGCTACTACCCGCGAAAAGGTTGCCTTCATAAACACGTTGTGACCCACATCGCCTATTCAAAACCGCCACGAACGAATATCCAGAACACATCTGTAAAGCTCGGTTGACACCCACAAGCCTCCTACCAATGCACCATTACGGAAGCAGCAGCGACGCATCCCCGTAAGAGTAGAAACGGTAGGAATTTGCGATGGCATGAGCGTAGGCCGCTTTCATACGGTCGGTGCCTATCAGTGCCGAAACCAGCATGAACAGTTTGGGTTTCGAGCTTTGGATGATCAAATGTGCAAACCTCTTGGTTCAAAATTGTGCGTTCAAGCAGTCTCGTCAGTGGGGGGAGCATTGTCACCACATCATTAGCTATCAGAGGCGCACTGACGACGCTGACGCATAATCTGCTCAAATCTTTGTGACCTTTGATATGGGCTTCTCGACATGGCAGCAAAGCTACAGCACAATCAACAAATTGAGATACGAGGTCACATGACGTTAGAAAATGAAATAAAAGCCAGCGCCCGCAGCATATCAACCGATTCTTATGAAATGTCGGTCGGTGAGCTGATAAATGTCTATCGTGATGGCGAATTGATAGTGAGCCCTGAATTTCAGCGCCTCTTTCGATGGAAAAATAACCAGAAAAGCCACCTTATTGAATCGCTGTTGATAGGAGTTCCACTTCCATCGATTTTTGTGTTTGAACTTGAGGACGGCCGCTGGGAGCTAATTGATGGCCTCCAGAGAGTGTCGACAATATTAGAGTTCGTTGGCATCCTGAAGAAACCCGACGGGGAATATTACCCGCCCTCCGTGTTGGAGCAGACTCGATACCTTCCCTCATTACAGGATGTCGCTTGGGAAAAATCCGCTAAAGCCAAAGCCATCGGATCTGCACACCAAATCGCTATTAAGCGCTCCCGAATAAGCCTCCAAATTCTGAAAAAAACAAGCGATGAAAAAGCGAAGTATGACTTATTTCAGCGTCTCAACAGTCACGGATCTGTAGCGACCGCACAGGAACTTCGTAACTGCATTCTCTTCATGCTTAACAAAAACATGTTCAGGAGGATGAGAGAATTATCAATTGATCCTAGATTCGTTGCGCTGATGCAACCGTCTGACAGGCTACATGAAAACCAAGCCATGCTGGATTATCTGACAAGGTTTATAGTATTTATCTATGTAGACTATGATAAATCCTGGGATATAGAAGAATATCTGGACAATGGAATCGTAGAGATCGCTAACGATCCTGATGCAAACGTTGAAGGGATATTAGATACATTTGAAGATACGATAGATTTACTTCATGACTTGAATGAACCCAATATTCTTCGCCGCTTCAAGGAAGATAAATTTCAAGGCAAAGTGGGGCAAGCCGCATTTGAAACTATCTTTCTGGGGGTTTCACAAAACATTGCCCATATTCGCGCGAAAGCTAATCCCGCGAAATTTGTGGTCGACCGTTCGAAGGCCCTATGGCCGCGTGCTGATGTGATGGAATTTACGCGGGCTGGATTGCGCGGAACCGACAGAATCCAGAAAACCATCCCATTCGGGAAGCAATGGTTCTCAAAGTGAAAATAGTAAGTGCCGAAAACCTACAAGACGTGCTGGACAGTCAGTTAATATGGAGGCGTCGAGAGATTTCCTCTTTGGTTACTTTAGCAAAATCGAGTTCTTTCCCTGTACAAGTTGGAATTTTGCGCGCAAGCGTCCCATTACTTTATGCCCATTGGGAAGGTTTCTCCAAAGAATGCTTCGTTAGATATTTAGAATTAGTTTCGTACAAGCGAGTTAAGTTCAAACATCTTGATCCAGCTTTTCTCTACATGGCCTCATTGCCAAGTTTGGCACGAATTGCGCATGTTGACGTTAACGAAGGGCTTGAAATTCTTGGCAACCTGATGGAACGGCTCGAAAATACTAACAAAGATAATTTCAAGAAAAAAGTGAATACTCGATCGAATCTGCGATCTGATGTCTTAAAAGATCTCCTCACAATGTGCGGCCTTGAAGGTGCTGCATTCGAGGCGGACGCAGACTTTATAGATAGGGAAATTTGCGACTCTCGTAACGAGATTGCTCACGGAAGCGGATCGGCTCCGACTATGGAAGCGTTTCTTCGAAGGCGCGATAGGGCGTTCACGCTTATGACGCAGTTGCAATCGATCGTTGTTAATGCTGCTATCGCGACAAGCTATAAACTCGCAGCATAGCCTAAGTTTTAGTTGTTTCTTCCTTTCAACGGAGCCTTGCTTCCTGACCGCCTCATGCATTTACAGCCTGATCGCATGATACGCCCGCGTCCATCGACACCGAAATCAGCCTGAACTGAGTGAGCTTCGAAAAGAATGCTTCTCACTCAGGCCACCCTGCGATCAATCTCAAAGGGGTATAGAGTGGGTCAGGCCATATTTCCTACCCAAAGCCACCCAAGCAGGACCCAAATCCCACTCCAGCCGAGCGCCCTTTCCGTAGGGCCGCTGCTCAGACCCTATTGAAAGGGTCGCTGGTTAGGTGGTGCCGCTTACGTGACTCGAACACGTGACCCCCGCATTACGAATGCGATGCTCTACCAACTGAGCTAAAGCGGCGCCGGGCTTGCTTTGAGGCGGAGCCTGGAGCCGGGCGCTTACCAGCACATCCGGGCGCTGACAAGACGGGACAGTGATCGGGCAAGCGTGACAGGCGTGCAACGGCCCCTGCCAGATATTTACGTCATGTTTACCATCGCCATGCCATTCATCGGCCCGAAAGCCATCAGAGCAGGCATTTGGGACAAGGCCAGGACATGGATACTCTGCGGGGACGCGATATCGCTAACGACCATGATGAGGTCGACTACGCCGTGGAAAACCCGGCGATCGAGGCGCCGCCGGAAATCGGCAGCGACGAGCGCCGGATGCATGTGCGCGCCTATAATTACTGGGCATCCCTGCTTGGTGACCGCTCCTTGCCGTCCATCGAGGACCTCAATCCTTCGGAAATCGAGGATTTCGGGCCGCATAGCGTGTTGCTGGACTTCACGGTCGGCATCGACGATCCAGCCGTCGCCTATCTGGGCGGCGCGTTGCGGCGCGAATGCGAGATACAGGACCATATCGACCATATCAGCGAAGTGCCCTCGCGCTCTTTGCTGTCGCGACTCACGGACCATTATCTGCAGATCCTGGCCAATGCCGCGCCGATCGGATTCGAGGCGGAATTCATTAATCAGCGCGGCGCAGAAATCGTCTATCGCGGCATTTTGATGCCCTTCTCGTCCGACGGCGACACCATCGATTTCATCTATGGCGTCATCAACTGGAAGGAGATGGCGAGCCGCGACCTGACCGACGCGCTGGTTGAGGAAGTCGACCAGGCCCTGCGCAGCGCGCCGCAATCCCTGGGTAGCCGTCCTGTCTGGGCGGACGGTCCGTCCGGCGAAGCGTCCCGCGCCAATGATTTCGGCGACGAGATGATGGATAGTCTGGACGAGCACGCTGCGCTCGCCGACCGGCTGGCGCTGGCGCGCGACTTCGCGCAGGAGGCCGGCAACAGCGACGCACGCACCCGATCGGCCCTGTATCGCGCCATCGGCCTGGCTTATGATTTCGCCCTCGCCACGCGGGATGCGCCGGAAGATTATGCGGAAATGCTGGAGGATGCCGGCATCACCGCGCAGGCGCGCAGCCCGATGACGGCGGTCGTGAAACTGGTGTTCGGCGCAGATTACGACAAAACCCGCCTTACCGAATATGCGACGATCCTGGACTATGCCCGGTCGCTGGTCATGCCCGCCGGAAGCCTGGCCGGCCATCTGGAATCCTATGCCGGCGGCATCAAGGGCCTGGTGCGGGACGTACGGGACTCCCGCCGCGTCGACACGCCGACGAAGCCCGATCGCGCCGTTGAAGCGCGAGCGAAGTTGCGCGTTGCGCCGGCTATCGCACTCTCCACCATTTCGACCGATACTGATGGCTTGGCTGTCGTCGTCGCGCGCCGAGAGGCCGATGGGTCTATCAGCATCGTCGCGGCGCTCCCGCAGGACGCGAAGTTGACGCAACAGGTGATTACGCACGCTGCTGCAGAGTGATCGGTCATCCGACTCTATTATATTATTGCAGTCTTATGAAACTTTCTTTCCAGAAAGAGGTTGAGCCTCGCCCGTCTGCGGGGCTATAGAGAGCCCCGGCGGGCCGAACGAAGACGAGGTGAGGCAATGACAATGCTGGCGGAACCCGGTGTAGCAACCGTGAGGGACGCGCTGCGCGTCGCCCTGGCGCAGGGCGCTCTTCCCGAAGAGATAGAAGGTTTTGACGAAAGCGCGACGGAACGCGCCGCAGCCTTCCTGGCGGACACCGCCGCCGCGCGGAAGCCCGGCGAACCCACCATCGCGTTGGAAACACTGGGTGAAGGCGCCCGCGAACGCTTCATGCGTATCGCGCTGATCAATGACGACATGCCGTTCTTGGTCGATTCGATCGCCAACACGCTGGCGGCTGCGAATATCACCATCTATCGCCTCATCCATCCGGTGCTGTCGGTCGAGCGGAACGCAGAGGGCGCGCTGACCGCCATTCTCGCCGCCGATGAGCCCGGCGCGCGGCGCGAATCGATGATCTACATCGAAGCCGAGCGCGCAGACGCCAAGGCGCGGCGCGCGCTGGAGCAGGATCTGGTCAAGACGTTGGCGCATGTGCGAGCGGCGGTGACCGACTGGCCCAAGCTGCAGGAGGCGCTGCGCACCGACGCCGATAATCTGCAGGATCAGGAGAGCGCCGCGCTGCTGCGCTGGTTCCTGTCGAAGAATTTGACCCAGACCGGACATGAAATCCGCAACCGGGACGGCAAGGCCACGAACAAGGCGGGCATCTGCGCCATGGCGGGCGAGGACCTGCTGGCGAAGGCCACCATCACGGCGGCGTTCGACTGGTTCGAGGAAGGCGGCCGGGTGCCGTTGATCATCAAGTCCAACCGGGTTTCCCGCGTCCATCGCAATGTGCTGGTCGATCTGGTCATCGTGCCGGTGCGCGAGGGCAAGGAGATTACCGGCCTGTCGATACACGCAGGCATGTGGACGAGCCAGGCGCTGTCGGCAGCGCCGGACAAGATACCCGTGCTACGTTCCGCCCTGCTGGCGCTCATGGAAAAGACCGGGTTTGATCCCGGCGGCCATGCGGGCAAGGCGCTGGTGCATGCGCTGACATCGCTACCGCACGACATATTGATCGGTTTCAACCGCGAGGCGCTGGAACGGCTGGCGCTGACCTTCATGTCGCTGGCGGACCGGCCGCGGCCGAAGCTGGCGCTGGCGACCGATGCGCTGTCGCGCCACCTCTACGCCTTCGTCTGGTTGCCGCGCGACGAAGTCACGACGGCACGGCGCGTCAGCGTGCAGGACATGCTGGCGAACGCAGCGAATGCGACGGTGCTGAGCTGGTCGATCGCGCTTGAGGAGGGTGGCCTGGCGCTGTTGCGCATCACGCTCGACCTGCGCGACGGCGGCGCGGCGCCAGACGACGAGGCGCTCGACCGGCAATTGAAGGAAATGGTGCGCGGCTGGGTTCCCGCCGTGGAGGCGGCGCTCGCGACGCTGGAGGATCCGGGCCGCGCGGCGGCGCTCGCCCAGCGTTATGCCAATGCCCTGCCGATGAACTATCGCAATGGGGCGGGCGCGCAGGAAGCGGCGCTCGACATTGCCGAGCTCTATGGCCTCTCAGGCGGGAACGATCGCAGCGTGCGGCTGTACCGCAATGACGAAGATGGCCCGGCGCGCCTGCGTCTGAAGCTCTACAGTTCCGAACCGGTTGCCCTGTCCGAAGCCGTGCCTGCGTTCGAGAATTTCGGGTTCCGCGCCATCGACGAGATCACCACGCCAGTCGAGAGCGGCGCGCTGGGCTATATCCAGCGCTTCATCCTCGACCTGCAGGGCGGAGGCGAGGCGGCGGGCGTGCTGGCCCGTGCCGACATTGTGCGCGAGGCGATTGCGCAGGTTCTGGAGAATGTCGCCGAGAATGATCGCTTTAACGAACTGATCGTCACCGCCGGACTGGACCCGCAGGCGGTTGTACTGTTCCGTGCGCTGTTCCGCTATTTACGCCAGACGGGCCTGTCCTACGGCATGAACACCGTGGCGGACACGCTGCGCCGCGAGCGCGGGATCACCCATGCGCTGGTCTCGCTCTTCTCCGCTCTCCATGATTCGGGCGTTGCCGATGGCGAGAAGCGCGCGGCCGAAGCCGGTTTGACTATCGAGGAAGGGCTGGAGCAAGTCACCGCGATCGACGAGGACCGCATCCTGCGGCTGTTCCGCGCGGTCATCACCGCGACGCTGCGCACCAATTTCTTCGTGCCCGCCGGACGCGAGGCGCTGGCGTTCAAGTTGGACAGCGCGAAGGTGCCGGGCCTGCCCGCGCCGCTCCCCTGGCGCGAGATCTGGGTCTATTCGCCGCGCGTCGAGGGCATCCATCTGCGTGCGGGACCAGTCGCGCGCGGTGGCCTGCGCTGGTCCGACCGGCGTGACGATTTCCGTACCGAAGTGCTTGGTCTGATGAAGGCGCAGCGGGTGAAGAACGCCGTCATCGTGCCGACCGGCGCGAAGGGCGGCTTCTATCCCAAGCAATTGCCCAATCCGCAGACGGACCGGGACGGCTGGATGGCGGAAGGCACTGAAAGCTATCGCATCTTCATCCGCGCGCTGTTGTCGGTCACCGACAATCTGGTGTCCGGCAAGGTCAAGCATCCCGCCCATGTCGTTATCCGCGACGGTGACGACCCCTATTTCGTCGTGGCCGCCGACAAGGGCACGGCGACCTTCTCCGACGTTGCCAACGCCATCGCGCTGGACCGGAAATTCTGGCTGGGCGACGCCTTCGCATCCGGCGGCTCCAATGGTTACGACCATAAAGCGATGGGCATCACCGCCAAGGGCGCGTGGATTTCCGTGCAGCGGCACTTCGCCGAAATGGGCATTGACGTGCAGAAGGAGTCGGTGCGCGTCATCGGATGCGGCGACATGTCGGGCGACGTGTTCGGCAACGGCATGCTGCTGAGCAAGGCGATCAAGCTGGTCGCCGCGTTCGACCATCGGCACATCTTCTTTGATCCCGATCCCGACACGGCGGCGGCATGGACGGAGCGCGCGCGCATGTTCGCCCTGCCCCGGTCGAGCTGGGACGATTATGACAAGTCGCTGATCTCCAAGGGTGGTGGCGTGTTTCCGCGCAGCCTGAAGAGCATCAGCCTGACGCCGGAGATTCAGGCGATCCTGGGCACGACCGAGACGGAAATGGAGCCTGCGGCCATCATTTCCGCGATCCTGAAGTCACCCAACGACCTGCTGTGGTTCGGCGGCATCGGCACCTATGTGAAGGCGGCGGCGCAAAGCCATGGCGAAGTCGGCGATCCCGCCAACGACCGGCTGCGCGTGAATGCTGAGGACCTGAAGGTCAAGGTGGTGGGCGAAGGCGCGAACCTGGGCTTCACGCAGGCTGGGCGCATCGCCTTCTCCCTGGATGGCGGTCGGATCAACACCGACTTCATCGACAATAGCGCCGGCGTCGACTGCTCCGA
>Ga0070669_100001984_pt1 | contig 14795 bp, 10 predicted proteins | sample KBSS53metaG_FD_64680 | JGI IMG/M metagenome (GOLD analysis project Ga0070669, IMG submission 64680) | Switchgrass rhizosphere microbial communities from Kellogg Biological Station, Michigan, USA - KBS S5-3 metaG | ecosystem: Host-associated > Plants > Roots > Rhizosphere > Soil ... | reverse complement strand
GCAGCGCCGTCATCGCGCCCGCGCTCTTGCGGGAAGTTCAGCAGAGCCTGGCTCCCTTTGCGCGAAGGCGCCTGATCGAAGTGGACGAAGGCCGATTGACCCTGACCCCCTCCGCCCTGCCTTACGCCCGAGTCATTGCCGCCGTCTTCGACGCCTACAGGGCGGAGTCGGCCCGACGCTTCAGCGCGGCCGTATAATCGTACGGGAGGCTGCACTTAGGTGAATTACGGATATCCGCGTTCGTCCCGCGCAAGCGATACCCCTCGCCAGAAGACGACTGACGAGGCGATGGACAATGAAATCCTGTACACAGTGCGTGATCCGCGAGAAGGCGATCTGCCAGTCGTTGTCGGAAGACGAGCTGGACAGCCTGAATGCCGTCGGCCGCCATCAAGCACTCAAGCGCGGCCAAACCGTGGTCTGGCAAGGCGACGAGTCGCTCCTCGTCGGCAATGTCATCGACGGCGTGCTCAAGCTCAGTGTCACCAGTGCCGAGGGTAAAGACCAGACGCTCGGCATCATGTTCCCCAGCGACTTTATCGGTCGGCCGTTCGGAGCCAGAACCCAGCATTCCGTGGTGGCGCTTACGGATGCGCACATCTGCACCTTTCGCCGCTCTGGCTTCGACGACTTCGCCCGGCGCCATCCGGACCTCGAGCATAGCCTGCTACAGCGAACGCTGCTGGATCTCGATCGTACACGCGAGTGGATGGTGCTGCTTGGCCGCAAGAGCGCCATGGCTCGCGTGGCCTCGTTCTTGGTGGCGATGGGAGAACGCGTGGGCAGAACTGTTCAGGCAGATGGCGACGGCACGCTGCACTTCGACCTGCCTCTGAGCCGTCAAGACATTGCGGACCTGCTGGGCCTCACGATCGAGACCGTCAGTCGGCAGATCACGCACCTGCGCGAACGAGGCATTATCGAGACACCAGGGCGACGCGGCATCGTGGTGCTCGACGGCGAGAGCCTGAGGGAATGCGCCGAGGAGGCGTGATTTGGCAGGCCTTGAGATACGCGGAGCACGAGCGGCGCCGCTCTCCGGCATGCCCCCCTGGATGCTCGATCGCGCGAACGATAGTCATGCCTTTTGTACGTACGTCCAGCACGTCCTCGCGCAGACTCTCGGGCGGGCGGCAGCGTCCTCGGCGACCTGCCCGCGCACAAGTCATCCTCGCGGTGTCAGCTTAGCGCCCATGACCATTACCAACCTCCGACGTCGTGCGGGACCATATCAGAGGAAATATTCGCTCGTCTGCGACAAGATCACCTTGCTTCAGAGGAGGGTAAGGAAAATTTTCGATGGATTGGAAGCGTTCCATAAAATGCGCGTGACTGTCATCCCAACGTACGTCTTCGCCGATCCAGCGGGTGGCCAGAGCCCTACGCGTATGTGTGTGCGAGCTATTGCCTGGAGCGCCATGAACCACGAGCGGATGGTGAACGATTACATCCCCCGGCTCGACGTCCCAAGTGAGGAAATCGTAAAGCTCGGGCCTGTCGCGAATATCCTCCAAATCCATGCGAGGCGCGGTCGATAAATCAGCGTCCAACGCCTCCGGCGGGCACCGATGAAGGCCGTCCTCTTCATCTTCGGTGAAGGAGCCGGGCTGGAACGTGCGATCCCAAAGATGTGACCCCCGAGCATAAGTCACGACACCGGTATCCGGCGTGGCGGCATCGAGCGGAACCCAGATCGATAGCATTCGGTCGCCTGTCAGCGGCCAGTAAGGGAGATCCTGGTGCCAGGGCGTGCGCTTTGACGCACGAGGCTCCTTCACGAGCAACTGGTCCGCAAAGAAGCGGATATCGCGAGATCCGGTCATCGTTCCTGCCAGCTCGCCAAGACCGCTTTCTCTGACGAACGCCTCGAGTTCTGCACTGCGCAGCCACAAGAAGGAGTCTCCGAAAAAGCGCCCTTCTCCCTCTCTCCCTAAATTTCTCCCGGAGCCACCTCGCAACATGATCGTATCAACCGCCGAGCGGACCCGCTCGATCCAGTCACTGCTGATGATGCCCCTTACAAGCGCCGCCCCATCGCGTTCGAAGCTTGCTTTTGCATGGCCGAACTTCGTCATGATCCATCCTCCCGAGGGAAAGCGAAATAAATGCACATCGTTTCTCTAGGAGTCACATCGATCGTGCACCGCTTGCAGCATGCTCATGCCCGGGCCTCTGAAGTTGCACTAAAACCGGCTGGCCGGCTTGGCAAACTTAAAACCGAGCCGCAATCATCCTTCCGCCATTAAGGATCGCGTACCGGCAGGATTTCGCCGCCGCGCCCTTGCCGGCCCGCGCATTTGACATAAAGGTCAAAATCGGTCAGTCCATGACTGACACAACTATAAAAAAATATAACAAAACAGAGAGGAGAGAGCATGAAGACCGAGGCGATCGCGCTGGGAATGCTTTGTTTCACCAGTTCTCCGGTCATCGCGGCGGAAGGCGCGGAGCGGTCGAATTCCGGGCCTTCAGGCACCGAGGAGCGGGCAGCCCCGGCTTCCACGAATGCTGGCAGCCCACAATCCGGAGACGCTTCTGCAGGCGATATCGTGGTAACCGCACGCCGCCGCGAAGAACGTCTTCAGGAGGTACCTGTTTCGGTCACGGCAGTCGATGGAGGCACTTTAGCCAAGGCAGGCGTCAACAATACGGCTGACTTGCCGGCCGTCGTGCCGGGCCTCAGGTTTCCTCGCAGCGGCCAAAGCCAGCAGCCTACTATTCGCGGTGTCGGCAATCGTGCTTCCGGCACGGCGAATGAGTCGAGCATCGCGATTTACATCGATGGCTTTTATCAGCCAGACTCGTATGCATCCGCGTTTACGCTGCTCCAGACTCAGCGGATCGAAGTCCTTCGTGGCCCGCAGGGCACGCTCTTCGGCCGCAACTCCACTGGCGGTCTAATCAACATAATTACCGCAGATCCTGGCCGTCAGCTTGAAGGAAACGTCGAGTTGAGGGCAGGCTCATTCAACGAGTTTTCCGGTAAGGCGTACCTTTCGGGACCGCTCAGTAATTCGGTGGCGGCAGATATCGCGGTCTACGGATACCGCAACAGCGGTTACATCAAAGACCTCGTTAATGGCGGCAAGATCAATCCTCGGCGCGCATTCGCGACCCGATCGAAATGGATCTTCGATATTGGTGATAACACCCGGCTTATCGTGTCCGGTTCGTACATGAATGACAAAGACCCCTCAACTTATGCTTATCAGCCGCTGAATGGCAACACGCGGGGGAAGCTCTTCGGCGCGCCCATTCCGCAAAAGCCCAGGCAGTCGGCGCTGAGCAGTGCCACACCGCCCGCGCTCTTGGTCCGGCAAAGCTTGGCAACGGCTCGCCTCACCCATGATCTCGGCTGGGGGACGCTGTTCGTGGAAGGCAGTTACGGCCACACGATGAACAGATACTCCGCAGACGGGGACGCTTCTACGGCACTGATAGGAGCGTCTGGCGGACATTTTAAGATGGACTACCAAACCGCCGAGGCGAGGCTTGTCTCTTCGGGAACGGGGCCCTTCCAATGGATCGTCGGCGTCTTCGGCTTCCATGCCAAAACGTTTATCGACCCTCTGCGTGTTCCGACATACACGAACCAAGTGCTCACGTCGGAGTCTTTGCTGACTGGCACAGCGCCGGCGCGTTCCCTCGCGGCATTCGCGGAGGTGAACTACGAGATCACACCACACCTTCGCGCGACTCTCGGTGGCCGGTACACTTATGAGAAACGTGGCTATACGGCGCGAAGCGATGTGACCAACTTCCTAACTGGAGCGAAAAGCGTCCAAACAGTGGATCGGGACATCTCCTTTAAACGGTTCACGCCGCGTGCGATCGTTCAATATGTTTTTTCGCGACAGGCGAATGTCTACGCCTCATTCAGCACAGGCTTCAAGAGCGGCGTTTTCAATGCTGGAAGCATCGCCGGGACCAGCGTGGAACCGGAGAAGATCAAGGCGTATGAAGCGGGGATCAAGACCGAGCCGGTAAGAGGATTGATCCTCAATGGCTCTGTATTTCACTATGATTACAACAACCTTCAGGTATCTGCACGCGATCCGCAAGGCGGGCCGTCAATATTCGCGAACGCGGCTCAAGCGAAGATTAGCGGTGGGGAAGTGGAGGCGATCGCATCGCTTGGGCGAGATACCAAGCTGCGGTTTGGAGCCGCGTACCTCGATGCCAAATACAAGAACTTCACTCGTGCGCAGGTCTTTGATCCCAACGCCACTTTGACAGGGAACAATGCGGCGACGCGCGATGTGAGCGGCAATCGCATCCAGCAATCACCGAAGCTGACATTGAGCTCGACGATCGATCATGTCGAGAAGTTCGATGCGGGCGATCTCGGCTCCTCCTTGAGCGTATATTACAGCGATGCGTTTTACTGGGACGCTGCCAACAGAATTTCTCAGAAATCCTACGTTCTGTTGAACGGGGAGATTTCCTGGCGGTTCAAGAACGGCTTGAGATTGGCCGTGTGGGGCGAAAATCTGGCAAATGAAAATGTATTCCTCACTGTCGTGCCATCCGCCAACGGAGACGCCGTTGTCTACGATAGACCAAGACGTGGCGGTGTTTCGGTGAGCTATTCGTTCTGAGCGTCGTCTATTGGAACCTGCGCGCGCGGCCGAGTGCCGCCGCGCCCGGGCTCGGCGCTCCTCGCCTTCCGCAAAGAGTGATGACCCACGGAGCTCCGGGCAGTACCGTCTTCGTAGGATACGCAGCTTTCGAGCTGCTTTTTCAAGGAGCTTTTCCGATGACAAAGCCAAATGGCGCGAAGGCGCAAGAGTAGGAATGAAAACGGTATCTTCAGTTGCTGGGAATGCCTGGTACACGGTCTTCATTCTCGCTCTGGCGACATTCCTGTCTTACGTGGATCGCGGTGTAATCGCTGTCGTCGTCCCAAGCCTTAAGGCCGATCTGCATCTGACCGATCTGGAAATCAGCCTGCTGCAAGGTCTATCATTTTCCATTTTCTTCGCGGTGGCTGGCTTGCCGATGGGGAGGCTAGCTGACCGGTGGCATCGTCGGAACCTTGTCATCATAGGAATAATCCTATGGAGCGGCATGATGATCTTCTCCGGCTATGCGCAAAGCTTCGGCCAGCTGCTGATTGCGCGGATGGGTGTTGGCGTTGGTGAGGCGGCGTTAATCCCCGCTGCGGCGTCGATAATAGCCGATCTGTTCGCGCCTACTTCCCGCGGGCGCCCGATGAGCGTCATCGTTGCGGCATCGTCGTTCGGAGCTGCCGGCGCAAGTCTGTTGGGCGGGGCGCTGCTGATCTATCTCGCGCATCATCCCACGAACTTGCTTCCATTCCTCACGCACACTGAAGATTGGCGTACAGCCTTCGTGTTGTTCGGCTTGCCCGGGCCTATCGTCGCGCTGCTACTGCTGACGACGTCCGAGCCGGCACGTGTCAACGCACCTACCGAGACTGCCCCAAGCTTTTTTAAATTTCTCCGGGAAAATCGTTTCGCCCTCGCGTGCGCATACGCCAGTTTTGCGCTCAATTTCATGGTCGGATATGCCACCGCCCTCTGGTCTCCCACGGTGCTGGCCCGGGTCTATGGCGTGTCTGCGGGGCATGCTGGTATCCAGTTCGGCTCGACGCTGCTGCTCACCAATGTGGGGGGTGGCCTGATCAGCGGCTTTATCGGAGACAGTCTCTCCAGACGAGGCGTTCCCGGCGCGCGGATCTGGATGCCTCTTGCGGCGGCGCCGTTGGTGGCGGTGGGCGGGATCATGATGCTGGCCGCATCTTCGGCGACAGCGTATCTCGTGGGTTACAGCATTGCTGGCTTCGGCATCGGTGTCCTGATCGCGAGTAGCTACCCGCTGCTCTTCGAAATGGTGCCGAGTGCCATGCGAGGACAGGGTACGGCGATCTACATGATCGTAGGAAATATCATCGGCATGGGTGCCGGGCCACTGTGCGTGGCGGTACTCACGCAACTAGTTTTCCGTGACGATAAGATGATCTACGCTTCTGTCGGGACGTTAACGCTAGCCTGTTCGATCTTGAGTTTTATGCTCATGCTGCTCCTGCGACCCAGATATCTGAGCTTGCGCAACAGGGTCGCGGCGGAGAGCGACGGCGTATCTCAGGCCTAATATTTCGCCGAGATGTTTGACCGTCCGCTTGCTACCGCTGCGTCTGTTCCTTGAAGCGGCGGCAAGTCCGTGCTGAAGGTCGGGCGGGTGTCCGGAAAAACATGGCCGTTTCGTCAGATGGTCCGTACTTAAGAGTTGACGTTGATCCTGGATGGGGAAGTCGGAGCGAAGCGGCGAAGATTACTGGCGCGACGCTACGTATCGTGCGCAACTGGGTCCCGCGCTTCAACGAGGGCGGTCTGACGCTCTGGGCACGCGCAAGGCGCGCGGCCGGACTTAGATCCTGATCGATGAACAGCGCAGCCGACTAGCAGCGGTTGTCGAGGCGGGACCAGTCCCTGCAGCGCACGGCATGTTGCGCTGGCGGCTTGTCGATCTGGCGCAGTGGATCAGGGAAGAGTTCGCGCTCTCTGCCAAGCGTCACACACTCGGACGCGAGTTGCACGCGATGGGCTACCGCAAGCTCTCGGCGCGCCCTGGCCACCGTGGTCAGAGGCCCGGCGACATTGCCTATTTGAAAAAGCTTTGCCTCCCGTCTGCCGCAGATCAGGCGGAAGCTCCCAAGAGGAACGCCGGTAGAACTGTGGCGGCAGGACGAAGCCCGCGTCGGTCAGCAGACCAAGCTCACCAGACATTGGGCCAGACGCGGCACTCGACCTTCGGCACCCAAGGATCAGCAGCGATCCTCGGCATAGGAATTGTCTTTGAAAATGAGGCACGATACCGAGAGAAAAACCAACGACTTCCTACTGTTGGAACTCGAAAAATCGTTCGGAACGTCTCTCTTCGGGGAGCCGTTCGGCATTCATCGAGATTTCCGGCCTTGCGGGGGGCTCGGAGGCTGGGTATCCTAGAGATACTTTTAGCGGCCCATCCAGAGGGCGAGCGGGCAGAAGGCATCGGATATCGTCCGTTCGCCCATATGCTGTTCAGACCAGCAGGCTTAAGGGGAATTTTCGTCACTAGGCGATTGTAGGTTGAACGTCGAATGCGCCTTCCAAGCGAGATCGAGCAGAGCGATCCCGTCGTCAACGTAGGCCTCTTCTGCAATAATCGAGTCATCGATCCTCCGGAGGCAACGGGGCAGCTTCTGCCGCCATGTCGCTGCCATACGGTCGTGTCGTGAAATAATCTTAAGCTCCGAGCCTAACACCCTTCCCGCTGCGGCCACGGCCCCTCTTTGTTTGCGAGTCCCATGTTATTTTCTGAACTTCCGCTGCCGCTTGCGAACGCCTTATCCGAGCGGGGCTATGCCGATCCAACGCCGGTCCAGGCCGCTGTGCTCGAAGGGGAGGCTCGCGGTCGAGATCTGATCGTGTCTGCGCAGACAGGTTCCGGCAAGACGGTCGCGTTCGGCCTAGCAATGGCTGCAGACTTGCTCGGGCCGGAAAGTTCCTCGTCGACGACAAGTTCGCCCCTGGCGCTCATAATCGCCCCTACCCGCGAGCTTGCGCTTCAGGTCGGGCGTGAGTTGGACTGGCTCTATCGCCAGGCAGGCACAAGCATCGCCACCTGCGTTGGCGGAATGGATGCGGCAAAGGAGCGCCGCGCGCTTCATCATGGCGCGCGCATCGTAGTCGGCACGCCCGGACGTTTGCGTGACCATCTTGAACGAGGAGCACTCGATCTATCTGCCTTACGCGTCGTCGTGCTCGACGAGGCGGATGAGATGCTCGACATGGGCTTTCGCGAGGACCTGGAAGAAATCCTCGACGCTACGCCCAGCGAGCGACGCACGCTCCTGTTCTCGGCAACCATGCCGAAGCCGATCGTGGCCCTCGCCAAGCGTTATCAGCGCGATGCGCTGCGCATCTCCACCGTGACCGAAGATCGAGGCCATGGCGACATCAGCTACCAGGCCATGGCAGTCGCGCCCGCAGACATCGAGCACGCCGTGGTCAACCTGCTTCGCTTCCACGAGGCGGAGACCGCGATGCTGTTCTGCGCCACCCGCGACGCCGTGCGCCACTTGCATGCAAGCTTGGTCGAACGGGGTTTCGCGGCGGTGGCGCTGTCCGGCGAGCACAGCCAGAACGAGCGCAACCGAGCGCTGCAGGCCCTGAGAGACCGCAGGGCGCGCGTCTGCGTGGCGACCGACGTGGCGGCGCGCGGCATTGACCTGCCCAGTCTCAGCCTCGTCGTCCATGTGGAGATACCGCGAGACGCCGAGACGCTGCAGCACCGCTCCGGGCGCACTGGTCGCGCCGGAAGAAAGGGGACGGCCGTTCTGATCGTCCCTTATCCTCGACGCAGGCGCGTCGAAGCGATGCTTCGCCAGGCTCGCATCCCGATGCAGTGGATCACGCCACCCTCCATGCAGGATATCCGCCGCGCCGACAGCGAGCGCCTGCTTGCGGCGCTGCTCGCGCCGGTCGAAGTCACGGAGCAGGATCATGAACTCGCAACGCAACTGCTGACCCAGCGCAGCGCGCTTGATGTGGCGGCAGCGCTTGTCCACACGTTCCGTGCCCGGTTGCCGGAGCCCGAAGAATTGATTGGCAGCGATGCCCCCCGCGAGCCGCGCGCACCCCGTTCCGGGTTCGAGGAGAGTACCTGGTTCCGTCTCAATGTCGGCCGCAGGCACAACGCCGATCCCCGCTGGATTCTCCCGCTGCTGTCTCGGCGTGGCCACGTTGGGCGTGGCGATATCGGCGCTATCCGCATTGCGGCCCAGGAAACACATTTCGAAGTCAAGAGCGTGCTCGCCGCACGCTTCCTGGAAGCGGTGCGGCGTACCAGCAACGACGACGATGAAATCGAGATCCAGGCTCTTGAAGGCAAGCCGCGGGAGGAGGACAGCAACGGCCGGGGAAACAAATCCCGACCGCCCCGCGCCGCAGAGCCCGGCCCGAGTGGCGCTAAGCGCTGGGACGGCGGTGGCTCCTCATCGCGCGGCCCAGGGAATAAGAAGGGGCCGCGTCAGGGGAAGCCGGGCAAGCCCAGATGACGCACACTGTCACTTGAAGGTAAGTGCGCTCATTGAGTGGACGCGCAAAGCAGTGACCACAGGTCGCGGCCTCAGCGTTTGAATGCCGAGGCGAGCGACATCGCGTCTACCGTGAACTTGAGCCCGACCACGAGAGCATCGTCGATGTGCCGCGTCCGAAACGGCGCACCTGTCTGGTCGGGGTGGAGAATGTACTGAAGGTTGGGCGAGATGCGCACGGCGGGTCCTAGCCGCGCGCCGTAAGCCAGCTCCATCATGTACTCTTCGCGGTGCACTCCGGACTTGCCGCCAGCGAACACCCGGGCCGCGTTCATGCGGGCGAGCGCGAGATCGCTGAAGCTCTGCTGGTTGATCACGAAGCCCAAGGTGTCCTTGTCGCGCCCCTTGAAAGTGCCGGTCTGGAGCAAGCCGAGTTCGAGGAAGTGCCGCTCTTCGACCCGTCCAGATAGGTTGGTCATCGCCACGCCGAACACCGACAAGCCGCGCTCGCTCGTGGGATCGGGTCGAGTGAGCATCTGATCGAAGCGCAGGTAGATGCCCGAGCGTCCCTTGTGCGTGGCCGCCGCCCGGCCCGAGACGATCGCGATGCCGCCGCGATCGTCCCGCAAGGGATCGCTGAAATCACCGCGATCGAACCAGCCGCCGAGGATGTAGTGGCGGGGCAAGCGGTCGGTCGTAAAATCGGTCCCGTAGCCGACTTCCCAGGGGACGATCACGCCGGTGGCGTTGCGGGTCGAGAAGTTGAAGCCGTTGTCGTTAGGCCGCTTGCGATCGGGGTTAACCTCGTAGACCCCCACGTGGGCGAACACTTCGGGTGTCAGGGTGAGCTTGGCATGGGCCATCCAGCTGGATGCCGGGAAATAGGTGAAATTGCTGTTCTTGAAGACGAACGTGGGGTTACCGCAGGCGGAGTTGCTCTGGAAGTTGCAATAGAGCGGCGAGCTGAGGAAGTGGACGTTCGCCTGGCTGCGCCCTGCCTCGATCGTCAGCGGCCCCAGCTTCTGTTCCCAGGTGAGGATCGCAAGGTGGGTGTTCTGGGTGCCGTAAATTTCCTGGACCGAGGTGTTGTTGCCGATCGCGATGGCGGCAAGGTTCTCGCCATGGCGGTTGGTCACCGCCGCATGGATCGTGGCACCGTCGATCCCGGCGATCTTGCCCATGTCGAGATCGGCGCCGACATAGACCTGACCGGCATAGGCGGCATCCCGGCGAAGGCCTCCACTCAGGTTGGTGGCCGCCTCGCCCGTGTAATTGAGCGACAGGGTGATCCCCTGCTCTGCCAGGGGCTGCCACTGGGCGTCCTCAGTCGCTTGCGGCAGCGTCGGGGGTGGTGCGTCCTGCGGCACGGCATTGTCCTGTGCCCGTGCCGACGGCGCGGATAGCGTCAGCACGGACGCCAACCAAGCGGCGGCAAGCCTGCTCGTCTTCATCCTTCGTCTCCCTGTACCCAACGATGCCTATGCGGCTGCAGCTGCCGCGACGGGGCGCTTGAGCACGCCGAGCAGGATCGCGCTGGCGAATGTGCCGGCGACAATCGCGACAGCGTAGGCAAGGAGGTGGGTCACGGCGCCGGGGATCGGCAGCACGAACACTCCGCCGTGCGGCACGCGCAATTCGACGCCAGCGGCCATCGAGATAGCCCCGGTCAGCGCCGAGCCGACCATCATCGCCGGTATCACCCGAAACGGATCGCGCGCGGCGAAGGGGATCGCGCCCTCGGTCACGAAGGCCAGACCCAGCACTGCCGCAGCGCCGCCCGCCTCGCGTTCCTCGGGGGTGAAGCGGCTGGCGAACAGCCGGGTGGCCAGAGCGGCGGCCAGCGGCGGCGTCATCCCTGCGGCCATCGTCGCGGCCATCGGCGTGTACACTTGGCTGGCGATCAGCCCCACGGAAAAGGCGTAGCTCGCCTTGTTGACGGGGCCGCCCATGTCGAATGCCATCATCGCGCCCAGGATCAGGCCGAGCAGGATCGCGCTCGACCCCTGCATCGCTCGCAGCCATTCGGTGAGAAAGCCAAGCAGAGCGGCGACCGGCGTGCCGACCGCATAGATCATTAGCAAGCCGGTCAGCAAAGTGCCGAGCAGCGGGAGGACCAGTACTGGCTTGAGGCCCTGAAGGTTCTTGGGCAACTGGATCAATCGGTTGAGCCCGGCAACGCCATACCCGGCGATGAACCCAGCGACGATGCCCCCCAGGAACCCGGCGCCGAGATTGGCCGCGATCATGCCGCCGATCATGCCGGGGGCGATGCCGGGCCGGTCCGCGATCGAAAACGCGATGTAGCCGGCTAGGGCAGGCACGATCAGCGCAAAGCCTCCCTTCGCGCCGATTTCGAACAGCGCATGGGCGAGCGTGCCTGCGGCGGCGTCCTCGTTGGCGTGAATTCCGCCAAGCGCAAAGGCGAGCGCGATCAGCAGACCGCCCGCGACCACGAAGGGCAGCATGAACGACACGCCCGTCATCAGGTGCTTGTAGGGCCCGGCGCGCTCCTTGGCTGTGGCGGCGGCGGTGCTGGACTGTGCGCCACCGGCCTGCGTCTTCGCTTCCGCCAGCGCTTGCTCGATCAGTTTCGCGCCTCCGGTGATCGCCGGCTTGGTGCCGCTTGAGAAGACCCGCTTGCCGGCAAAGCGCGCACGATCCACTTCCCGATCCGCGGCGATGAGCACGACGTCCGCGGCGGCGATCTCCTGGGCCGTCAGCGGATTGCCCGCGCCGACCGAGCCTTGCGTCTCGACCCGGATATCATAGCCGAGTTGGCGCGCGCCCTCGGTCAAGCCCTCGGCCGCCATGAAGGTATGGGCAATGCCGGTCGGGCAGGAGGTCACTGCGACGATGCGTCGATGGCCCGCAGCCGCGCTGGCGGGTGCCTCGGGGTTCGAGCCCGTACCCGTCGTGGCGATCGCAGCGTCCGGGTCGGCCAGCACTTGTTCGAGCGTCAGATGCCGATGGGGCCGATCCCCGAAACGCAGCGCATTGTCGCTCGGCGCGACCAGCAGCAGGGTGTCGCCTTCGGCGAGCGGCGGTACCGCCTCCTGTCCGGACTGCACGATCTCGATCGTCCGTCCGCTGGCCCGAGCCGCCTTGCGTAGCGCCTCACCCGCCAATACGCCGGCCACTCCGGCATCCACAGCCTCGACGACCGCCAGTATCCTGTTCATCGTGTCTCTCCCAACACTGCGGGGCCGGTTGTTCCGACCGCTACGATCTTGACCTGCTGCGCGAGCGCTTCGACTGCCGCTGGCTCGGGCAGATGCGGACCGGCCAGCCCGAGCTTGGCGACTGCAAAGGCCGTTGCCAGCCTTGCCGTACGTTCGAGCGAGGCGTCTTCCGCCATTGCTGCGGCGAGGCCCGCCACCATGGCGTCGCCCGCGCCGACCGTGCTGACTACTCGCCGGACATCGAGCCGGGCCAGCAATGCGCCCTCGTCTGAGAGAAACAGCGCTCCGTCGGCTCCCAGCGACACCACGATCAGCTCGGCTCCACGCGCGCGCAACGGCATCGTCGCCGCCAACACGTCCGCTATGGTGTCCAACGACCCGCCGCTCCACTCGGACAGTTCATAACGGTTGGGCTTCAAGCATTGAGGCAGGACGATTGCGGCGAGTGCCAGCTCGAGCGGAGCGCCACTGCTGTCGAGCAGGACACGCGCGCCGCGTTCGCGCAGCCGCGCCGTGAGTTCGGCATAGATGGAGGGTGGGCAAGCGGGCGGCACACTACCTGCCAGCACCACCAGCGTATCCGGCCCGGCTAAGGCCTCAATCTCAGCGGCCAGGGCAGTGACTTGCTCGGAACTGACTGGCGCGCCGCCCAGGTTGATGTCGGTCGTATCCTCGGCATCGACGATCTTCAGGTTCACCCGCGTCGCTCCCGGAACGCGGATGAGCCGATCCTCGATCGCACTGCCGGCGAACAGCGCTTCGAATAAGGCAGGGTTCTCAGCGCCGAGCAGACCGAGCGCGACGGAAGGCATGCCCCAATCCGAAAGGCAACTTGCGACGTTGACTCCCTTGCCGCCGGCATTGCGCCGCACGTCTCGCGCACGGTGAACAGCGCCGGGCACGAGGCGATCGAGAGTGATGGTCTCGTCAATCGCCGGATTGAGCGTGACGGTGAGGACGCGCATCATGCCACCTCATGGTCCAGGGCGCGTACCTCGGCGGCGCTTTGCGCACTCAACGCGCGGCTGGCCAGCGCTGCGAGCGTGCCGCTTTCGGCAGCGCGGATGCGCGCCTTCACTGCCGGAATGTCGCGCGGGGTCATCGACAACTCGCTGACCCCAAGTCCCACGAGCAACGCCGCCCCGAACGGGTCGCCAGCGATGCCGCCGCATACGCCCACCCAGCGGCCGCGCGTGCGAGCCCCCTCCACGGTCATCGCGATCAGCCGCAGGACGGCGGGATGCAGGCTGTCCGCCTCGCTTGCCAGCTCGGGGTTTTGGCGGTCGATGGCGAGCGCGTACTGGGTAAGGTCGTTTGTTCCGATCGAGAAGAAGTCGGCATGTGCCGCGAGCGCATGCGCCTGCACCGCGGCGGCTGGCACCTCGATCATGATGCCGACAGGGACTTGGGGCGCGTCCAATTCGCTGCGGACCTCTTCGCAGCGGGCGCGAAGAGTGATCAGTTCGGAGGCCGATGTGATCATCGGAAACATGATCGAAAGGTCGCCGCCCAGCTTGGCCGCCCGGTACAGCGCGCGCAGCTGCGGATCGAGTAAGTCGGGCCGCCGCAGCAGGAGCCTCGCACCGCGCACTCCGAGGAACGGGTTTTCCTCTCGCGGAAGGTCTAGGTGCGGAACCCGCTTGTCTCCCCCGATGTCGAGCGCGCGCACGATCAAGGGGCGCCCATCCAGGGCTTCGATCATTTCCCGGTAGATGGCGAACTGCTCTTCCTCGCTCGGAGTGTCGCCACGCTCGAGAAACAGGAATTCGGTGCGCATCAGGCCCACGCCTTCGCCACCCTGGGCCAGCGCGAAGGGTGCCTGGTCGGGGCGGTTGACGTTGGCGCCGATGGCGATGGCCCGACCGTCCCTGGTCACGGCTGGCCGGCTGCGTTCGGCTTCCTGCGCGGCGCGCTCCTCGGCCAATGCAGCGATGTACGCCCGGGCACTGGCCAGGTCTTCGTCCGAAGGATTGAGCCAAACGCGGCCGTTGTCGCCATCGACGATCGCGGTGCTGCCTGCCGCCAGCGCCAGCAGTTCGGCGCCACCCGCCACAACCGAGGGCAGGCCCAACGTACGGGCGAGGATGGCGCTGTGCGATGTCGGTCCGCCAAGGGCCGTAGCGATGCCCACAACCTTGGCGACATCGAGCGAGGCCGTGTCCGAGGGTGAAAGATCCGCGGCGACGAGGATCGAGGGTTCGTCCGGGATCTCGGCGAGCGTACCGGTGCTCAGCGCGGGGTCGATCTGTGCCAGCACGCGCCGTCCCACGTCCTGCAGATCGGCCGCGCGTGCCGCCAGGACGGGATTGCCCAGCGCGGTCAACTGTCCGGCCAGCCGCTGGATCGCTTCGTTCCACGACCAGGCGACGCCATGCCCTTCGACCATCAACTGGCAGGTCAGCGTGATCAGGTCGGTGTCGTCGAGCAAAGTCGCCTGCGCTGCGAAGATCGCCGCATCGGCCGGTCCCAGGCGACGAGTGGTATCGTCGACGAGCGCCTTCATCTGGGCACGGGTGCGGATCAGGGCGTCGTTGAGCAGCGTGCCGCCCTCGATCAGGGCAACCGGCTGGTCAGCC
>Ga0070669_100001972_pt1 | contig 14834 bp, 7 predicted proteins | sample KBSS53metaG_FD_64680 | JGI IMG/M metagenome (GOLD analysis project Ga0070669, IMG submission 64680) | Switchgrass rhizosphere microbial communities from Kellogg Biological Station, Michigan, USA - KBS S5-3 metaG | ecosystem: Host-associated > Plants > Roots > Rhizosphere > Soil ... | reverse complement strand
GATCTCCAGCAGTTCGAGGATCCCGACTTCTACGATCATCTCGAGCGCGCGCGCCGGCAGACGACGGCACGCATCGGGCTGATCGCCATGCTCCTCGCGATGGGCCAGGACCTGATCACGCTCGCCACGCTGGGCGCGGCGCTGGTCGTTCACAACCCGTGGCTGCTCCTCCTGCTCACCGTCGCGATCCTCCCGAGCTTTCTCGGTGAGACGCACTTCGCCGCGCTGTCGTACTCCCTGCTCTTCCGCCGGACTCCCGAGCGTCGTGAGCTCGACTACCTGCGCTACGTGGGCGCCAGCGACAAGACGGCGAAGGAAGTGCAGATGTTCGGGCTCGCCGGCTGGCTCACCGACCGCTACGCCGCCCTCGCCCAGCGCTACTACGAGGAGAATCGGAAGCTCAGCATCAGGAAGGGGATCGTCAGCGCGCTGCTGTCGTTCGTCGGGACGCTCGGCTACTACGGCGCGTACGTCACGATTCTCCTCCGCGCCGTGGCCGGTGCGATCACGCTCGGCACGCTCACCTTCCTCGCCTCGGCGTTCGCCCGCAGCCGCGACCTCATCCAGCGGCTCCTCCTCTCGGCGAGCGACATCTACGAGCAGAGCCTCTACCTGAAGGACCTGTTCGTCTTCTTCGAGATGCGGCCGACGATCGCCTCCAAGCCCGGCGCGCTCCGCGTTCCGCGGCCCATGCGTGAGGGCTTCGTGTTCGAGGACGTCGGCTTCCAGTATCCGGGGAGCGATCGATGGGCGATCCGGCACGTGAGCTTCGCCATCGCGCCGGGGGAGCGCATCGCGCTCGTCGGCGAGAACGGCGCCGGGAAGACGACGATCACCAAGCTGATCGCCAGGTTGTACGACCCCAGCGAGGGCCGGATCCTCCTGGATGGCGTCGACCTGCGCGACTACGACCTCGCGTCGCTGCGCGAGGCGATCGGCGTGATCTTCCAGGACTTCGTGCGCTACGACATGCGCTTCGACGAGAACGTCGGCGTCGGCGAGATCGATGGGGTCACGGCATATCTCGACAGCGTACGGGACGCGAAGGACAACGGCTCGTCCACGCCGCCCCCCGCACTGGTGGATGCCTCGGAGCGCTCGCTCGCGTCGACGCTGCTCCCGCGGTTCACGCGCGGCTACCGCCAGATGCTCGGCCGCCGCTTCGACGACGGCGTCGATCTCTCCGGAGGCGAGTGGCAGAAGATCGCGCTGGCGCGCGCCTACATGCGCGAGGCCCAGCTGCTGATCCTCGACGAGCCGACCGCCGCGCTCGACGCACGCGCCGAGTACGAGGTGTTCGTGCGGTTCAACCAGCTGATGGCCGGTCGAATGGCGGTCGTCATCTCTCACCGGTTCTCGACGGTGCGCATGGCCGATCGCATCGTCGTGCTGGGCGAGGGGCGCGTCCTCGAGGAGGGCACGCACGAGGATCTGCTCGCGCGCGATGGACTCTACGCGGAGCTGTTCGAGATGCAGGCCGCCGGCTACCGCTGACGGCGCGCTACTGTTTGGTGGTGACCTCGATCACCCCGCCCATCACGTCGTTGCCGTACTTCTGCTGCGCGTCGTACGCTCGGTACAGGTGGATCGCCTGGACCTGCGTCGCCGAGATGTTGCGCAACGACTGGACCTCGCCGTAGCGCACTCCGTCGAGGTAGACGACCGGCATCGGCGAGGACTTGCCGAGGATCGTCGTCTTGCCGCGGTTGCTCAGGAAGTTGCCCCGGAGCCGCTGCACGGCCTCATACGCGTTGACGGCGCTGGACGACGCGATCTCGTCCTCGGTGATCGTGTCACGATCCCCTGTGCCCGGGCGGCTGCTCGCCCGCGTACACGCCAGAATCGGCAACACCAGCAGGAGCAGTAATCGGGCAGCTCTGGGCATCGGCTCTCCTGGTGAACGCGACAACGCCTCCGGAGCGCACGCGCTCCGGAGGCGAGTCGGTCAGTTCATTACTTGCACGACACCGTCAGGTTCGAGGTGCCTCCACGCGCATCCGCTTCGGCCTTGGGAATCGGGAACGCGGTGTTGTACGGATCGCTGGCGAGTTCGGCCAGCGTGCTCCCCGCCTTCAGCAGCCCGTAGGCACGCAGATCGACCAGACGCTGCGGTCCCTCGAAGAACAGCGAGTAGCGCTTCTCGTAAAGCAGCGCAGTGCGGGCGCTCGCCTGATCGGCGAACACGGGATACGCCGTGAGCCCGTACGCCGTGTGCACCGAGTTGAGATCAGCCGTCGCGTTCGCGAGCTGATTCGCCTCGATGTACGCCTGTGCGCGGAGCAGCACGAGCTCCTCGTCGCGCAGGATGCCGACCGGCCGCGTCTGATTCGCCGTGTTCACGGGCGTCCCGACGTAGGTCAGCGTGGTGCTGAGCCCCTGACCGGCGAGCGACGAGCGCGTCACGATCTTGCTCGACCGGGTATCGCCCGTCTGGAGTGCGGCCTGCGCCTTCGGGTTGAGACCCACGCGAGAATCGGCGAGTGGGTTCGCCGCGCCCTCGGTGCCCGTGGGCACGAAGGTCACGTAGGCGCCGTTCTGGAACGAGGACGCCGGCACCGCGCCCGGAAGCGCGCCGCCGAGCGCCTGCGTGAGCTCCGTGATGGCGGCCGTGAACGCACCCGCCGTCGGGCTCGAGTGCTGCAGGCCGCGGTACACGTCCACCTTTCCCTTCAGGCCGCGGTTGAGCAGGATCAGGTTCGCCGGCGTGCGGTAGTTGCGGCCGAACGCCGTGAAGCCCGTGGGCGGCACGAACGGCAGCTGCGTGGTGCCCGCCGCGGTCAACGACGTGAGGCCGCTGTCCAGCACCGCCGCGATGTAATCCAGCACGTTCTTCTTGCAGCTCAGCGGCGTGACCTCGTCGAGCTTGGCGGTCTGGATGGGCACGCCGATCGTGTCGCGCAGCTCGAGCACCCGATAGTAGTCGAGCGCCTTGATGGTCTGAACCAGGCCGGCCGTGACGGCCTTCTGTTGCGGCGAGACCTGCGATTCCAACGCGCCAGGCAGCGCGTCGAGCAACGAGTTCGCGGCCCGGATGGCGACGAAGCCGTTCGTCCATCCGCCGCCGCCCGCGAAGCTGCCCGGGTCGGGCTGTCCGCCGAGCGTCTCGGACACGTAGCGCGGCTCGTTCGGATCGATGCGATATGCGTCGCGCGCATAGATCGCGGTGAGCGTGAGATAGGTCAGATCACCGCGCACGAGCGCGCGATCGGCCGCCAGCACGCCGATCGCGAGCGTTTGGACGCCCGCGGTCGTGAGCGCCCCAGAGAGCGCGTCGACGGTCGGCGCGTTCTCGGGGCTCACGATCGTATTGTCCACACAGCCCGCTGCCAGCGCGATGCCGGCAGTGAGCGAGATGAGATGCTTCCGCATATATGGAGTCACCCGTCGATTAGAAGGAGGAGATGACCGAGAAGAAGAACAGGCGGCTCGGCGGATACGGCGTCACGTCCTGGAAGCGGCCCAGCGGCTGGTTGCCGAAGTTCGAGACCTCGGGATCCATGCCCGTGTACTTCGTCCAGGTCTTGAGGTTGCGACCGCTGAGTTCCAGGCGCAGCGACTCGGCGCGGCCACGGAACATGGTGCGGATGAGCCGTTCCGGAATCTCGTAGCCGACCGTGATCTCGCGCAGCTTCACGAAGCCGGCGTTCTCGACGTACGGGTGCTGCGCGGCGTTGAATTCGGCGAGCCGCTTCGCCGAAGCGAGCGTATCGGCCGCGAGGTTCGACGAGTCGAAGTAGTTGTTCGTCAGGTTCACTACGTCGCCGCCCTTGCGCCACTCGAGGAGACCGGTGAGGCGGACCGGACCGATGTCGATCTGGTTGCTGAACCCCATGTTGAAGTCGGGGTTCGCGTCGCCGGCTAGGCCGAGGATGCGGTTCGCCGCGGCGCAGGTGCCACTCGCCGGCACGCCGCCGGTGCAACCGACCGTCGACTGGATCACCGTCGTGGACGCGCCCTCCTGGATCCAGGCGTTGCCGTACCGCGGGCTGAACGAGCCAACGCCCGGGTTGAATGGCGCGATCCCCTCGGGCAGGTCGTCGACGAAACCGGTCTGCTTCGCGAAGGTGGTGTTCGACACCCAGATCAGACTACCACGGCGCAGGGGCGTGAGATCGAGCTCGATCTCGGTGCCGCGGTTCGTGATCTGACCGCCGTTCAGGTACTGCGTCGTGAAGCCGAGCGAGGGGACGATCGGCGCCTGCAGCAGCAGGTCGGTGATCTGCTTCTTGTACCAGGTCGCGCTCAGGCGCACGCGCGAGTCGAGCGCCGTCGCGTCGAAGCCGCCCTCGATCTCCGTCGCCTGCTCGGGCTGGATCGTCGGCGAGCCCTTGATCGTCGAGGCGCGCGTGCCGGTGAAGCCCTCGTACAGCAGGTTGGTGAGGAAGGTCGTGCGACCCGCCGTCGGCAGGTTACCGGCGCGTCCGAACGCGGCGCGCGCCTTGAACTCGCTCACGAACGACGGCAGGAAGGGCAGCCGGTACGACGCGGAGACCTTCGGGTACGTGTAGAACTTCCCCTGGTCACCGTTGCCGCTCGACTTCTCGGTGTTCACACCGGCCGTCACCAGCAGCCGCTCGTCCAGCGCGAAGAACTCCTCCTGCGCGAACAGCGCGAAGTCACGGGAGAGCCCGATCGTCTGGTCGGGGAACGTCTGTGCCGCCGACGCGAGGCTCGTGACGGTGGGGAAGATCACCCCCTTTCCCGTGAGCTGCGTGACCATCGACTCACGGCGTTCCTGCCGGAAGCCGGCAGAGGTCTGCGCCGAGAACTTCTTCATCGCCAGGCGATGCACGATGGAGCCGTTGATGTTCGCGTTGAGCAGCGCGGCGTCGCTGTTGAACAGCGTCCCGGCGTTGGCGCCGAACGCGGCGGCCTCCGTGTAGCCGGTCGCCGGCGAGATCAGCCGGTCCTTCGACGAGTAGGAGTCGATGCCGCCCGTGAAGTTCGCGTCCACCGAGTTCCGCGACGTCTTGTACAGCGAGAGCTTGCTCGTCAGGCTCCCGATGAAGCGGTACGTGTTGTTCGGGGTCTTGACGAGATCCGCGTTCTGGAACGGGTTCGAGCCGGGCAGGAGCCCCGAGCCATTGCGCGGGAACGTGCCATCGGCATTTCGCTGGAGGTCGTAGAACGACGGCGTGTTGGAGAAGATGTCACCCGGCGTGATGCCGGTGTTGTCGTTGCCGGAGATGCCGCGCTGCGTGAGCGAGTGCAGGATCTCGGAGTTGGCGCCGACGGTGAAACGCGGACCGAACGACTGGGTCACGTTCAGGCGGAGCGCCTGCTTGTTGTAATAGTCGTTCGGCGCCAGCCCGTTGTCGTGGTGCACCAGACCCGACACGAAGTAGTTGGTGCCCGCCTGCGTGCCACCGCGGAGCGACGCCACCGTCTCGTAGGACAGATCGTCGTTGGCGTAGTACTCCTCCTCGTAATCGTGGCACTTCGTCGGCGCGGCAGTCCATTCCGCGGCCGCCGCCGTCTTGGACTGGCCGAGGTTCACGTTCGCCCAGTCGCCGTACTCGGTCGCCGACTGGAAGCACCGCGAGCCGAGCTTGTTGGCCAGCGAGGCATGGCCGACGCGCTGCGTGAAGTCGACCGTCGGACGGCCGATCGTGCCCTGCTTGGTCGTGATGATGATGACGCCGTTCGTTCCCTTCGACCCGTAGATCGACGACGCCGACGGTCCCTTGAGCACCTGGATGCTCTCGATGTCGTTCGGGTTCAGGTCGGCGATGCGATTCACCGACTGGTCCTGCGACGACGAGAAGTTGCCCGCGCTGCCGGCCCGCGAGGCGTTGGTGATCACGTTCAGACCGCTCTGGATCGTCGAGTTGTTGACGATCACGCCGTCGACGACGTACAGCGGGCTGTAGGCGCCGAGGATGCTGGAGACGCCGCGGAGCTGCACCTGCGTGCCGCCGCCCGGCGCGCCCGAGTTCTGCGAGACGATGGCGCCCGCGATCTTGCCCTGCATCGCGTTGTCGATCGTGGGTGCCGCGACTCGCGTCAGTGCTTCGGCGGCGATCACCGTTACGGCGTTCGCGGCGTTCTCGCTCGCGACGGCCGTCGACGTGCCGGTCACGACCTGCGCTTCGAGCTGCAGCACATCGCGCTCGAGTGCGACGGTGACGTCGTTCTGCGACGTCGTCACGACGATCGTGCGAGCCTGATAGCCGATGCGTCGGACGCGGAGCGACACGGTGGTCGCAGGGGCCATCACGCTGAACTTGCCGTCGGTGCCGGTGTAGGCGCCGGTGGTCGTGCCCTGCACCGTTACGGACGCCGACGTGAGCGGGGCGCCGCCTTCACGAGCGGCCACGGTGCCGGTGATTCGCCGCTGCTGCGCGCCTGCCGTGCCGGCGCACAACAACGCGATCACCACGAACGAGAGAGCTCTGATACGCACGTCTCCTCCAGGATGGAGAGATCGAGCCGGCAGGGTCCGCGGCGCTCTGGCGTCGGAGGAGATGCGAGACGCCCTCATACAAAGCGCTCGTGGACCAGAGCGAGGGGGCGCTGGTCTGCACGGCAGATTGGGGAAGACGCCGGCGACGTGCTCGGGTTTGGTCGCCGGCGTTTCTTTGGATGGCGTAGAATGATATTGCTCTCGGCTGCGCGCCAGAGCCCGCCGAAAGTTTTTTTGCAACGCAATTGAAGTGACGCGCGCACGTCTCGTGGAGTCGCGGCGTCCGAGAACATTGCGTGAGCACTGCTCACACATCGGTATCCATTCGTCCACAGCGCTCGCGGTGCCGACGCGTCGATCGCATCGACCCGCGTGCGACGCGCGGCAGGAGCGAGTGTACGCGCGCAGCATCGGCAAAAGAACGAGGCCTCGAGCGTTGTGCGCTCGAGGCCTCGTGTTCGACGCGGAATGTCTGCGTCGCGATCAGGTTACTTGTCCCACCACACCTTGGCCGAAATGTCCACGCTGCCCTGCGCCGTGCTGGCGGCGGTGAGGTTCTCGTTGTTGAGCGAGCTCTCGACCGCAGGATACGGCAGGCGAGTCGGCACCGTCGGCGTGATCGCGTTCGGGCCGGGCTTCAGCACCGGATAGTCCAGCCGGCGCCACTCGGCGTACGCCTCGTTCTCGAGATTGAACAGCGAGACCCACTTCTCGTACGCGATCTGCTTCAGACCGGTCGCGGGATTGTAGACCACACCCGGCTTGGCGAGGTACGTGGCGATATCGGCCGCCGCCACGCCCCACTGCTGCATGGATGCCGTGATCGCCTGCTCGTACAGGGACTTGGCATCGCCGGCGATCCAGCCGCGCTGCGCCGCCTCCGCCCGGATGAACAGCACCTCCGAGTACGTCATGATGTAGCTCGGCGACGTCTGTGAACGGATGGAGAGCGTCGGGCGCGAGAAGTCCGCCAGACCCATCGTCTTGCCCGTGCAGGTATTCTTGGGAAGCGTTGCCTTGCCTGCTTCCGAGATACCGTTGGGGAAGCCACGATACGTCGAGTCGCACGGCGTGGCGCCAGCGGCCGTCGAGGCCGACGTCGGTGCCGCGTACTTCGCGAGCCGCGGATCGCCCGTGACCTTGAGCGTGTCCACGAAGCGCTTCGAGATGCGCTGGTCGTCGCGCGTGCCGGCGCAACCCGTCCAGTTGCCGCAGAGCGGGTTCGTGATCGTGCCACCCGGCCACGTCATGAACGCGTTGTCCGCGTTGCTGGTCATCACCGGCCCGGCAAACGCCTTGACGAGTTCCGCCTTCGCCTTCGTGCCGCCGTCGACGTTGCTGAGGCGCATGGCCGCGCGAGCATGGAGCGAGTTGGCGAGCTTGACCCACTTCGCCGCCTGCGCCGCCGCCGTGATGCCAACCGTCTGCCCGTACACGGGGTCGGCCGCGAGCAGGACGTCGCCCGTGCCGGTCGTGATCGCTGCCGCCTGCGAGAGCGACGCGAACAGGCTGTCATAAATCACCTGCTGCGAGTCGTACTTCGGCGTCAGGTTCGCGGAGCCCTTGCTGGCCTCCGTGAACGGCATGTCTCCCCACAGGTCCGTCATCTCCTCGACGAGGAACGCCCGCATCGTGAGCGTCGGCCCGAGGATGCTGGGCGAGCCCACCGACTGGTTGAGGATCTGGGTGTAGTCCTGGAGCGAACCGGAGTACAGCACGTTCCACAACCCCTCTACCGTGGAGCCGCGCGGATTGTTGACGTCCGCCTCGGCGTACTGGATCTCCGCGTAGTGCTGCACCCAGAGCGAGCCAAGTCCATGTTCGAACGAAGCGCCGCGAAGATTGCCCATGGCGCTGAGCGTCGCATTCGTGAAGAGCGTCTGCGACTGGACCTTCTCGGGCTGATTTGGATTGACGTTCACCTGCGTCAGCTTGTCGTTGTCGCAGGCCACGAGGCCTGCGACAAGCGACGCTGCGACAAGCGACGTCGTGAAGAATTGCTTTCGCATCATTATATGGTGTCAGGTAAGCGTCGAATCGATCACGGAGTGACGCTGACCTGGAAACCCAGGCTGCGCGTCGCGGGAAGCTGACCGAACTCCTGGCCCTGCTGATTGCCGGCGGTGAACGCCGTCTCGGGGTCGATGTTCGGCGAGTTGCTGTGCGTGAGCAGGTTGCGACCGACCAGCGCCACGTTCAGGCGGTAGCTCGTCCAGTGCACGAGCGACTGCGGAACCGCCCAGCCGAGACGGACTTCGCGCAGCTTCACGAAGCCTGCGTCGAGAACGTTGGCCTCGTCGCCCGAGTTGTAGCCCTGGCCGTGCCAGTAGTCCTCGGCGGTCGCCTGAAGCGTGACCGGCGCGCCAGCGCTGTTCACCCCAGTCGTGGTGACCGGGGTCTCACGCTGCTCGGTGACCTTCAGGATGCCGGCGTACTTGCCCCACGCGTTGGTCGCGCTGTAGAGCTGTCCGCCGATCCGGGCGTCGATCTGTCCGGAGAGGTCGAAGCCCTTGTAGCGGAAGGTGTTGATCAGACCACCCGTCCATTTCGGCTGGATGTTGCCGAGGATGGACGTCGTCGTCGCGCGCAGCGGGACGCCGTTCGCGCCGAGCACGACCTGCCCGGAGGCGGAGTCGCGACGGAACTTGTAGCCGACGATGCTGCCGTACGGCTCGCCGACGCGCGCCTCGATGCTCGTGTTGAAGAACTTGGAGCCGATCTGGTACGTGGTGGACTGACCGTACAGCGACTCGAGCTTGTTGCGGTTGTGCGCGTAGTTCGCGGTGACGTCCCAGCTGAAGCCGTCTGCCTGCGACGCCTTGATGGGCGTGCCCGTGAGCTGCACCTCGATGCCCTTGTTCGACAGCGCGCCCGCGTTGACCGCGGCAGCATCGAAACCCGTCGTCCGGGAGACCGACGCCGTGAGGATCTGATCCGTGGTGCGCTTCTGATAGTAGGTCAGGTCGACGCCGGCGCGCCCATCGAAGAAGCTGAGCTCCGTGCCGACTTCCCAGGCCTGCGTCTGCTCGGGCTTCAACTCCGGATTCGTCACCGTCTGCGGGACGGCGAAGCGGGACTGGCCGTTGTACGGAGCCGCGGGGGTATACGTGAGCGCCAGCAGGTACGGATCGGCGTCGGAGCCGACACGCGTCCAGGCGGCACGCAGCTTTCCGTAGCTCAGACCACCGGTCTTGAGGGCCGGCAGAACGTCCGTGAAGACCAGGGAGCTGGAGATCGAGGGATAGAAGTACGAGTTCTTCCCCTTCGGCAGCGTGGAGGACCAGTCGTTACGGCCCGTCACGTCGACGAACAGGTAGTCGTTGTAGGCGAACTGAGTGGTGCCGTACAGCGAGTTGATCTGCCGGCGCTCGTCATACTGGAAGGCCGGGTAGATCGTCGCCGCGTTCGACATGTTGTACACGCCGGGCGTGATCAGCTTGTCGGTGAACAGCGAGCGCTGGGTCTGGTTCTTGACGCGACGGTTGCCGCCGAGGTTGACCGTGAGCCCGAGCCGCTCGAGCGGCGTCGCGACGGCCGTGACGAGGAAGTCGGTGTTGTTCTCGTTCACGAAGAACTGCTCGTTGACGAAGCCGCCCTGCGTGAAGTCGCTGTTCGTGCCCGCGACCGTGTAGCCGCCGATCCAGCCCTGCGCGATGTTGTTCGCGCGGGTCGTGTTGTAGAAATCGGAGCCCGTGCGCACCATACCGGTCAGCCAGCTGAGGGGCTTGAACTGCAGCTGCGCCGAGCCGATGAACCGGCTGCGGTCGTCGCTGTTCGAGTTCTGCTGGATCGCCCAGTACGGGTTGTTGTGGTAGTTGTAGTTCCAGTTCACCTGATTGGTGAAGTCGATCCCCTGCTCACGGTTGTACTCGCGGAGCGCGGAGTCGTTGACGAACGCCTGGAGCTGCTTGGTGTCGACCTGACGGCCGAACCAGGTGAAGCCCATGATCGGGTTCAGCTCGTCGTAGCCCGTGCCGGGGCGGTTGTTGGCCTTGTTGCGCACGTACTGCACGCTCGCGTTCGCCTGGAGCTTCTCGCTGAGCGACGCCGTTCCGTTGACGCCCGCGGTGATGCGCTTCAGGGCGCTCGTCGGCACGATGCCCTTCATGTTCTCGGTGCCGAACGACAGACGGAAGTTCGCGCGGTCGGCCGAGCCGGTGGCGCTGATGTTGTTCGAGACCGTGGTGCCGGTCTGGAAGAAGTCGCGGACGTTGTCCGGGCTGGAGACCCAGGGAGCCGGAGCTCCGGCGCTGAACCACTGCGGGATGTTGAGGCCGGCGTTGAGCTTCGGACCCCAGCTCTCGTCCACACCGTCCTGCGTGCCGTTGCCGGTGCCGTCCACGAACTCGAACTCGCCGCCCGAGCCCTGGCCGTAGCTGTTCTGGTAGTCGGGCAGCTTGGAGATGTTGTCGAACGTGACGTTCGAGCTGGCGCTCACCTGGAAGCCGCGCGGCGCGCTGCGTCCGGACTTCGTCGTGATGACGATGGCACCAGCGGCGGCGCGCGATCCGTAGAGCGCGGCGGCCGCGGGACCCTTCAGCACCGAGACGCTCTCGATGTCTTCGGTGTTCAGATCCGAGATCGCGGAGCCGTAGTCGAAGCCACCGTAACCGCGGGCCTGGGTCGCGTTCGTGAAGTTCGAGTTGTCGATCGCGATGCCGTCGACGACCCAGATCGGCTGGTTGGCGCCGCCGATCGAGTTCTCGCCGCGGATGACGATGCGCGCCGAGCCGCCGAAGTTGGTCGAACCGGTGACCTTGACGCCGGCAACCTTGCCCGAGAGCGCGTTGACGATGTTCGGAGTCTGGGTCTTGTTCAGATCGGCGCCGCCGACGCTCTGCGCCGCGATGCCGAGCGACCGCTTCTCACGCTCGAGACCGAGCGCGGTGACGACCACGCCTTCGAGCTGCGTCGTCGCGGTGGCGAGACGGAAGTCGTGGGTGACGGACGTGCCGGTGAGAGCCACGGACGCCGTGACCGGCGTGTAACCGATGCGCCGAGCGACGAGCGAAACGCTCTGGCCCGATACCCGGTTCGCCGGCACCGTGAACGTGTACCGACCATCGTTGCTCGTATACGAGCCAACGCCCAGCGATGGGATCGAGACGCTGGCACCGGGAACCGGAGCCGCCGCCTCGTTGGTCACGCGCCCGCTGACGGTCGCCGCCTGCTGGGCGGATGCCATGGCTGGCACCGCTCCCACCAGAATCGACGCGCCGGCGAGCATACGATACAGATTGCTCGTCATGTACTGTGCGTACCTCGGAGAAGGTTGGTGTGCAAAAACAACGTGCCGGAAATGCTGCAGTGCGCCCCGTCGTAGAGACGTGGCGGCACTGTCGTCGTTCTTGCAACTCTGACCACGACGCTGAGCGGCAAGACCGATCGGTACACTTCTGCAGGGGTGGGCCTGCAGTCCCCCCGCGTCGAGGCGCGACGTGCGCGACGACGTTCGTTCGGAGCGCGGGACTGAACACCGGTGTCGTCGGAGCGACCTGCCCACGTCGCGCCCCGAGGCACTACAAACCGATCAACTGGAACCTAGACCGGTCGGTGTTCGATTTTTCCGGAATCGGAAGTGATAGGAGACCGCCCGCGACCCGTCAAGCGACTACCCGATCTGCCTCTCGCGCATTGATGATACGCACCCAGACCCCAGGGGGGTGGAGTGCGTCACATGGGATCGCGTAAATGTCGCCGCCACATGTGCATACAATTAGAAAGATGGTCGCGCTGGCAGGCGAATTCGGCCAGTCTGACGCGGTCTGGCGCGCCCCTTCCGACTGCTCTGTCCGCCATAATGGCGCGAGGCGCCGCGCGGTCCATTCGTCGCCGGGAGTCACCGGGAGAGCTCGTTGCGGAACCGCAATCGAGAACGTGCTATCGCGAACGCCTCGGAGCTGGTCAGCGTTCGCTCGAAGTGCCGCGCGTAAATCGCTGGCGCGACTACTGTTGTGTCAGCTGGCTCGCGTTCAGGATGACCCTGCGCGAGCGCAACGGCAGAAAGCCCGTCGTTAGCTCGAGGTCGCTACGGACCAGAGAACATCCATCGATCGCTGGGCCATCGCCGCCCAGGTCAGCTCTCGCGTGCGCTCCAGGCCGCGCCGCCGCAGATCCCCGTGCAGCGCCGGATCGTGCAACACGGTGCGCAACGCGCCGGTCAGCGTCTCCGCCTTCCCGTCCGGGACGAGGTAGGCCGCTCCCTCGGTCACCTCGATCATGTTCGGGCGGTCGAGCGTGATCACCGGAACTCCGCTCTGCATCGCCTCGAGGGTCGTCAGGCTGAACCCTTCCCCCTCGCTCGCCAGGACGAACAGCCCCGCTCCCGCGTAGAGCAGCGGCACGTCGGCGTCCGGCACGAAACCGTGGTAGAGCGCCCGCCCCTCGAGACCGAGCTCGGCGATGAGGCCCTCGACGTCGAGCTGAAGCAGGTTTGGGCCCGCCAGCAGGAGCCGGTGAGGTACCTCGGCGCTCACCTCACGGAAGGCCGCGAGCAACTCAGGGATGTGGCGACGGCGCGAGAGCTTCCCGACGAACAGGATGTACGGAGCGTCCGCCACGCCGTATCGCGCAAGCGCGGCGGCGAGCTCGGGATCGGTCGCCGGCCGTGGATGGAATCGCGCGTCGGCGGCGAGGGGCGCGTAGTGGACTCGCTCACGCGGCACGTGAACTCGCAGCCCCAACTCCAGCGTTTCGAGGATATTGCGGCTGGAAACTATGATGGCGTCTCCATGACGCGCGGCGTTCCGCGCGAACGGCTCCCATCGGATGCGAGCCGACCACGGAAAGCTGGCCGCCATCTCGGGCGAATAGGCGTACATCATCACCACCCGCTTCCAGGGCGCGACGACGGGCATCGTGTCCGATGGGGCGAGGAAGACGTCGAGATCCCGTACGCGTGCGGGAAGGACGACCTGCTCCCAGAGGAGCCCGGGCACGTCAGGTCCGACGACGGCTTCCCGGAATTTGGGATGCGCTGGTATCAACCCCTTCGGGAGGGGGCGAGGGCTGAGCAGCCGCACCTCGTCGAACGGCATCGGCAACCGCTGCCATTCCATGAGAATGGAATGGATCACCCGCGCGACCCCGGTCCGAACGCCGAGCAGGCGCCGCATGTCGACGCCCAGCCGCCACCGGTGACCTGCGGGTCGAACGGCTCGATGCTTGGCGGCCTCTTCCGGAAGCCGTGCGGCGGTCAAGCGTCGGCCCGGAGCTGCATGACCGGATCTCGCCCGTACCGCTCCTCCAGCCACCAGGGGATGTACGCTCGTCTGGTGGTCGGCAGGGGCCGCTCACAGCGGATCAGCCAGGTCTGCGCGAACTCGGTCATGCGCAGGACCTTCACGCAGAAGTGGAGTACGGCCGCCAACGGCTTGTGGTCGCGGTGGCGCACCCCTTCCCCCTTCGCCCGTACCGTCTGGAAATAGCCGGAGAGGATCTGGCGCCAGAGCTTGAGGTCGGCCAGGAAGAAGTGCGTCGTATCGAGGATCCCCGAATACGACCACGGGGACGGCACCCGCATCGTGAAGCTGGCGGAGGGCGCGAGCACGCGGTGGATGGAGTCCAGCACCTCGTACGGGTCGCGGAAGTGCTCGAGGAGGGAGGACGCGAGCACCTCGTCGATGGAGCCGTCGCGAAAGGGGAGCATCGTGACGTCGGCGACGACGTCGACGCCCGGCACGCTTCGGCGGTCGACGTTCACCCAGCCCTTCAACGGCTCGTTGCCCGAGCCCAGGTTGACGCGAACGGTGGGTGCGGTCACGTGGCGCGCTCCGGTCTGCGCGCCGTCACGAACACCACCGAGATCGGAAAGGTCATCACGCCTCCGCGCTCCAACGTTCGACGGCATTCGTCCATGAACTCCCGCCGCACCTCGTTCTCCACACCGGCCGGAGCGACGAGGAGCCGCTTCCGCGAATCGCTCCGAATCGTGCGATGGAGGTCCCAGAACTCCTCGGCGCTCTCGATCTCGTTCTGATAGTTGCGCCACGAGACGTCGAGGTCGGTGAACCCGGCGCCGCGCACCAGGTCCCGAAGGAGAGGCACGCGATTGAGCCGGGTGGCCAGCGGCGCACCCTCGGGCACCTCGACGGAGCGGCCGACGCGGCGATCGACGATGCGGTCGAGCAGGTCGGCCGTCAGCCGGCGGCCGCGCAGCACCTGGATGCGCCGGCCGATCTCTGCGACGGCGTGCCGCAGCTGCGCGCCGGATCCCGAAGGCGGCCGGCTCCCGAGCGCGATGCCGAGACGGCCACCGGGAGCGAGCACGCGAAAGATCTCGCGCATCGCGAGCTCCGGCCGGGGCACGTGGGTGAGCGCGAAGCCCGAGAGCACGACGTCGAAGCTCGCGTCGGGGAGCGGCATCTGCTCCGCGTCCATGCGCTCGAAGCGCACGCGTGGATCGTCGTTCAGCTCGTCGTGCAGGCGACGT
>Ga0070669_100001965_pt1 | contig 14852 bp, 15 predicted proteins | sample KBSS53metaG_FD_64680 | JGI IMG/M metagenome (GOLD analysis project Ga0070669, IMG submission 64680) | Switchgrass rhizosphere microbial communities from Kellogg Biological Station, Michigan, USA - KBS S5-3 metaG | ecosystem: Host-associated > Plants > Roots > Rhizosphere > Soil ... | reverse complement strand
GATCCGAAGAAGAAACTGTTGCGTCAACGCAAGAAAGAGTTCGTGGAAATCTACGAACCGTTCAAACCCCAGCAGTCGGCCGACCAGGCCCACCGCTGCCTGGGTTGCGGCAACCCGTACTGCGAATGGAAGTGCCCGGTGCACAACTTCATTCCGAACTGGCTGAAGCTGGTGGCCGAGGGCAACATCCTCCAGGCCGCCGAGCTGTCGCACCAGACCAACACCCTGCCGGAAGTCTGCGGCCGGGTGTGCCCGCAGGATCGTCTGTGCGAGGGTGCCTGCACCCTTAACGACGGCTTCGGCGCGGTGACCATCGGTTCGGTCGAGAAGTACATCACCGACACCGCGTTCGCCATGGGCTGGCGCCCGGACATGTCCAAGGTCAAGCCGACCGGCAAGCGTGTCGCGATCATCGGCGCGGGCCCGGCGGGTCTGGGTTGTGCCGACGTGCTGGTGCGCGGCGGCGTGACCCCGGTGGTGTTCGACAAGAACCCGGAAATCGGCGGTCTGCTGACCTTCGGCATCCCCGAGTTCAAGCTCGAGAAGACCGTGCTGAGCAATCGCCGCGAAGTCTTCACCGGCATGGGCATCGAATTCCGCCTCAACACCGAGGTCGGCAAGGACGTGACCATGGAGCAACTGCTCGCCGAATACGATGCCGTGTTCATGGGCATGGGCACCTACACCTACATGAAAGGCGGTTTTGCCGGTGAAGATCTGCCGGGTGTTTATGACGCGCTGGACTTCCTGATCGCCAACGTCAACCGCAACCTGGGCTTTGAAAAGTCGCCGGAAGATTTCGTCGACATGAAAGGCAAGAAGGTCGTGGTGCTGGGCGGCGGCGATACGGCGATGGACTGCAACCGCACGTCGATCCGCCAGGGCGCCAAGTCGGTGACCTGCGCTTATCGTCGTGACGAAGCGAACATGCCCGGCTCGCGCAAAGAGGTGAAAAACGCCAAGGAAGAAGGCGTGAAATTCCTCTACAACCGCCAGCCGATCGCTATCGTTGGCGAGGACAAGGTCGAAGGCGTGAAAGTGGTCGAGACCCGTCTCGGCGAGCCGGACGCCCGTGGCCGTCGCAGCCCCGAGCCGATCCCGGGCTCCGAAGAGATCATCCCGGCCGACGCCGTGGTCATCGCGTTCGGTTTCCGTCCGAGCCCGGCGCCGTGGTTCGAGCAGTTCGAAATCCAGACCGACAGCCAGGGCCGTGTCGTTGCGCCCGAGCAGGGTCAGTACAAGCACCAGACCAGCAACCCGAAAATCTTCGCCGGTGGCGATATGGTGCGCGGTTCCGACCTGGTGGTGACGGCGATCTTCGAAGGCCGCAATGCGGCGGAAGGGATCCTGGATTACCTGGGCGTCTGATTACATTTCAACCTGAAATGCGATCAAAAATGTGGGAGCGGCGGTGCGACGATTCGACTTGCTCGCGAATGCTTTGTATCAGTCACCTGATGTATTGACTGACACACCGCTTTCGCGAGCAAGCCCGCTCCCACATTGGTTTCCGGGTGTTGCTGAAATCCGCCAAATCATTGCGACAAATTGACCCGATAGACAAAAGGCTGACCTGCATCCGTGCCTTTTGCGTCGCGCTCTGAGAAAATGCCCGCACTTTTTTTCCGGATGCCGACATGACTGCCCTGAAGAACGACCGTTTCCTCCGCGCCCTGCTCAAGCAACCCGTAGACGTCACCCCTGTGTGGATGATGCGCCAGGCCGGCCGCTACCTGCCGGAATACCGCGCCAGTCGAGCCCAGGCCGGTGATTTCATGAGCCTGTGCATGAATCCGGAATTCGCCTGCGAAGTCACGCTGCAACCGCTGGACCGCTATCCGCAACTGGACGCGGCGATCCTGTTCTCCGACATCCTCACCATTCCCGATGCCATGGGCCAGGGCCTGTACTTCGAGACCGGTGAAGGTCCGCGCTTCAAGAAAGTCGTCAGCACCCTGGCCGACATCGAAGCCCTGCCGATCCCGGATCCGCACAAAGACCTCGGCTACGTGATGGACGCGGTCAGCACCATCCGCCGCGAACTGAACGGCCGTGTACCGCTGATCGGTTTCTCCGGCAGTCCGTGGACCCTCGCCACGTACATGGTCGAAGGCGGCTCGTCGAAAGACTTCCGCAAGACCAAGGCGATGCTCTACGACAACCCGCAAGCCATGCACCTGCTGCTGGACAAACTGGCGCAGTCGGTGACTTCGTACCTGAACGGCCAGATCCAGGCCGGTGCGCAAGCGGTGCAGATCTTCGATACCTGGGGCGGCAACCTGTCGGCGGCGGCGTATCAGGAGTTCTCCCTGGCTTACATGAAGAAAATCGTCAGCGGCCTGATCCGCGAGCACGACGGTCGCAAAGTGCCGGTGATCCTGTTCACCAAGAACGGCGGCCTGTGGCTGGAAAGCATCGCCGAGGCCGGTGCTGATGCGCTGGGCCTGGACTGGACCTGCGACATCGGCAACGCCCGCGCCCGCGTGGGTGACAAGGTCGCGCTGCAAGGCAACATGGACCCGACCGTGCTCTACGCCAAGCCGGAAGCGATCCGCACCGAAGTCGGGCGCATCCTCGCCAGTTACGGCAAAGGCAGCGGCCACGTGTTCAACCTCGGCCACGGCATCACGCCGGAAGTCGATCCGGAGCACGCTGGCGCGTTCCTGCGTGCGGTGCACGAGTTGTCGGCGCAGTATCACGAGTAATCGGCGCTCAGCTCTAATAGTAGAAAACAAAAACGCCCGGCTTATGCCGGGCGTTTTTGTTTGCGATGGGTTTAGCGACCGAGGAGTTGTTCGGCGTAGCGGGCGATGATGTGGTCGAAGGGTTTTTGATTGGGAATCGCGGTATTTCTGATCGCCGTCACCAACCGCTCAAGCTCTTCCTCGCTGATGTGCATGACGAACTCATCATCGAAGAGGCGGCGGATTGTGTCCTGACGTCGATTTTTGAGATAGGCGATGTCTAACGCCAGCACTTCAATCATCTTGGCAGCAGGAGGGTCTTCAGCGTTTTTCGGTTGGATTTCGCCGGTTCGCAGATATCGGAAACGCTGTTCACAATTCTCGTCGGTGGGAGAAATGTGTTGGTTTTCGTCGAACCAGTTGCCTTTCTTATGGCCGCAGTGCAACGGGTTGCCGGGTTTGGTTTCTCGCAGGCAGGAGGCATGAAGGTTGTGAAAATCCAACGCTAGCTCTTCAAAATGCTCTTGTGGTCTGAAGTGCTCGATATGGCTGGTCGAGGCATCTATTTCCCGGCCGCAATAACAGCAGAAGAAGCCTTGCTCCTTAAGCAGAGCATTATGCAAATCCCGCTTTTGCGGGTTTTGTAGCGTTGGGTAAGTTGGACTCCACTCGTCGTTCGCCGAGTTTTTCCAATCTGTAAATGAAGCTGGTTCAGTTCCTTTGAGCACTCGCTTCATTTGCCGAGAATCTCCTTGCGCCTGATCAGTGCTTCGGCGCCGGCAAATTCCGGTAGGTCGGGGGCTTTCCTTTTCAGCGCCTCAAGTTGTGACTTTGCCTTTTCGAGGTCGTTGTCTTCCAACGTGGAAAAAAGTTCGGACAGCAGATCTTCGATTTCTGGTTCGCGCTGCGTAACGCCCATTACCTCTTCAAGCACGCTGCTGGAATCCAGACCGTAGGTGACCCGCGGATGAGTCGGATCTCCGTTCTGCAACACGATCACTTCCTCAGGTTTCAGGCTGCCGATGATTTGCGGGGAGTGGCTTGCAGCGATGAACTGGACTTTGGGGAATGCCTGTCTCAGCGATGGCACGATGCTGCGTTGCCAGGCCGGGTGAAGGTGGATGTCCAGTTCGTCGATGATGACCACCCCGGAGGTGTTCTTCAAAACGTCTTTGCCCATTTGGGGGTTGAGGATGCACATGCGGCGGGCGATATCTGCGAACAACGCAATCATCCCGCGTTGACCGTCGCTAAGCTCATTGAAAGGAATGGTTTTTCCATCCAAGTCGATTAACAAGCTTTGCAGCCTGAGGTCGTAGCGCAAATTTTGTGCGTGGGGTATAGCGCGCTCAATCGCAGTGTTTACCCAGTAAAGTTCGTCGTCGAACTCAAGTGACTGAGTATTGGAGTCAAGAAGGTTCTGCATCCGCTCCAGCGTTCTGCCGATTAACCAACTTTCAAAATCTCTGAGATCCGCAACCGCATCGAACCAGTTAACGTAGGCATCGAAGCGCGAGACGCGCTGTTTTGCGGCGAACTCAGCAGATACTCCCACCCCCTGCCAGCGGCGATTGGATCGGTAGAAAGCAAGCACAGGCAAATCGACCTGAATGGCCAAATTTATTTTCTGTTGTAGTTTTTCTATCTCTGCGTCGAATACTGAATCTACAAGATGGGGCAAGTCTTCTGCATCTCGTTTCAGAACCCAGTCTGTAGCTCCGAAGAAGCTGCCTATGCCATGTACCAGTAATGGGAACTTGCGCTCGAAGCGGCTTCTGTTTTCAAAACGATCTATGACAAAACGAATGTCTTCATTTTTTATAGAGGTCTGACTTGGCTTCATAGCATTGCCAAGTTCGATGAACGAAACGGCAACCGCCTGCAACAACGACGTCTTCCCGCTCCCATTAACTCCCACCACCAGATTGAATCCCGGCTGAAAGTCGAACGTGGCATCTTCGTAGCAACGAAAATTCTGAATGTGGAGACGGTCCAGGCGCATTCTGGCTTCCTTTACCAAAGCAGGTGAATGCCGTCAGTGTACCTTGGCCCGTGATTACCGCTAGGGCGCAGTTGTGGCTAAACCTTTTCGCCACCCCCCAGCGGCGGCAACTTCGCCAGCTTCAACGCCACCAACAGTGCCACCAGCAACAGCGCGCCGATAAACAGCCCAATCCCGTTCCACCCGGCCATGTGCCAGAACACCCCGCCCGCTGTCCCGGCGATGCTCGACCCGGCGTAATAGCTGAACAGGTACAACGACGACGCCTGGCCCTTGGCCTTGAGCGCCCGGCGGCCGATCCAGCTGCTGGCGACCGAGTGGGCGCCGAAGAAGCCGAAGGTGAAGATCAGCATGCCGATGATCACCAGCGGCAGCGGTGTGAACATCGTCAGGGCGAGGCCGGCGAACATCAGGGCGATGGTCGCCCACAGCACTTTGCGGCGGCCCAGTTTGTCGGCCAGCGAACCGATTTTTGCCGAGCTGTAGATGCCCGACAGATACACCACCGACAACAGCCCCACGAACACTTGATCCATGTGATACGGCTCGGCCAGCAGGCGGTAACCGATGTAGTTGAACAGGGTGACGAACGCGCCCATCAGCACGAACGCCTCTAGGAACAGCAGCGGCAGGCCGGCATCGCGAAAGTGCATGGTGAAGCCGTCGAGCAGGCTACGCGGATGCAGCGAGCGGGAGCGGAAGTTGCGCGACTCCGGCAGGATCTTCCAGAACACTGCTGCGGCGATCAACGCCAGGCCGCCGATCACCATCATTGCCGTGTGCCAGCTGACGAAGTCGATCAGCACCCCGGTGATCAACCGCCCGCTCATACCGCCAATCGCGTTGCCGCCGATGTACAGACCCATCGCCAGACCGATGTGCTGCGGATGGATTTCCTCGCTCAGGTAAGTCATGGCCACCGCCGCCAGGCCACTCAATGACAGCCCGATCAGCGCACGCATGATCAGCACGCCATGCCAGCTCGGCATCATCGAACTGGCGATGGTGCACAGCGCCGCGGCAAACAGCGCGGCGACCATCACCGGTTTGCGCCCGACCCGATCGGAAATCGGGCCGGTGATCAGCAGACCGAACGCCAGCATGCCGGTGGCCACCGACAGGATCAGGCTGCTCTGCGCGGCGTTGATCGAATATTCGTGGGACAGCAGCGGCATCATCGGCTGCACGCAGTACAGCAGGGCGAAGGTGGCGAAGCCGCCGCTGAACAGCGCGAGTACCGTGCGCATGAACGCGGGCGTACCTTTCTCGATGTAGATCTCTTGCAGTTCGGTCAGTACATCGTCCGCCGCAGCGGGCGGAACTTCATGGGCCAGTGGAGCGACGGCGGTTTTCACATCAGACCTCGGAGGGCGCGGGCAGGCAGGCAATGAAAAAATCATATAGCTGGCTAATGTTTCTATCCAATATATTGTTCGACCTGTTTGATAGCTTTAACGACCTAATGGGGTGTTCATGGAATTGCGTCATCTGCGCTACTTCATCGCCGTCGCCGAAGAACTGCACTTCGGTCGCGCCGCACAGGTGCTGGGGATCTCCCAGCCACCGCTGAGCCAGCAGATTCAGGCGCTGGAACAGGAAGTCGGCGCGCGACTGTTCGAGCGTACCAATCGTCGGGTCGAGCTCAGCGAGGCCGGGCGGTTGTTTCTGGAGGAAGCGCGGCTGGTGCTGGCTCAGGTCGATAAAGCGGCGGACGTGGCCCGCCGCGCGCAGCTTGGAGAACTGGGGGAGCTGAAGATTGGCTTCACCTCATCGGCGCCGTTCAACTCGACCATTCCCCAAGCGATTTTTTCCTTCCGCCAACGCTTCCCGGCGGTGCATCTGAACCTGCGGGAGATGAGCAGCACCATGGTGGCCGACGCGTTGGTGGACGAATCGATCGAGGTCGGCATCATGCGACCGCTGGGCCTGCCGGATTCGCTGAGCGTGGTCGAACTCATGCGCGAGCCATTGGTGGCCGTGCTCAGCTCCAAACATCCGCTGGCGCAGGGCTCTGAAGAGGGGCTGTTCCTCTCGGCGCTGGCCCTTGAGCCGTTCGTGTTCTTCCCGCGCAGTTACGGCAGCGGACTGTATTCGCAACTGATCAGCCTGGCCCGCGATGCGGGGTTCAGTCCGCACTTCGCCCAGGAGGCCGGCGAAGCCATGACCATCATCGGGCTGGTGGCAGCCGGTCTGGGCGTGTCAGTGATGCCGGCGTCGTATCAGCGGATGCGCATCGACGGCGTGGTCTATCGACCGCTGCTCGATCCCGAGGCCGTGACGGCGGTGTGGCTGGTGCAGCGCAAGGACCAGAAATCGCCGATGGCCAAGGCGTTTGTCGAACTGCTCACGCGCAAGGTCGAAGCCGGTTGATCAAGGCAGCCGCACCAGATCACCCTTCAACGCCACCCGCGTGACAAAGATGCCGGCCCGACATTCGTAAGTGTTCAGATCCTTGCGCACATGCTGGTCGTAGTAGCTGACGATGTTGGTCACCGCATTCGCCCCGACACGCTTGGCCTCGGCCTGCAGCGCAATCAGATTCGACTGCAACACCCACTCGCAGGAGTCGTGATCGCTCTTGTTGAAGCCGTTGGTCTTCAAGTCACTGATCACTCCGCGCTGCAACAACCGCTGAGTGCCTTGAGGCCCGTTGCCGACCAGATAAAACTTCACACTGCCATCCAGCCGCCCGGCGCGCATCGCATCCGACACAACTGTTTCGAACGGCATGTACATCAGATTGGTGGCGTGGCTGGCGCTGGGGAGCAGGCTGAAAAGGGTGGCGGTGATCAGGGCTTTCGCTTGCATGGTTGTCTCCTGTGCCAGGGTGGGTCCTCTAAAACGAGAAATCGCACCCTTCGACCACGTAGTACTTCACCTTAGCCAGATCTTTGTTTAACGCAACGTGACGATCATCCCCATCTGAATTTTAGAAACTGACTCTGAGAGGTGTTGAACCAAGGAGTGGGAACTACAAAATCTCGCGTTATTGCCTACAGGTTTTTCGGAAAACGCTGACTGGCGGGACTTTACAATGAACGTTAATTTTTCTCACTTCGTTCGGCCGCACATAAGGAAGCAAAATCGAACAGTTTTCGCACTGGGACTCTGCCGATTACTTAACAACCGTTGAAGACATTGAGTACTACATGGCAGTTTGTCTGGAGGAAGGAAAAGGGGAGTTCAGATTCTTGAATCAGGCAGTTGCGACAGTTGTACGCGCCTGGCATCGGAACATCGGATTGGAAATCGAAAATTCTCCCCAAAGTGTTTTGTGAGACTCTGAGGATCCTGGGCATCCAGCCATCGCAGAGCCAGACAGGTGACAGGCGATGACAAGCCAACCTGTTTGTGAAAGGGCGCCGAGGCGCCCTTCGTCGTTTCTGAAGGTTTGATTGCATTAACTCCTAAGCCGAAACCTCATCCTGCAATCTGCGCCCGATCACATCCAACAAGTCGCAGCCATCGCGCAACGATGTGACCAATACCTTCGCCAACTCACTGTAAATGCCCTCACTGAACGCCAGGTTTTCGAGAAACTGTGTCGCTGTGCGTATGCGATAAACGGCTATTTCGTGAAGTACGTCAAGTGGTGCTTCAGTGTCGATGAGCAGTGAAGGTATTTCGCAGTCAATTCCGGTGATAGGTCTGTATCGATCCATGACAGAAGAACTCCATTAGGTAAAAGGCGCCAGTATTCGGTGATCAGTGTTTACTGAAATTGCAGGCTCATTTTCAAGGCGGATCAAGATTGTCCAGCACGCGATTGACCGGCAACTCGCTCAGTACGGTGAGCTGCTGAATAGCCAGCGTTACGTTCCGCTGCGGCCCTTCCACCTCGCCCGCGAGATTCGTAGCCATGACATTGAGCGAAGCGAGGTTTTCGCATGCATGGCAAAGCAATGACTCAGTGTCGACATCCGGCAGGATCGTGAAAATGTGGCTGACCGGCTCCGATTTACGCGAGCGGCGGGAGGTAACGGGGACATTAGTTCGGGTTTGGTCGGGCGTGTCTGGATTACGTATGCCTAGGGATTGCGGGTGGTCGGAATCAACTTTTTTCATTTCGGAACTCCCTCTGATTTTTAGTGAATAGCGATATCCATTTCAAGCTATTCATAGGTGCTCGGCGAAGTGCGTGGATAACGAATGTATTTATAACTAATAATTTCGTTTCTATTAATCATATAATTGAACGTTTGTGTAATTAAATGATTCTTTGTAGGTGTCTGTAAGTAAGCTCTCTTAATGTTGTGGGATTTGTCCTATGCATGATGTTTGGTATTCAACGTCGAATTAAACATGCTGCTGTGGATGTACAATTCATTCGCGTATGTCAGCGTTCTGCATGGCTCCGACGAGTAGTGGATGCGTTTCAACCTATCAAGTGATTGGCAGATATTTAATGCATAAGAAAGAAAGGACAGAAAAGCTAAAAAGGAATATTAAGTACCTGATAGAAAGCCGAGGTGAGACAAGAATTTCGCTTTGTAACTCCAGCGGGTTAACCAGGACAACCATCTACAATATTCTGGAAGGTAGAGTAGTTAACGTGCAGCAATCTACAATCCGCAAGATCTCGGATTTTTTCGGGGTGTCTTACAAAGAGATTGAAACTGTTGATTTTGAAGAGCGGGAGATAATTGAATCCACTGTTTCTTTGCACGGGAATATGAATCCAGCCGCCGTGCCGGTCATCAAGGAAAGCTTGTTGCTTCAGAGTTTGGAGAAAAGGATTGGCGAATTGGCTATATCGCACCCTTTGACCTATTACTTCGGAACGGCGAGTAATCTGATAGGTGTGCTTTTGGAGAGTGAGATAGTCGGTGCCAATGAAGTGGGTGACCTTCTGATAGTTAGGAAAGGCGTATCGATTAGTAGGGGTGAAAAGCTTGTATATGACAAGCGTACTAGAAAACTCACCATCGTCGCCGACTCGGAGTTTGATGCTGATGTACTTGTCATAGGGGAATTGATAGAGGAAAGGTTTAATGTCGGAAAATATTGAGGCTGTAAGCAGCAAATATAAGCTGCTGGGGTTTGAGCCGGATAAGAAGCTCGCTGTAGTAATGGTTGTCTCAACCGGGAAGCTGATTAAGCTGAAATTGGCAGAGCTGATAAAAAGTGATTTGATAGATAATCTCAGCAGAGCCGAAGTCAAAAGTATATACAGGAAATATTATTCTACGAGTACAGCCGTGACCGCCTATGATATGACCGATCGGCATGAGCGATCCTGGATGGTCTACGTTGTATTAAACCTGTTGCTCTTGGTGTTGTATGTGTTCTCGAATATTGGTGCCACGAAGCTGATATATATCGAGCAATTTGACGTCGTTTTAACTCCAGGAGTTTTTCTCTATCCTCTGACCTTTCTTGTTGTCGATATGCTGAATGAGTTGTATGGGTTCAAGCTGGCAAGAAGGGCAATTTTTTTTGGATTCCTGAGCAATGCGCTGATTATTTTATTGTTGAGCGCGGCGAAAATGATGCCGGGAGTGCCGGATTGGAAACTTGATGCACCTTATGGTGAGGTGGTATCGCATGTTTCCTCGGTGTTGTTGGCCTCATCGGTTTCGTTTCTGTTTTCCGAATATATTAATTCATACCTCTTGTGCAAAATTAAGCAGTTGACAAACTCCAGGTATCTCTTTTTGCGTGTTTTTTTTAGTACGTTTTTTGCAGTATTGATCGATAGTGTACTTTTTTGCTTTATAGCTTTTTATGGTGTGCTGGAGAGTGATGAAATATTGTCAATCGTGATGGTGCAAATCACCATCAAGATGTTTTTTGCATTTTTCAATGTTTTTCCCGCGTACGGAGCAAGGTCGCTTTTTAGAAGGTTTGTTGCGGAGAGTAAGGTCGCGTAATAGGCATCAGGGGAGGGGCGTTATTACGCTCCTCCTCCTGTTCTTTGGGGAGTTAGCTTAAGCTTAAGCTCAATCGATATCTCAAACTGTTTGTGAATTTTTTCTTGTTTTTCAGGAAGTCGTCTAGCCCCTTCGAGCGAAGGCTACAAGCATCACATTCCTCACAGCCACTAGCCTTTATTCCGTTATAGCAAGACAGTGTGTGTTCGCGAACGAAATCGAGTTGGCCATGATAGTTGGCCAGCGCCCAGATTTCGGCCTTGGTCAGCCACATCAATGGCGTTTCAAGCTGCAGTTCATATTCCATGCCTAAGTTGATAGCTTCATTTAGCGTTTTAACGAAATCATCACGACAATCCGGGTAGCCAGAAAAATCTGTTTCGCAGACACCTGTAATCACAGTCTGAGCCCGAATTTGATACGCATAAACCGACGCCAGCGTTAAAAACAGAATGTTTCTTCCAGGTACGAACGTGTTGGGCAAATCGTTGCCGGATGAATTGGCGGACGGTACGGGGATGTTGGCACGCGTCAGGCTGCTGACGGTCAAGTCGTTGAGTACCTTCACGTCCAGCACGCTGTGCGCAGTCACACCCAGCTCTTTCGCTAGTCGACGTGCCACGTCGATTTCTGCGCGATGGCGTTGGCCATAATCAAACGTAATACAGTGAATTTCGTCGTACCTCGGCAAGGCATGGATCAAGCAGGTGGTTGAATCCTGACCGCCGCTGAAAACGATAACCGCTTTTTTACGCATTTTTTCGTCCTTGAGGTGTGCCGCTTGATCGCGGCACCACTGACCTTACAGAGTAGAAAATGCGCTGAATGTGGGACGTTTCCGAAAAGAAACGCTGAGCTTTCCTTGTGTGCAGTTTTTTGTGCAATAGATGAAAAAAAGGGCGCCGAGAGGCGCCCTTTGTCGTTCTAGCCGTTACTGAACCGTCGCCAGATCGCCCTTCAACGCTACGCCGGCCATGATGGCGCCCGCGTGGCATTCGTAGGTTTTCGCATCCTTGCGCTCGTTGCTCTTGTAGAAGCTGACGATGTTGGTCACGGCGTTGGCGCCGGCATTTTTTGCGGCCTGGTGCAGGCTGATGATCGCCGATTGCACGACCCACTCGCAGGCTTCCTGGTCGGTCTTGTTGAAGGCGTTGGTCTTTTTGTTGGTCACGGCGCCGGGGCTGACAACGGTGACTTTGCCAGCCGGGGCGTTGCCCGCCAGATAGAACTTCACGCTGCCATCGATCTTGCCGGTGCGGGTCGCTTCGGCGACGGCCTTGTCGAACGGCAGATAGACCGCCGTGTCACGGGCCTGACTGACGGCCGGCAAGGCGCAGATGAGCAGGGTGGCAGCGAGTTTCTTGAAGTGCATGAAGGTCTCCTTGACCTGGATTAATTCGGTTGGGGCCAGCGGCGGAAGATCAGCGAGGTGTTGACCCCGCCGAAAGCGAAGTTGTTGTTCATCACGTATTCGTGGCTCATCTGCCGGAACTCGCCGCGCAGGTAGTCGAGCTTGCCGCAGTGCGGATCGACCTCGTCGAGGTTGAGCGTGTGCACGTACAGGTCGCGGTTGAGCATCTCGATACTGAACCACGATTCCAGCGCCCCGCAGGCGCCGAGGGTGTGGCCCAGAAAGCTTTTTTGCGAGCTGATCGGCATGCGTTCGCCGAACAGGGCACTGGTGGCCAGGGTTTCGGCGACATCGCCCTGTTCGGTGGCGGTGCCGTGGCCGTTGACGTAGCCGATGACGTCCGGCGCAAGGCCTGCGTCTTCCAGCGCCAGTTCCATCGCCCGGCGCATGGTGACTTGTTCGGGGCGGGTGGTGTGCTGGCCGTCGGCGTTGCTGCCGAAGCCGACGATCTCGGCGTGAATGTGCGCACCGCGCGCCAGGGCATGTTCCAGCTCTTCAAGCACCAGCATGCCGCCGCCTTCACCGATCACCAGACCGTCGCGGCCCTTGTCGTAGGGGCGTGGCGAGGTATGCGGTGCATCGTTTTTCAGGCTGGTGGCGTACAGCGCGTCGAACACCATGGCCTCGGTCGGGCACAGTTCTTCGGCGCCACCGGCGAGCATCAGCGGCAGGCGGCCGAACTTGATCGCCTCGTAGGCATAACCGATGCCCTGGCTGCCGCTGGTGCAGGCGCTGGAGGTCGGGATCAAGCGGCCGGTGAGGCCGAAGAAGATGCTGATGTTCGCCGCCGTGGTGTGCGGCATCATCCGCACGTAGGAGTTGGCGTTGAGGCCTTCGGCCACCGAGTTGAGCAGCATGTTGCCGAACGCCTTGATCTCGTCGGTGCTGCCGGTGGACGAACCACAGGCCACGCCCATGCGCCCGTCCTTGATCGATTCGTCGCCGAGCAGGCCGGCGTCGGCCAGCGCTTTTTCCGCCGCGCCGACGGCCAGCCGCGAAACACGGCCCATGCTGCGCAGCTGTTTGCGTGTCCAGTGCGCCGGCACCTGGAAATCATCGATGGGCCCGGCCAGGCGCGTGTTGAGCTCGCTGAAGCGATCCCACTCGTCCATCCGGCGAATGCCGCTGCGGTTGGCGGCGAAATTGCCGGCGATGGTGTCCCAGTCGCTGCCCAGCGAGGTAATGCCGGCCATGCCGGTGACGACGACGCGCTTCATCAGCACAAGCCTCCGTTGACCGCCAGCACCTGGCGGGTGATGTACGACGCTTCCGCCGACATCAGGAAATTCACCGCACCGGCCACCTCTTCAGGTGTGCCCATGCGTTGTGCGGGGATCATTTTCAGCAGTTCTTCCACTGGCACGTTTTCATCCAGCATCGCCGTATCGATCAGGCCCGGCGCGACGCAGTTGACCGTGATCTTGCGCTTGGCCAGTTCGATCGCCAGGGCTTTCGCGGCGCCGATCACGCCGGCCTTCGAGGCGCTGTAATTGACCTGACCACGGTTGCCGATCAGCCCCGACACCGAGGTGATGCACACGATGCGACCAGCGGCGCGGCGGCGGATCATCGGCATCATCACCGGGTGCAGGACGTTGTAGAAACCGTCAAGGTTGGTACGCAGCACCACGTCCCAGTCGTCGTCGCTCAGGGCCGGAAACGCGCCGTCGCGGGTCAGGCCGGCATTGAGCACCACGCCGTAATAGGCGCCGTGGGCTTCCACGTCGGCTTCGAGGATGGCTTTGCAGGTTTCGCGATCCGCCACGTCGAATTGCAGGATGCGCGCGTTGCGCCCGAGCGCTTCGACTTCGGCTTTCACCGCTTGCGCGTCGCTCACGCCGCTGCGGCAATGCAGAACGATATCGTGGCCGGCGCTGGCCAGACGCAGGGCGATGGCGCGGCCGATGCCACGGCTGGAGCCGGTGACCAGGATGGATTCAGTCATCGTTCGACTCCTTGTTGGTTTCGTCGCGGGATTGTTCCAGATAGTCCGCCGCCTGCGGCGGGCGGAACACGTTCAGCCGGGCGCTGGCCTCGATGCCGGGCGCGTTGATATGGCATTCGAATACGCCCATGCCGTTGTCGTCTTCCAGCGAGCGCAAGCCATGGATGGTCAGTTCGCTGCCGACCGGAAAGGCTGCGACATTGCATTCGAACTTGCGTGTGCCGAGCAGAAAGCCCAGCTCCACCGGGTTGCCTTTCTGCCGCGCATGGCAGCCGGCGAACGCGGCGACGCTTTGCGCCATCAGCTCGACGCCGACCCACGCCGGCAGGCTGCCGTCGGGCAGGCTGAACAGGCCGCCAGGCCGGACGGTGAGGGTGGTGTGGATCTGTTCGTCGTCAAAGCTCAGGATCCGGTCGATCAGGATCATGTCGCCAGCGTGGGGCAGCAGTTCGGCGAGCGGCCAGTGGCTCATGGGGCGTCTCCGATAATCAGGCTGACGTTATTGCCACCGAAGGCAAACGAGTTGCTCATCAGGTAGCGGGGTGCAATGGACGCCAGGCGTTCGCTTGCGGTCACCCACTTCAGCGCTGGCAGGTCGGGATCTGGTTGGCCATCCCAGACGTGCGGCGGCAAGGCGTTGTCGGGGTTGTCGGCAGTCAGGCTCAACCAGCAGAACGCGGCTTCCAGTGCGCCGGCGGCGCCGAGGGTGTGGCCGGTCATCGGTTTGGTCGAGGAACATGGCACGCCTTCGGGAAACAGGGAGGCGACGGCCAGACTTTCCATCGCGTCGTTGTGCTGGGTCGCGGTGCCGTGCAGGTTCAGGTAACTGATGTCGCCGGCGTGCAGATGGGCTTGGTCGAGCGCCTTCTGCATCGATTGCAGGGCGCCACGGCCGGTCGGCTCCGGTGCGGAAATGTGGTGCGCGTCGGAGCTGGCGCCC
>Ga0070669_100001943_pt1 | contig 14922 bp, 12 predicted proteins | sample KBSS53metaG_FD_64680 | JGI IMG/M metagenome (GOLD analysis project Ga0070669, IMG submission 64680) | Switchgrass rhizosphere microbial communities from Kellogg Biological Station, Michigan, USA - KBS S5-3 metaG | ecosystem: Host-associated > Plants > Roots > Rhizosphere > Soil ... | reverse complement strand
CCTTGATGGAGCTGAGCCGGGCCGTCCGATCTCCCGTGGTAATGACTGCAACTGCCTGGCGCATTGCGCCGGGCGGATCATACGCGCGATCATAGGCGCGTCCTGCGCGTTCCCGCACCTCATTCTCGTCGACTGGAAAACCAGGCGAACCAATCACACGAAAGAACTTCACTGCCTGTTCCATTACCTCGTCGCGGTTGCCGGGCGGAGGACTACTGAACAATTGCATGGCCTCAGGCTTCGGCTGGCCGACTGTGGGGCTGCCTGTACTCGCCATCATTGATGTCATCGAACGAACACGCTCAGGATGTTCTACCGCAACCATCTGGGCGATGAATCCACCCATTGAAGCGCCGACAAGATGGGCGCTTGTGATCCCAAGAGCATCGAGCAAACCAACGGTATCCGCCGCCATATCGGACAGGTTGTAGGCGGCCGATGATGTATCGCCTGATCGTGCGGCTTTTAGATCCGGCAAAGGTGCATCCGAGAAGTGCGTCGAGAGTCCGACATCGCGGTTATCAAAGCGAATCGGTCGCAAACCGCGGGAGGCGAGCTCAGCGCAGAAGCCCTCATGCCATCCCAGCATCTGCACTCCTACACCCATAAGCAATAATACGGGCGGTGCATCTGGCTCCCCGAAGCACTCATACGCTATTTCGATTCTAGATGGGCCAACGTTCAAGGCCTTTTCCATACTCATATTCTGTCTCTAATTCACGATGATGGTAACTTCCGTAGCGTTCCCGTTTTCGAATTCAAAAGCGCGAATTTCGGGGGTGGCAGCGAGTCCAACAATCAGATATACGGTCTTGTATGATGCCAGCTCAAGGTCTGTGTGAGATGGTTTTGCTTCGCCCTTTGGATGCGAATGGTAGATGGCAATCATTTCCTGCATCGCAATCCTCATGGATCGCATTGCCCTGAATAAGCCTTCGGGCGAAGCGAAGTACTCACGTTCCGGATTGGCGGCGTCATTTACTAGTGGATAACGGCTGTTGGCGATGCTCGTGGAACCTATAACCGTTCCTGCCAGGAGCCCGCAACATTCGCGTGGTGAATCTTTCTGCGCGTGCAAAATGATCTCGTCGCGTATTGAACGGCGCAACTCGATTGTCTTCATGCTATTGCCGAGAGTCCGCCTTGACCAATTATGATGGTCAGTCTAAAATTTTATGTTTCCGACTTGGTGTTTGCGGCGAGTATAGCTCAGTCGGTTAGAGCGCTTGACTGTGGCTCAAGAGGTCGTGGGTTCGAGCCCCACTACTCGCCCTCCCTTCTTCAAAGCATCCAGCCTCCTGATCGCTTTCGTTTTACCTGTTTTACCGAGAGATAAAGTTCTTCATCCACACCCGGATTTCGTCTCGCACTCGGCGAAAGATTGAAAGTCGCTCCTCATCGGTCCCCACGCCAGGCGGCGGTGGGTCTTCAAAATTCTGGTGAATCCTCTCCGCTCTTCCGGGAAAAACTGGACACGTCTCCCTGGCGTTGTCGCACACGGTAATGATGTAGTCGAAATCCTTCCCGACGAATTCATCCACTGACTTTGAACGGTGCATAGAGATATCAATCTCAATCTCCCGCATGGCTTGAATCGCTTCTGATCGGACAGAGCTCGGCCTGACTCCCGCACTCTCCACTTCAAAAGCGTCACCGCCGTCGTGCCGAAGAATTCCCTCGGCCATTTGACTTCGAGCAGAATTCCCAGTGCAAAGGATTAAGACCCGCTTCTTCGAGAGTGTCACCATTACGTCTTCAGCTTGAGAGTCATAAATGCCGCCGATGAGCAACGCGGAAGATTCCATTCCGGGGAGCGTCGGAGGCGCTGCTCATATCGAGAGCGTTCCGCTTCCTTGAAATCAAACTTCTTTGCAAAGTAGTCTTTGGCGGTTGTAGTCAGGAGTGCTATTTCAGCGATTCCTTCAGCGGTCGCGCGGGTGAGGAGTTCCTGAACGAGTTTGCCTCCAATCCAACGCCCCCTGTATTCAGGCAGCACGGCGGCAGAACGTAAAAGGCCGATTTGGCCGTGGCGCTCGAGTCCGATACATCCGATGAGTTTGCCGCTTTTGTCTCTCGCAACCAGAAATCCGCCCAGGTATTCATTTACCCCCTCGTGCGGAAGGTCTACTTGAGAAAGCAGCCCAAGTAGACCCTCCAGGCACTCGGAGGAAGCTTGCTCGATTGTGACAAGCTCGTCAGTTGTCGTGGTCATTTGATGTTCACGATATCCGGGTGGCCTGGGGCACAGCAAGCGCTGACGCCGGCACTGCTCGCTTCGGGAAGGTTATCTTCCAGGACTACAAAGACCTCCCACTCATTCCCGTCAGGGTCTGACACCCACGCTTTATCCTGGATGGCATAGCAGCAATTGGTCTTCATCTCTTCACGCGCAATTAGTCCTTCGTCCGCCCAGCGCATTTTCACGGAAAGAACGTCATCGGTTGAAGCCACCTGGATGCCCAGGTGCGACAAGGCCCCCCGCTCTTTGACCGCGACTTCATTCAACGCAAGGTTTAGCGGCGGGTTGTGCACGTCGAATTTCGCGTATCCGGTCCTCACCTTTGCGGGCTCAATGCCGAGCATCTTCTTGTAGAATTCAACGCTTTCTTTGACGTTGCGGACATTAATCGAAATGTGCGCCTTTAAGGTTTTCACTTCTCTATTCATTGCGACTCCTTGACAGTGTGTTCATATTCGCTCATCCAAATATGACTTTATGGTACGCCCCAACAACACATCCGTCAAGACAAATATGTTCTCTCGTGCTAGAATTCTTTTTGTATGGGAAAAGGTGAGAAATTCGATAAAGAAGGCTTCTTCATAGCGCTCTCGGACAGAACACGGCTTCGCATCTTAAATCTAATAGGAGGTGACGAGGTGTGCGTGTGCTTTTTCGTCGAGGTCCTCGATGAACCCCAGCCGAAAATCTCACGGCACCTGGCCTACCTTCGTCGGGCGGGAATTGTGACAGCGCGGAGAGAAGGAAAATGGATGCATTACCGCGTCGTCGTTCCGTCCGACCCTCACGCCGCACGCATCCTGAGGGATTTGTGTTCCTGGCTCAAAGATGACAAAGAAATGCAGCGCGACAGAGCGCGTCTAATGAAAGTCTGCTGTATGCCATCTCCTCCGGTACAAATCCTTGGAGCCCCTAAACCAGCCAGTATTTCAGCCGAAGGATGATTCGCTAACTTCACGAAGGCTATTTTTTCTTGTACTTCTCAATAAGTTCCTTAAGCCCGGTTGTCGAGTTGTTGTGACGGAAGGAGTAGTACTGCTCCAACTGCGCGGTTATCTCCTTCTGCAACGCTTCGTACCCTGGCTTTCCATCTGCAGCGGCAACCGAGCGCGCATACCAGTCAATAACCTCGTCCATCTTTGCCATCGCCTGTTTCAGGACAGCCTCATTCTTGTCGGCGTTGAACTTCTTCGCCAGTTCCTGGTACTCATCATTTGCAAATGTTCCAAGAAGCATCGGATTGACGGGGTCACCCGGGTCGAGACCAGCCGCCTTCTCGATGTTTTGCCTGGCAGCGGCCTTGTCGCTCGTCACATAGGCAAGTACACCGTTGCCCTGGTATAGCTTGGGGAGCCATTGTGTCTTAAATGTCGGCCAGGTTGTGTCGTCAAACTCGAGCGATTTCTTGTCGGCTTCGATTGCTTGAATCGCCTGAGAAGCGTATTGCTTTCCCTGAGCGACATACTTCGCGTCGCCGCGCTGTGCCTGGCTGGAGGCTACAATCGCCAGCTGAGTTCTGACTTGTACGTCGTCTGGATGCTTCTCAATGTATTTTGCGCCTTCAGCGAACCCTTCATCGAACTTGTTCGCATTGAACAGCGCAAAAATCTGCTCCGGTGTCACTTCTCCTGGTTGAGCGGGAGTTGTTGGCTTCTGCGGCTGCCCTTGCTGCTGCCCCTGAGGCTGTGGCTTTGCCTGCTGAGAAGCGAGCGCTGATGATCCTGCGGACAAGACGAATAGAGCTAATACGGTAACGAATATGGATCTCATTTCTTAGAACCTCGGTTTTCTTGCCTGGGGTGTGGTTGAGGAGGCAATTATACGTGAGGCGGTTGAACTTGACGAGACATCCCGTTGCAAATAAGATTAGTTAGCACTTTGAGGAATCAGGGACTGCCACCAACGCTCCGAGACCTGAAACCTTGCATTGTCTATACAGTTAGGGGTTTATGCTAAATGGTCTCGGCATTGTCTTTTCGATTTAATACTCGTACACCGTTTTCAGCTCTCACTTTAATCGTAGCAGTCTGCGCATTAGCCTGCTTCATTTTCACTCCCGGCGGGTCAGCACAATCTTCTGGCACCACTCTGTCATTTGAGAGGCCTCTCACTAATTCTAATAATTCCGCTGCCTCGCTGAGGCTCGAAGACACCGGTTCAGGAGCATTTCTGACGACCTGGAAGGATGGGGAGCGCGTTTGCGAGGTGGCTCCCGAAACAGTTTCTCGCCAGCTATCCCTGCTCCCTGCGAATGTAATCCGGCTAAATCACAACAGCGCTTCAGAACTCATGGCAGAGCAGCAACAGGCTCCGCCATCCAGCTTGAAGATTATTCTTAGAGGCACTGCTCAGTTGGAAGGCTTTCCCGACGCAAAACAAGCCTTTTTGAAGGCGGCCTCGATCTGGGAGAGCCTGATCAGCACGCCGATGCAGATCATCGTCGATGTGGACTTCGGACCGGAAAATTTTGGAAGGCCGTTTTCAAATGAGAATGTCATCGGTTCAACGTCAAGTCAAATTGTAGGCGACTCCAATGCCTATCCAGACGTGCGCGGAGCGCTCATGAAGCTCACAAGCTCGCCGGCTGTGGCCTCGACGATCTCACGTCTTCCCGCAGATTCGATGCCAACCGACATCGGCTCTAAGAGAGGCATAGACGCGCCGGCCGCGCTCTTCCGGGCGCTCGGGCTCATCGATCCTGTGGCTAACCCTGACACTGAAACTGAAGACCTCGGGAACCCGCCGAAGATCGGCTTTAATTCGGCATTTTCGTTCGATTTCAATCCTGCTGACGGTATTGACTCAAACAAACTCGATTTCCAGGGAACCGCACTTCACGAGCTTGGCCACGCCCTCGGATTCATTTCATCCGTCGATAAGAGCGTCACACCCACGTGCACGACCAGCCCATCGACACGACCGTCGATCTGGGACGTCTTTCGATTTCGACCTGGCATCGACGATGGGTCGTTCTCAACGGCATCGCGAGTTCTTCAATTGGGAGGCGATCAGGTTTTCTTTGCGGGCAAAAATACCCTCGAACTTTCAACCGGGAACGGCAATGCTACCTGCGGTGACAAGCGACAGGCGAGCCACTGGAAGGACGACTCTTTTACGGGCAGATACATCGGAATCATGGATCCGACGGCAAGGGCCGGGGACCATGACGAGATCACTGAAAATGATCTTCATGCCCTCGCGAGCATGGGCTATCAGATCCGATCCATCGACAGTGTCCCAACTGTAGAGTTGAAAGCCGACGACGGTGTCGTTGATTCGGGACTAAGAGGCTCCGGTGCCATTATGGTCACGCGTCTCACGCCGCCAAGTTATCCGGCGCGGCTTGAGACGATTCGTATTTACTTCGCTCCGTTCCAGAACCTGCCTGACCCAAGTGGTGCTGCGATCCGCCTTGTGGCGTTTGCGGGTGGTCCGGGCTCGACGTCGCCGCCGAACTCTCCGAATCTGCTCGTCAATCGCTGGGTGCCGCTTCCGACGGTTACGATACAAACCGGCTTTGTTGATTTCAAGATCACGAATGGCCCCGTCATTACTGAAGGTGACTTTTACGTAGGATTTCAGGCTCCAAACCCGGCACTCGGGGTCGTTTTCGCACTTGATGACGACGAGCCTTTGAACGACAGGTCGTTCTCCTCGATTGATAATGGCCAGACCTACCAGGGGCCATTGACGCTCGGCTCACCTGCCAAGCGCTACAACGCAATGATCCGCGCCCTCGTTTCAACAGATCGTGGGGTGCGCGTTGAAAGTGCATACGGACGGGCAGGTGATTTGATTGATGTCCCGATCACTCTTCTCGCAAAAGGAAATGAGAACTCAGCTGCCTCTACGCTTGTATTCAATCCGGCAATTCTTGATCCAGTGGGTATTGATCCCGGCGAATCGGGCATAACGTTAAGTTCCGCGGGCTCAGGAGCGAGTGGTCATTTTGGTGTCACTGCGACCGCGCCAGGCAACCAAACGTTCTCTGCCGGCCGTCACCGCCTCATTGTTATGCATTTTCGTATTGTAGCCGGCGCAGTTCCGGGTACCACTATGATCTCTCTCGAGGATTCTCCAACAGCTCGTCGAATATCCGGACCCGGACAAACAAACCTCACAGAGGGTTCTACTTTCGTTGGTGCGATGATTGCCGTTGCCGGAAAGACGACGGCGGCCTCGGCGGCGAGCTTTGTTCCGGACATTCTCGCACCCGACTCAATGGCGGTCGCGTTTGGAGCCAAATTCTCACCGGTGCAGGCCAGCTCCAATACTGTCCCGCTTGCTTCAGGTCTAGCGGGTACAACCTTGAGAATCACAGACAGCAAGGGAGTCGAGCACCTCGCCCAGCTCTTTTTCATGTCTGCAGGACAAGTGAACTTCCTTGTGCCGGCTCTGGCTGCCGAAGGAAGCGCAACCATAACAATTGCAAGTGCAGATGGAAACATTTCCACTGGCGGTGTACAGATAGCCAACGTCGCTCCAGGTCTCTTCTCGGCAAATTCGAGCGGGCGCGATGTGGCTTCAGGTTTCGCGCTTCGAGTTCGTGGTACACAGCAGATCAACGAGCAAATTTCGAGATTGGATACGGGCACTAACTCGTTTGTGCCAGTCGCAATCGATCTTGGACCTGCAAGTGATCAGATCTTTCTGGTTCTCTTCGGAACGGGCTTCAAGAAGCATACTGGCGCAGCCACTGCTACAGTTGGAGGTGTTTCGGTGCAGGCTGCGTATGCTGGTGAAGTCATGGGCTTTGTTGGACTCGATCAGGCAAACATAGGCCCGATCCCACGTTCACTTGCCGCTCGCGGCAACGTTGAGGTCGTGCTGAACGTCGATGGCAAGGAAACGAACCGCGTCACAGTTAATTTCAGATAACGATCCGTTCGCTTTCGATCCCCCGGCTCTTCAAAGATGACGGCTCTCGCGGTACTCTCCAGACTGTGAGAGCTGTCAAAAACGCAAAGCGAAAAACTCCCGAACAACTGCGCAGCTTCAGATGGTTTGGGCTTGATGACATGAGATCGTTCAGTCATCGCTCTCGGGCCAGTCAAATGGGTTATGCCGCGCAGGATTATCTCGGCAAGCCCGTAATTGCCGTTGTGAATACCTGGAGCGATCTCAATCCCTGCCACAGCCACTTCAAAGACCGAGCTGATGCCATCAAACGCGGCATCCTGCAGGCAGGTGGCTTTCCTGTCGAGCTTCCTGTCATGTCCATTACCGAAACCTACATGAAGCCCAGTCCGATGATGTATCGGAACTTTCTAGCGATGGAGGTCGAAGAAATGCTGCGCAGCCAGCCCATCGATGGAGCTGTTCTGATGGGTGGATGTGACAAAACAACCCCAGGGCTGCTGATGGGGGCAATCAGCACGGACCTTCCCTCGATATATGTGCCTGCTGGCCCGATGCTCCGAGGCAACTGGAAGGGGACGGCTCTCGGCAGCGGAAGTGATCTCTGGAAGTATTGGGCCGACCGGTGCGCAGGCGAGGTGAGTGACACCGAATGGTCTGAACTTGAAACGGGAATCGCGCGATCACCGGGTCATTGTATGACTATGGGCACCGCCTCGACGATGACAGCGATTGCTGAGACTCTCGGAATGACTCTTCCCGGCGCCTCGTCGATTCCTGCGGTCGATTCCAATCACGTTCGAATGGCAGCTGAGAGCGGCCGCCGCATCGTTGAGATGGTATGGGAAGATCTCAAACCATCCGACATTCTGACCACCGAGTCCTTTGACAACGCAATCGTCACTGACATGGCAATCGGCGGATCAACAAACGCGATCATCCATCTCATTGCACTTGCCCGGCGCGCTGGAATCGATCTCACGCTCGATCGCTTTGATGAAATCTCGCGGCGAACGCCGATGATTGCAAACATTCGTCCGTCTGGACAGTTCCTGATGGAGGACTTTTTTTACGCCGGTGGTTTGCGGGCACTTCTCGAACGGATCAAGCCAATGCTCACTCTCAGCGCGGCCACTGTTGCGGGCTCGACGCTGGGTGACAACATCGATGGCGCCGAAGTCTACAAAGACGATGTAATTCGCACTCCCGAGAATCCGGTTTCACCTACGGGCGGCACGGCGGTGCTTTACGGAAACCTCGCGCCGCGAGGCGCTGTCATTAAGCCAACGGCGGCTGATCCTCGTCTCCTGAAGCATAGCGGACGCGCTGTAGTGTTTCGAAATTACAATGACCTGGCCGCGCGGATTGATGACGAAAGCCTGCCGGTGGATGAGAACTCAGTTCTGGTGCTTCAGAATGCGGGCCCGCTCGGCGGCCCGGGAATGCCTGAATGGGGAATGCTTCCGATACCCCGAAAACTTCTGAAAAAAGGGGTGCGGGATCTTGTCCGAATCTCCGATGCAAGGATGAGCGGGACATCTTACGGAGCCTGCGTGCTTCATGTGGCGCCTGAATCATTCGTTGGAGGTCCGCTTGGACTTGTTGAAGACGGGGACGTGATTGAACTCAACGTGCCCGAAAGAAGACTCGATCTGCTTGTGAATGATCAAGAACTCGAACGTCGAAGATCTGAATGGACGCAGCCGCCTCCTCATTATTCTCGAGGTTTTGGCGCTTTGTATGCACGTCACGTCACTCAGGCTGACGAAGGCTGCGATTTTGATTTTCTTGCGGCAGGTGGGCGGAATCCTGAACCGGAAATCCACTAGGCGAGAGTGTTACTTGTCGTCGAGCGGAGCTTTGAGCGACATAGCGGCGCGATCCCGCACGATATTGAAGGTGGCCTGTCCGTTCGCCTTGCTGATCACCAGGCTGAGTTCAGTAAAAGAAGCAACTTTTTCTCCGTTTACGGCTGTGATGCAGTCACCGGCTTTGATCCCGGCGCGTTCAATGACTCCGCCAGGCTTCACCTCAGTTACCAGCAAACCGGCTTTTTGTTCGACGCCGAAGAATGCGGCGAGTTGATCGGTTAGAACAAGCAGGCTTACCCCGAGCATCCTTCGACTTGCAAGACGACCCTGATTGCGAAGACGTGCGGTACCAGGGTCTGGAAGGGCTCCTTCCTTGAGCTGCTTCTCGATAAAGTCGCGTCTTTCCTCGCTTTGTCGGAGCATTTCCTTCGAAAGATCAGAAAGTTCCTTCGCTCCTTTTTCGTCCCCCAGAGCTCTCGCTTTTTCAGCGTCGGCGGCGAGACGTTCGCTTTCGAGCTTCATCGAATTCGCTTCATCAAATAACTGTTCACGCTCGAGAAGGTCCAAGCCAACTCTGGCACCAAGTGGAACATGCACTCTGAGATGTTCGCCGTTGCGGCTCAGGCTGAACGTGACAATTCGGCCGGGTGGGGCTTCTGTAATCAGACGATAGAAATGTTCGCGATTCTCGATCTGGTCATTGCGGAACGTGAGAATGACGTCGCCTTCGCGAATTCCTGCACGTGCGGCAGGACTATCATCTGCGACTTTCCCAACGATCACGCCTCGAGTGCTCTCGAGCTTAAGCTCACGCGCGCGCTCCTCAGTGACGTCACCGAGAAATGCGCCCAGATAGGCTATTCCCCGAACTCCGGGTCCAGGAGCCAGCTGTGAGCGCTCGGGTTGCGCGATAACACACACCGCCGTGGCAATTATTGCAACTGCTACGGATAGCGCCGTGAGTGCGTTTCGATAATGCTGTGGCATGCGACTTAATCTCACGCTCGTAACGCCGAAAAGTTCCTCAAATCCCTAAGGTTACACCCGTTCCGACGTATTTTATGACCACCAGCGTCAGGTCATCTTCCTGTTCCGCCCCGCCTGTCCATTCTCTGACCGATCGAAGAATCGACTGCTCAATTTCGGCAGCGCTCAAATGGGCATACGTCCGAACCACCTCGGTCAGCCTGTCCTGTCCCAGTTCATCACCGTTTGCGTTGCGCGCTTCAACCAGACCATCTGTAAATGCCACCAACAGATCGTCCACGTCCATTTTGACGTCGCCAACGTCATAGACTACATCCCTGAAGAGCCCGAGAACTGTTCCGCCTTTGTCTAACATTTCGACGTCACCTCCGTTCCGCACTACCAGCGGGGGATTGTGACCGGCATTCACGTATGAAAGACGCGATGTAACCTCATCGAATTCCGTATAAAAGAGAGTTATGTAGTTGGCTTCGAGCATCGAACCAGCAACGAGTCGGTTGACGCGCTCAAGGATTCGTCCGATGTTACGACCGGAAGCTGCTGATCGCAGAGCTTCACCGACAACAGGTGCCGTGGAAAGCGGAGCACTTCGTAAAACGCGATCACCTACTGTGTCGTGAAACGCGACGATCTGGCTTCGCAGGTTAGCCTGCAGGTTTGCCATCATCAATGCTGCGGAGACACCCTTGCCGCAGACATCGGCCACGACAATCCCGAGCACCCCCGTTTCAGCTTCGACAAAGTCGTAGTAATCGCCGCTCACAATTCGAGCTGGAATGCAGACACCCGGCGCAATGTCGAGGTTCTGAGACTGCGGGACTTTGCGAGGGAAGAGCCGAGTTTGAACTTCATTCGCAATCCGCATCTCTTCATCCAGTCGCTGTTTATCTGCTGAGACTCTGAGCAGTTCGCGAATGCTGCGAGTCATCTGGTTGAACGATCTGGCAAGCCCGCTCAACTGATCGTTTCCCCTGATCGGAATCTCGTGAGTCAAATCGCCGCTTTCAACACGTAGTGTTCCACGATATAGGTTGTGGACCGTTCCCGTAATCGAACGAGTGAGGAAGAAAGCGGAGATGATCGCAAGCAATGCGATGAGGAGGAAAAAGATGGCGAATGATGCAATCAGCGTTATGAGAATCGAGCCCATAACGCTTCGTGATCCGAATTGCGTTACTCGTTGCCAGATCTGGCTCGGACGAAGAAATGACGGATCAATGGTGAGTGCATCACTCTCGATCAGGCCGCCGGTTTCCCATTCGCGCAATGGAACAATAATCACCAGACCCGACAGGGTTCCGCCCCTGATTTGCGGACTTCCTCCAACACGAGTTCCCGTGTCGAGCGTGGGATCACCCGCAAGCGCTCGCAACACGGTCTGTCCAGGTCTCACACTGAAGCCCGTGATCCGGGAAAGGTTTTCCGTGAGCTTTGTACCGATCGGATATGACATCTCGAGAACCGAACCGCTCTGACCAGTCGGGCGCACCATGTGATAGGCACGTACTTCGCGACTCTTGTCGGGCAGTGTGACAACGACCAGTCCATGAAACTCAGGTGAGTCTCGAAGCCATGAAGGCAGTGGTCCGGAACGAGTTACGGAATCAGGAAGCGAAGCCAGGGTGGCCAGGTTGTTGGAGGAAAGACTCAGCCGAAGGTCTGGAAAAATCGGAGATAGAACACTGTGGCGCTCTCGAAGCCGACGCTGAAGTTCGTCACTCCCGTGAGTATCATTTGCAATCGAATTTCTTAGATCAATTGCTGCCGCTTTTGACTGGTTGAGATAGCCATCAAGCAGTCGTGCAACGAGGCTGGATGTTCCCTGCCAGATGATTGCGTAGCCGATCAGAACGACCAGAGCGGTCACCAGAAGAAGTGGAAGGGCGCCGATCAGAAGGTAAGTCACGATCAACCGGCGTCTTAATCTCCAGAGGAGATTGGTGACCATCCACCTGACGCCACGATAGAGGAACCAGACCAGCGGAATGAGTGCGAGGAATGAGAGAAAATCAGCAGTGGCCTTCAACCAGCGACTGCCGAAAAGTAAATTGTCGGCACTAAATGTCCAGTTGATAAACCAGATGATGATGCCGAAGACCATGAGGTAACCCATGCGAGAATTCGGCAACAGGCGCTGAGTCGACTTTGGCGGTTCATCCTGACCGCGGCCACCTTCCGGCATATAAACAGGGGTCCTGACAACGCCTCAGTCAAATATCGACTTCGGATTTTGGATAGAGTGAGTCGATCATTTTCTGGTGCTTGTCTTCTACGAACTTTCGACGAACCTTAAGCGTGGGAGTGAGTTCTCCACCCTCGACCGAGAACTCCTCATCAAGGAGTGCGACTTTTTTGATTTTTTCATGCGTCGCCAGTTCGCGAGTAACCTCATCGACCTTTTTCTTGTAGAACTCAAGGATTCGAGGATGCTGAACCATGTCGGAATTGTCCTTAAGTCCCAACTGCAATGAATCTGCATACGCTCGCAGCGCCTCGAAGTTCGGAACAATCAGGGCTGATGCGTATTTTCTGTGGTTTCCTACTACGATAACCTGCTCAACCATTGGGATTGCTCGAATCGAGTTCTCAATAGGTTGCGGTGCGATGTACTTCCCGAGACTAGTCTTGATCAAATCCTTCTTGCGATCTGTGATCCGAATAAAACCGTCAGGGTCTATGGTGCCGATATCGCCAGTGTGAAACCAGACACCATCGTCCTTTCGCTCGATGACGCGTTCAGTCTCCTCCGCCATCAAATAGTAACCCTGCATGACAATGTCACCTTGCACAAGCAGTTCACCATCCTCGGCAGCTCGCACCGTGACACCCGGAATTGCCTGACCTATGGTGCCAACTCGATTGGCATCCGGCGTGTTAACGGCAACTACAGGAGACGTCTCAGTAAGGCCATAACCCTGCAAAATCAGGATGCCGGCCCCAAGGAAGATATACGCAAGTTCAGGTGAAAGTGCTGCACCTCCTGCGAGAAAAAATCTCACCCGTCCTCCAACAGCATCACGCCATTTTCTGAAGACCAGACGGTCCATCAGCCTGTACTCGACTCTCAGACGCGCTGGAATGGACGCTCCCTTATCGAGAAGGACTGCATACTCGCGGCCAACCTTGAGTGCACGCTGAAAAACTCGTTGCTGCCACGGCTTTGCTTCGGCTGCGCGCTTGTTGATCGTCGAATAAATACGCTCGAACAATCGCGGCACTGCGGTCACAATCGTCGGTCGTACTTCTTTGATATCTTCCGAGACGGTTTCTACACCACGCGCGAAATTGATCTGAACTCCAAAAAGCAGATAAATGTAGAGAACAGTTCGCTCGAACACATGCGACAGGGGAAGAAAGCTGAGCGCGATGTCATCAGGCCGAAGTTTGAACAAGCCGCCGGTGTTAACTACGTCAGCGACGATGTTGCGATGCGTGAGCATTACGCCTTTAGGTTCGCCCGTGGTACCCGACGTGTAGATTATTGTTGCGAGGTCATCCGCCTCCGACTCAAGCTGCATTGCCCTGAACAGGCCGGGTTCGCGCGTTCGAAGTTCCGAACCCTGACGTTCAAGGTCCTCAAGATACGTCGGCGCGAAACGCGCTTTGGTTGAGGCCTTTTCATCCTTTGCCTGTTCAAAAAGAATAAGTCGGGGCAATTCGTCTTTGCGAAGATTTTCAAGGGAAGTCTGGATGCGACGAAGAAGCTTGTTGCCTGAGACAAAGAGTACTTTCATACCGCTATTGCGAATGATGAAAGTTACCTGATCCAGCGCCTGCGTGGGATAGATTGGAACGGTGATGCCGCCGCAGGAAAGAATGCTGTAGTCGGCGATGCTCCACTCAGGAGCACTCTCCGCGATGATGCCGATCCGATCTCCGCGGACAACGCCCAGCGATCGCAGTCCTAGAGAGACATTGCGGACCCTTTCGTCGAGTTCATTACCCTTAATCCCTTGCCATTTGCCCTGACGCTTGGAGCGAATTACTTCTTCGCCTGCACGTAGACGCACAGCCTGCTCGAAAAGTTCGTTGATGGTGCGCGGCGCCGAATCGATCATTATTCGGGATCATCATTCGATTCAGGCAGGTTTGTCAATTTTTGAGGCGCGGCGAGTCGTACGAAAAAGAAAGGCGGCCCCGTGCGCCGCCTTTCCCGGAAAGAAAAGCGGCGACAGGTCGCCGCATTCCTAAAGGACTCTGTTACGCCGCTGTTTTGGCTGAATTCAGGGCTCGATCCAGAGCTGAAAGCACAAGGTTAAGTCCGTTTGCACCTGCGGCGAATCCTCGCATCTTTCCTTCTGCATCGAAAACATAATAAGCAGGAACGTAGCCTCGATCATTTCCGAAGGCATCGCGGAGTTTGTGCTCGTTATCAATCGCGCAGGGCTCCGTAATCCCGTACTGCTCGATCGCTTCAAGCACGGCTTCGCGATTCATATCTTCAGGATATCGCGGCATATGTACGGCCACAACTTTGAGTCCCTGATTCTTTCTCTGGTCGCGAATCTCGGCAACTTTGGGAAGGTTCTCCTTGCATAGCCCGCAGCTTACAGACCAGAAATGTACCAGGACCGGCGATCCCGCGAGGATCTGATTACCATCCTCACTCGAATTCACCCATTCTGTCGCACCTTCAAACGAAGGAAGATCTGTGCCAATTCTTAATGCCATCGCAAATACCTCTTAGGCTGCCTTCAAAGTTTCCTGCCCCGGTCTCCATTCGGCCTGGCAAAGTCCGCCAGTCTGCAGAGCCTGGATTACACGCAGCGTCTCATCCACCGAGCGTCCAATATTCAGATCGTGTACAACCTTGTACCGGAGCACGCCTTCCGGATCGATGACGAACAGACCACGAAGTGCAATGCCCTGGTCTTCAATCAGCACACCGTAGTCGTTTGACACCTGCTTGGTGATGTCAGACGCGAGCGGGTACTTGAGTCCCTCAACGCCGCCCTTGTCTCTCGGCGTCTGGAGCCATGCGCGGTGCGAGTAAACCGAATCGGTCGAAACACCAATAACTTCGGCACC
>Ga0070669_100001934_pt1 | contig 14948 bp, 10 predicted proteins | sample KBSS53metaG_FD_64680 | JGI IMG/M metagenome (GOLD analysis project Ga0070669, IMG submission 64680) | Switchgrass rhizosphere microbial communities from Kellogg Biological Station, Michigan, USA - KBS S5-3 metaG | ecosystem: Host-associated > Plants > Roots > Rhizosphere > Soil ... | reverse complement strand
CTCGCGCACCACGCCGGATTCGACGCAGTCCTCACCGTACTCGGCGCCGTTCACGTGGACATCGGGGCGCACCGCGGCGATGAACACCATCGGCACCGGCTCGTCGAAGATGTGCACGTAATCGACGAAACGCAGCGCCAGCAGCATGTCGGCCCGCTGCGCCTGCGGCACCACCGGCCGCTTCGGGCCCTTGTTCGCGCGCACGCTCGCGTCGCTGTTCAATCCGACCACCAGGACGTCGCCCTGCTGTTTCGCTTCTTTCAGGATGTGCAGGTGGCCGGCGTGCAGAACGTCGAACGATCCGTTCACCGTGACGATCCGCTTGCCGAGCGCGCGCAGCGTCTCGGCGAGGCTGCGGAGATCTTCGCGGCGGACGACGTGCGGTTCGGCCTGTCCGCTCGTCAGCATCTCCTCGGGCGACACCGTCGCCGTTCCGTGCTTGCCGACGACCACGGCGGCGGCGCGATTGGCGAAGGTGGCGCTTTCGGTCGCGGAAGCGCCCGCCGCGGTGGCGAGCGCAAAGGCGGCGACCACCGTATCGCCGGCGCCGCTGACATCGAAGACCTCCCGGGCAGCCGCAGCGGCGGCCACCGGCTCTCCCCCGCCGCGCGGAAACAGGGTGATGCCGCGCGGTCCGAGCGTCAACACGACGCCGCATCCGAAGCGATCGGCGATCGCGCGGCCGGTTCGCAGGATCTCCTCGTTCGTCGCCGGCGCCTCCGGCCAGTCGAGGAGCGCGCGCGCCTCCTTCCAGTTCGGCGTCAGGTAATCGCAGCCGCCGTAGAACGAAGCGTGCTGCGGCCGCGGGTCGATGACCACGGTTTTGCCGGTCGATCGCGCCTGCCCGATGACGTGCTCGCAGAGACGCGCGGTGACGACGCCTTTGGCGTAGTCGGAAATGACGATGGCGTCCGCGCGCGCGAGCTCGCGGGAGCACTCCTCGAGCAGACGCTCCTCCGTGTCGCCGCCGACAGCGGCCGACGCTTCGTAATCGACGCGAAGCAGCTGTTGACGCTGTCCGAGGACCCGCACCTTGCGCGTGGTCTCGCGCCCGTCGCGGATGGCGATCAGCCGGATCCCGCGGTTCTCACAGGCCTTCGCCAGCTCCCGTCCAGCCTCGTCGTCGCCGGTGATGCCGACCAGCGTCGCCCGCCCGCCGAGCGCCACGACGTTCGCCGCCGTGTTGGCGGCGCCGCCAGGCACCGACCGCCGGCCGCTAAAGCGGACAATCGGCACCGGCGCTTCGGGAGAGACCCGGGACGAATCGCCGTCGAGGTACTCGTCCAGCATGAGGTCGCCGACGATGAGGATGGACTGGTGCGGAAGACGGACGAGCAGGTTGGCGAGCTGAAGGGACACGTCCGTTGGATTCTACGCTACGGCGCGAGCGGGGTCGGTGCGGGGTCGGATACGGTATCCGACCCCTCCATCTGACGACGCTCAGCGCTTCTGAACGAGCACGAGCTTGACCCATCCGGTGCCGGTCGCGCCCTGGACCTGGATGAAGCCGTTCTTCTCGCCGCCGGTGATGACGAGTTCTTCCCCTCTCGCCAGCGTCGCGACCACCTTTGCGGTGTCCGCCGCGTCCGCGAGGAGCTTGACGTTGGCAATCTTGGGGACGAGGACATCGCCTTCGTTGAAGCCGGCGGCGGCATTCGTCTTCCCGCCGGCCGCCGCTTCCTCTTTCAACGAGCCGACGTTGCGCTGGAGGCTCGAGTCGTTTCGGACGACCTTGACGACGTTGTTGTAGTTGTCCATCAACGCGGCGGCGATGATCTTGCCTTCGTTCGTGTTGCCGTATCCGCCCGCGCCGGCCCCGCCCCCGCCGCCGAACAGCATGCCGCCGAGACGCATGTCGGCCTTCTTCGTGCTGCCCTCGGCCGCCGCGACCTGCACGCCGCTGCGCGAGTCCGCGACCAGCATGCTGGTCTGCGCTTCCTTGAACTTCAGGCCGCCGGCGACCGCCGCAAATTTTCCGCCGAGGAGGCCGCCCGCGGCGCCGCCGATGCCGCCCGCGTTGTTCTCCGAGAACACAACCGCGGGCGTCAGGATGAAATCGGCCGCCACCATCTGCCCGCCGCCGAGATTCGACCCCTGCCGCATCTCGCCGCCCGACGCGAGCTGCCGCTCCTGCATCATGTTCCGCATGCCCTGGCCGCGCTCGACGACGATGAAGCAGTTGGACTGCTGAATCATCATGCGTATGAGTCCGACCGGCGACTGCAGCTTGTAGCGCATCAACGCGGCCAGGTATTCGGCCTGGGGCTCGACGACCGCCATCGCGCCCATCGGCTTGTCACAGTGCTCGAGCCCCTTGTCCCCGGTGCTGCCGTCGGTGCCAGCCGCGCCTTTGACAACGCTGCCGCCTTGGCCCTGTTTCGGTTGCGTGATGCCCTGCGCGGCAGCAGGCGGCGAGGCCAGCACGAGGCAGACAGCCGTGACCATGGCGCAGCGGAGTCCTGTAACACACATCGCGGTCCTCCAGCACTGAATTGACAGACGTTTCCGAGGGGATGGGCGTTTTTATCACATTTTGCGGTTCCGGTTTTGCGAAATTCGTCGACCGTCGTAGCATCGGCCCCCTGGATTCGTTAACAAAAGTCCCTAGCTGACCAGATGCCTTCGTTTTTCGAGACCTTGCGTGTCCATCACGAACCCTGCGAGTACGTGGACGAGCGGGCGGTGCACGATGCGCTGGTCGCGCAGCCGCTCGCGTATCTGGATTACCTGCACGATTCGCTGACCGCGATTGCCTCCGGCCGGATCGTCGTCGAGCAGCCCCCCAAGCAGGTGTTCGCCGACGCGGCGAACGATGGCGGACCGACGAGCGCGGGGGGCGACTTCCGAGTGATGCCGTGCATTGTCCGTCGCGAGTCACGGGTGTGGAAGACCGTGAAGGTCGTCGGTACCAACGTCGTTCAGAAGACCGTCCCCGATCAGATCACCGTGGGCAAGGCGTTGTGCATCGATGCCGCCGAGAATCACATTACGCACATCTTCGAGGCATGTTTGCTGTCGTCGGCGCGGACCGGGGCCTGCGCCGCCATCGCGCTGAAACAGCTGGCGGTCAGCCGACGTCGAGTGTCGGTGGTCGGCGCCGGGCGTGTCGGCTCCTACGCCGCGTTCTATGCATCGACACTGCAGGGGGTGGAGGAGGTCACGTTCGTCGATCGGCTTGCTGACCGCGCCAGGGCTGCGGCCGCCCTGGCGACGGAGACGTTCAAGAGCGCGGCGGTCTTCCGCGCCGGTGAGGCCGGCTCACCAATCGAGGCGGACGCGGTCATCGTGGCGACAACGGCACACATCCCGATTGTCGCACCGGCCGCGACCCTGGCGCCCCTGGTGGTGAGCGTCGGTGCCGACGCTCCCCTGCAGCACGAGCTCTCACGCGAGTGGGCGGCGGTTGCGGACGTGTACGTCGACACACTCGATGGCTTTGGCGTCGGGGATCTGCTCGAATGGCAGCACGACGGCCTGCTTCAGCGGAGCGCCGTGATCGATCTGGTGAGCCTGTATCGCGACGGCCCGCGAGCCGGAACCCGCCCGCGAGTGTTCATCAGCACCGGTTCGGCGCTGTTCGACAACCTGACGATCTCATACATCCTCGAGGGAAGGTCGTAGAGCACGTCCTTGGAGTCAAGCGGGGCGAGATTCAGCGACGCCACGCATGCGACGCACACCGTCCGTCAAACTGATCGACACCATCGGCTGAGACGGTCCGTCGCTGTCGATTTCCCGGAACGCTGACCGTATTCGCTCCGCGAAAAATTCCTGCGCGGGCAGATGCTGACGCTGATATCGATCCCGCGGCAGCATGACGATCGGGTTGGTATTGATTTCCCAGACCTGAACCCGTTCGTCGAGGACGCCGTAGTCGACGCGGCCGTAGTCGATCTGAGCCCGATCGAAGATCTCACGGAGTTCCCGCTCGTGCGGATTCGATTCGAGATACGCGCGCTCTTCGGCGATGGCGGCGGCATCGAGAATGTCCGGGAGCTTCAGCATCCACTTCTCGCTGAAGATCAGATGCCGTGGAATGATGCGGTCGCCGACGCGGAACGCCGAGTATTTGCGGAAGCGGCCGCTGCCGTGAGACGTGTCGCAGAACTCCACAATCAGAATGTCGTCCAGTTCGAGGCCTGACAGAAGCGCCCGGACGATCGCCTGCTCCACCTCGGCGTGATCGCGCAGCAGGCCGGTGACGTTGCCGTCATGTTCACCGGCGCGCCGTAGGAAGACGGGAAATCGCACGTGGTCGAGCGCCTCTGAAGCTCGATACGCGCGGAACTGGTTCGGGCCGCCGTCGGACAGCGCGCGTAGCAGCGCGAATCGCCGCAGCGAGCGGATGGGATGGTTCAGGACTCGAATGCCGTCGCCCGCCGCTGCGAGTTGCTCCCTGAGGTCCGCCATCAGCTCCGACTGGGAAGTCGTCAGCCGCTCGAGATCGGAGAACACATAAGTGCCACGCGGCAGGATCGTCGGCAGCCGTTCGTACGCCAGGATCTTGATGACCGGATGTGACGGTCCCGCCCACGATTTGAGATAGTCCCCCACCGGGTAGTTGTGTTCGGATCGGGCGAGGTAATGGATCATCGGGATCAGCGGTAGTCTACTTGCCCTGAAAACACGCAGACATGCGAATTCTTCTCGCCGTTCACAACGCCTACACCGATCACACGAGCGGAGCCGCGCACAGCATGCGGATCCTGATGCAGTGGCTGGCGGACGGCGGCCACGACTGCCGCGTGCTCGGCACGGCGCGCTTTGACGCGAAGCCGCCCGACAGCATCGACGCCCACCTCGAGGAGCTCGACGTGCCGTTGCAACGGCGGCCCCCCTCGAAAGCCTTCGTACGGTCGGTGAAGAAGCCGGCCAATACTCTGGTCGGGCGGCCGACGATCGATTTCGCGCTCGACGGCGTGTCGGTGAACATGCTGCTGACGAAGGCCAAGGAAGGCTCGGCCGCCGAACGACTCGAGATGGAGCAGTTCCTCTTTCTGCTAGACGACGACCTCCGTCAGTTCGCTCCGGATGTGCTCGTCACGTACGGCGGACATGCCGTCGTTCAGGAAGCGATGCGCCGCGCCCGGGAGCGACGGATCACGACGGTGTTCACACTTCGCAACCACGGGTATGAGGATCGCCGGTACTTCGAGCACGTCGATCACGTATTCACGTGCAGCCCCTACCTGAGCGAGGTGTATCGCCAGCGGATCGGTCTTCCGAGCGCGGGCCTCGAGTCTCCGATCGAATGGGCGGAAGTGGAGGCGCCGGAGGACATGCGCCGGTTCGTGACGTTCGTCAACCCGACGACTCAGAAGGGCGCGCTGCTGTTCGCGCGCCTCGCGGACATGCTCGGATCGCGGCGTCCGGACATTCCGATTCTCGTGGTCCAATCGGCCTCCGGCGCGGGAGGGCTCAACGCGATCCACGGCCTCGACTTCGGACGGTATCCGCACATCATGGCTGCGCCGGCGACCCCGCGGCCGGCCGACTTTTTCGGCCTCACGCGGATCCTGCTCGTGCCGTCCGTCTTCCGCGAGCCGTTTGGCCGCGTCGCGGCGGAAGCGCTCATCAATGGGATTCCGCCATTGGTCAGCGATCGCGGCGCGCTGCCGGAAACCGTTGGCGATGCCGGCCGCGTGATCCCGTTGCCGTCGTGGATGACCGAGACCACGACGCAGCTGCCGACGGCGGAGGAAGCGAGCCCGTGGTTCGAGGCGATCTGCGAGTTGTGGGACGACCAGCAGGCGTACCATCGCGCGTCCGAAACCGCCCGCGCTGCGGCGGTCCGGCGCTATGGCGAGCCGGTCATGCGTCGACGCTATATGGAGTATTTCGCCTCGATTGAAGCGGGCTCTGCCGGGCCTCTTTTTGACCGACCGGCGTAGGGCCAGCCGGTCGGTCCCGTCGCCACGAATGCGAACAAAAGTCGGCTGTGCTTCAGACTTCCAATCCGGCGTTCGGCCGTCCAAAAACCTGTCCCGGCCAAATTCCCGGAGATCTCGCGTCGGCCGGGGTTGAACGGTCTGGCTGGCGGTTTGCTATCCCAGGCGGCTCCCCGCCACTCCGTTCGAGTACTGAATACGGATTACGTGTCTTCTGAAGTGCTCCGGGCTGACTGGACACAGTAAGAGGAGAGGTTCGATGAGCGATCAGATTTCGACCAAGCGTGCGACCAAATCGTCGCCTGCGGCGAAGCTACTTCAAGCAGCGGCCCTCGCGGCGGTGCTGGTGCCCCTCGGGTCCATCCCGGCCGAGGCGTCCACCTGCGGCTTTTCGTCTTCCGGTGCGTCGAGCTGCCAGATCTTCGGCATAGGCGCGGACGAGTTTGCGTTTTTCGATTTCGCCGACCCGACCTACAAAGTCGCTCTGGCCTTCGACCATGTGGTCGGCGTGATGGAGGTCACGATCAACGCGTTCGAGAGGACCGAAGCGGAGATGCTCGCGAAGTTCGCCGACTTCCCTGGCTTTCGGCCGGTGCCGATAGGCTCCAATCCGGCTATGCCGTACATCGAGTTCCAGGTCCTGGCCCCGACCCCGTGCTTCGTCACCGACACGGAGGATTGCTCGACGGCGAACAACACCTGGATCAGCGAGGGACCGCGTGGTCCGGACGCCATCCAGGGCTACGACATGCGGTTCTACTGGACCGCTCTGACGGACGCGGAATTTCCGGACCCCCACGTCCTCCACGACACGGGCCCGTCTCCGACGGACGGCCTGTACGACTTCGATATGACGGACCCCGACGGCTTCCCTTACACCGACGAGGTCCCGTGCGAAGTGTTCGACACGTGTGAATTCAGCGAATTCTTCGTGGACCCGGCGGTTGGCGGTCGCGACGACATGTTCGATTTCTTCTCGCTGGGCGACCCGTCGGCTTCAGCGGTTCCCGAACCCGCGAGCCTGGTGCTTCTGGGTACGGGCATCAGCAGCCTGCTGTATCGCCGCCGACGCCGGAAGTAAGCGAGACGCTGTTCTCGACCGAACCAGTTACGGGTGTACATTCAAACGCCGGGTCCAAACGGACCCGGCGTTTTGTTTTTTTGCGCGTGTCAGCTCTTTGAGTAGCGCTGACAGTCAGCGTACATCGCGGCCAGGTCGGCGCGTTTCATGACGTTCTGATTGCCGTCCTCGCCCTTGATCTCGTCCAGCAGCCGGAGCGCGGCCGCGTAATCGCGAGGCGCGTCGGAATCGTTGGAGAGTCGTCGGGCGGTTCCCTGCAGATACCGCGCCCTCGCGGTGAGCATCCGCAACCCGAGCGCATCGGCTTTGGCCACGGCTCGACTGGCCTCGTCGCGGGCGATCGCGTAGTCCTTCAGCTTGATCAGGGCATCCACACGAAGGAGCGAGTAATCGACCGACAACGATTTGAGGCCGACCGAATCGGCGTCCTGTGCAAGCGTCGCCAGCCGGGCCGCGAGCGCCCTGGTCGGCTGCGTGGACACCGACACGGTTGCCGCGCTGGCCTGGGCGAGAAGACCGAGGCTGCGATCGGAAGCTTTGGACGCCGACTGCACCGCTTCGGCGGCACGCGTGGCGGCCGTCTTGTTATCGCCGCTGTAGAACAGACGATCGGCCTGGAAGCGCTGCGTCTGAACGATGACCGCCGGGTTGTTCTGCAGCTCGCGGCCGACTGTCATCGCCTCGTCCAGCAGCTTGTCGGCGTCCTCGAACCGTCCGGCGAGGGCGAGGCTGTTGCCGTACCCGCTCAGAATCTCGCCGAGCCACATGTCGCGCTGCTTCAAATCCCGGAAGGTCGTGAGGGCTTCATCCTTCGACTTGATCGCGGCGCCGTAGCGGCCCTGATTGTCGAAAATCGTGCCGATGCTGTACGACTCGATCGCCGAGCCGCGCTTGTCGCCGGCTTTTCGGCGCAGGTCGAGCGCGCGGCCGTACGTCCGCAGTGAATCTTCGTACTTGCCCCGCTTCAGCAGCGTCTCGGCCAGGTTGTGCACGGTGTCGGCCAGGTCGCGCGGGTTGTTGGCCTTTTCCCGGATCTGCAGCGCCAGCTCGTAGTGCGTCTGAGCATCCGCGTACTGACCCTTCGCTTGATACAGGCCGCCCAGATTGTTGAGGACGAGCGCCTCGCCCGCGGAGTTGCCGAGCTCGCGGCGCAGCTGCAGTGACTCCTGGAAGTACGGAAGCGCCTCGTCGGGGCGGCCCAGCGTTTCGTTCACCAGCGATCCCAGGTTGGTGAGCGTGCTCGCGACGCCCGCCTTGTCGCCGATGTCCCGCAGGATTTTCAGGGCTTCCTTGAATCGCGCCTCGGCCTCCCGCGGCTTGCCGAGCATCTCCTGGACCTGCGCGATCTCGCCGATGCTCGACGCCATCCCCCGTCGCTGGCTCGGACCGAGCTTTCGTTTGATCGCGAGCGACTCTTCGTAGCGCCGAATCGCTTCCTCGGGCCGATTGAGCTGCTTGTACGCGATGCCGATGGCCTGCAGCACGTTGGCGCGCGCTTCCTCGTTGTTGATCTCGACGGCGAGGCTCAGCGCCTTGTTCAGCGGCTCGAGCGCATCCTGCGGGCTGCCACGTCTGATCTCAATGCGCCCGAGGGCGCGGAGACCTTCGGCGAACTTCGGATCGAGCCGCACCACGGTCGCGTACTGTTCGCGCGCCTTGTCGAACTGTCCGGTTTGTTCGTAGAGGTCGCCGAGATCGAATTGCACGACCGGGCTGTTGGGCGATGCCTTGACGAGATTCTCGTACGATTCGATCGCCTTGGCGTTGTCCCTTACGATCTGATAGTGGGTCGCCGCGATCCGGTACTTTTCGAGCGCCGGCAGCCCGTCGCTGAGGCTCATCGCCCGCCGCGTGAACTGGCCCGCCTCGTCGTCGTAGCCCAGCGTCGAGTACGACTTGGCCATCGCCGAGAGGGCCAGCGCAAAATGGTCGTCGATCTTCGTGGCCGCTTCGAAGCTCTTGAGCGCCGCCTGGTGATTGCCCTGCTGCGTCAGCTGTTGTCCTTCGTTGTAGAGGCGCAGCGCTTCGAACGAGCTCGTCGACGGCTTCCACGAGGTGGACTTCAGCTCCGTGAGGATGTCGGTCGAGCCGTGCGCCAGGTTCTCGCGGACCGAGTCGGCTAACGCACCGATCGACGCCAGCAGATCGCGTGTGTTCGGCGCCATCGCGTTCAGCGGGACCGTCTGGCCTTTGTCGAGATCCTGCAGCGTCGCGTCGATGCGGATGGCCTCGCCGAATCGTGTCAGCTGTCCCCAGAGCACGCTTCTGGCGTTGGTGAAATCCGCGACGCGGGCGAGCTCGGTCGGCGCCAGCGTCGTATTGGGCTGGATTCGCAAATCCTGCAGGACCTGCAGGACGCGATTCGACGGCACCGTCATCACGTGCGACGACTGCCCCAACTCCGTGCGGAGGACATCGCTGACGCTCGGCCCCAGCGAGTCGAGCGTTGGGTCGCCGGAGGCATTCCGAAATGGCAGGATCGCGAGTGTCACGCTCGGAGCGGCGACAACCGGCTTCTGCCCTTGCGCCTGTGGTTGTGTACGAGTCGATGGCCCCAGTTTGGAGCGAAGGAACCATCCGCCTGCAGCAATGCCGAGAACGAGGACGGCGGCGAGAGCGCCAATGAGCGCCGGACGCGATCCGGCCGGTTGCATACGCGTTCTCGCGGCCGGCGTCGCGGGCTGTGCAGTCTTCGCCTCGAGGTCCGCGAGAACCTCGCTCATGTGCTGATAGCGGCTCGCCGGGTCGGGCTGGATGCACTTGTTGACGACCGCGTCGAGCCACTCTGGAATCGTCGCGTCGATCGATCGCAGCGGCACCAGCGGCGCCTGCATGCGCGCCATCAGCTCGGCGACGCCGGTGCTGGTCGATTGACGGCGGCCGAGCAGGATGTCGTTGAGAATCAGCCCGAACGAATAGATATCCGCGCGCGCGTCGACACGCTCGCCCTTGGCCTGCTCGGGCGCCATGTACTCGACGGTTCCGACGATGACGCCGGACGCCGTCATGCCGGCGGCGGTGCCGCCCGACGTCGAGCGCGCGATGCCGAAGTCCATGATCAGGACGCCGCCCTCGCCGTCGATCATGATGTTCGCGGGCTTGAGGTCGCGGTGCACCACACCGGCGGCGTGCGCGGCGACGAGGCCGGAGGCCAGTTCTTTGGCGATGGCGACGGCGCGCTCGACGGGCAGGCGGCCGTCGCGCGCCACGACCGTCGCCAGATCGGATCCCTGCACGTACGGCATCGAGATGTAGGTGATGCCTTCGATCTCGCCGAGGTCGTGGATACGCACGACGTTCTTGTGCGTCACCTGGCGCGCGAGCAGCAGCTCGTGCTTGAAGCGCCGCTGGAGCGCTTCGGCGGCTTGCGGATCCGGCGCCGATTCGGGCCGGATCACTTTCAGCGCGACGGCGACTTCCAGCGTCTGATCCCACGCCTGATAGACGGCACCCATGCCACCGACGCCGAGTACTCGGATGATGTGATAGCGCGCGCCGAAGTTCTGACCGACCCTCAGCCCGAGGGTCTGCGGCATCGTGGTCGTCGTCGCAACCGGCGGGACGGGAGTCGGCGGCCCGGGAGGCGGCATCGACGTGGTCCCGCCAAACCCGAATTGCGTCGCGTTGTCGTCAGAGTTGGGAATCCCGAATTGCGTCGTGCTGTCGTCCGAGTTGGGAATCGGGAGGGGCGTCGCCAGTCCTATCGCGGTCGGGATGGCGTCACTCCCGACGCTCGCGCCGCACTGCGCGCACCGACCGTGGAGTGGGGCGGCTCCGCTGCCGCAACGAGAACAGGGCATGGACTGGGCTAGGTCGATTATCGCGTGAATCCGCCGAATCTACAATAACTGCTTCAGCGGACAGATGTTAGCGCCCCGTCCGCTGGCTGAGCCGTCCTCAGGTCTCGCCGCCCCTCGGCGGAATCGATGCCTGCCCCCGCCGAATGAGTCGGTGGACACTGCACATTTCTGCAGGTCGTACCGATACTGCGCTCATGGAACACACGACAGAAGGCGTCGACATTCCAGCGGTCGTGCTGGTGGAGCGGCGAAAGCGACCGAGCCGCCGGGGCTGGTGGCGCGGTGGCCGACGCAACGAGGACTGGACGAACCGCCCGCTCGACGCCTGGCGGCACCTGGAGCAGCGAGCCCCCTCGTGGCGCCAGTGGCTCGCGAAGGTCGCTCCGCTGCGGCACTGAGCCGGTCATTTTTTCAGCGCCGCCGGCCAGTTGAGGACGATGTTGATGGCTCGCGTGTCCGCGGTGTCGTCGATGTTCACCAGGAACCGGTCGCCGTCTGGCGTCGCGGCGTAGCGGCCGCCCATCGCGTAGTCGCCGAGACTGCTCGGAAACAGGCTCCGCGGCTGACCGATCTCCACCCTGGCCCCGAGAGTGACGCCCACCGCATACAAGGTGCTCTTCGGATCGACGAAATAGATCTCCCGACCGTCGCGCCGCCAGCGCGGCTGGGACCCTCCGGCGGTCGAAACGGGCCATTTGGCGCTCGCGCGCGGAAACCTTTGCAGATACACCTCCCACTTGCCCGACTCGTTCGACACGAAGGCGATCCACTGGCCGTCGGGAGAAATGTGGGCCTGCTCCTCGAGGAACTGCGTCTGGAGCACGGGAAAGGCCTTCCGGTCGCCGAACAGCGGTAGCGCCCAGAGGTCCTTGAGCGTCACAGGATCCTGCCGCGTGAACAGCAGGTATCGGCCATCGGACGACCAGTCGGTCGGATCGTTCGGCTGCTCGGACGACAGCAGGGCCTCTTCCCCGCCGCTCCCCGACGCCTCTGTCACGTAGATATTTCCGGCCTTGCCGCGTTCCGAGCTGAAGGCGATCCGCCCACCATCCGGAGACCAGACGGGGGCGCCGTCGGGTGCCGGACTGGAGGTCGCACGGGATGTTGTCCCGCGCGCGAGATCGATCACCCAGATGTCGTAGTTGCCCTGGAAGAACCGGCGGGCGGCGACTCGCGTTCCGTCCGGGGAAAGCGCGATGTTGCTGATTCGGTCGGCGGAACTGGCGATCGGCAGCCGCTGGCCCGCGCGATCGAACCAGATCAACCGATGCGCCGGGGCGCTGGTGAAGGCGAGGACACCGGTGCTCGAGGCGCTGAACGTGGAAACGTCGAACGGCATCTGCGCGTCAACCGGAATCGCCTCACCGATCGCGCGCATGCGCCTGGCATCGAACGGCAGCGCCATCAGGCCGCCCTCGGCGCCGTCGGTGAGGAACAGCACGTAGCCCGGCGGCGAATAGACCGCCTTCGATTCGGTGTCGAGGACGTGGATACGCTCGGCGTTGTCGAGCGATCCGATCTCCACGCGGGTGTTCTCGCGCTTGTTCGAGCGCGCGATGAACAGGAAATGACGTCCGTCGGGGAGGAAGAACGGCTGCCGGTGGCTGTCCTCCTGACGAGCGGTGTCGAGCGACGTCACCGGCGTCGGCTTCCCGCCGGTGGCCGGCACTCTCGAGAGCGCGCCCAGGATGTTCGGCGCAAACACGATGACGCCGCTGTCGCTCCAACTCGCGCCGCGACCGTCTGGCGCGTCGCAGATGGATTGCACCGAGCCGCCGGACGCGGCGATTCGTTTCAGCTTTCCGTCCGCGAAAAAGGCGATCGATTGCCCGTCCGGCGACCAGACGGGATCGTGCGGGTCCGTCGTCCCTGCCAGCGGCTGCGCGGTCTGGGCATCGAGCGACCGTGTCCACAGTTGGGTCGTGCCGTTGCTCGCGGCGGCGAAGACCACTCGGGTGCCATCCGGCGACAGCGCGTAGTTCCCGAACCACGTTCCATCCGGCGGCAGCAGCGCCAGCTTGACGACCGGCGGCTGCTTCGCCGGCGAGGCGAAGTAGCCGGCGGCGGCTCCCAGGGCGGCGATCGCGATGGCCCCTGCGGCAACCAGGGCGAAGCGGCGTGCCCGCGGTTTTGGTGCGGACGCCGCGGAGGCCGCCGATGGAGGCATCGCGGCGATCCATTTCAGCTCGTCGAGCAGATCGTGCGCCGATTGCCAACGCTCGTCGGGATCCTTCGACAGGCATTTCCTGACGACGCGATCGAAGGCCTCCGGCACGACGACGCGCTCGGCAAGCGGCGGCGGGTTCCGGTCCAGGATTTTCACGATGAGGTCGCCGCGATCGGTGCCCTCGAACGCCCGCTTTCCTGTCGCGAGCTCGTAGAGCAGCGCACCGAACGCGAAGATGTCGGTGCGATCGTCGATGCGCCCGCCGCTGATCTGTTCCGGGGCCATGTACGGCAGCGTCCCGACGAGGATCTCCTCGGGCATCAACCGGTGATCCTGCGTGGGCGACACCGTCGCGTCGATCGGGGTATTCAGCATCGGCGCCATCGACAGCGCCAACCCGAAGTCGAGCAGCTTCGCGCCGCTCTTGGTGAGCATGACGTTGGCCGGCTTCAGGTCGCGATGCACGATGCCGTGACGATGCGCGCTGGCGAGCGCATCACAGATTTCGATGGCGATTTTCAGCGTCTGCTCGAGCGGCAGCGCGCCTCGCCGCAGGCGACGGCTCAGCGTCTCGCCTTCGAGATACTCCATCACCAGGTAGTTGATCTCGTCCTGGTGACCGACGTCGAACAACGTGCAAATCCGCGGATGATTCAGCGCCGCGATATGGCGGGCTTCGCGTTCGAAGCGCTGGCGGAATTCGGGGTTGATGGTCACCCGGCCGGCAACCACCTTGATCGCGACGGCGCGATCGAGCCGGGTGTCGGTGGCCCGATACACCTCGCCCATGCCGCCGCTGCCGACCAGCGACACGATTTCGTAAGCACCGAGCCTGGTGCCAGGCGACAGAATCAAGGGATGTCGCTGCTGAGGGTAACGACGGCCGTCGAGTTTAGCAACACTCGAGGACGGCCTGCGGACATTGGCACGTTCGTGGCAAACGCTGTCGAATGGCTGATCTGCGATTCCAGAGCTTGGAAGATGGCGACCTGGCGGATGTGTGGTACGCGCTCAGCGGCGCAGCCGTCCGCCATCCTGACCAATTCAAGGCGCTCACCGACGCGGTCCTCGACGAGCTGCTCGGGCGGCGCGGCGACGGCCTCAATCCGTGGTTGGAGCAGCGATTCCGCGCCATCCGCGCGGCAGACTCCAGGGAGGACGCCGAGGCGAACGCACGCGTGAGTTGACGCCAGCGTCACGTCGTTGTCTCGCTTGACAGCGCACTGGGTGGGAAGATAATCGCACCATGGCGGTACAGATCCACGACATCGGTCCACCCGACACGATCAAACCGGGGGCGACGCTCTTTACCGAATACTGGTTTGGAGACTTCTTCGACGTCGGCGTGTGCGTGGCCACGCTGTCGACGCAGCCGCGCTGGCTCGGGCACCTGGAGGTCACGCAGCAGGGCCGGATTGGCAACGTGCGGTTCATCGGCGGCGTGGCGCACCTGGACTTGACCGCTTGGTCGTACACCGTGACGATCACGAACAAAGGTCCACAGAGCGTGGCCTACAACCTTCGCGTTGCGGCGCTCACCTGACATGCAAACCTACAAAGTCAAGCTCGCGGTCATCACCGATACGCAGGGGCAAGTCCTGGGGACCAAGCAGATCGTCGATGAACCCCGCCCGTCTGGCGAGATGACGGTCTACTCTCGATTGATCGCGGGGCCCGGGCAGGTCAAACACGAAATCGACATCGAGCTGCCGGAGGCAGTCATTCGTTCGCGCGACGCGGACGAACTCCACAAGATCGTGCAGGCGGCTCTCGACGGTCGAAAAAAGCGGTAATGCTCGTGCCGCGGCTGGGCCGCGTCATCTCGGTCAGCGACCCGCGCGTGGCCGCTCGTACACGACCCGGCCGTCGAAGATCGTCGTGTCCACCACGACGTCGCCAACCGCGACCGGCGGATTCGTGAACACGTCGGAGGCCAGCACGACGACGTCGGCCAGCATGCCGGCGGCCAGCGTGCCCTTGCGCTGTTCCTCGAACGACGCGTACGCCGGCCA
>Ga0070669_100001929_pt1 | contig 14963 bp, 10 predicted proteins | sample KBSS53metaG_FD_64680 | JGI IMG/M metagenome (GOLD analysis project Ga0070669, IMG submission 64680) | Switchgrass rhizosphere microbial communities from Kellogg Biological Station, Michigan, USA - KBS S5-3 metaG | ecosystem: Host-associated > Plants > Roots > Rhizosphere > Soil ... | reverse complement strand
GGCCGTTCGGACCCATGCAAACAGGCCGTCGGGGCGGTCTTACCGGTAACGTGAGGAATTCGATCGATGTTACGCAAAGTTCGACTGACGCTCTTACTGTGCAGTCTCGGCGCGATAGCCGGCAGCTGGGCCGACAGCGATCTCGATCGCCTCAAAGACGCGCGTGGCGGTGCCGTGTCACTGCCTTCACCGCCACCCGCTCCGGTTGAGCCCAAAAACAAACCCGATATTCATCGGTTTCCAGACTGTGCTTACCCCACTCGCGATTGGCGCTGCCAGCCGCATCCAAATAATCCTTACAACCGACGCCCGGTGATCGTGAATCAGATCACAACGACTCCACCAGTGGAAACCACCAACCTGCGCGATGACTGGGACGGCTGCCGCACCGCGAAGCTCGGTGCTATTCGCGCCCGCGATTCCGGCGATCTCGATCGAGCGAATAATCTCGACGAATGGCTCTGGAAAAACTGTCGTTCGTACTCGGTCGAACTGCGACAATTGGAGCAAGACGGCATGTAAACCCCCGTTTTTCACGGGATTTCTTGACAGCGGTTCCGAGCCAACCCTACGATTCGGCCATTCCCCTCAAGTAGCTTCGCATCCGATGCAACACATCCGCGCCCTGGTGAACGATGAGTTCAATCAGGTTAACAAGCTCGTCGTCGAGCAACTGCACTCCAACGTTCCGCTGGTAGAAAATATCGGCCACTACATTGTCGATGCCGGCGGCAAGCGACTGCGCCCGTTGTTGGTACTGCTCTGTGCGGGCGCGGTTGGCCCGATCGATCGCGAGCACACAACGCTGGCCGCTGTCATCGAATTCATCCACACCGCGACACTGCTGCACGACGATGTCGTCGATATCTCCAGCTTGCGCCGAGGTCGCGCCACGGCAAATGCGAAGTGGGGTAACGCGCCGAGCGTTCTGGTCGGCGATTTTCTCTATTCGCGTGCATTTCAATTGCTGGTCGCGCTGGGCAATATGCCGTTGATGCAATTGCTCGCGGACACCACCAATACCATCGCCGAAGGCGAGGTTCTGCAGTTGACCAAGGCCGGCGATCCAACGACGACGGAAGAGGCTTACTTCAAGGTTATCGAAAACAAAACCGCGGTATTGTTCGCGGCAGCGACGAAGGGGGCCGCATTGCTCAGCACCCAGCCAACGAATATCGCCGATGCCCTCTATCGCTACGGCCTGAATCTTGGCATTGCCTTTCAGCTGGCGGACGACGTACTCGATTACCTCGGCGACCCGCAGAAAATGGGCAAAAACATCGGCGACGATTTAAGCGAAGGCAAGCCCACGCTGCCGCTGATCACCACTATCCAACGCGGCAGCGACGAAGAAAAAGCTCTGGTTCAAGCCGCTATCACCGACCGGAATGCAGCGGCGATCGATGCCATCATCCGTGCGGTACAGCGCTGCGGCGCGCTCGAATACACCATGGAGCAAGCACGCCATTACGCAAACGAGGCTGAGCAGGCACTGCAGGAACTGCCATCCTCCCAACACAAAGAAGCGTTATTGCGGCTCTGCAAACTGGCGGTTGATCGGGATCGGTAAGTGCCTTAGCGTCAAAATACTTGTGAACAATTGCGCATAGGTAGAAAAAATTACAAAAGTGACGGCTTTTCGGCTTGTATGTCTTGCAATCCCCCACCTACAATGACTGTCGAATTTACTTACATATTCTTTCTTTCTAAAAATAAAGAACCTACCTATAGATGCTCGCTCGCCCCGGCAAACAAACTCTACTCGTTGGCAGCCTGGCCTTGCTTCTCGCTGCCTGCGGCGGTGGAGGTGGTGGTGGCGGATCATCGAGCCCATCATCGGCACCTGCGCCGGCACCGTCCCCTGCGCCATCTCCCGCTCCTGCGCCCAGCCCTGCACCTGCGCCCACTCCAGCCGCAATGCACAGTGTTCAGCTCAGCTGGAGCGCACCGGCAACACGTGCCGATGGCTCGCCACTGGCCGCCAATCAGCTCGCTGGGTATAGGATCTACTACACCGCTACCGACACTCCCGCGAACGCGGATACCATGCTCCCGGTGAGTGGCGGCGCCACGACTTCACTAAAGGTTAATTTGCCCTCCGCCGGCGAGTATTCGTTCGCCATCACCGCCCTCGATCAAAGCGGGTTGGAAAGCTCCCTTTCTGCCCCTGTTTCCGTTTCTGTCCCATAGCCGACTGCGAACCAGTTCTCTGTAAAAAATCCTGACAATTCAATGCCCTGTCTTTTGCTTCCCGATTCATCTATGATTCAGGAACTTGCCCACAACTGCGCCCGCTAACGGCAGCAGTGATTTCATCGTCGGACGCGCAATCGCGCCGAATAAGGCTCGCCCAACTGGCGGGGAGTTGAAGCAAATGTCGAAGGAAAAGGATTATCTGAAAATGGTGGAAAATACTTCCACCGCTTGGTCCAGCTTGCCCCCGCTGGTTCGACAATTAAAAGATGATGCACAAGTCGTTCTGCTCAACAATCTCGAAGATCTTTTCAGCAATTGCGATGATTTGTTTTTCGACCTTTCCAGCCGAGCCTCCAGCAACGCCGAACAAAATCTCTATTTCGAATCGATGCGCGAATTGCGTTTCAAGAAAGCCGGCGTTATTAATTCCTTCAAGCAAAATTTCGAACAGGGCTTTTTGGCTGTTGCGCAGTCATCGCAACCGCGCAGCAATTCCACCGACGCTACTGCCGCTGAAAACCTGAGCTTGGTCCAAAACGATACGCTTGAGCAGGAAGTTGCAATATCGGGAATGATCGGTAAAGCGCGAGTCAATTGCCAAGAGGCGCTATATCACCTCGCCACCCGTCTCGATTATCTGATCCCTCGCGTCAACATCGATCAGGACAATAATCCGCTCGATCCAGAACATATATGCCGCGCGTTTGCGAAGGCGTGTGAACTGTTCGAGATCAACATCAAAGCCAAGATTATTATCTTCAAGCAATTCGATCGATTGGTCGCCAGCAAGCTGATCAAGGTTTATACCGCGGCGAACGAGTTGTTAATTAATTCCGGCGTTCTACCCAAAATCACTCGCGGGATTAACAAACAAGCCGATGTCGGTGTCGGCACCGACGCTGGTATGGGCGCAACCGCTGCCGAAGCGGCACTCGATGCCAGCGCGCAGGCTGCAGCACAACTGCAATTCGATTTCATCGAATTGAGCAATTTATTGGCGAGCATGCGCCGCCTCGGCCTCACGCGCATACCGAACTACAACGCTTACAGTGCCAATCCAGGGCCGGTAATGGCGAACACCGAGCTGCTCGCTCTTTTGACCATGCAGCAGCGGCCAATGGCGGATACCGGAGAAGCCGAGCCTATCGATATACGCCAGCTCGTGCAGTCTTTATTGGCAGCGAACAATCCCGAAACTCCACGCGCGTTGCAACAACCAGATGAGGATGTCATCAATCTGGTCGCGATGTTTTTCGATTTCGTGCTGGATGACCGCAATTTACCTGTGCCGATCCAAGCGCTGATCAGTCGATTGCAAATACCCATTCTGAAAGTCGCGCTGAAAGATAAATCGTTCTTCAACCAAGCGGGACATCCGGCACGCAAACTGATCAACGTCATCGCCGATGCCAGCCTCGGCTGGGATGAAGCCGAGCAGATCAAGAAAGATAAGCTGTACAACAAGATCTTCGACATTATCCAAACCATCAACGAGCAATACGCCGACAACGAAAAAGTGTTCGCGGAAAAGCTTGCGGAATTACAGGCGTTTATTCAGCAGGAACAACACCGGACTTCGCTGGTCGAGCGGCGTACCAGTCAATCGATTGAAGGTCAGGCCAAAACGCAACAAGCGAAATCCGTGGTGCAGCAATTGCTGTTCGCAAAACTCGAGAAGCTGCGTCTGCCACCGCCGATCACCGCCTTCCTGGTCGAACAATGGCAGCAGTTGCTCGTGCTCGTGCACTTGAAAAATGGCGAAGACAGTCCGGAATGGATCGAATCGATGCAAGTCGTCGACGATTTAATCTGGGCCTCGCAGAAACACGAAGATTCGCGCTCGCTGCAACGTCTCGGCAAAATCAAGCCCGAACTGCTGCAACGCATCGCGCAGGGCTTGACGAAAATATCGACGACCGCCGAAGCATCGCAAAGCTCGATTCGCACGATCGGCGAAATCCTCGATCAATTACAAAGCGAAGGGCCGGTGCAATTCGAGTCGATCAGCGCCGAACAGGCTGTTGCACTTGGCCACACACCGGGCGCCGGCAGCAAAACCTGGCAGGAAATGACTGCGCTCGAACGGCAGCAGGCCCGCTATAAAGCGCTGACGTATGAGTTCATCAAAAAAGCCGATGCACTGCCGGTAGGTACGTGGATTTCATACGAAGACAGCCGCCGCGGCAAAATTCTTCGCTGCAAGCTCTCCACGAAGATCGACATTTCCGACACCTTTGTGTTCGTGAACCGCTTTGGCTTCAAGGTGATGGAAAAATCGCGCAAGGACTTCGCGTACGATCTACAACAACGCCGTGCGGTACCGCTCGAAAATGGTTTGTTGTTCGATCGTGCGATGGAAAATATCGTCGGCAACTTACGCCAGCTCGGCAAATAATTCTCAGATTCCGTGCCGGCGAAAGCCGATCTCCGCGACTATACTGTGGCTCTGCTTGATCAGCAGAGCCATTTTCATTTGGAGCCACTGCTCGACAGTGTTCCGCCAATATTCGAGTTGTCGCTGAACCCATGGAGCTAAATCAGATCCCATTTCTGAGCAACCTGATCGGCGGTTGCATTTTCTTCGTTTTTACCGCCGTGCTTGGCTACTTATGGTATCTGCGCAACGCACATAGTTCGCTGGTTCTTGCCGCCGCAGTAACCATGCTGTGGCACTTGGCATTCGCTGCCAATTATCGCTGGCTCGAACTCGATCCGCCGGTCCTGCTAATTCTGGAAATTGCTCGCGACGGTGCCTGGATCAGCGCGATGTTGAGCTGCCTTAGATTCAGCAGCGGAAAAATGCTGCCTTTGCGATTGCGCATCATTATTCATGGCATATGGATCGCCGCGCTGTTGGGAAGCAGCTATTTATTTATCGCCAACTATGCGCTCGTCTATGACAGCAAATCACTGGTATGGACCGGCTTGGTGCTCGGCATTGCGGGGCTGGTTTCAGTCGAACAGCTTTATCGCAATACGCAACAAAATCGCTTAATTAAATTATTGAGCGTCGCAATAGGATCGATGTTCGGTTATGACATCTATCTGTTTGCGCACAGCTTGATGTTCGCCCAACTCGATGCGGAATTATGGCAGGCCCGCGGCAGCGTAAATGCCCTCGCAGGCCTCTTCATGACATTGGGGGCCGGCGCCGTCGCTAATCGCGGCAGTCGGCCATCGCGATTAACACTATCGCGACCCGCAGTGTTCTACACCGCCAGCCTCACGGTAGCGGGCTCATTCCTCGCTTTGATGGCGATCGGCGGTTATTACGTGCAACTGTACGGCGGCAGCTGGGGCGCCGTCATACAAATACTCGTACTCTTCACTGCATTGATGGCCGTTGCCAGTGTCTTTGTTTCCGAAACCGCGCGTGCGCGCCTGAACGTCTGGATCAACAAACATTTCTTTCATCACAAATACGACTACCGCGTCGAATGGCTGAAGCTGATTAATTATTTATCGCAGCCATCAGGCGAGGAAAATTTCCACGAACGCGCCATTAAAGTCGTTGCCGCAATTTTCAAAAGTCCGAGTGGCGCGCTGTGGTTGCGCCAAGGACAACGCTACACTCCCATTGGTATTTATAACCTGCAACTTCCCAACATCAGTGTCGACGAACCGGTCGATACCGCATTTTGTCGTGCGATGAAAGATCACGAATGGGTATTCTCGCCGCAATCGCCCGATAAAAATCGCCTTGGCTCGCTGAACGATTTGCTGCCGGATTGGATTTATCGTATCGATAATTTATGGCTCGCGCTGCCGCTGCTCACCGAAAGCGATTTACTCGGCTTCATGATTTTGACGGCGCCCGAGCACGATGACTCGCTGACATGGGAAGACCTCGATCTATTGAAAACCGTTGGCCGCCAGGTAGCTTCGTATCTCGATCGGCATGAGGCCGCGGAAATGCTTGCCGAATCGCGGCAATTCGAAGCGTTCAATAAGCTCACCGCTTTTATCATGCACGACTTGAAAAATCTGATTGCGCAACAAGCGCTGGTCGTCGAAAACGCTGCCAAGCATCGCGAGAATCCCGCGTTTATCGAAGATGCCATTCGCACTATCGATAATTCAGTCGGACGCATGAGCAATTTACTGCGCAAATTGCAACACAACGAATCCACCGAGCTACGCAGTCTCGAATTGCATCGCGTGCTGATGGAAGCGGTAAAAAAATGCAAAGAGCAAAAACCCGTACCATCGCTGCGCTTGCAACAAACGGATCTGCGCGTGAATGCCGATCAGGATCGCCTGATCATGACGCTGACGCACATTATTAAAAATGCGCAGGACGCCACCGAAGCGAGCGGCTTTGTGGACGTCACTTTGCATAGTGAGGGTAACGATGCGATCATCACGGTCGAGGACAATGGCGCCGGCATGGATCAGGACTTCATTAAAAATCAACTGTTCCGCCCGTTCGTGTCCACTAAATCCGGCAAGGGCATGGGTATCGGCGCCTATCAAACACGAGAATTCATCGCCTCACTCGGCGGCAAAGTCGCTGTCGATAGTGCGCCGGGCGAAGGCACTACCTTTATCATCGCCCTACCTCTTTCCAATTGATTCGAATCACTACGATGAGCAAACCCAAATCTGAACAAACGTTATTGATCGTTGAGGACGACACCGGTCTCAGCAGTCAACTGCGCTGGCACTTCGATCAGTACCATGTGGTGATCGCCGCAGATCGTCCAAGCGCCATCGCAGCCGTGCGCCAATACGAACCTGCCGTTGTATTGCAGGATCTCGGTTTACCGCCGGATGAAGAAGGTGTTGAAGAAGGTTTTAAAGCGGTCCAGGAAATTACTCGACTCGCACCATCGACGAAAATTATTGTGATTACCGGCAATCACGATTATGAAAATGCCGTGCGTGCGGTTGCGCTGGGCGCTTACGATTTTTATCAGAAGCCGATCAATGCCGATACGCTAAATCTGATTGTCGAGCGCGCTTACAACATCTATCAACTGGAACATGAAAATCGTCGATTACTGGAGCAGCGCAGCTCTCCTCTCGCCGGTGTCGTTGCCACCGATCCGCAAATGCTGCGAATTTGTCGCACCGTCGAAAAAGTCGCGCCGACCAATCTTACTTGCACGCTGCTCGGCGAAAGCGGCACCGGCAAGGAAGTGTTCGCGCGCGCGATCCATAATCTGAGCCCGCGCGTGGATAAACGCTTCATCGCCATTAACTGCGCGGCGGTACCGGAAAACTTAATTGAGAGCGAGCTGTTCGGTTACGAAAAAGGTGCATTCACCGGCGCCGGTAAGCGCACCATCGGCAAAGTGGAAACCGCGCACGAAGGGACTTTATTTCTCGATGAAATTGGCGATATGCCGCTATCGCTACAAGCCAAGCTGCTGCGCTTTTTGCAAGAGCGGGTGATCGAGCGCATCGGCGGTCGCGAAGAAATTCCGGTCGATGTGCGGGTTATTTGCGCCACCAATAAAAATCTCGAAGTCATGGTGGCCGAAGGTAGCTTCCGCGAAGATTTGTATTACCGCATCTGCGAAATCGTGATCAACATCCCGCCATTGCGCGAACGGCAAGGCGACAAAATTCTACTCGCTCGCCATTTTTTGCAGAAATTTGCCGAACAGCAGCAACGCAAGATCAATGGGTTTTCCACTGAGGCAGCCGAAGCGATCGAAGGTTACGCATGGCCCGGCAATATTCGCGAAATGGAAAACAAGATCAAGCGCGCGGTGATCATGTGCGAAGAAAAATTGATTTCACCGATCGACCTGGCATTAGTTACGCCGAATGAACTTTCGATTAATTTACGTTATGTGCGCCAGGAGGCGGAGCGCATCGCGATCAAGCAAGCCTTATCGATGACCGATGGCAATTATTCCGCCGCAGCAAAATTACTCGGCATCACGCGCCCCACGTTGTACGACCTCGTCAAAAAATACGACATCAATATTCCTGGCGAATAACGTTCGCTTAAGCGCACTCATGGACTCTCGAACTCATGGCCACTCGAACTCATGGATTCTCTCACTCATCGAAAACCCGGTTGAAAACTTTCACATCGTCCATCAAGCCGCTGTGTGCGATCATCCTCGCCGCTGCTTTCTTACAGGGTTGTGGCGGCGCGGAAAATGCCAGTATCAAGCAAGTAAAAACGCAGGAATATATCGATCGTGCTGAAAGCTATCGGCGACAAGGGCAATATCGCGCCGCTATCATCGAAGCACGCAATGCACTGCAGCAAAATCCGAACAATCGTGCCGCCATCACCGAACTCGCCGCGATTTTAAACGAACTCGGCCAAGGTAAACCGGCAGCCAAATTAATGGAGCCGCTCGCCGCTGATGCCAGCCGCGCCGAAGCGCTAACACTTGCCCAAGCTTATTGGCTGCAGCATAAATATCGATCGACGCTGGATTATCTTGCCCAACATGAAGCACGTCTGAAGCTAGAAACAGACGAACGTGCATTATTGATCCGCGCGCGCGCTGAGCTTCAACTCGGCAATTTCGATGCTGCGCAAGCGCTGCTGACAAAAATACCTGCCACTAATATTACGGCCAACATAGAGCTCGCCCGTATTAACGCAATACGCGGTGAGCGCGAAGCAAGCGACTCGCGGATTGCTCAGTTGCTCAAACAGAATCCAGATAATGTTGAAGTGCTGGCCGAAGCCGCACGCTTAGCGGAGCAACGTGGAGATCTCGCGCAAGCTGAAGATCTATTGAGCAAAGCATTAATCAATCTCGGCGAGACCGATATTCTGCTACCGCAAAAAGCCGATGTATTGCAGCGTTTGGTTACCACGCTCACCAAGCTGGGGCGCTCGAACGAGGCGCTGATATACGCCAAAACGCTCGCCGATGCGAATCCGGAAGGCTCGCTATTACAAGATAAATTCAAACAGGGTCTTGAGCTTTTTCAAGCCGGCAAGCTCGACCAAGCCGAACCTATTCTTACCGAGGTTTATAACGAATCGCATAACGATTCGGTCGGCACACTGCTCGGCATGATTCGCTATGCGAAGCAGGATTTGACCGGCGCCGCTAATTATTTATCTACGAATGTAGACCCTGAGGTCTCGCCCGATCTTGCACTAACTACATTGGCAGCAACGCAATTGCGGCTTTCCCAACCGGAAAAATTGTTGGCGTTGTTCGACGCACCGGCGCGCGCTCGCATTAAAAATCCAATGCTAAAAATGCTCGTTGGCATCGCGTTGGTACAAACCGGTGCTACGGGAGAAGGCGAGCGATTGATTGCCGCCGCCGAGACCGAACAACCGGACAACCCGGCGATTGCCGCTACGCTCGCGCGCTACTATTTAATTACCAAGCAATCCGACAAAGCCATTTCGGTGCTGCAAACCGGTCTCAAGAGCCATAGCGATGACGGGCTGCAGCGTTTGTTGATTGTCGCTTTCGTCACAGCTAACAAAGCAGAGCAAGCGATTGCGACAGCGCGCGAATTGGCAAACTCTAAACCGCCAAAAGTCGAAAACTGGTGGACGTTAGGGCGCACCGCTTTATTATTGAAGCGCTTCGACCTGGCTGACTCTGCGCTGCAAAGTACGCTAAAGCTGCAACCGGATTATCTACCGGCTCAGCTGGATATGGCGCAGTTGCAATGGCAACGCAAACAGCCGGATCGCGCCGAAGCGCAATACCGCGCAATTCTCCAGCAACATCCCGATAATATCGGCGCATTGAAAGGGTTAATTGCAGTTTTCGACGCAAACTCCGTTCAAGCCGATATCGACAAGACCGTCTTGTCCCTTGCTGATAACGCCAATGCGCGTGCGGCCCTGGCTGAATATCATCTACGCCATCAGCAACTTGATTTAGCAGCGCAATTACTGGATGCAATCCCGGACGCGGATGCCCGCAGCTATCCTTCTCAGTTAAAACAGGTATTGGCGCGCGCCAATGCAGCGAGAGCACTGCAGGCTCGCAATTTCGAGGAGGCACGGAAATACGCGCTCAGTGGCTTGAAGATTAATCCGCATAACGCCGATTTGCTCGTATTGCTCGCACGCGTTGAACTTGGCGCGGGCAAGCCGGATGAAGCCCGAAAAATTGCCGCACAATTAACCTCGCAATCGGCCGCACCCGAGGTGCTCGAATTACAGGGCGATTTGGCAACGCTGGATAAACAAGATAAAGCGGCCGCTGCGCTCTATCGCTCGGCATGGGCGAAAGCTCCGAATAACGGCATCGCAACAAAACTCTATCAGCGGCTGCAGCAGACCAACAATGGCGAAGAAGCTGCTCGTTTTCTTACGGAATGGGAACAGCGGCTTCCCGATAGCGACACCGTTTGGATGCTGCACGGCTTACAACGGCAGAAATCCGGCGATGCGAAAAGCGCGATAACCGCGTATGAAACCGCGGTCGCACGTAACCCGCAAAATGCTGAAGCACTAAATAACCTGGCGTGGCTTTACGGCGAAGCAAAAGATCATCGCGCCATCGCTACCGCGCAAAAAGCAGTGGATATTGATCCAAAAGCGCCAGCAATTCTCGACACCTACGGCTGGCTACTCGTGCAGAATGGGCAGAAAGCACAGGGCATTTCGATTTTGCGCGAAGCCGCGCAGCTGGCTCCGGCATCACCTGAAATTCAGACGCACCTGAAGACAGCCGAAGGTAAGTAAATCCACTTATAGGAGTTCCTCTTCTTCACAATGAAAAGAGGAACCCCGTCTCATTGACCGAAATTTCCGCGCGATATTGCGAGGCCGCCCTCGCTTGATGACCTATACACCCTCTACACTTTTTCGCGACAAGATAATTTTCGGTTGAGGCACATAGTAATGAATCGCTTTTCTTTTTCCCCTTCGATCAAATGGCTGCCAGTTTTATTCCTTGCCAGTGTTGGCGCCGCGAACGCTGCCTCCGAGTGCGACAACTGGCAGCAAGCTCACCCCGAATGGCTGTGGTGTGACGACTTTGAAGCGACCACAACGCTGAATCAGCGTTATGAAGATGTCAGTACCGACGGCATGTCGGTGATCGGCGGCGATGGGATGGGTGGTTCGAAAGGGCTGACCCAGAAATACATCAAAGGACAGGTCACCGCGGGATGGGTTACAAAATACAAGGCCGACGGTTTTCCGGATCACGTGTTTTATCGTTACTACCATAAGTTCGGTAGTGGGTTTACCACTTTTCCACCCAAAACCTCGCGCATCGGCTATCGCAATCATTCGACCTGGACCGAAATTTTTCGCGATCACACCTGGCTGACCAGCAATGGCACAGTCACCGCCGACGTACTTGCGAAAAACAGCACTCAAACAAACAGTACCGGCTGGTTGCCGCTGGCGAGTTCGAACTATTCATTTGCTTCCCATTTGAATGAATGGGTGGCGATTGAAGTCGAACTGAAGTTGAATACACCGGGTAAGGCCGATGGTTATTACCGCACTTGGGTGAATAATCAGTTGGTCATCGAACGGTTGAATGTCGATATTCGCGGTAACACCAGCGATAAAATCAACGAAGTAATGCTCGACACCTACTGGAACGCCGGAGCTACCACCGCTCTTAGCCGCTATTACGATAATTTCGTTATTTCGACGCAAAAAATCGGCTTAGTAGCTGCGGCGTCGACAACTTCACCACCCTCGGCGCCCAACAACGTTACCGTATCGGCGAATTAAGTACCTTCTTAGTTCTTATAATTGGGATCGATCGTTGCGGCAAAGTGCTCGGCGATACGATCCCAATTGTATTTTTCATCGACAAACTTCTTGCCATTCGCACCTAGGCGCTGGCGCAGCTCTGAATCAAGCAACAAGCTGAGAGTTTTTTCTTTCAGTGTTTCGTGATCGTCTGCGATCAACACAGACTCGCCATCTACCGCCAACACGCCACCGTTCGCAATGCTTGAAGCAACAATCGGTCGCGCCGCGAACATTACCTCCAATAACTTATTCTGCTGCCCCGCTCCCATCGCCATCGGCATCACAAACACATCGATCGCATTCACATACGGCCAAATACAATCGATGGTTCCAGTAAACGTAATATTGGGATCCTTCGCATAGTCGAGCAATGAATGATCTGGATCGCGCCCGATAATGTAGAGAGACAGATCGGGTATTTTTTCCTTGAGATCCCGATATACAGCTACCAACCGGTGTACCGCATCGATGTTAGGTCGATAGCTCATATTGCCGAGAAAGCCGATGGATGGAGACTTTAATGCAAGTTTTCCCGGTGTGTAATCGTCGATCAGGATGCCATTGGGCGATAGCTCAAGATCACTTCTCTTCGTCAACGATTTAACTTCAGCAAGATCTACCGGCGAGATAAAAAAGGCTGCCTTAGCCCTGTTTATTATTGTCGCCTCCCACCGTTTGGCTTTTGCAATTTTTAAACGACCAACCAGATTGCACGACGGTAAAGAGCGAGTCGTATGCAATGACGTGGAGTCAATGCCATCAACGATCAAGCGATGGCCGCTCAAGTAAGGGAGGCACTCATGCAGCACATGACTCTGGGTTACCCAAACCACTGCATCGTACTTTTCGGACAGAATATTACGGAATTGGGAAACCAATGCAGGCGCACCGTAATAGAAATGATCGAACGGCACACCGAAAGGTGATAAACGATGTAACTGCGCATATACCCGGTGTAAAAAAGTAGGGCGTACGTTGCTGCGTCGAAAGAAAATGGCGCGACGCACCATGCCATCGAGACCACCAATATCTGTAGCTGCAGGTTCGTCGTCTATCGACATCGCCAAATCAATATCGAATTTCCCACATAGCCGCTGGAGCAACGGATAATAACGCAACGCTATTCCATTTTTACGAGGCGGATACGGTGACTCTGGCATGACCACAAGTACTTTCGATTTCATGCCGCATCCTTTTGCTGCAATAGTTTTTTGTACAGCGCGAGATACTCCGAATATTTCATACTGATATCGTAGTGCTGACGAACGTATTCAGCTGCGCACTCAACACGCTCTTGCTTCGTATTTACATCGGAAAGTGCCATCGTAATAGCACGCGCGTACCCTTTCGCAGAGTGATCCTCTACCAAATAAGCCAGTTCCCCCTGCTTCGTCAGCCGTAAAATTCCCCCGACGGCGTGTGCAACTACAGGAATACGCAAGGCTAGAGCTTCCAACAATGTCATCGGCAAACCTTCATGATCGGATGGCATTACCAGTAAATCCATTTGCACCATCACGGGCTGCACAGGATCCAACGCACCAGTAAAAGCTATTTTTTCGGCTAAACCCAGTCGATGCGCCATTAGCTTCAGCGTCTCGGCCAATGGGCCGTCGCCAATAATATGTAGCTGTAGGCGAGGATAATCCCCCAACAGCAATGGCAATGCCTGGATTAATAAATCTTGTCGCTTAACCGGCACCAACCGCCCAACGATAGCGATGTTGATGCTATCGCTTTTTAATTTCCTGGGTGACGGCCGTTGTGCCAGCTGCATCACATAGTCGATATCAATCGCATTTTCGATGACCACAATATTCTTTGCTGGAAATATATTCTTTAACTGATCGGCCAAGGGATCTGACACCGCAATAATCGCTTTCTGTAAATAGCACCCCACAAACCGATCGAGCCAATGAAAAAAATGTTTGTGGAACTTCCAAAATGGCTCGTTTATTTCATTTGCACCGTGGGCTGTGCGCACCGCTATGGCATGAATGGTCAACGCATTCGCAAAACCCACCAGCACGTTTTCTTTATGGCCATGGGTATGAATTAATGTTGGTTTTAAAAAATGTAAATACTCTATAAATTTTTGTAGCAGCTGGAAACCGCTCAGATGAGACTCGTCGAAAACAGTGACGGGAATTCCCTCGGCTGCCAGCCTATCGGCGAGAATACCTGTATTGAACAATACGACCTGGACGTCCACCCTCTGCCGGAATAATTCCCGGCATAGATAAAACATCTGCACTTCTGCACCCGCCCATAAGTCCCCGGACGCCACATGCAACAGTTTTAATGACCCTTCCATTACAGCCATCCGCTTACTTTTGCCCAAAAACGCTGCGGCGTATTGGTGGCATCTTCATGAATGCTGATCCTACGCAATTGAAAGGGATCGGATTTTATGGTGTTCCATCCGGTTTGAGTTGTCACCGCGCATGCATAGTGCTTACGAACCAGAGCAAGAGCCGCAGGTGAATAATCGCCATTTGGATAACAAAATGATGTCACACGAGTGCCAAATCGTTGTTCGAGTTGCGCGCGAGCCGTCACAACTTCTTCATATAAAGTCTGATCATTCACTTGCTCTAACAAACGAACATGGTTCGCCGTATGGCAGCCCATTTGAAATAAACCAGTAACCAACATCGCCTGCAATTCCATTTCATCGAGCAATGCACGCTTATCATTAGGGGCAGATGGCAATTGCTGTTCTAGCGACTCTAAATGGGGATAAATAAAACTTTCTGGATGGCGCTTACAGACTGTCACTACACGGTCGATCCAGTTGCGATCTGCACTGCTCGGCAATCGACCATCCGGTAACAACTCAAGCAACCAATCAACATCCTTTAACGGTGTTAAATCGCAACGGGTTGTCACCATCGTTGCAAGTGCTCGCGCCAATCGGCCTGGCCAATAATCGCCAATACCGTCGCAGCGGTTCGCAACAACATAAATTTCAAACGGAATATTGCGAGTACGGAGTACAGGAAAAGCGTATTCGTAATTGTCCTGCCAACCGTCATCGAATGTAATTGCGCACCACTTTCCGGGAATAGCTTCTTGTCGAGTTCGGCTTAACCAATCGGAT
>Ga0070669_100001910_pt1 | contig 15042 bp, 10 predicted proteins | sample KBSS53metaG_FD_64680 | JGI IMG/M metagenome (GOLD analysis project Ga0070669, IMG submission 64680) | Switchgrass rhizosphere microbial communities from Kellogg Biological Station, Michigan, USA - KBS S5-3 metaG | ecosystem: Host-associated > Plants > Roots > Rhizosphere > Soil ... | reverse complement strand
CGGAGATCATTCCCGCGGCGCTGGGCCCGGCGGCGTGGGCGGCGGGCGCGTCGCCGTCGACGGCGCTGGCGTCGGCCGGCCTGGCCGAACCTTCGTTCTTCCTCTCGTCGGGCATCGGGCACTACGCGTACATGCGCGTGATGGACGACGGCAGTCGCGTGATGTTCGTCGGGCCGCAGGCGGCGGAGACCGCGCGCGAGCTGGCCCTGTTTCCGATCGGCCCGGACTCCAACATGAGTTTCTTGCAGATCGAGCCCTACAACTTCCGCTTCGACCATTCGTGGCCGCTGACGCCCGCGTGGAGCACCGTCGAGGGGAACCCGCCCACCAGCACCTTCCGGGTCTGGCGCGAGGCCAGCGCCCGTCTGGCGACGTGCGCGTGGCCCGCCGATCAATACCCGTATGCGATCGGCGATCCCGCGAACGAAAATACGCTGTTCCTCGTCCAGCGGACGAACGGCCTGCAGCTGAGCGACCCGAGCCCGCTGCTGCTGATGGTCCCGAACGCGAGCGACGGGAACGTGTGCCGGATTGTCGCGCCGAACAACGTGGGTTTCGCCGACTTCTCGCCGGACGGCACCGCGATGGTCTGGCTGGACGAGCCGCGCGACGAGAAGGCGACGCTGTGGACGGCCGGCCGCGACGGGAGCGCGCCGCGCGCCATCGGCACGGGGGACATCGCGGGCGCTATCTACGCCCCGGTGGACCAGCCGCACTTCGTGGGCGACAGCCAGCTCGAGCTGGTGCTGGACACCGATCTCGTGTGGGTCGACGTGCACGACGATCCGGTGCGGACGCACTACATCACCGAGCGGGCGTTCGGCCCGACGCTGGACATGGGCCGCTGGGTGGTGACGGGCCACGACTACAGCGACCAGGACGCGACCGGCCGGCTCGCGCTCATCAACCGGGACAGCGGCGAGACGCGTCCGATCTCGCCCGCGGTGTCGTACTACGTGCCGCTCGATCTGCCGTACGGATTCCGTGATCTTCAGGACGACGGCCGGCCCCATCGCATCGTTTACCTGGTGCGCGGGCGCAACCCGTCGGCGCAGGACGGGCTGTGGGTCGCGACGATCACGCCGCAGGATCGGCAATGACGTCGGCAATGACGTCGGCAACGATGAGGGCGACGCTGTGCTGTCTCGCCGTGTGCGGCGCGGCGCTGGCCGCGTGCGACGACGGAGCGCCCGCCGCGCGCGGCTTCGGCTCGGTCCAGCTCGCGTCGCTGCGCGATCCGACGTTCGCGTTCAAGGGCGCGCGCGGCGACTTCGTCCTTTATTCCATCGGCACGGACCCCAACGTCAGCTACTGGTCGATCGACGTCGGCACCGGCGCCATCGCGGAACACGACTGGTCGTTCTCGGACGTGCCGATTCCGCAGGCGCCGAACGCGGGCGCCCGGTTCCATTGTTTCTACAGCAGCGTCGGAACGACGGGGATCTGGAAGTTCCTGATCGAAGACAAGCAACTCGGTGAGACGACGACGATCGACGACGTCGCGCTGGTGAGGACGACCTGCCCGGTCACGGGCGACGAGAGCTTGACGTTGTGGCGTTACGACGCCGATCGGCGGCTGACGCCGTTGATCGGCCGTTACGACGCTCTCCAGGTGATTCCGCTCGATCTGGCGATCGTGGATGTCGTCGATCCTTTCGGCGAATCCGGGACCGTATACGTGATAGCCGGCCGCACGCCCCAGCCGGACGCGCTGGGAATCTTCGCGATCGCCGCGCAGACGTTCGCGATCACGGAGGTGATTCCGCCCGTCCTCGCGGGCGGCGCGTGGGCCGACGGCGCGACGCCGTCCGGCGCGATGGATTCCACGACCCTGTTCCGCGACCCGGCTTTCCTGGGGGGAGGCGCCGTCCGGATCGGCGAGCATTTCGGTTACTGGCGCGCGATGTCCGACGGCGGCGTCACGTTCTTCGTGGGACCGTTCGCGTCCGGTCCGGCGCGCGAGCGCGCGCTGTTCGTCTGGAGCGCGCAAGCGCCCGAGCGGATCGGCGTGACGGCGCCGAACGACGACGACGGGCCGGGGTCGCCGCCCCCGGCGGTCTGGCAGCGCAAGGACCAACCCGGTCCGGGCGATCTGCTGGTGTGGGACGACGCCGGGCAGCGGATCATCGTCTGTCCGTCGCCGTTCATGTCCCCTGTGGACGCCCTTGCGAGCTTCGATCGTCGAAAGGTCGCCTTCTTCTACGAGCAGAGCGCACCCAACCTGTCGACCGCCGACATCTTTACGACGCCGCCCGGGCCGCTGATGCTGGTCGATCTGACGAATCCGGCCGCCGGCTCCGGACCGTGCGCGACGCTGGCGACGAACGACGTGAACGCGGTGGGCTTCGCGCCGGACGACAGCGCGATGTTCTGGCTGGTCTCGCCGCCCTACCCGGCCATCCAATCGGACCTGTGGCTCGCGGGCGCCGACGGCAGCGCGCCGCGCGAGGCGGGAAGCAATCAGATCGCAGGGCCGCCCAACCCGCCCCGGTTCGTGGGCCCCAGCCAGCTCGAGCTGCAGATCGATACCGATCTCGTCTGGCTCGACGTGCACGATCAAACGAACCTGACGCACACGATCGCCGAGCACGTCATGGGACCGACCATCGACCGGGGCCGCTGGCTGATCACCGGCTACGACGCCAGCGAGCAGGACGGGACCGCCCGCCTCGGTGTGGTGAACCGCGACGACGCGCACCAGAAGAAACCGATCTCATCGGCGGTCAAGGTGTTCATGGCGATCGACCTCGCCGCCGCCGAGGGGACCTACCCGCCGCCGCCGCCCAGAGCGGACTCCGCGCTTCGTGTCGTCTACCTTGTGCAGGGCCGCAACCCGTCGTCGCAGGACGGATTGTGGGTCGCGACCATCAACGCCGGCGACCTCCCCTGAGCGCATGATCGCGGCGCGAATCGCGGCGGTCGTGCTGGTGCTGGGCGCCGCCGCGCGCGCGATCGCGGCCGGAGGCGATGCGGGCGCGGATGCAGACGCGGACGCCGGGATGGTTGATGGGCGCACCGTCGCTGCCGCCGCGGGCGACGGCAGCGACGCGATCACGCCGGACGCCGGCGCCGGCGAGCGCCCGACGACACCGACAGTACCGTTGCGCGGCCGCGTGCTGGAGAAGGGAACGCGCCGGCCGCTGGCGGGCGCGGCGGTCACGGTCGACGGGGCGCCCGCCGGCGACAGCGACGCCGATGGAAAGTTCGAGCTGCGCGTCGCGCCCGGCCGGCACCACGTTCAGATCCAGACCACCGAGCACGACGCCGACGGGCGCCCTATCGACACCGGCGCGTCGAGCGCCCCCGACGCGATCGAGATCTTTCGCCTCGCGCCCCGCCCGTCCGGCGAGCGCTACGAGACGACCGTTCGTTCGACCCGCCCGGAGATTCCGCAGGTCAACGTCAGCGGCGACGAGGCCCGCAACGTCGCGGGCACGTCGGGCGATCCGCTGCGCGTGCTCGGCTCGCTGCCCGGCGTGCAGCAGATCGTCTGGCCGGCCGCCATCTACGTCGTCCGCGGCGCCAACCCCGGCAACACCGGCTTCTATCTCGACGGGGTGCGCGTGCCGGCGCTGTTCCATCTCGCGCTGGGACCGTCGGCCGTCCATCCGTATCTGATCGGCGGCGTCGATTTCTATCCCGGCAGCTATCCCGCCAGTTACGGCGGCTTCGTTTCGGGAATCATGGCGGCGCGCACCACGCCCCCGCCGACCGATCGCGTGCACGCATCGGTCGACGTCACCGTGTACGACGCGGGCGGGATCATGACCGCCCCGTTGAACGCCGGGCGCGGATCCGTTGCGGTGGCGGCGCGTTACTCGTACACGGGCGCGCTGTTCTCGCTGCTCTCGGTCGAGAACACGCTTCGTTACGGCGACTACCAGCTGCGCGTCGACCACCCGCTGGCGGGCGGGCAGGCGACGGTGTTCGCGTTCGGCTCGCTCGACCAGGTCGGGTGGGCCGTCAACGGGCCCGAGTACGCGTCGCTGCAGTTTCACCGTCTGGATCTGCGCTGGCGGCGCTCGGTGGGCGGCGGTCGCGTTCTGATCGCGAACACGCTGGGGACCGACTGGTCGCGCTCAACGCTGTTCGATCGCCCGATCCGGGTGCGCGCGCTGTCGACCGCGCCGCGCATCGTCTACGACCGCGCGTTCGGTCCCGTCGACGGGCAACTTGGCGCGGACGCCAATGCGCAGGACTTCGTCACCGCGGTCCCCAATTTCGGCCGCCAGCCGAGCGATCTCGGGCGGTCGCGCCAGGCGTTGTCGGTGGGCGCGTACGCGACGCTGGCGATCCACGCCCAGCGCCTCACCATCGCGCCGGGAATTCGCGGCGACTTCTTCGCCGAGCAAGGCGTCCAGCGCACCGTCGCCGAGCCGCGCCTCGACCTTGCGTTGCGCGTGACCGATCGGCTGCTGCTCAAGGCGACGGGCGGAAACTTCGCGCAGATGCCCAGCCTGCCCGTCAGCGTCGCGGGCTTCGAGTCGTTCGGCCTGGCCGATCTCGGATTGCAGACCGCGCTGGCCGGATCGCTCGGCGTCGAGGCGGAGCTACCGGGCGGATTCACCGCGGGCGTGACGGGCTACGCGGCCCGCCTGCGACTGACGGACGTTCGCGACATCAGCGTGACGACCATCGATCCGGGAGCAGAGGACTTCCTCGTCATGCGGCGCGGCCGCGCCTATGGCGGCGAGCTGCTGGTGCGCAAGGCCAACCAGGGACGCCTTTACGGCTGGCTCGCGTACACGCTGTCGTGGAGCCTGCGCGAGGACGACGGCGGCGTGTTCGGACGGTCCGACTGGGATCAGCGTCATATCCTGAACCTGGTTTCGGGCTACCGGTTTCGCGGCGGCTACGCCGTCGGCGCGCGCTTCCACTACAACACCGGGCGGCTCGCGCCGATCATCGGCTCCGGCGACTATCAGCAGCTGCCCGCGTTCTATCAGCTGGACCTGCGCGCGGAGCGACGCGTGCACTTCGACCGCTTCGTGCTGACGTTCTACGCGGACTTCGCCAACGCGACGCTCACGCGCGAGGTGGTCGAGGTCGTCTACGGCGTCGACCCGGTGACGGGACGGACGGGGCCGATCGAACGCAGCTTTCACCTGATCCTGCCCACCATCGGCCTTCACGCCGAGCTGTGAGTCACCGATTGAGTCGGGAACCCTCAAAGGGTTCCCGAACCCTCCCGTGATGGTACGCGCCGAGCAAAGCTCGGCGGCTCCCCACACGATCGCGTGAACGCGCGAATGGCTTCGAGCACGCGCGCGTCCGAGGCGGCCTGCGTATCGCCCGTCGCCTTGCGCTGCGCCGCCGACACCTCCAGCGAGTGGTTTCCGCCCTCGACGACCAGCAACGTCGACGGCGCCGTCATGCGCGCGCGCACCTCGGCCAGCTTGTCGAGTGGACAGAGCGAATCGCGGCTGCCTTGCACGAACAGGATCGGAACGCGCAGCGCCAGCAACACCTCGTCGCGCAGCGCGCCCGTCGCGCCCGATTGCAGCGGATAGCCGAGGCAGATAACGCCGGCCACCGGCTCCTCCAGCGCGACGTGGCAGCCGACCCGGCCGCCCATCGACTTCCCGGCGAGGAACAGCGGCCCCTTCGCGCGCGCGCGGACCTTCGCTAGCACCGCGCGGTGCGCGTCGATCAGCACAGGCAGGCGATCGGGCGCCTTGCGGCCCGCGCGCATGTACGGATAGTCGAACGCGGTGACGTCACCCAGCGTCGCCATCCGCTTCCGCCACGCGACCATCCACGCCGACGACGACGGCGCGCCGGCGCCATGCGCGAACAGGAAGGACGGACGCGCGGCCATCGGCGACGCTACGGCGCCGCAGCGGGTGCCCGCTCGACCGGCGTCTTGGGGACGACGTGAACGAGGATGAGGCTGGGCACGCTCGCCAGGAATGCGATGAAGAAGAACCAAGGATGCCCGACCTTTTCGTTGATCGGTCCCGAGATCCACCCGGAGAACGTGATCGCGAGTGAAACGATGATCGTCGCCATCGCGAAATGCGAGGCGGAGAACGCGGCTCGACAGCGCTGCAGCAGGAACACCGTATTGGCCGCTGTGCCGATGCCCGACGCGACCTGTTCCGTGACCGTCACCGGCAGCACGCCCCAGAAGGTGGGCTTCAGGATTGGAAGCAAGATGTAGAGCGGGATCGCGAAATTCTGCAGATAGGTCATTGGCACCAGACACCGCTGAAGGCCATAGCGCTTCAGAAACCCACCGGCGACGACAGCGCCGATCATGAAACCGATGTAGCCGAAGCTGGTAAGGATCCCACGCTGCGTGGTTTGGATGCCGATGTCCTTCAACATCGGCGTCGCCATCGCGAACATCATGATGTCGCCCAGCCGGTGGACGAACATGAACGACACGACCAGCAGCACCTGCGGCTGCGTGATGAACGAGCGATACGCGTCGACAAACGCGACACGCTTCGGCACCGTCGGATGATCAGGCGCCGCGTCCTGCGGGTGAACGGCGGGCGGATCGGGAAGGATGATGGCGTTCACGGTGGCGACGAGCAGCATCAGCGCGCCCGCCATACCAAAACCCCACAGCCAACCGGTCAGCCCCGCCAGGACGACGAGCCCCGACTTGCCGGTCAGCATCGCAGCGCGGAAAGCGGCGTTGCGCGAGCCGGCATAGGCCGTCTGCTCGTTCCGATCCAGCGCCTGCATGTAGAAGCCATCGCAGGCGATGTCGTGGATCGCGTGCATCACCGCAAGCACGGAGGCCGCGATCCAGAACAACTTCATGCTGCGACTCTCCGCGATCCCTGCGATGGCCAGCATCCCCAGGCCCACGAGCAGTTGCATCACCCAAAGCCAGGTGCGCTTGCGTCCGAAAAGGTCGACCAGCGGGCTCCAGAGGAACTTGAATGTGACGGCCAGGTGGAATCCGGAGGTCGACGAGATCACAGACTTCGACGATCCGATAGCGGTCAGAAACTCAGTCGCCAGCTGATGCAGAAAGCTCCACGGCAGGCCCTCGCCGAAATAGGTCGTCGACGTCCAGAGCAGAGTCCGCTTCGACTTCGTCTCGCTTTTCGCCACGGTCCAACGATGGTCGAGCGGCGGCCGGGGCGCCGCCAGTTTTTTCCCCAACTCCGCGGACCGAAGTCGAAATCCACGAATCGAAGAACACGGGTTGACGGCCGGCCGGGGCGTCTGATATTCGATTGGCAATGAAAATGAGAATGCGTCTCAAAATCAATCAGCCGCCCAGCCGGGTGGCCGGAGCGCCGGCTGTGGGCCTGGCGCTGGTGGCGGCGCTCGTCGCGCGGCCGGCCGCCGCCCAGATCCCGGTGCCGCCGGGCGCAGTCACCCCCGCCCCCGCCGCGTCACCCGCGCCCACGCCCTTTGCCCCGCCCCCACCCCCGACGGAGCCGGCGCCGCCCGCAGCCATCGCGGTGCCGCCCGGTCCGGTGATGGACCTGCCGCCCGAACGCGACATGCCCGTCACCGCGCTGGCGCGCGAGACGCCGATCGAGAACCCGCTGGGCGGGGCGCCCGCCGTCGCCGGCACGGCGGTGGGTGGCTACGGCGAGCTGACGCTGAACGCGCCGTCGAACGGCCCCGCCATCGTCGACCTGCGGCGCTTCGTGCTGTTCGTCGGCCACAACTTCACCGACCGCATCCGCTTCTACTCGGAGGTCGAGGTCGAGCACGCGATCGCGTCGTCCGAGGACCCGGGCGAAGTCGAGATCGAACAGGCGTACGTGGACGGGCTGATCAGCCGCACCGTCAACCTGCGCGCCGGCCTGATCCTGATGCCGGTCGGCATCATCAACATCTATCACGAGCCGCCGACGTTCAACGGCGTCGACCGCCCGCTGGTCGACACGCTGATCATCCCGTCGACGTGGCGCGAGCCCGGCTTCGGCATCTTCGGCGAGCTGACGACCGGACTTTCCTATCAGCTGTATCTCGTGAACGGCTTCAACGCGAACGGCTTCACGGCCGAAGCCGCGGTCGCCGACGGACACCAGGAGGGAATGCTGGCGGCCGCGCGCGACTTCGGCGGGGTCGGCCGGCTGACGTACGAGCCGATGCTCGCCACGATATTCGGCCTGTCCGGCTACTTCGCGACGTCGGGCAACAGCCTGCGATCGACGGTGGGCAACGTCCCGGTCGGCATGGTCGAGGTCGACGCGCGCACGCGCTACCAGGGCTTCACGGCCCGCGCCGAATTCGCGATGCTGTTCATCGGCCAGACGGCGGCGCTGAACACGGCGCTGGAGGCCGCCGAGCCGACGACGTCGCTGCCGGTGGCGAAGCGCAGCCAGGGCGGTTACGTCGAGGCGGGCTACGATGTCATGCGCCTGATCGCGCCGACGATCGATTCCAGCGTGACGCTGTTCGGCCGCTACGACTACGTCAATACGCAAGCCAGCGTCGTGGCCCCGCGCGTGGCCGACGAGACGCTGATCCGTCACATCTTCACGGCCGGTCTCGTCTACCGGCCGATCCCGCACATCGCCCTCAAGGGCGATTACCGCCGTCACTGGTTCGGCGCCGGCCCCGGCTACAACGAGCTGGCCGCCGCGCTCGCCTGGATGTTCTGAGCTGGAAGGTCTTATGCGCTCGCCGATCACGTCCCGGACCCCAGGCCTCGCGCTGCTGCCAGTCGTCTGCCTCCTGGCCGCGGCGCCGTCCTGCCATCCTCCGCCGCTCGCGCCGGCGGATGATCCACCCGAGGTCGTGATCGGCGAGCGCCTCTTCCTGGAGACGCGCTTCGCGCAGTTCTTCGCCGCCAACGGCGGCGCCGACGTCAACCAGCCGCTCGCCGCCGGCGATCCGGTCCTCGCCACGCTGGAGACCACCGGCGCTCCGCGCGAGGCGCCCTTCGCGGGCAAGTCGATGAACTGCCGCGCCTGCCACCTCGTCGACGAGTCACCCGACCCGGGAACCACCGGCATCCGCACCTACGCCGACTACGCGCGGCGCAGCCCGATACCCGATCGCGGTGACGGGCACACGCACACGCCGCGCAACTCGCCGCCGCTGGTGAATGCCTCGCTGACGCGCGACGAGAACTTCTACCTGCACTTCGACGGCGAATTCGCCAGCGCCGAGGATCTGGTGGTGGGCACGTTCACGGGCCGCAACTTCGGCTGGCTGCCGGGCGAAAAGGCCGACGCCACCGCGCACATCGCGCGCGTCATCCGCGGCGACGACGGCAGCGACGCGCTCGCGCTCGGCTGTTACGCGCTTTCGTACGCGACGATCCTGGCGGGGACGTCGCCCGCCATCCCGGACACGTGCCGTCTGCCTGAAGCGCTGCGCATCGACGTCACCACGGCGACGGACGACGCGATCGTGCGCGGCGCCGCGGGCATCGTCGCCGCGTACATGCGCGCGCTGGTGTACCAGCAGGATGCCGACAAGCGGTACATCGGCTCGCCCTTCGATCGCTTTCTGATCTTGAACGGCCTGCCTCGGCTGCCCGACGCCGGCGAACGCGCCATCGACTACGCGCGCCGCCTGCGCACGGCGCTGGCGGCGCTGCCCGCGCCCAAGCTACTGGACAACCCCGACGTGCTCGCGTTCGAGCACCACGATCAGAGCTTCGCGTTCGGCGCCGACGCGCTGGCCGGCCTGCGCATCTTCCTGGCGGAGCCCGCGGGCGCGACGGCATCCGCCGACGAGATCGCCGCGGGCGGCATCGGCAACTGCGTCGCCTGCCACGCGCCGCCCCACTTCACCGACTTCGGCTTCCACAACAACGGCACCGCCCAGGCCGAGTACGACGATCTCCACGGCGCGGGCGCGTTCGCGGCGCTGGCGATCCCGAGCCTCGCCGAGCGCGGGGCGTCGCCGGAAGCTTTCCTCCCGGCATCGGGGATGTACCCGACCGGCACCGGCATTTTCATGTCCGCGCCCGCGGCGGCGAACCCCGGCCGCACGGATCTCGGCGTCTGGAACGTGCTCGGCAACGACGCAGTGCCCGCACCGCAGGTGGCGCTGTCGGCAACGCTGGGCCGCGCCACCGGCGTCACCGACATGGCGGCGCTGCTCCCGCTGGCGATCGCCCGCTTCAAGACGTCGACCCTGCGCGACCTCGGGCAGTCGGCGCCCTACTTCCATACGGGCGGCGCGCCGGAGATCGAGGACGCCGTCCGCCACTACCTGACGGTGTCGGCGGCGGCACGCTCGGCGTCCGTCCGAAACGGCGACGACGAGCTGGCCCGCGTCGCGATCGTCGGCGACGACGTCACGGCTCTGACGGCGTTCCTGAGGGCGCTGAACGAGGACTACGACTGAGACGCGAACGCGTCGGCGCGATTCCGGAAACCGCGAGAAAATCCGCAAAATTTTCGAAATCTCCGCCGAACTGGTACACGGTGTTGACCACCGTCGTTCTAACGTGGGCGTCGGGAAGAGGAGGGAGAGCCGTGATCGAGTCTTCGGATACAGGGCAAGCCAGCACGATGTTCGTGGGGCGTGATTCGTTCCGCATGCAGGTCAACGACGCGGGCGCAGTCTCCGCCACGCTGTGGGAGGGGCGCACGGCGCGCGTGATCGATCGCCGGAAGAACAATCGACGCCAGGACCGGCGCGTGGAGCCCGCTCCCCAGGAGGTGGAATCGCCCGCGCCGCCCATGCCCGCGCGAAACACCATCATCGGGATCGCGCTGATGACGTTCGCCTGCGGCGTGATGGTCGCGACCGCATTCAATCAATTCCCGATGCGCGGCGGATCGACGGCCCGGGCCGCGGCGGCGACGCCGGCGCCTCAGGCACCGACCGCCATCATCCAGCCGCCGGCGAACACGGCACCCGCGCCCGTGCCCGCGCCCGTGACGGAACCCGTGACCGCGCCGATCCCTGTGGCTCCGCTACCCGAGCAGGATCCACAACCGCAGACGCCTTCCGTGGTCGCGAAGGCGAAACCGGCCGCGCCCGCCGTCATGGCCCGCGCCGCCCGGCCGCGCCGGCCTGCGCCTTCGCCCGCGACGGCAGCGACCGCCGCCGCCGGCAGCGAAACGCCGCCCGCCGCGCCGCGCCCGACCCGCAAATGGGTCGATCCTTTCGCTGACTGACGCGTGGGAAGCCGGCGAGCTCTGCTCGCCGCGAACCATCGCGGGGGGTTCGGGGACCCTTTGAGGGTCCCCGAGATGGGCGACGCAGTCCCACCCGCGCGCGGAGGCTGCTATCCTGGCGGGCCCGACGGCCATGATCCAGGTATTCGAGAAGACCAGCCCCGATTTTCAGCGCAAGCTGGACGCGCTCTGCAACCGGAGCAGCGAGCTCTCGACCGACATCGAGGCGGCGGCCCGGAAGACGATCGCGAAGGTGCGCGCCGGGGGCGACGCCGCCCTGCGCGCGCTGACCGCCGAGTTCGACAAGCGCCAGCTCGAGGCGATCGAGCTGCCCGCCGCCGAATGGGACAAGCTCGCCGCGCGCGTCACGCCCGAAGTGCGCGCCGCCATCGAGCACGCCGCTCAGCGCGTCCGCACCTTTCACGAACGTGAGCGCCACGCCTCCTACGAGATCTCCGAGGACGGCGTGCGCGTCGGCAGCCGCGTCGACCCGCTGGCCCGCATCGGCATCTATGTACCGGGCGGCAAGGCGCGCTACCCGTCGACGGTGATCATGACCGCCGTTCCCGCGCGCGTGGCGCGCGTACGCGAGATCGTGATGACGACGCCCGGTCCCTCGCCCGAGACGCTGGCCGCCGCGCGGCTCGCCGGCGTCGACCGCGTCTTCCTGATCGGTGGCGCGCAGGCGATCGCGGCGATGGCGTACGGGACCGAGACCGTCCCGCGCGTCGACAAGATCGTCGGCCCCGGAAACGCCTACGTCGCCGCCGCCAAGCGGCTGGTGTTCGGCGACGTGGGCATCGATTCGATCGCCGGGCCGACCGAGGTCGTCATCGCCGCCGACGACAGCGTCGACCCGCGCTGGATCGCCGCCGACCTGCTGGCGCAGGCCGAGCACGACGAGCTGGCCGTCCCGATCCTGATCGCGCGCGGCAAGGCCTTCGCGGACAAGGTGGCCGCCGCGGTCGCCGCGCAGCTGGCCGAGCTGCCCCGGCGGGCCATCGCCACGAAGTCGCTGGCCGATCAGGGGGCGATCTTCGTCGTCGACAGCACCGATGAGATCGTTCGCATCGTCAACCTGCTGGCGCCGGAGCATGCGTCGCTCGCGCTGCGCGACGCGCGCGCCCTGGCCCCTCAGATCACCACCGCCGGCGCCGTCTTCATCGGCGCGCACACGCCCGAGTCGGTGGGCGACTACATCGCCGGGCCCAGCCACGTGCTGCCGACGGGCGGCAGCGCGCGCTTCGCGTCGCCGCTGGGCGTGAGCGACTTCATCAAGCGCACCTCGATCATCGAATACGATGCGACGGCGCTGGCCGCCCATGCCGATGACATCGAACGCATCGCCACCGTCGAGGATCTGTTCGGACACGGCCGCGCGGTGACGATTCGCACCCGGGGATGACAGATGAACCTGGCGGCGACGCTGCGCGGAACGACCTACCGCTTCCGCGATCTGAAGCAGGTGCTCGCCAAGGCCAACGAAGAGAAGTCGGGTGATCGGCTGGCGGGCGTGTGCGCCGACAGCGTGTCCGAACGCATCGCCGCCAAGCGCGTGCTGGCCGAGGTGACGCTGCAGGAGCTGTACGAAAACCCGGTCGTGCCGCCCGAGCAGGACGCGGTCACGCGCCTGATCCTCGAGGACGTCCAGCGCCCGATCTACGACAGCGTCAAGTCGTGGACCGTCGCCCGGCTGCGGGAGCACGTCCTCGCCGACACGACCGACGGCGGGGAGCTGTTGCGGCTGTCGCGCGGGCTGACCAGCGAGATGATCGCCGCCTGCGCGAAGTTGATGACGAACATGGACCTCGTGCACGCGGCCCGGAAGATCCGCGTCGTCGTGCACGCGACCAACACCGTGGGCCTGCCGGGACGGCTGTCGATTCGCTTGCAACCCAACCACCCGTCGGATTCGATCGAGGGGATCCTGGCGTCGCTGCGCGACGGGCTGGTGTTTGGCGCAGGCGACGCGGTCATCGGCGTCAACCCGGTGACCGACGATCCCGGGACCACCGCGGCGATCCTGAACGCGACCGGCGACTTCATGCGCCAGTGGCGCATCCCGACGCAGAACTGCTGCCTCGCCCACGTCACCACCCAGATGAAGGCGCTGGAACAGGGCGCGCAGCTGGGCCTGATGTTCCAGTCGATCGCGGGCACGGAGAAAGCGCTGCGCAGCTTCGGCGTCACGCTGCCGCTGCTCGACGAAGCGCAGGACATGACGCTGAAGCTGGGCCAGGCGCAGGGGCCCAACGTCATGTACTTCGAGACCGGCCAGGGATCGGCGCTGTCCGCGGACGCGCACGAGGGCGCCGATCAGATGACGCTGGAGGCGCGCAACTACGGTCTCGCCCGCCACTACCACCCGTTCCTGGTGAACACGGTCGTCGGCTTCATCGGCCCCGAGTACCTCTACGACGCACGCCAGATCACGCGCGCCGGCCTGGAGGATCACTTCATGGGCAAGCTGCACGGCATCTCGATGGGCTGCGACGCGTGCTACACGAACCACGCCGACGCCGACCAGAACGACCTCGAGAACCTGGAAGTGCTGCTGACGACGGCGGGCTGCAACTTTTTCATGGGCTTGCCGATGGGCGACGACGTCATGCTGAACTACCAATCGACGTCGTTCCACGACGGCGCGGCGCTGCGCCAGCTGTTCGGGTTCCGGCCCGCGCCCGAATTCGAAGCCTGGCTGGAAGAGATGGGCATCATGCGCGACGGCAAGCTGACCGCGCGCGCCGGGGATCCGAGCCTGCTGTCATGAACACGGGCGCCTGGCATACGGATTCCCTGCGCCGGCGGTCAGCCGCGGCGCTGTTCGGCGCGGGCGCCCTCTCCTGCGTCGTCGACTTCGCCAGCGTGGGTCTCCGCCGCCTCGCCCTGTTGCACAACGGGGAGAAATTGCAGCTGCTCGCTTACCTGATCGTCGCCGTCACGATCGCGGTCGGAATCGCGCGCGGCAACGGCTGGGCGGAGGGCGCCGGCTTGCTGGTCGCCATCGCCGCCGCCATCAAGGGGTTGCTCCTCATCGCGCAGGTCAGCGAGGCGACGGAGATCCTCGCGGCGAACGGGAAGCCGGTGGTGGTGCCCGCCTATGTCCTGGCGGTCGCCGCCGGACGCCCGCTCGCGTTCGCGAGCAGCGCGATCCTCTTGCTCTTCGGCCAGCCGGGCCGGTCCCGGGTGATCGCGGGCGCTGTCTGCGGCGTCTTCTATCTCGTGCTGGTCGTGCTGGACAGCGTCCTTCCCGCCCCCGCGGCGCTGGGAGCCACACCATGAAACCAGCGCCCACCGTCGATCGCGCGCGCATCGAGGCGATGGTGCGCGAGGCGCTGGCGCGGCGCGACGGCGGCGGGGCGGCGCGCGAGGTCGAGAGCGCGGGTGCCTTGCTGCTGACGCCCGATCGCGGCGTCAACATCGGCGAGCCCTACGATCCGCCGGTGATGACGCGAATTCTGGCGTCGACGCCCGCCCGTGTCGCCGTCGGCCGCACCGGTCCCCGCTACCACACCAACACGATGCTCCGCTTCCGCGCGGATCACGCGGCCGCGAAGGACGCGGTGATGTCCGAGGTCGATCCGGAATTGCTGGCGCGCCTGGGGATGTTCGAGGTCGCGTCGAAGGCGCCCGACAAGGCGATCTTCCTGCAGCGGCCCGATCTGGGCCGCACGCTGTCTGACGAGGGCCGCGCCGAGCTCGGCAAGCGCATCGGCCGCGCGCCGACGCTGGTGGTCATCTACGGCGACGGGCTATCGGCCGCGGCGCTGAACCAGCACCTGGCCGAGTTCCACGCATCGCTGGAGCGCGCGCTGGCCGCGCGCGGCATCGGCCACGCGCCGCCGTTCTTCGTGCGGCGTTCGCGCGTGAAGATCATGGACGAGATCGCGCGGCTGGTCGGCGCCCAGGCGGCGCTGTTCGTGTGCGGCGAACGCCCCGGTCTCGGCTTCGCGGATTCGATGTCGGCCTACTACATCTATCAGCC
>Ga0070669_100001905_pt1 | contig 15066 bp, 18 predicted proteins | sample KBSS53metaG_FD_64680 | JGI IMG/M metagenome (GOLD analysis project Ga0070669, IMG submission 64680) | Switchgrass rhizosphere microbial communities from Kellogg Biological Station, Michigan, USA - KBS S5-3 metaG | ecosystem: Host-associated > Plants > Roots > Rhizosphere > Soil ... | reverse complement strand
CACGGCTCGGGCCACGCCCACTCGATCGAGGTCTGGAGCGGCGAACGGCTGGTCGGCGGCCTCTATGGCGTCAAGCTCGGCCGCGCTTTCTTCGGGGAAAGCATGTTCAGCCGCGCGACCGACGCATCGAAAGTCGCGCTCGCCTGGCTGGTAGCACGCCTCAAGGCCGGCAATTTCGCTTTATTGGACTGCCAGTTCATGACCGAGCATCTGGCCTCGCTTGGCGCAGTGAACATCCCTCGCGAGACCTATGTCGCGTTGTTGACGGCGGCGCTCGGCGGCGGCGTTTCGGCGGCTGGCGGGGGCGCTGTCGCATCCGTCGCGTCGACCGTCCCACCCGCTGGCCCGCCAGACTTCTTCGCGCTCGACAGGTTGCTCGAGCTGACCGGAGCAGCCGGGGCCGACGGCCCGGCGGGGAAGGTCATCTCGCAGCTCTTGGGGGTCACGTCGTAAACCGCATTCTCGACCACGTTCAGCGACGGCGATTCCTTGTAGAGCCAACCCGAAAAGACCCGCAGCCAGCGGCGGTCCGGTTGCTGGACGTCGACCTGGACGAATGCTCCGGTCAGCTTCTCGTCTTCCCACGGCGCCGTCGCTTCGCACGCCCGAAGTCGGACGATCACATCCTTCCAGCGGACCGACTGCCCGGGGTGGAGCGTCACGTCCTGGACGATGCCATTCCGCTTGTTGAGGATGCCGAGCACCGCAACCCGCTGGCCCATCGGCGTTACGCCGGGCGCGTTGGGGCTCAGCGGCACGGTCGAATTGGTGATGACCGGCTTGGACGCATTTTCCTCGGTTCCCTTGCCGCATCCAGCAACAAGGGCGAGGGCGATCAGGAGCGGGATAGCGGCTCGGTTCACGCTTATTCGGGAATCCAAGGCTCGTAGTCGCCGGTCGAGGCAGGCCGGATCTTGCCCGAGCCAAGCGCTCCGTCCGGGCGGAATGCCGCCATTGTCCCCGTCAGATTGACGGTCGGTGGCGTCTGGAACTTGCGGACCGGGGGCAACGCCTCGTCCGGCAGCTCATCGATCGTTCCGCGCAGCCACGATTGCCACCCCGGCGGAACGCCGCTGCCGTCATTCGCACCGGCGTAGATCACCCAGCGCCGCGCCGAGTTCTTCTTGTCCTGGTAATAGACGTTACCGGCATCGTCCTGCCCGACCTTCAGGCCGTGGCGGCGGGTGACGATGCTGGTGCCCCACGAGGCACCGTTCCACCAGGTGAATGCGTTAGCCAACCATCCCATGATGCAGCGCCTCTGCCCCGTCAGGCCGGGCTTCGCAACCCGTCAGTGCCGCCAGTCGACCTTGTCGCCTTCGCGAATTCCGAGCTCGGCTGACCGCCCGCCACGGATTTCGAGTACGGCGCCGATTGGTTCGCCCGACGGCAACGGCGTCAGATCCAGCTCCTTGGCTTTGGTAATGCGGGCAATGCTCCCGTTCGCGCGAATGTAGATGATGTCGAGCGGAATCAGCGTGTTCTTCATCCAGAAAGACACGGTCGCCGGCGGATCGTAGGGAAAGATCATGCCCTCGTTCGGCTGCAGCGCCTTGCGGAACATCAGTCCCGTTTCCTGTTGCTCAGGGGTCGCGGCGATAGCCACGTCGAACTTGTAGGTTCCGTTCGTGGAATGGATGGTCAGCGGCACTCGTTCCAACCCCGTCTGTGCTCCGGCTTGAACCTCGGCAGCGGTCGGTCCGCGCGCACTGCTGCACGCCGCCGAACTCGCCGCGGCAAGCGCCAGTACTAGAAGTCGGAAGCGCCGGAAACGCGCAGTTCGGTTGCGGTGAGGCCCTTGCCGCTCGAGGCGATGCGCGCTTCGAGCCGCTGCCCCGGTTGAAGATCGCCGAGATGCGACTGCCGGACCGTCTCCATGTGGACAAAGACGTCCTCGCCTTCCGCATCGATGCGATTGACGAACCCATAACCCCGAACCCGATTGAACCATTTGACCTCCACCTGCTCGAACTCGCCGGCGTCTTCGGAGAGCGCCTTGCGGTCGGCACGTTCGGCCGCGGGAATGGACGAGTGAGGCTGCTGGGGCAAGGCCGATGACAGGTCGATCGACAGGACCTTCTTCGCCTGGAGCCCGCGGTCGAGGCGGACCGGCACGCATTCGATGGTCGTGCCTTCGGGAACGCTTCGGCGGCCGTGCTCGCGAAGGACGCTGAAATGCAGCAGGATGTCGCCTTCAAGGTCATCGCTGACGATGAACCCGAATCCGCGCGTCGCGTCGAACCACTTAACGCGGCCGGCGACGGCTTCCATTTCGGGCGACAGGGCGGGCGATTCCGAAGTCAAGTCGGTCCCAGCCTCCCCCCCGGAGGTCTTGGTTTTAGAACGCGGCACAATTTCTATTAGCATCCGGCTGTTGTGTCGGCAAACCGACTTTATCGAAAGTTAAAACGCAAACGTTCACATAAGTTAATCGTTTCGACGTCCGCTTCAGGCGGCATGCACACGATCGTCCGCGCCACTTCGAAACCGTGCCCGGCGCGCACCATTGCCGCGATCGCCTTCTGCCGTTCCTTCGGGTCCGTCAGCTCACGAATGGCGTAGGGGCCGAGGCGCCGCTTCTCCGCAAACCGGAGCGCCGCACCGACCGCTTCTTCATCGGCAAACTCGCGCGCGGCTTCGCGGTCGCTCTCCTCGACGCCCGCCGCGCGCATCGCTTGGATCACGCGTTGCTTGCCATAGCCGCGGCCGGTCAGGCTGCGCGATTTGCTGAGGGCGTAGCTAGCGTCATCGACATAACCGAGCTCGGCAAAGCGCTCGACGATCGCCTCCGGATCGGCGCTCCTCGCACCGTCCCACCCGCGCTCGCGCAACTTCCGTCCGAGATAGGCGCCGAGCTTCGCGCGCGTCGTCGCGAACCGCTCGACATAGCGTAGCGCGAGTTCATTCAGCGTCTCCTCGTTGAGCGGCTTTGGAGCCCGCCGTGCTTTCAAATGTGCCATAGCGCCGTTTTTGTGGGAGAACATTGGCAGATTTCAGCCGTAAATTATCGATTTTCCGGGGGGTGCCACCGTCACCCGCTACAAGGCCATTCTTATGGCACGATTTGACACGGTGCGACCATGCATCTTTGGCACCCCCTGCGCGCACCGCCTTAAGTCGCTTCATTGCCTTCGGAACAAGCCTTCCAGAGCCCGTTCTTTTGCAATGCGAGGCGAAACTTGGTGGCGTGCTCATCGTCAAAAATGTCGCGATAAGTAATCAGCCCGTAGGTGAAGTAAGAAATTGCGTCCGCGGCGAAAGCATCATGTTCTGCTTGTGTAGTCGCGTTAAGCTCCGTGTAGGAATAAACCGACTGCCCCGCAGCAATCATCAATTTGCTGTCGGCCACCTCGTTAGGCTCAACCGCAAACGATGCCGGATTAATGGGATGGGCCTTCCGACTAACTTGTACGGTGACAACGACGTCGTGAGCTGGGGTTTGGCCGTCGTTCTTGATCGTTAGGTTAGCCGCCACCGGCGCGCCGACAACAACTTCGCAGTCATCATTACCGGCGATGCTCAGGTACGCCCGGAGCTGCCGCTTAGCTGTGTCTCGCGCAATCTCGTTGGCCTCCCGCATCGCTTCGGTGGCTTTTGTGCTTTCGACGATGGATCGCTCCATCTTCCGCCCTTGCTCAGTGGAACTTTCACGCGCCTCCCGAGCCAACCGGAGAGTTGCCCGCCAGAGCAGAACTGTCGATGCCACCAGAGCTAGAGTGAATATCGCAAGCGGGTCATGGATTGTACGATACCAAAAGGGTTTCTCCGGCTGCTCTGTGGATACCTGTGGCACAGTCGCAATCGAATGAGCATTGGGAGTAGCGCTCGGTAGGACCGGGTGCGGGGCAACTTGAGCCGTATAACCGTTCATACTGATCAGTCTGGGCGCCGACGATTGTTCCAAAGCTCGTCCCTGACGGGGTCGCGTTCAAAAGGCGAGATGTCTCGATATCCGAGCCCATCACAGAGCCTGCATGTAATCTTGTAGAGATTCCTGGTGCCGTAAGTATCGGAGCCTTCGCCGTAACAAGCTCGGCAACGCACGCGAATTGTCCCTGAACTCACCGCTCACCCTCACGTTCGAGCTGATATCGTACCATCTTTGTTCCGATTGGTCAATATAAAAGAACAAAGCAGCAACATGAACAACGCGGCATAGGTCGTGCCACATTCTCTGATAATCTGTTTCACATAATGTGCCACACGGACCTGCACGAGCGGGATATTCGCGTGCAACCAAGCCCAGCATAAGTCGTTGAAAACATTGATGGCACAGAAGTTTGGCATTCCCCTATGCCAAATCTCGCCCAAATCATTGAAAAGCTGCGGGCGGTGTGGCCGTTTTTGTGCCACACTCACCGACCATTCAGGAAGCCGGCGCCCGCGAGGCGCATGATCTGTGCGCAATAACAAAAAGGAAAAGGGCGTGCTCGACTGCGACGCCAAGGCTGCTGAAACCGAGCTTGCCCCTCCGGGCGCAACACCCACCACCGACACCCTCGCCCGACGGCTCGCCGATTTTCACACGCTCGGTGAGGCGCTGGACTACGCGGCGACGGGCGAGCGTGGGCTCAATTTCCACGACGCGCGCGGTTCGCTGACGCAGCCTTATTCCTACGCCGAGCTGCGCGAGGATTCGCTCGCACTTGCGCAGCGCTTCATCACCCTCGGCATCAAGCCCGGCGACCGGATCGCGCTCATCGCTGAAACTGGTCCCGAGTTCGCCGGCTGCTTCTTCGGCGCGGTCTACGCCGGCGCCTGGCCGGTGCCGCTGCCGCTTCCGACCAGCTTTGGCGGCCGCGAGGCCTATGTCGACCAGCTCCAGGTCCAGCTCGACAGCTGCGACCCAAAGCTCCTCCTCTTTCCCGCCGAGCTGACCGAGTTCTGTAGCGCCGCTGCCGCCAAGCGCGGTATCGACGCCCGGGAATGGGAAAGCCTAGCGCCGGTCGAGGAGGCCAACGCCGATCTCCCGACGCCCGACGCCGACGACATCGCTTATCTCCAATATTCGAGCGGCTCGACGCGTTTCCCACACGGTGTCGCCGTCACCCACCGCGCCTTGCTCGACAACCTTCGCGCGCACGGCATCGGCCTCGAGGTGAAGGAAACCGACCGCTGCATCTCGTGGCTGCCCTGGTACCATGACATGGGCCTGGTCGGCTGCTTCCTGTCGCCGATTTCGCTGCAAATATCGGTCGACTATCTGAAGACCGAGGATTTCGCGCGCCGCCCGCTTGCCTGGCTCGACATTATCAGCCGCAATCCGGGTACCAGCGTCAGCTACTCTCCGACCTTCGGCTACGACATCTGTTCGCGCCGGATGAGCTCGCAGACCCGCGCCGAAGACCGCTTCGATCTGTCGCGCTGGCGGATCGCCGGCAACGGCGCCGACATGATCCGCCCCGACGTGATGCAGGCCTTCGTCGACAGCTTCGACGGCGCCGGTTTCCACGCCAGCGCTTTCTGCCCGAGTTACGGCCTCGCCGAAGCGACCCTCGCCGTGTCGCTGATGCCGCCGGGCGAAGGCATCCGCCTCGAGCTGGTCGAGGAAAGCGAGCTTTCGGGCGGCGAGTCCGGCGACGAGGACCGCCCCCGCCGCTACCGCGCGGTAGTCAATTGCGGGAAGCCGGTCACCGGAATGGAGATCGAGATCCGCGGCACTACGGGCGAGGTCCTTCCCGACCGCGGCATCGGCCGCGTGTTCGTCCGCGGCACTAGCGTCATGCACAGCTATTTCCGCGACGAGGAATCGACCGGCGCGTGCCTGATCGACAATTGGCTCGACACTGGCGACATGGGCTACATGTCGGGCGGCTACATCTTCATCGTTGGCCGCGCCAAGGACATGATCATCATCAACGGCCGCAATTACTGGCCACAGGACATCGAATGGGCGGTCGAGCAGCTGCCCGGGTTCAAGTCCGGCGACATTGCCGCCTTCGCGATCACCGGCCCGTCGGGCGAAGAGACCCCAGCCGTGCTGGTCCACTGCCGAGTCTCAGACCCGGAAGAGCGCGGACGGCTTCGCAACGACATCCGCGAGCGCGTCCACGCCATCACGGGCATCAGCCCTGTGGTCGAGCTCGTGCCCCCGCGTACCTTGCCGCGTACCAGCTCGGGCAAATTGTCGCGGACTAAGGCGCGCTCGCTCTACCTGTCGGGTGAGATCCAGCCGTACGATATTGCAGCTTAAGCTTCGAAGCGCGGCGATGCGATTGCAGGGCAATCGTTGCGAGCGCGAAGAGATAGTGAAAGCCGGCCAGCGGGTCGCGTAGCGAACCCGACTGGAAGCGAAGCTGAGCGAAGCTCACCTTACGGGGTTCACTGCCGTGTGACGGCCCGTTCCCGAGAGGTCATCCGGGTTTAACCTGAGTGTAATGCAGTCGCGCAACGTCCTGCGGCAACCACGGCCCGCCGTCGTGGCCCCGGCGTTTGCGCCGGGGCCTTTTTATGGTCAGCCGAACGACACCATCTTGGCGTGCTGTGCCGGCTTCGCGGGCGGGACCTCCTTGGCCTCGCCTGCCGACGTGATGTCGTCAGAAACTTTCCAGCTGCCGTCCGCCTGCTTTTTGTAGACGGTGACGTAGCTGCCGCTGTGGGTCATCACCTTGCTGGTCTTCGGGTCGGTGTAATTCTCGGTGAAATGCCCGCGCGAAACGGCCATGTCGCCGGCGCTCGAAACGTCGACTTTGTCGCTGGCGAAACTGACCGAGAAGGCGGGGTCGGTCAGCGCTTCGGCATAGATCTTGGCAATCGCGGTCGCCCCGTTCGCGGGCTCGACGCCCGGTCCAGCGAAGAACGCGTCGTCGGCGTAGCGATCGGTCAGCTTGTTCTGGTCCTTCGCCTTGAACTGCTCGTTCCAGGCTTTCTCGTCGGCCTTGATGACATCGGTGACAGCCGCGGCGTCGGTCGCTCCCGCCTTATTGTCATATTTCTCACAAGCGCTGGTGCTCGCGATGAGCGCTGATGCGCCCAGCAATGCGAATAGCTTCGTCATACTCGCTCTCCCCCTTTTGAGAGGAGCGGGGACAAACCACCAACCGATGAGTCGCGCAATGGCTGTTGAGACACCGAGCGTAGCGACGCGATTGCCATAAGCGATCGCTAGCAGCGCGAAGAGATGGCGAAATATGGCCGACGGGTCGCATAGCGAACCGATCGACGTCACGGGAATTACTCCCGTGACGAGGTCACCCTATCACGCCCGATCACATGGTCGAGCGCCCAGGATCCGGGGCCCGCGAAGATCAGGTAAAAGAACACGAAGCAGAACAGGAGGGCCGCCTCGCCCATATTTACCGCCGGCCAGAAACCCCTGGGCGCATGCTGGATGAAATAGGCAAAGGCCATCTCGCCTGACGCAATAAATGCCGCCAGCCGAGTGAACAGGCCCAGCGTAATCAAAGTCCCCGCGACAAGCTCGATCACTCCTGCCGCCATCAGCATCGCCGGAAGCGGCCCCGGCATCGGGAACGGCGCGGGAAAGGCGAAGAACTTCATAGTCCCATGTTCAAGGAACAGCAGGCCGGACATGATCCGGAGGATGGAGAGCGCGCGCGGCGAAAGTGACGAGAGATAGTTCATCTTTTCCTTCCTGGATTACCAACCGCGCTCACTGCCTCGGGCCCATGGCAGCATCTGCCCGAGTACCCGATCCTTGAGAGCATAATGGTGATAGAGCGCGGCCAGTGCGTGCCCGAAGGCTATGATCACGATCGCCCAGCCGATCTTCTCGTGAAAGCCATGGAACAGGTACCGCGTGCCTCGATCGAGCTGGCCGTACGGCCCCGGAATCCCGAATAGCCCGAAGAAGCCGACCGGATGCCCCTGCGCCCAGCGCCAGCCGAAGCCCAGCGCGGCCTGCGCGACCAACAGCAGGTAGAGCAGGTAATGCACCGCCTTGGATGCAGCGCTTACCCAACCCCGAACAAGCGTCGGAACCTGGTGTCCCGGAATCCAGCGCCAGACCAGCCGGGCAATGATCACGGCGGCCAGCAAAACACCAAGCGAGACGTGGATGCTCTCAAGGCTCTGGCGCGTCGACTTTGCGAAATAGTCCCAGGTGATCGCCATCACGAATTGCACGATGACCAGTGCGGCAGTCGTCCAATGCAGAGCCATAGCGACGCCGTCGTAGGTCGTGCCATCGTCGCCAGCGGCGATCCGGGTAATGGTGTCGAAGTTCGTGCGGTCGTTCACTGGGCTCTTTCGTTTCGGCTGCGAGTGAACGCGCCATATCTTCCACAGTCCCTATTGCAAGCGATTCGCAATAATGGCGCGAGTTGCCGCCACTTGCGCCCCATGCCAAGGCGCGCTTCGGGAGAGTCGCATGCACATTGGAAAGTTCGCGTTTGTTGCAGCTCTGGCGTCGGCGGCAGCCGCCACCGCCGACGTCCAGCCCGCGGTTCAACCGGGCGGCGACATCCCGCCGCACTTCCAGCCCGTTCCCGCCATCCCCAAGGGCGGCGACGTCCCGCGTGTCTTCACTGCCCCGCGCGCCGAATTCCAGTACGTCCGCCGCGAGGCGATGATCCCGATGCGCGATAGTGTGAAGCTCTATACCGTCCTGATCATCCCCAAGGGCGGCGGCCGCTTCCCGATCATGCTCGACCGCACACCTTACTCAGCGGAGAAAGGCACCGGTCGCGGTTTCGGCCCGTGGCCCGAGAACATCCTCTCGGCTGCCTATGCCGAGCTGGTCCGCGCCGGCTACATCGTCGCCATCCAGGACGTTCGCGGAAAGTATAAGTCCGAGGGCGAATATGTAATGAACCGGCCCATCCGAGGGCCGCTCAACCCCACTGCGGTCGATCACTCGACCGACGCTTACGACACCATCGACTGGCTGGTGAAGAACACGCCCGAAAGCAATGGCCACGTCGGCACCATCGGCACCAGCTACGACGGATTCACCGCGCTGATGAGTCTGGTGAACCCCCACCCTGCACTCCGCGCCAGCGTCCCGATGAACCCGATGGTCGACGTGTGGAAAGGCGACGACTGGTTCCACAACGGCGCCTTCCGGCAGGAGATGATCAGCTACGTCTACGGCCAGACCGCGGACAAGAAGTCCGACGAGGAGTGGTTCGCCGGCGGCTACGACGACTACAACACCTACCTCCGTTACGGCACCGCAGGCGCCTATGGCCGGGCGATGGGCATGAACCAGCTGCCCTTTTGGGTGCGCCTCGCCCAGCACCCGGCTTACGACGAATATTGGCAGAGCCAGGCCGTCGACCGGATCCTCGCCCGTGCGCCGCTGACCATCCCGACCCTATTCGTCGGCAGCCAGTGGGACCAGGAAGACATTTACGGCGCTCCGGCCGCGTTCAACGCCACCAAGGCCAGCCCCAATGCGCACCTCGTGCTCGGCCCTTGGCACCACGGGCAGGAGAATGCCGCGGCGACCTCGCTCGGCCCGTTCGACTGGGGCTCGGACACCGGCAAGTGGTTCCGCGCCAACGTCATGATCCCATTCCTCAACCAGTATCTCAAGGACGGCCCGCCCGCGAACATCGCACGTGTGACCGCATTCGAGGGAGGCACCAACCAGTGGCAGCGCCTGCCCGACTGGCCGAGCGCCTGCGCCAGCGGCTGCCCCGCGAACCTCGAGCGGCTTTACCTCTCGCCCCATCGCCGCCTCGATTTCGACGCCGAGCCGGGCAACACCTTCGATGTCTACATCTCGGACCCCTCGCGCCCGGTGACCTACCGCGCCCGCCCCAACCTCTCGCCCTGGGCCGCCGGCTCGACTTGGCGCTACTGGCTCGTCGACGACCAGCGCTTCGCCGAGGCCCGTCCCGACGTCCTAACCTACGAAAGTGAGCCGCTGACCGGGCCGCTCAAGCTCGCCGGCACCCCGCTCGTCCACCTCGTCGCTTCGACGAGCGGCACCGACAGCGACTGGGTGGTCAAGCTGATCGACGTTTACCCCGACCAATATCCGCAAAAGCCCGACCTTGGCGGCTATGAGCTCGCGATCGCGATGGACGTGATGCGCGGCCGCTACCGCACCGACCCCGCACGCCCGCAGGCGCTCACCCCCAATGCGCCCCTGACCTACGAATTTGCGCTTCCCTCGGTGAATTACACGGTCCAACCGGGCCACCGTCTGATGGTTCAGGTTCAGTCGAGCTGGTTCCCACTCTACGACCGCAACCCCCAGACGTTCGTTCCGAACATCTTCTTCGCGAAGCCCTCGGACTTCCGCCCCGCAACGCAGCGCGTCTACACCGGCCGGGATGGGACGTGGATCGGCCTTCCTATCGTCCACTGACGCACTTGCGTCAGCGGGAGCGGCTAGCTACCTGCCCTCGCGGCCTAGGGGTATAGCTCAGTTGGTAGAGCATCGGTCTCCAAAACCGAGGGTCGTGGGTTCGAGTCCCTCTGCCCCTGCCAGTCGCTTCTTGAAGACTCACGCGGCGCTCGCTAAGTGACCGGCAGCTCCGCTGGCCGCCGCGCCCGCGGAGCGTTTCTTTATCTGAAAGAGAGCAAGGTAATCGTGGCCAAAGTCTCCCCCGGCGAATTCGTCCGTCAGGTCCGCCTGGAAGCGATTCAGCGCGTCCATTGGCCGACCCGCAAGGAGACTATCTCCACCGCGATCATGGTCATCATCATGACCAGCATGCTTGCTCTGTTCTTCTTCGGCGTCGACGCTTTCTTCTCGACACTCGTCAAGTTCCTGCTCGGCCTCCTCGCCAAGTAAACTCAAGGCTAAGAACTCATGTCCCGCTGGTACATCATCCACGCTTATTCCGGTTTCGAGAACAAGGTCCGCGACGCGATCATGTCCGAAGCCAACCGCATGGGCCTGACGCCCTTCGTCGAGCAGATCGAGGTCCCGACCGAGACCGTGACCGAAATCAAGCGCGGCAAGAAGGTCCAGGCCGAGCGCAAGTTCATGCCCGGCTACGTCCTCGCCAAGCTCGAGATGAACGACCAGGTCTACCACCTCGTCAAGAACACGCCAAAGGTCACCGGCTTCCTCGGCCCCGGCGGCAAGCCGCAGCCGATTCCGGATGCGCAGGCCGCGCGCATGCTTGACACCAAGGAAGAAGCAGCGGTCCACGGCGCCAAGCCCAAGATCAACGTCGATTACGAGATCGGCGACAGCGTCAAGGTGCTCGATGGCCCGTTCGCAAGCTTCAACGGCGTCGTCGAAGAACTCGACTTCGACCGCGGCCGCGTGAAGGTCTCCGTGAGCATCTTCGGCCGTGCCACGCCGGTCGAGCTCGAGTTCGAGCAAGTCGAACGAGTGAAATAGCGCGTTTTCCTCCTCGAGCTTGTCTCGGGGAGGGAGACCGCGAAAGCAGTGAGGGGCAAATGGCTCACGGCGAGAAATTCGAACGCCACCGCCAGCCCTGGCGGACCGACGAGATCCAGAAGCTTCACCAGCTCGCCGCGAAAGGCCTCGCGCTGAAAGCCATCGCCAAGGCCCTCACCCGCAGCGAGGAATCGGTGAAGGACCGGGCTAAGCTGGATAAGCTCAAAATCAGTAAGCTACGGTAGCGCAGCCCGTTCCCCGGCTCAGGCCGGATCCTAAGAGCCCGTGAAGGACTGCGCCTGGCCCGCCTTCGCCGGGGAACAGCATCCCTACTTCGCCCCGCGCGGATCATCCTTCGGATCGACGTAGGTGATCTCGAACGGCCCCATCCCGGTCACCTGGACCTCGACCGGGTCGGAAGTGAAGGCGTAGTGGTTCATCCCTGCGGCCATGGTCACGTGATAGCCCTTGGTCAGCGAGCCGACGTTGGACTTATCGAGCTTGTCACCCATGCCGTAGGACAGAGTGCCGTCGCCCATCACGCGCACCGTTTCGTCGGTCGGGTGATGATGCGGCGGGACGACATAGTTGGCGGGCATCTTGATGAGCACTGTGAAGTCGCCGGCCTTGCTCGGATTGCCCTTGGTGACGGCCATCTTCGCGCCAGCCGGGAGCCCGGCGCCGGTGGCGTCCATCCACTTCATGGCCTTGCCCTTGGCCTGGATTCCGGCGGCGGAGCCGGCAAGCAATGCGGTCGCAGCTACGAGAACGTGAACGCGCTTCATGGCGTACCTCCCTGTCGATGTCAGGTTCCCCGGAAGCGGCTGTTAGCAGAAGTCATCGCTTGGCTTAAGCGGTTGCTTCGTGTAGGGGCGCCGCCTTCCGGAACATCGGAAAAACGTCCGCGGGAGATTGCCTCCGGGTGATCGTTCGTACCGCTAAACTTGAAACGAGAGTGACATGGCAAAGAAAATCACCGGCTATATCAAGCTGCAGGTGCCCGCTGGCGCGGCTACCCCGGCTCCGCCGATCGGCCCAGCCCTGGGCCAGCGCGGCGTCAACATCATGGAATTCACCAAGGCGTTCAACGCCGCGACGCAGGAGCTGGAGCGTGGCGCTCCGATCCCGACCGTGATTACGGTCTACGCGGACCGCTCCTTCTCGTTCACCACCAAGACTCCTCCGGCCTCGTTCCTCCTTAAGAAGGCGGCGCGGATCCAGAAGGGCTCGTCGGAAACCGGCAAGTCGTCGGCGGGAACGATCAAGCGCTCGCAGCTGCGTGAGATCGCCGAAGTGAAGATGAAGGACTTGAACGCCAACGACCTCGACGCCGCATCGAAGATCATCGAAGGCTCCGCCCGCGCGATGGGCCTCAACGTGGTGGAGGGTTAAGAGATGGCCAAGCTGACCAAGCGCCAGAAGGCTCTTTCCGAAGTCGACCGCGACAAGTTCTACGGCGTCGATGAAGCGATTGCGCTCGTGAAGGGCAACGCGACCGCCAAGTTCGACGAAACGGTCGAAGTCGCGCTCAACCTCGGCGTCGACCCGCGCCACGCCGACCAGATGGTCCGCGGCGTGGTCAACCTGCCCAAAGGCACCGGCAAGACCGTCCGCGTCGCAGTGTTCGCCAAGGGCGCGAAGGCTGAGGAAGCCACCGCTGCTGGTGCTGACGTCGTCGGCGCCGAAGACTTGATGGAAACCGTTCAGGGCGGACAGATCGACTTCGATCGAGTCATCGCGACCCCCGACATGATGGGTGTCGTCGGCCGCCTCGGTAAGGTGTTGGGTCCCAAAGGCCTGATGCCGAACCCGAAGCTCGGCACCGTCACGATGGATGTCGCCAAGGCCGTGACCGACGCTAAGGGCGGCCAGGTCGAGTTCCGCGTTGAGAAGGCGGGCATCGTCCACGCCGGCATCGGCAAGGCCTCGTTCTCGGAAGCCGATCTCGGTGAGAACTTCCGCGCCTTCATGGACGCGATCATCAAGAACAAGCCTTCGGGAGCGAAGGGCAAGTTTGTGAAGAAGATCAGCGTCAGCTCCTCGATGGGCCCGGGCGTCAAGATCGACTTGGGCGAAGTCGCCGGCGCCTAAGCGCACCAATTTCTTCTCTTAAGGGGAGAGGGTCGAACAGGAGGGCTCGGGCAGCGATGTCCGGGCCCTTTCTCTTCCAGCGTTCGAGTGCCGACCCGCTGTGTCGCCGGGGCAACAGTTTTTGGCCGATTTGTGCCGACCATTCCTGTTGTGAAACTAACCGGGACGGGTAACGTTGGCAGCGGGACTCACAGTAGCGCTGAAAGGGGCATCTCAATGCGCAAATATCTTCTCGCCGCTGTTGCTGCAGCGGCTTTCGCCACTCCGGCGACCGCTCGCGACAACTCCGGCTACGTCGGCATCGACGCGGGCATCCTGTTCCCCCGCAATCAGGACATCGAAGCCGCAATCGACTTCACCACGCCCCCTGACGGAGTGACCGACTTCGCCACCGCCGACGTCGGCCGCGCTCGCTGGAAGAACGGCTACGACGTCGACCTGCGCGGCGGCTACGACTTCGGCATGTTCCGCCTCGAGGGCGAGCTTGGTTACAAGCGCGCCAAGGGCAAGGACCTCCGGCTAGACGACAATTTCCTGGTCGCCCTGAATTCTGGCGCCGGTACGTCGCTCACTTCTGACGACTTCGACCTCGGCCACGTCAGCGTATTGTCCGGAATGGTCAACGCTTTGCTCGACTTCGGCGGCAACGACGGCGTAGGCGGTTTCGTCGGAGCAGGCGCAGGCTATGCCCGAGTCAAGGAATTCAGCGATAGCGATAGCGGCTTCGCCTGGCAGGTGCTCGCCGGGGTCTACACGCCGCTCAGCGACAATATCGATATCGGCATCAAGTATCGCTATTTCTCGACCGGCAACCTCCACACTGCCAACGACGTCGCCTTCGCGGCCGGCACCGGGGCATGCGCGCCGGGAGGACCGCCGTGCAGCGGCGGCGTTGCGACCTTCGGAGTGCACGACAAGTTTACGTCGCACTCGGTGCTCGCGAGCCTGACGTACAACTTCTTCTCGCCGGCACCTCCGCCGCCACCGCCGCCACCGCCGCCGCCGCCGCCGCCTCCGCCGCCACCGGCGACGCAGACGTGTCCGGATGGATCGGTGATCCTGGCGACGGACACCTGCCCGGCGCCGCCGCCTCCACCTCCGCCGCCGGCCCCAGCGCCAGAACGCGGACTTTAAGGCGCAATAGAACTAGCTGAACTCAAGGGGAGCAAAGGTCCCGGGTCAGGCCCAGCCTGGCCCGGGATTTTTCATGATTGCGCCAATGACTTGATTGCGGAGCCGATTTCGCTATAGGCGCCGCTCCGCAGCGGGCTTCGGCCCGGTGCAACCGTCCGAGACAGCTGCTGGGGGTTTCCCTCTTAATTTGCAGCCGAGACGGGGACAGGAATCATTCGAAGCGCTTTGGCGCGCTTCGTCGTGCGTTGCTTGCAGCGCCAGCGAAACCAACTCCCCACGGACACGAGTGCCTGAGTGCTTGCGCTCAGGTTTTGTTGAACCTCGTTCGGGGATTGCCCTGAGCGAAATACGGAGTTGGCATGGATCGTTCGCAAAAAGCCGATCTGGTCGACGAGCTGAAGAACGTCTTCAACGAGACGAGCGTGGTTGTGGTCACCCGCAACAACGGTCTCTCGGTTGCGCAGTCCACGGACCTGCGCTTGAAGATGCGCGACGCCGGCGCCCAGTACAAAGTTGCGAAGAACCGGCTTGCACTCATTGCGCTGGACGGCACGCGTTACAGCCCGATCGGAGACCTG
>Ga0070669_100001901_pt1 | contig 15074 bp, 15 predicted proteins | sample KBSS53metaG_FD_64680 | JGI IMG/M metagenome (GOLD analysis project Ga0070669, IMG submission 64680) | Switchgrass rhizosphere microbial communities from Kellogg Biological Station, Michigan, USA - KBS S5-3 metaG | ecosystem: Host-associated > Plants > Roots > Rhizosphere > Soil ... | reverse complement strand
ACGCGCAACCGCGAGGACGTGATCGCGGCGATCGACCGCTTCCAGCTGCAGCGCGCCACCGCGATCGGCAGCGCGATCATCGTCTCGCTCGCCACCATCTTCCCCGAGGCCGGCATCGACGTCGGCGCGATGATGTACGGCTCGGAACGGAAAGCCGACAAGTCCGACAAGCCGGCGCTCAAACCGGTGCCGCCGGGCTCCTACGCCTCGGCGGTGATCATCCTGCTCACCGACGGCCAGCGCACCACCGGCCCGGACTCGATCCAGGCGGCGAAGATGGCCGCGGAGCGCGGCGTGCGCATCTACACCGTCGGCGTCGGCACGCCGGAAGGCAAGATCATCGGCTTCGAAGGCTGGTCGATGCGCGTGCGGCTGGACGAGGAGACGCTGAAAGCCGTCGCCGACATCACGCGCGGCGAATATTTCTACGCCGGCAACGCGGTCGACCTCAAGAAGGTCTACCAGGCGCTCAACGCCAAGCTGGTGATGGAGCGCAAGAAAACCGAAGTCACGGCGCTGTTCTCGGGACTGGCGGCATTGCTGGCGGTCATCTCCGCCGCCCTGTCGCTGGCATGGTTCCACCGCATTCTCTAGGCAAGGCCTGACGACTAATTGTTGTTTCCCTAGAACAACGGATCATCCCCCGAACCACACGGGATAGAACTGCGGCACCCAGAATGCGGTCAACCGATAACACGGTGCCGCATGAGGCGCGCTTCTCTCTACAGCAACTCTCCCCGCTCCCGCGCGGTCGTTCGCCCGCAAGCAGAGAGTCCGGAAAAACCTGTCGAGACGCCGGCTAGACGCCGGTGGCGCGATCTCTACAGCGCGTACGAGCGCCAGCTTCTTTTCGGCGCGATGGTGCTCCTTCTCCTGCTTTCATTGTCGAGCCACTTCAGGTCCGAGCCGCTCGCGCAGACGATCGCTCCACCGGCGGCCGATCCTTCGCCGGTCGCGACCGTATTCAACGCGGTGCAGGGCGCGATCGTGCGCATTCGCACCGCGTCGGATGCGCTCGAGCACGACGAGTACCTGCAGCGCGCGAGCGGCAGCGGCGTGGTGATCGTCAACCGCGGCACCATCATCACGAGCCTGCACGTAGTGGCGGGCGCCGGCCGCATCCGTGTGGTGTTTGCCGACGGCCTCGAGTCGGACGCGAAGATCGTGAGCCAGCATCCGGAAAATGATCTCGCCGTGCTGCAGGCGGAAACGGTGCCCGACGATCTCGCCGCGGCCACCATGCGGCCCAGAGCCGATCTCAAGCCGGGCGACGCGATCGTCGCGGTCGGCTTTCCATTCGGCATCGGCCCATCGGTGACGGCGGGCGTGGTGTCGGGCCTCAAGCGCCAGTTCCGCACCACGGCCGGCGACTCCTTGAGCAACCTGATCCAGTTCGACGCGGCGGTGAATCCCGGCAGCTCGGGCGGGCCGCTGCTCAACGCCGCCGGCGAAGTGGTCGGCATCGTCACCGCGATGCTCGACCCGGGCGGCGGCGGCTTTGCCGGCATCGGCTTCGCGGTGCCGATCGAGACCGCCAGGGGCGCCGCTGGCAGCGCCCCTTTCTAGATGAACTTCCTCTCCCCCGAATTCCTCTGGCTGCTGCTCGCGCTGCCGGCGGTCGTCGCGATCTACCTGTTGGTGCTGAAGCGCAAGAAGCGCGCGGCGCTGCGCTACGCCAACCTCGAGCTGGTGAAGGAAGCGATGGGCAAGGGCCTGTGGTGGCGCCGGCACCTGCCGCCGGCGATCCTGTTCGCCGCGCTCGCCGCGATGCTCACCGCGATCGCGCGGCCGAGCGCGGTGATCACGCTGCCCGCGCATCATGAAACCGTAATCCTGGCGATCGACGTCTCGGGCAGCATGCGCGCGAACGACGTCCAGCCCTCACGCATCGAGGCCGCGCAAGCCGCGGCACGCGCCTTCATCGCCCAGCAGCCGCGCAGCACGCGCATCGGCGTCGTCGCTTTCGCCGGCAGCGCGGCGCTGGTGCAAGCGCCGACCAGCAACCGCCAGGACTTGCGCGCGGCGATCGACCAGCTCCAGCTGCAGCACGCCACCGCCGTCGGCAGCGGCATCCTGGTTTCGCTCAAGGCGCTGTTCCCGCAGGAGGAGTTCGACCTGCCGAACGCCGGAAATCCTCGCACGGCAAAGCAAGCCATGGTTTCCAATCCGGTGAAGCCGGGCTCCTACGCCGCGGGCGCGATCATCCTGCTCACCGACGGCCAGACCACCGCCGGTCCAGACCCGGTCGACGCGGCGCGCGTCGCCGCGGACCACGGCGTGCGCGTGTTCACGGTTGGTGTGGGCACCGACAGCGGCCAACTCCTCACGGGCGAGGGCTGGTCGATGCGCGTGCGTCTCGACGAGGAGGCGTTGAAGGCGATCGCCGACCTCACGCGCGCCGAATATTTCTATGCCGGCAACGCGCTCGATCTCAAGCGGGTCTACGAGAACCTGCGCTCGAAGCTGGTGATGGAGAAAAAGGAGACCGAGATCACGTCGCTGTTTTCGGCGATTGCCGCCGCTGCAGTCCTGCTGTCGGCGACGCTATCCCTACTTTGGTTCAACAGGGTCGTTTAGGTAGGCCCTCAAGTCGTCCCCGCGAAGGCGGGGACCCCGTTCAAGAAAAAGCTTGGATCCCCGCCTGCGCGGGGATGACGGCCTAGCCGCCCTAGAAGTCGAACTGCAGCGTCACACCGTGGTACTTGAAGTCCTCGACGAAAAACTGTCCGAACGGCGCGAAGCCCTCGTAGGCCTCCAACAGTAGCGTCACGCCGCCGCGCTCGGGGGCCGGCCCGCCGAGCTTGATGCCGGCCTTGCCGCTCACGCCCGAGCGCCAGTCGGCCGGCTCGAGCCACTTCACGTCGAGGCCGGCGGTGATGCGCTGGCCGAACAGCACCGGCGGGCTGACATAGTCGAATCCGGCCTGCACCGTTCCTCCCTTGTAGGTATCGGAGCCGGTATGGAAGATGTGGCTGCCGCCGCCGTACAGCCGGAACCCGGCATGCTCCCAGGCGAGCAGCAGGTCGAGCGCCTCGAAGCCCAGGTCGACGCGGCGCGGGGCGTTGCCGCCGAGGATCAGCTCGTCGCCGAGGTGCGAGCTCTGGTGGTAGACGCGCGCGCGCATCGAGAACGCGCGGTCGCGCCAGACGAGCGGGAAGCCGACGCGGTAATCCGTATTCACCAGCGCGTCGCCCGGCAGGTCGAGGTTGAACAGCGAGTCGATCGAGCCGAACAGGCTCACCTGCCAGCCGTTGTCGGCGCTCGGGCCCTCTCGCCGCACCAGGCCGAAGTCGGTGCCGAGGCCGATGTGCGCCGCGCTGAAATCGCCGGCATCGCGCTTCACCTCGAGCCGGCTGGCGAACACCTGCGGAGCGGCGGGATCGGCCACCGGCGCGCGGAACGGCGTGACGCGCGGGAATATCTCGTAGTCGTGCGCCGCTTGCGCCGCCGAGGTCGACGGCAGCGCGGCGAGGCAAAGGAGCGCGAGGAAAAGTCTCATCGCCGCGAAGTTGCCTGTCACTCGCGGCTACCGTCTATCACCGTTACAGCGGGATGAGATAGCGGTATCCGGTAAAATTGCGCGCTTTTCATGGCGCTCATCGTCCAAAAATACGGCGGCACTTCGGTCGGCTCGGTCGAGCGGATCAAGAACGTCGCGCGCCGCGTGGCCAAGTGGAAGGCCGCCGGCCACGACCTCGTAGTTGTACCGTCGGCCATGGCCGGCGAGACCAACCGCCTGATCGCGCTCGCGCAGAGCCTGCAGCAGCAGCCCGACCCGCGCGAGCTGGACGTGATCGCGTCTACCGGCGAACAAGTGACGATCGGCCTGCTGACCATGGCGCTGCTCGAGCTCGGCATCAGGGCGCGCAGCTATACCGGCTGGCAGGTCCGCGTCCTGACGGATTCCGCTTTCACGAAATCCAGGATTATTGAAATTCAGGATCAAAAGATCCGTAAAGACCTGCAGGACGGTCTGGTCGTGGTGGTTGCCGGCTTCCAGGGCATCGACGACAACGGCAACGTCACCACGCTCGGCCGCGGCGGCTCGGACACTTCCGCGGTGGCGCTCGCGGCCGCGCTCAAGGCCGAGGAGTGCCACATCTATACCGACGTCGACGGCGTCTACACCACCGACCCGCGCCTGGTGCCGGAAGCGCGCCGCCTGCGCACCATCACCTTCGAGGAGATGCTCGAGATGGCCGGCGCGGGCTCGAAGGTGCTGCAGATCCGCTCGGTGGAATTCGCCGGCAAGTACAAGGTGCCGACGCGCGTGCTCTCCAGCCTCACCGATCCGGCGATCCCGGTGGCCGAGGAGGGGAAGTCGGGCACGCTCATCACTTTCGAGGAAGACCCGCACATGGCGATGGAGAAAGCAGTCATTTCCGGCGTGGCGTTCAACCGCGACGAGGCCAAGATCACGGTGCACGACGTGCCCGACCGTCCCGGCATCGCCTACGCCATCCTCGGGCCGATCGCCGACGCGCACATCGACGTCGACGTGATCGTGCAGAACGTCGGCCACGACGGCATGACCGACATGACCTTCACCGTGCATCGCAACGACTACGCCAAGGCGATGAAGCTGCTCAAGGACCAGGTGAAGCCGCACATCAAGTGCCGCGACGTCACCGGCGACGAGCGCATCGCCAAGGTGTCGATCGTCGGCATGGGCATGCGCTCGCACGCGGGCATCGCCGCGCAGATGTTCCGCACCCTGGCGGAAGAGGGCATCAACATCCAGATGATCTCGACCTCCGAGATCAAGATCACCGTGGTGATCGAAGAGAAGTACACTGAGTTGGCGGTGCGCGTTCTGCACAAGGCATTCGAGCTCGACCAGGCATGAAATCGCTTCTCGCCTTTCTGTTCTGTCTCATGGCGATTCCGGCGCTGGCGCAGACGCGCCCGGTGACCATCGTGGTGCCGGTCGGCCCCGGCGGCGGCACCGACCTGCTGGCGCGCGAGCTCGCCAAGAAGCTGGCGGAAGTTTGGGGCCAGTCGGTCGTGGTGGAGAACAAGTCCGGCGCCGCCGGCCTGGTCGGCGCGCAAAGCGTGATCCGCTCGAACGCCGACGGCAACACGCTGCTGTTCACGCACGACGGCGTGATCACTGCGACGCCGGTGCTCTACAAGCGGCCCGACTTCGATCCGGGCAAGCAGCTGCTGCCGCTCACCCTGGTGGCCACCGTGCCGTACGTCGCGGTGGTCCACCCATCGGTGCCGGCGAAGAACATCCCCGAGCTGATCGCGCTCATCAAGCAGAAGAATGCGAAGAAAGAGACCTTCGGCTTCGCCACCTCGGCGCTCGGCAGCGCGGACCATCTCACCGGCGAGCAATTCCGCCTCGACACCGGCGTCGACATGCTGATCGTGCCGTACAAGAGCGCCGCCCCCGCCATGATGGACGTCATCGCCGGCCACCTGTCGCTCGGCTTCTTCACCATCGTGAGCACCCAGCCGCACATCAAGGCCGGCACGTTGCGCGCCATCGGCATCACGTCGCGCGAGCGCTCGAAGCTGTTCCCCGATGTGCAGACCGTGGCCGAGACGCTGCCGGGTTTCGTGGGAGGCACCTGGTACGGATTGTTCGCGCCGGCGGGCACGCCGGCCGCGACGGTGGAGAAGCTGAGCGCCGACATCCGTCGTGTCGCCGGGTCGCCGGAAATGGCGACTTACATGCTGAATAACGGCTTCGTCGCGGCGACTTCGACCCCCGCCGAGTTCGCGGAATTCATTCGCAAGGATTCCGCCAGGGTTGCCGAAGTGATCCGGCGCGCGAATGTACGAGTAGAGTAGGGTCATGTACTCGATCCGCGAATGCTCCCGCCGCCTGATGGCGGTCACCGCGCAGCATGAAGCCGACGGCGACCGCGAGCGCCTGCGCAGCGGACTGCTCGAGGCGGTGGTGCCGCTGATCGCCCGCCCCGACCTGCTGCAGCTCGGCGTGAAGCGCGAAGCCAACCACATCGCGAACTCGAAGCACCTCTATTACGACGGCCAGATGTCCGTGACGCTGGACGAGTTTCCGAACGGCAAGCTGATCCCGCCGCACGACCACGGCATCTGGGAAGCGATCATCGTCTGCAGCGGCCGGCTGAGCCACACCGTCTATGAGCGCGTGGACGACGGCAAGGTCGAGGGGCATGCCGACCTGCGTGTGGTCGAGGACCGCGTGTTCGTCCCGCGCGAGATCGCGATGGTGGTGCCGCCGGCGGAGATCCACAGCTTCACCGCGCTGGAAGACCGCACCTTCGTCATCACGGTGGTCGGCGGCGAATACAAGCCTACGCGCCACTACTACCACGTCGAGAGCAAGACGTATCAGGTGCGCACGCCGAAGGCTCTGCGCGAAAGCAGCGCACATGCTGCATAGGGCGTTCGAGCTAGATCCGGCGTAGTCATTCGGGGTTAGAATCCCCGCTCCTCCGGAGAGATGCCCGAGTGGCCGAAGGGGGCGCCCTGCTAAGGCGTTATACCGGCTTAAACCGGTATCGAGGGTTCGAATCCCTCTCTCTCCGCCAGTTTCCCTGGGTCAGAACCGCGTGCTGACCCCCGCGACCGCAGCCCAGTCCGCTACGAGCTGCACACCGTTGACGTACTGATAGAGCGGCAGCTGCAGGAACGTGTAGAGCTGGACGCTTTTCCCCGCGGTGTAGCTGACTCCCGGGCTCACGTACACGAAGGTGCCGCCGCTATCCGCGGGTTCGGCTTCGGCGCCCTTGTCGCGGTCCTTGAACAGCAGGTTGAGCTGAAGCATGCCCGCCAGCGCGGCGCTGAACTCGCGCCGGTAGCCCAGGTCGAGCGAGACGCGCGCGCCGGGCTGGTACTGTTCGCGCTCATCCAGCGGGCTCTGCACCAGACCGTCGGCAAACCACGATGAACCGGAGCCGAGCACGCGGGTGAAGTAGCCGCCGAGCAGGAGGTCCGTGGTACCCGACCCCGGCTGCAGGCTGCGCTCGGCGAGCGCGCCTTCGCCGTTGCGCACGTCGTGCTTGCCGGTGGGCAACTTGAGGCCGAAGTTCACGCCGTAGTAATCCAGCCGCTCGGCGGCCGCGCTCTCCGCGCGCCACTGGCGCCGGCCGAGCACGCGCGCGTCGCCGAGCTCGCGGAAGCTCCAGCTCTCGTTCAATTGCGCGCCCATGTGGTTGTGGATGTGCGTGTGGTCACGGTCGATGAGCGGCAGCGTGGCCGATACGCCCCAATCGGCGTTGAAGGTGTAGTCCACCGATGCGAGCCAGTTGCGGTTGATGGTGCGCACTTCGTCGTGGTGCTGGCGGATCTCGCCGACGCCGACCTTGCTGTCGCCGGCCATCGGCTGGTCCTGGTCGATGTACTCGAAGCGCAGATCGAAGCGCACGCCGGGCTCGGTCCAGACGCCCTGCGTGTTCCAGCTGGTATTCACCATGCAGAAGGCGCTGCCGCACGAGGCGCGCGCGCCGCCCGCGAACGTGCATGCGCACGCGAGCATTGCCAATAGCAGTCGTTTCACGTTCTTCTCCCCTGTCGACAACTCGAAAACAGCTAGCTGCGTACGATCAGGAGAGAACGGGCGGGGCGCGCGCGAGGGAAGGGGAGTGTGCGAGTCTCGAGGGTAGTGCTGCGCGCAGGGGCCGCAGCGTTTCCGCCTGCGCGCTGGAAATCGCAAGCGTGAATCCGCAGCCCGCGATCGCGGGCGGTGTGCCGCTGCCGGAGCACGCAACGTGGTTCTCGCAGCAGCACTTGCCGCCGGCGCCGCCGGGGCAGGGGTTGGACCAGGCGCGTGCTTCGCCGGCAGGGGCCGCGGCCGCGGTCGGAGCCGCCAGTATCGAAACCGAATGCGTGGCCGCCGTCGCATGGTCGACGCCGCGGTGCGCGCTCGCAGTGACCGGTGCGAGCGCGATGAGCGCTGCGGCGGCGAGAAACAGGAGCCTCACCGGCGCAGTCTAATCACTTAAAATCCTTCGGGCATGAGACATTTGGTCGCAGCGTTCCTGCTTCTCGCCTTCGGCAGCGCTGTCGGCCAGCACACGCATGGCAGCAAGACCGCGGACCCAAAGGCCGCGGAAACCGCGTTCGGCCGCGCAGCCGATCCGGCTAAAGCCGGGCGCACCGTGCGGGTCGAGATGACTGACCAGATGCGCTTTCAGCCGGCCGATGTCACCGTGAAGCGCGGCGAGATCGTGCGCTTCGTGCCGGTCAACAAGGGACAGGTGATGCACGAGATGGTGCTCGGCACCCTGCCGGAGCTGAAGAAGCATGCCGAGCAGATGAAGAAGCACGCGCACATGCCGCATGACGCGGCCAACATGGCGCACGTCGCCCCGGGCAAGCAGGGCGTGATCGGCTGGCAGTTCACCAAGACGGGTGAGTTCTTCTACGCCTGCCTCGTCCCCGGCCACTTCGACGCCGGGATGGTTGGCCGGGTCAAGGTGGTTGCCGACTGAATATCGGTGAGGCATCCGAAGCGAGCGGTGTATCCGTGAAGATGATCCGCCACTACGAGGCGATCGGGCTTGTGCCCAAGGTCACCCGTAGCCTCGGAAATTACCGGGTCTACCGGGAGACCGACGTGCACACGCTCCGCTTCATCCGCCGAGCGCGCGCTCTGGGCTTCCCGATGGCTGACATCAAGGAGTTGCTGAGCCTCTGGCAGAACAAATCGCGCTCCAGCGCGTCGGTCAAAAAGATCGCGGGAAAGCATGTCGAGGAGCTGACTCGCCGGATGCATGAGCTGAAGGCAGTGGTGGACACGCTCGAGCATCTGAGCCGGCACTGCCATGGGGACCATCGTCCGGACTGCCCGATCCTCGATGATCTGTCGAAGGAGTAACGCACGGCGCGGGCCCTTGACTCTCCCATCGTTGTAGGGTCGACCCTGCTGCCACAACCTTCACGGAGGTCCCCATGGATCACGCGCATCACGCACACCACGCAGGGCATTCGCATCAACCCGGCACCTCGCTAAACCGGACCGCCTGGTCGGCCACGCTGCATTGCCTGACCGGCTGTGCGATCGGCGAAGTGCTCGGGATGGTGATCGGCACCGCCCTCGGCTGGGGCAACGGGGCGACCATCGCGCTGGCGGTGGTGCTCGCGTTCTTCTTCGGCTACCTGCTCACGCTGCGCCCGCTGGTGGGAGCGATGGGGTTCGCCAGCGCGGCGAAGCTCGCGCTTGCCGCGGACACCGCCTCGATCACTGTAATGGAGATCGTCGACAACGCCATCATGCTGGTGATTCCTGGCGCTATGGATGCCGGGCTGGGAACGGTGCTGTTCTGGGTCAGCCTGGGGATTTCGCTGGCGGTGGCCGCGGTGGCGGCTTTCCCGGTAAACCGATGGCTCATTGCACGCGGCAAAGGCCACGCCGTGGTCCACGAGCACCATCACCACCACCATCACTGAGAAGCCGGTGCCGGTAGAATCGACGGCGATGCCTAGAGGTTTCCTCCGCCTTCTTGCCGTGGCGCTGCTCGCGCTGGCGATCCCGGTGCAGGGCATTGCAGCGGTGGCCAAGGCGCAATGCATGTCGTCCGCACATCACCAGCAGAGCGAACACCACGAGCATCATGACCATGGCAAGGCGCCGGCCCAGGCCGACTGCGGTCCTTGCGCGGCGTGCTGCGCGGCCGCCGTAGCTCCGGCACCGGCGCTTCGCACGTTGCTCGAACGTGTTTTGACTCCCCCCTGCTGCACTCCCACCGCACTCGCGAGCGTTTCGCTCGACACGCCGGAACGCCCTCCGCTCGCCGGTTGACTCCGTAGTCGTTTGGCAGCGCGGCGCGTTGGTTGCGCCGTCCCGCGCGCTCCGCGCGTGAATTGCAATGGATCAACCATGAACAGATTTGCTGTTGTTTCTGCTTTGGCCATGTGCCTTTCGATGGTGGCAAAGGCGTATGCGCACGATGAGCATCGACACCCTGGCGGCACTCCGTCGTCAAAGGAAACCGCGTTCGGCCGCGCGGGCGATTCGGCCAAGGCGAGCAGGACGGTCCTGGTCGAGATGCGCGACCCCTATGAGTACTCGCCGAACCGGATCGAGGTGCGCACCGGCGAGATCATTCGCTTCGTGGTGGTCAATGCCGGTCAGCGGATGCACGAAATGGTGATCGGCACCCTGAAGGAGCTCGAAGAGCACAACGAGCTGATGCGCAAGAATCCCAAGGACATGCATCACGACGAGGCGCACATGGCGCACGTCGGGCCCGGCAAGTCGGGCGTGATCACCTGGCAATTCACCCAGCCCGGCGAATTCTTTTTCGCCTGCATGGTGGACGACCATTTCGACATGGGAATGAGCGGGAAGATTCTCGTCAGCGGACCGCCGGTCGCCATGGCTGGCGCGGCCGCGCACGGCGAGCATGACCATCACGCGCAGCAGGAAATGAGGGCGTGGTACGGCCCGTATGCAGCCAGCCGGGAATCGTCGGGCACCAGCTGGCAGCCGGAGTCGTCGCCGCATCACGGCATCCACGCCACCTTCGGCGAGTGGAGCACCATGACGCATGGCTTCGCCAACCTGGTGTACGACGACCAGGGCGGGCCGCGCGGGGATACCAAGACATTCGTGACCAGCATGCTCATGGTGATGGGTAATCGCCCCGTGGGCGAGGCCGGCACCTTCGGGCTGCGCGCGATGCTGTCGGCGGATGCGGCGTGGGGGAAGGGCGGGTATCCGCTGCTGCTGCAGACCGGCGAGACTGCCGACGGGCAGACGCCGCTCATCGATCGGCAGCATCCGCACGATCTGTTCATGGAGCTCTCGGCGTCCTACAGTCACCGGCTTTCGCAGGCGAGCTCGGTGTTCGCGTATTTCGGACTGCCCGGCGAGCCGGCGCTCGGGCCGCCGGCCTTCATGCATCGCTTCTCGGGCGAAGACAACCCGGAGGCGCCGATCTCGCACCATTGGCTCGATTCCACGCACATTACCTATGGCGTGGTGACGCTCGGCTATGTGCTCGGCAACTGGAAGCTGGAGGGGTCGGTGTTTCGCGGGCGCGAGCCCGACGAGCACCGCTACGACATCGAGACCGGCAAGCTCGACTCGGCTTCGGTACGGCTGTCGTGGAATCCGACGAAGGACTGGGCGCTGCAGGTGAGCCGCGGCCACCTCGTGAGCCCGGAGCAGCTGCATCCCGAGGACGACGTCGACCGCACCACCGCGTCGGCCATCTACCACCGCGACTTCGGCTCGACGAAATGGCAGACGACGCTCGCCTGGGGGCGGAACACGCCGAGCCATGGAGAAGCCACCGATGCCTGGCTGCTGGAATCGGCCGTCTCGTTCAGCAACACGCACACCATCTTCGGGCGCGCCGAGCGCGCGGAGAAGAACGAGCTGTTCCTGGACGGCCACGAAACCTTCCGCGTCGGCAAGCTCACGGCGGGATACGTCTATGACTTTTCGGCGCAGCGTCACCTGAAGCTGGGTGTGGGGGGACTGGTCAGCAAATATTCGATGCCAGGCGAGCTGGATTCCGCCTATGGCAGCAGCCCGACGTCATTTATGCTGTTCGCCCGTGCCAAGATTCAGTAGATCCCGCAGGAGCTTTCTGGGCTCGAGCGCGGTCACGGCGCTCGCTCCATGGCTTCCAGCGCGAGCACTCGCCCAGCCGCGCGCGCTGCGCGTGGGATCCGCCACGCAGAAGCTGGTCGGCGCCGCTCATCCAGCCACCGAGGTGTGGGCGTTCGAGGGCCGCGTGCCCGGCCCGGAGCTGCGCTTCAGGCAAGGCGAGCGCTTGCGGGTGGAAGTGCAGAACGCGCTGGAAGCCGACACTACCGTGCACTGGCACGGCATCCGGCTGCCCAATGCCATGGACGGCGTGCCGCACGTCACGCAGAAGCCGATCGCGGCGCGCGGCGGGCGCTTCCTCTACGAGTTCGATCTGCCCGACGCCGGCACCTATTGGTATCACCCGCATCTCGGCAGTCCCGAGCAGGTCGGCCGCGGGCTCTACGGCGCGCTGATCGTCGAGGAGCGCGCGCCGCCGCCGGTAGAGCGCGACCTGGTGTGGGTGCTGTCGGACTGGCGCCTCGATCGCGAGGCGCGCATCGTCGAGAACTTCGGCAATCCGATGGACGCGAGCCACGCCGGGCGCATCGGCAACACGGTCACGCTCAACGGTGTGATCCCCGATTCGTTCGCGGTGCGCGCTGGCGAGCGGCTTCGCCTGCGCCTGATCAACGCGTCGAATGCGCGCATCTACGCGCCGTCCTTCGAAGGCCATCGCGCGGCGGTCGTGGCGTTGGATGGGCAGCCGCTGACGGCACCGTCGGAAGCGCGCCTCGTCCTGGGCCCGGGCATGCGCGCCGACGTGATCCTCGATTGCACCGGCAAGCCGGGCAGCACGCATCGCGTGGTCGACGATTTTTACCGCCAGCGCGCCTACGAGCTCGTGAAGATCGAGTACAGCCAGGCGGCGCCGCTGCGCGATTCGTTCGCGCCGCTGCCGCGGCTGCCGGCGAACCCGCTCGCGACGCCCGATACCGCCAGCGCGCAGCGCCATCAGATCGTGTTCGGCGGCGGCATGATGGGCACGCTGCCGAGCCAGGACCAGCACAAGGGAATGTTCTGGACGCTGAACGGCCGGCCGGTGCGCGAGCACGCGCATCGCGAAGTGCTGCTCCAGCTGAAGCTGCGCAGCTCCTATGTGGTCGAGCTGGTCAACGAGACCGCGTGGCACCACCCGGTGCATCTGCATGGCCACGTGTTCCGCGTCCTGCCGCACGGCCACTGGGCCGACTCGGTGCTGCTCGATCCGCGCAGCCGCGCCGAGGTCGCGTTCGTCGCCGACAACCCCGGCGACTGGATGCTCCACTGCCACGTGCTCGAGCACCAGGCGAGCGGCATGATGGGGCTCGTTCGCGTCGCATGAGGGTAGCGGCGATGCTGGTTGCGGTCCTGCTGACGGGGTGCGGCGATGCAAAGCCCGGCCCGGAGCAAATTGCCCTCGGGCAGAAAATCTACGCCCAGCATTGCGCGGCCTGCCACGGGGCGAAGCTCGAAGGCCAGCCCAACTGGCGGCAGCCGTTACCCAACGGCCGCATGCCGGCGCCGCCGCACGACGAGAGCGGGCACACCTGGCACCACACCGACGCGGTGCTGTTCGGCATCACCAAAGAGGGACTGGTGCCTGGCAAGTACGCGCCGCCGGGCTACCAGAGCGATATGCCGGGCTTTGGGGACAAGCTGTCCGACGACGAAATCCGCGCGGTGCTCGCCTTCATCGCGAGCCGCTGGAAATCGAAGGAGCTGCTCGAGGCGCGTGCCGAGATGCTGCGCAACGCCAAGCGGTAAGGATCAGTTGCCGGCGGTTTCGCCGACGATATACAGGTAGGCGGTGCACCAGCTGCCGCAGTCGCCCTCGGCGGTGCCGGTCTCCTTCGCCACCCAGCCGTCGATCGGGAACCCGTTCACCACGATGCGCGTGCCGGGCTTCATGCGCTCGAACTTGGGCCGCAGCTTCTGCAGGTTCTCCGGCAGGAGGAAGAGCGCGAGGACCGTGGCGGCGGAGATGTCGGCCTCGTACATGTCGCCTTCGACGAAGCGCGCGCGGTCCGCGACGCCCGCCTTGCGCGCGTTCTCGACCGCCACTTGGTACAGCCCGCGGTCGTATTCGACGCCGAGAGCGCGCGCGCCGCGCTTGGCCGCGGCGATGATGTTTCGCCCGTCGCCCGATCCGAGATCCATCACGTAGTCCTGCGGCGTGACGCGCGCCATGTCGAGCATCTTCTCGACCAGCACCTGGGGGGTGGGCACCCAGACCACGTCCTTGCCCGGCTGTCCGACATAGGGTCCGGGCTGGGCGAGGCTGGCGAGGGAAAAGAGAGCGGCAAACAGTCCAAACGCTAGATTTCTCATCTTGGCTGGAGAACATTACCAGCCCAACCCGCATTCCGGGCGGCAGGGGGCGGCGGGTACCCTTTTTGCATGAAGGATGGCCATGCCCAACGGTAAGGATGTTTTTCGCGTAGGAATTACCGGCTCCTACGGCGGGATGAACCTCGGCGACGAGGCGATCCTGCAGTCGATCATCGCGCAGCTGCGCAAGGATGTTCCGCAGATCGAAATCACGGTGTTCTCGCGCGACGCGGACGACACGAAGAAGCGCCACCAGGTCGAGCGCGCCATCCCGGTGCGCAAGCTCTCGCGCGCCGAGATCGCGCCGGAGGTGGAGCGCCTGGACCTCCTGATCCTGGGCGGCGGCGGCATTCTTTACGATGCCGACGCGCGGGTTTACCTGCGCGAGGTGGTGCTCGCGCACGAGAAGCACGTACCGGTGATGACCTACGCGATCGGCGCCGGGCCGCTCGACAACCCGGAAGCGCAGGCCGCGGTACGCGAGGCGCTGGAGCAAAGCGCGGTGGTCACGGTGCGCGAGAAGCGCGCGCAGCGCGTGCTGGAAAACGCCGGCGTGCATCGCGAGATCATCGTGACCGCGGACCCCGCGCTGCTCATCAAGCCCGAGCCGCTGCCGCGCGGCCTGCTCAGGCGCGAGGGGCTCGAAGGCCGGCGCCACATCATCGGCATGTCGGTGCGCGAGCCCGGCGTGGCCGCGCCCGGCCTCGACGAGAAGGTCTACCACGGCCTGCTCGCCAACGCTGCCGACTTCATGGTCGACCGCTTCGACGCCGACGTGGTGTTCGTGCCGATGGAGCCGGTGCTCGACACGCAGCACAGCCACGCGGTGATCGCCAAGATGCTGCGCGCGCAGCGCGCCACGGTGCTCAAGGGCGAATACACGCCGGGCCAGCTGCTGTCGTGGATCAGCAAGTTCGACTTCGCGCTTGGCATGCGCCTGCATTTCCTGATCTTCTCCGCGATCGCCGGCACGCCTTTCGTGGCGCTGCCGTACGCGGGCAAGGTGAGCGGCTTCCTCGAAGCGCTCGACCTGGTCGCGCCGCCCATCAACCTGGTCAACCCCGGACGCCTGATCGCCTACCTCGACGAATCGTGGGACCGGCGCCGCTCGATGCGCACGCGCATCAGCGAGACGCTGCCCCCGCTTCAGGAGCGCGCGCGAGAGACGCATCGCATCGCGCTGGAGCTCCTCACCGGAGAAAAAGCGCGTGCCCACATTAAAGCGGCCTGACGGCGC
>Ga0070669_100001891_pt1 | contig 15104 bp, 12 predicted proteins | sample KBSS53metaG_FD_64680 | JGI IMG/M metagenome (GOLD analysis project Ga0070669, IMG submission 64680) | Switchgrass rhizosphere microbial communities from Kellogg Biological Station, Michigan, USA - KBS S5-3 metaG | ecosystem: Host-associated > Plants > Roots > Rhizosphere > Soil ... | reverse complement strand
GCGACCAGGCAGAACGCCGCCGCCATCGGCCGCACCAGCGGCATCACCACGCGGAAGTAGATGCCCAGCTCGCTGCAGCCGTCGAGGCGGGCCGCGTCCAGCATCTCGTTCGGCACGCCGACGCACGCCTGCCGGAACAGAAACGTGCCGTAGGTGCTGATCATGGACGGGACGATCAACCCCGGCAGCGTGTCGACCAGCCCCAGGTCGACCACCATCTTGTATAGCGGCGCCAGCAGCAGCACCGACGGGATCATCATCGACCCCAGCATGAACAGCATCAGCGCCGCCTTGCCGCGAAACTCGTACTTCGCCAGCGCGTAGCCGGCCAGCGACGAGAAGAAGATCTGCAGCGTGGTGGTCACCGTCGCGACGACGGTCGAATTCAGGAAGTACTCCCAGAAGTAGACCGGTCCGCGCAGGCTGGGCCGTCCCTCGAACAGCTTGCGGAAGTTGTCCAGCGTCAGCGTCTCGGACCATCTCGACACCGGCGGGAAGAACACGTATTCGCTGAACGCCCCGGTGGTCTTGAACACGGCGGGGACCAGCCAGACGAACGGCGCCAGCACCAGCAACGCGCCCACGCCGATCACGGCCGCGCGCGCGTACCAGCGCGCATGCCCGCGGTTGCGCACGCGCAGGACGATGTGCACGACGACCAGACCGAGCAGCAGAACGTGAAGGAAGCTCATGCGCGTCAGCGTCCCCCTGGGCGGCGGCGGCGGTAGTGCGCCCACACGGACGATCCGAGAAACAGCAGCCCCACGACGAGCAGCAGCACGACGCGCATGGGATCGCGCTGGTGCGCCAGCGGGACCGCCTTCGCCCGGCGCACCGCCAGGTCCGCGAACGCGGCGCGGCTGCCGGCCTCGGGCAAGGGCTGCGGGTCGGCGATCAGGCCCAGCAGCGCTTCGCGCCCCGCCGTGAACGACAGCGGCGCCGCTTCCCACGACGCGCGCGTGCGGGGAGCGGCCTCGTCCAGCGCCGCGGGCAACGCCCGCGCGACCAGCGCCGCTGTTTCCTCGGGGTGCTCGCGCGCGGCAAGGGCGATCAACCCCGCGTCCTGGATGCCGCGCCGGATCGCCTTGAGGCGCAGCGACGGAAACACCGCGGCCTCGCCCAGAGACGACGCCGCGAAGCGTCCCTGCTGGCGGCCCGGGTACAGCAACAGGCCGTCGCTCAGCGCCGTGTCGCCGTCGGCGTTGTGAAAGCTCGCCGCGGTGACGAACGGATCGATCGGACCCTGGCCGCCGCGATTGCTGTCGTCCCAGAAGATCGACTCCCAGTAGAACCAGCGCTCGATCGCCATCGTCGCGGCGATCCAGCCGTTCGCGATCAGGCCGCGCGGGTCGACGTCCAGCATCAGCGCGCCGGCGGCCGGCAAGATGCCGTTGTAGATGAAGGCGCGGCGCCCGGCGGCGCGCGCCTCGGCGGGCGTGGCGCGCGTGAAGCCTCCCGCGGACAGCATCGCGATGTCGACCGACTGCTCCGCGGGGGGATCGTCGCACGTCTGCGCGACGGCGAGCGGCCGCGGCGGCGGATGGTCGGCGAGCGCGCGTTGCCAATCGCCCGCGCGCGGGCTCTTGCACGACTCGTCGATCGCGTAGAGGAACAGATCCAGGCCGGCGGGCAGGCGCGTGACCATCGCGTCGACGCGTGCGAGCACGCCCGGCGTCGGTTCACCGAGGTCGCCGTAGGTGCCCAGCGCAACCACGGCGGGCGGCAGCCCGGCGCCGGGACCGAGATAGCCGGCGGCCTCGGTGAACAGCGTGCCGTCGTACACCTTCGCCAGGCGCTCGACGTCCGACGCCTCGAGCAGCGGCGCCAGCGCGTCGATGTGATGCGCGTGGAGCACTTGCCACAGCTGGCGCTCGATCGCGCCGGCGCCGTCGCCGTCGCCACCATGGCCCATGCGCGTCGCGAGGCGCTCCGCTTCGTAATAGATGAAGACGCTGGCGGCGCGGAACGGCAGCGGCGTCGGGCGCACGTCGACCGCGACCGCGAAGCGCGCCAGCACGGCGCCGTCGCCTTTCACCGTCGCGACGCCGGCGTAACGTCCGGGCGGCGAGCCGTCCGGCACCTCGACGTCGACCCAGAACGCGCCCAGCGCGTCCGCGGGGACGGCGGGCGGCGGCATCACGCGCGTCGAATCGACGGCAAGGGGCAGCAGCGCGTCTGGAACGTCGCCCAGCATGTCGGCGTCTGTGGCGCGCGCGCCCGGCCGCCATCCCAGCGACTCGTCGCGAACGCGATCGTTGCGCGAGCGGCGATCGACGTGCAGGTAGTGCTCGCGGAAGACGGCCGTGCGCAGGCGCGCGCCGTCCGGACCCACGAGATCCGCCACGGCCAGCACGGCTTCGCGCACTGGCGCCGCGTCCGCGACCACGATCACCTGGAACGCGATGGTCTCGCCGCGCAGCGCGACGCGCGCGACCTGGCCGCCGTCCGCCGCCAGCGCTTGCCCGACGAGCCGGGCCTTGACGGTGTCGGCGCGCCGCAGGCGAACGTCGTCGTCGACCACGAACACCGTGGCCGCCGCGCGCGCGGCGCCGGCTCGCGCGATCGCGCAGGCTGCCAGCACCGCTATCGTCCACCGCCGCGCGACCATCTCAATCCTCCGTGAGCCGCGCCAGGCGGATCTGGATCAGGCTGATGGTGAAGATGATCAGCGCGACCACCCACCCGACCGCCGATCCCAGCCCCAGATCGCCCGAATGGAAGCCGTTGTAGTTGAGGTACGTGATCAGCGTCAGGCCCGCGTTCTTCGCGCCGTAGCCGTAGCTCTCGGACAGCAGCGTTATGGGAAGCTCGAACAGCTGATACGAGCCGATCACCGTCATGATCACCACGAACACGACGACGTGGCGAATGGACGGCAGCGTCACGTGCCAGAAGACCTGCCAGGGACTGGCGCCGTCGATGCGCGCCGCCTCCTCCAGCGACTTGTCGACCGTCTGCAGCGCCGCCAGGAAGTAGACCATGTTGAACCCGACCCACAGCCACAGCGACGCCATCACGATCGCCGGCATGATCAGGTCCGGGTCGGTGAGCCACTGCGCCTCCAGCCCCCGGTGCAGCAGCGCCTGAAGGCCGCGCGGGATCAGGCCGTAGCGCGGCGTGAACAGCACGCTGAAGAGGATCCCGACCAGCACCTGCCCGACCAGGTTGGGAGAGAAGAAGATCAGCCGGAAGATCGCGCGCACGCGCGAGCCGCTCCCGTTGAGCAGCAGCGCCAGCCCCATCGCCAGCGGCAACTGCACGCACACCGACACCAGCGCGAAGATCGTCGTGTTGAACAGCGCCGCGTGGAAGTTCGTGTCGTTGAACAGGAAGCGGAAGTTGTCCAGCCCGACGAACGCGCGGCTGCGCGGCCCGTTTGTCTCGTAGAACGCGAGCGCGATCGCGTTGATGAACGGCACGATCACGAACAGCGCCGTCAGGAACAAGTACGGCGACAAGAACAAGTAAGGCGCGGGCCCCTTGTGACGAACCTTCATTGCGCCACCCGCAGCTTGTGCTCGCGATCGGCGTAGCGGCGCACCGCCGCGGCGCCCTCGGCCAGGTTGGCGCGGATCACCTCCATCAACCCCGCCTCGCCGTGCTTCAGGAAGTGATCGACCGAGCGCGCGTACGCCAGGTCCAGGTTGATGCGCGCCTGCGCCTCGACGGGGCTCGAGTACACGGCCGGCGTTTCGGGCGCCAGCGCCGCGTACATCCGGCCGATCGGCTGGTTCGACCAGTACGGGTTCGGGCGCTCGAGCTCGGGCAGGTTCCACGCGTCCTTCAGCACCGGGATGATGTTCGTCGCCAGGAAGCGCTTCCCCTGGTCGGGCCCATCGAAGTAAAGGAACTTCGCCAGCTCCCAGGCCAGCTCGGGATTCTTCGTCCCCTTCATGATCATCAGGCCTGTGCCGCCCCACACCGACGTGCGGCGGCCGCCCGGTTTCCAGGCGGGCAGCGGCATCAACGCCATCTTTCCCTTCAGCGACGGGACCTCGTCCTCGAACACCCAGCTTCTCCAGTCGGGCGCCCACTGGAACACCACCAACCCGTCGGTCATCGCCTTTCCGACCGACTGCCCCCAGCCGCAGTCGAACGCGATCTTGTTCGGGCCGCGCGCCTGCAGGATGTACCAGCGAATCAGCTCGGCGGTGTCCTCGGTCGCGAAGGCGACGTTGCCCTGCGCATCGAAGAACTGCCCGCCCCGCTGCCACATCAGCGCGTCCAGGCTCCAGGCGCCGTCGAAGCGCAGATCGATCATGTAGTGGTCGATCACCTTGTCGCCGTCGGCGTCGCGGGTGATGCGCTGGCCGACCTCGACGAACTTGTCCCAGGTGTCCAGCTGAGAGATGTCGATGCCCAGCTTGGCGACCAGATCGGTCCGGTAGGCGAGCATCAGCGGGTGCACGTCGTGTGGCAGCGCGTAGATCCGCCCGCGCGCGCTCCACAGGCTGAAACGCGATTCGACGATCCGATCGTAGAGGCCGTCGCGGTGCAGCCGATCGGTGAGATCCATGACGCCGAAGTCCTCGGCCGGGCCGCGCGTGAAGTAGCCCAGCGTGCTCTCGAACATCTCGGCGAGGTCGGGCGTCTCGGTTCCGGCGAGGACGGCGTTCTGCAGGCGTGCCTGCAGAGACGCCCAGTTGACCAGCTGCAGCTGCACCTTGACCCCGTGCTCCTGTTCGAAGCGCGGGATCGCCTTGCGGTACGCCGCGTAGTGCGCGTCGGTGTGCGTGACCAGAACCAGATCGGGTCGGTCGGCGTGGCGGCGCGCGGTGGCGATGCGCAGGCCCACCGACACGATCGCGATCACCAGCAGCGCGAACGGCGCCTTGCCGAACGGATATTTGTCGATGAACGACACGCGCCCGCCGATCGCGTTCTAACACCGGCGGTGGGGGCGTTCTACCGCGCGCGCTCGAAGTGAAACGTACGGCGGCCGGAGATGATGTAGCCGAGGAGCAGGCCGGCGCCGACGTCGATGGCGATGATGGTGGCGCCGAACTTGACGCCGCAGCCCCAGTCGCAGTCGCCGCGCGAGCGGTTCATGAGCCAGCTTCCGGTCAGCATCAGCGCCGCCGCCCCGAGGCCGATCGTCCCGCCGACCAGGGCGCCGCGCGCGCGGTCCCTCACGGTGACGCCTTTGACCAGCTCGATCGGGACCGCGTGGATCCCGCCTGCTCGCGTGCGAAAACTGATCTGATCCGGATCGACCGCTTCGATCCGGACCGGCGTCATCTCCGGCGTCACGCGCCTGTGCATCAGCGGATCGACGTACTCGACGCGGAGGTACTTGTTCTCGGCGTGGGCGGCCTCGTTGATGCGCGCGACGTCGTCGGGCGGCGGCGGCCACGGCAGTTGTTCGTGCGCGCACCCGGCGAATGACGTGATCGCCACCAGCAGCACGCAGACCAGTCGCATCAAGGGAATGATAGCCGGTGTCGAATTTCGAACACTGCCTACATCAGGCCGCGGCCCAGCACGAAGGTCCGGCGGCCACCCACGATGTAGCCGATGATGGCGCCGGCGACGGTGGGTATGGTCAGCATCGGAACGACGGTCCGCGCGACGCAGGCATCGTCGCAGGTGCTCTTCGGCGCCGACGGATCGTCGGGCCCGGACAGGACCCACGCCAGCGCGTAGAGGCCGCCGACGAACAGCGCGCCCACGCCCAGCCCGAGGCCGGCGCCGGCCGCGACGCCGCCCGCCCGCTCCTTCACGGTCACGCCCTTCACCATCTCCGTCGGAACCGTGTGAATCTGCCCGTACTTGTTGCGAAAGGCGATGCGCTGGTCGTCGACCGACTCGATCGCGACCGGGTAGCCGATGCGAGCGCCCTGCGCGGTGGCGAGCGGTTCGACGTAGTCGACCCGGAACCAGTTGTTGCTGTCGCCGGCGTTGTTGATGCGTTCGATGTCGGCGGGCGTGGGCGGCCAGACGACCTGCTCGTGGAAGCACCCGCCCGCGAGCAATCCGGTCGCGGCGACGGCGGTGGTCAACGAAGCGATGGCGCGCATGCCTGTCGACAAGGCAATCGGCGCGCCAACCGCGGCGGGCACCCCACCGGGCTAGTCCGTCGTCAACACGGGGCCCGTATTCACGACCTCGAAGTCGCTGCCGTGGACGCGGTTCAAGGCGTTGATGACGTTGTCCATCAGCGGCGCCCAGCCGTCGTTCGAGTCGCCGGTGATGTACCAGTCGCTGCCGTTGTCGGCCAGGATGACGCCGTACTTCTTCATCGCGGTCAGGATCACCAGCGCCGCGCCGGTGACGCTCGACGTGTTGAACGACGCCTTCAAGCGCAGGCGCAAGCCCATGGGCGGAAGCGACGTGTTCGAATTGCCGGCGAAGTGCGTGGCCGGGTGGATGTAACCGTTCGACGTGCTGTTCATGGTGAACCGGATCGCGTGCTTGATCTCGCCGGCCATCACCTCTTCGAGGCGCACCAGACCCGCGAGGATCGGCAGGCCGGCCGCGTCGGCGGACGTCCAGCCGTCGGGGCGAAGCGCGTTCGATCCCAGGTGGAAGATGGCGCCGTTCGCCGCCGTGAAGCCCGACGTGCCCGTCGGGTTCTGCACCAGGTAAAGCTCGTAGAGCGTGCAGTTGTCAGGGCCGCCGGCGGTGTCGACGTAAAGGATGTGGCGGTCGGCGTCCGTATCCGCGTTCGGCCCGCCTTCGATGCGGGCGTCGCGCGGGATCGGATAGCAGAACTGGTTCGTCCCCGTCGGGCACGGCAGCTTGTCGCTCTGGGTGTTGCCCCAGCTCTCGGTCCAGGTGAGGGGCTGGGGCGTCGCGCCGGTTCCCGACGAGTACGGGATGCCGTAGTGGTCCTGCGTCCACGTTCCCCAGTCGGGGTGCAGCGCGCGCGAGGTGTTCATGTTCGCGAGGTAGGTCGCGCTCATCGGGTGAAGCGCCGTCGCCGAGATGTCCTGGTTCCACGGGTTGTCCATCGGGAAGATCCGGCAGCCCGAGATCGTCCCGCCGCCCGAGGGCACGCCGCCCATCGTGCCGGCGGTGCCCGTGGTGGTGCCGCCCTGGCCGGCGGTGCCCGTGGTGCCCGAGACACCGCCGTTCGTACCCGCGGCGCCGCTCGTGCCCGAGCCGCCGCTGTTCCCCGCGCCGCCCATCGTCCCCGCGGTCCCTGTCGAACCCGACATGCTGGACGCGCATCCCGAAGAAACGCCGACGGCTCCGAGACATGACGCCAGTGCCAGGTGCAGAAGGGATCGCATTGGGCCTCCTATGGTGTGGCCGCATTTTGCCACATCGCACCGACGGTTGTCGCGCGCGGCGCGCACCCGCAGCGACGACTTACATCGTCACACCATCACGCCGCCGCGCGCGCGGGCTCGCGGTACGCCTCCGGGCGCGACGACATCGGATTCGATTCCGGCGTCGAGATGTCGCGACCGATCAGCATGGCGCCGATGCGCTTCGACCCACCTTCATAGAACCCGGCCTGCTCGCGCCAGATCGCCGGGTTGCGGAACGTGCCAAACACCATGTCCCACAGGGGCAGGTCGGCGTAGTTGTAGCCGTGCACGCCGCGCTGGTGATGGATGCCGTGCGCCTCGGGCCGCTGGATGATGTAGCCGAGCCAGCGCGGCGTCCGGATGTTCGCGTGCTGCAGGAACGACGCGAAGAGGCCGTAGACGTTCGCCAGCGCGACCGCCGCCGGCGACAGTCCCAGCAGCAGCGAGTAGACGATGCTCCCCAGCGCCGTGAATGCGGCGACGTCGAATGGGTGGAACAGGCCGACGCCGTAGATGTCGACGCGCTCGGCGCTGTGATGTATCTGGTGCGACCAGCGCCAGAGAAACGACGACGTGTGCTGCAGCCGGTGCCACCAGTAGGTGGCGAGCTGGAACAGGACGTAGCCGGCCGCAGCTCCGCCCACGGTGCCGAAGCGTGAGAGATGCAGCAGCGCGTGCTTGTCGACGAAGCCCTGCCACGCGAACGGCAGCACGCTGGCGATGACCCCCGTCATCACAAAGAACAGCACGCCCTTGAGCTGCCACCAGGAAACCTTGGGCAGCTTGCGGGCCGGCCGGATGACCTCGGCGATGATGAACGCGATGAACAGAACCGGGATTGCGAGAGGTGCGACGTCTTCGATCATGGCTTCTGCCTCCTTGGCAGTCACCCCTCGGGCGTAACGGCGCCTGGAACATTGTTCCGCGGCCTAAATGCGCGTTACCTCAGGCGGCTTGCCCGCACCCCAACCCTCTCCCGCAGAGCGGGAGAGGGAGAGCAGATCAGGTCCCCTCTCCCGCTTGCGGGAGAGGGTTAGGGTGAGGGTCCGCGCTCTCAGATCACGGCTCGTAGCAACAGAACGTCCCCGTCCGCACCGACCGCGACAGATGGCGGCCCAGGTCCGGATCGGCGGCGGCGATGCGGTCGAGCGCGTCCTTCAGGCGGCGCTGGACGTTCACACGCGCGCGCTCGGCGGCCGCGCCCGCGCGCCGCTCACGGCCGCCCAGCCCGACCCCGCGGGCCAGCTCGTCCGCGAGCGCCTCGCGCTCAGCGCGCGCCTTCTCGGCCCGCGCCGGATCGTTGTCGGCCTCGGCGTCGGCGATCGTCTCCTCCAGGTCCTGGTAGCGATCCTGGTAGGCAGCGCGCGCCTGCGCATCGAGCACCGGACCGGCGTCACCGGTGTCGATGCCCGGACCGCCGGCATTGCCGCCGCCGAGATCCAGCACGTGAACCTCGCGTCCCGGCTCGGCGACGAGGCGGGCGAGCATCGCGAGCCCGCGGCTCGCGCGCAGGCGCAGCACCCGTCCCCCGAACGCGAGCACCCAGACGTCGCCCTCGGCCGCCATCGTCAGCGGCTGCGCTGGCGCCGCCGCCGACGGGCCGCGCGGCGCGCCGCGCTTGTCGGCGAGGGCGGCCAGCTCGCGCTCGATGCGCACCACGAACGGGGCGCCGCCGACAGCCCGCGCCTGCGCCAGCGCCCGCTGCAAGCACGCCGCTGCCTCGTCGAGGTCGCCACGCGTGGCAGCCAGCAGACCCAGCACGCGATCGACCGGGCCGAGCCAGGTCAGCCCCATCTGACCCAGGGTCAGGTGAAGGCCGGCGGAGCGCCGCAAGCCCGACTCGAACTGCACGGCGGCCTCGCGCTCTCCCAGCGCCGCAGCCACCTCGCCGGCAAGCATCAGCATCAGGCTCTCGCCGTGCAACAAAGGATGCCCGACGGGAATACGGGTCCAGTCGGCGCGCGCCTCGTCGAGGAGCCCGCCACGCACCGCCGCGATCGCGGTCATCACCGGCCGCCAGGTGCTCTCGCCCGGAAATCCGCTCATGGTTTCCTGCATGCGCGCGCCCGCCGCGCGCAGTTCGTCGGCGATCCCACGTTCCAGCGCCAACCCGAAGCCCTGCACCGTGTGAACGACGGGGAAGTTGGGATCCTCGGTCCGGCCCCCCATCACCGCCGCCTCGCTGCGCAGCGTCTCGGCCTCGTCGAACCGACCGCTCATGATCGCGCGCATCGCCTTCGCGAGCAGCGGGCGCCAGCGGTAGCGCGGGTGGCCCACCTCGCGCGACAGCGCGTCCAGCGCGGCAAGCTCGGCGTCCGCGCCCGCGACGTCACCGAGCTCGATGTGATCGTTGAACGCCCGTGCCCGCGCCTGCATGGCCTGCGCGCGATCGCGGACCGCGGCCGCCGCCGCCGCCAACTCGCGCGCGAGCGGCAGCCGCTCCGCGGGCGGCGCGTAGTCGACCAGCGCCGCGAACCCGTAGTGCAGCGTCCGGCGGGTGACCTCGGGATCGCCGCCCTGGCGGGCGAGCGCGATCGCCTCGCGCGCCAGCGCCGCCTGCGCTTCAGGATCCGGGGCCGGTTGCCGGGCCGCCGCCAGCCGCGCCATCACCATCGGCCGTACCGACAGGTCGCCGGCGGGCAGCGCGGCGAGCGCCTCCTCGAGGAGGCCGACCAGCGTCGGATCGATGACGGCGATCCGAATCTCCGAGCCGAACGCGAGCGCCGCCGCGGCGAGCCGGAAGCCGTCCTCGGCAGCGCGCGCCAGCGCCGCCGCCTCCAGCGCGCGCGACGCGGCCGCCGCGACGGCGCCGGACGACATCAGACACCGCGCCAGCGCCACCACCAGATCGCAGCGCGCGAGCGGATTCGACGGGACCACAGGCACCGCGCGCAGGGCGCGCTCGTACATCTCGGCCGCGGCCTCGAAGGCGAGCCGCCCCGCCAGCGCCTGCGCCGCTCGCGCAGCCAGCGCGACGGCGCGCGCCGCGCCTCCTTCCGGAAGCGCCAGCAGCGCGTGATGCGCGGCCTCGAAGCCCGCGTCGTCCGCGTCCGCCGCCGTCTCGTAAAGCTGCGAGGCGGCGAGGTGCAGCGTCCGGCGCTCGCGCAGTGACAGCGACTCGTAGATCGCGTCGCGCACCAGGGCGTGCGACAGGCGCACGCGGGCGCCCGCCCGCCCGAAAAAGCCGAGCTTCTCGGCTTCGTCGAGCGCCGCCTCCGCGTCACCGATGCCGTGCGACGCGATCAGCGCCGCGGCGAGACGCGCGTCGTGCTCCCGTCCCAGCACCGACGCGATCTGCAACGCGCGGCGCGCCTGCGGCGACAGGCGCGCCAGCCGGCCGCGAATGACGTCCTCGACACCGCCGGGGATCGCGGGCGCCGCATCGGACCGGCGTTCCAGCTCGCCGCGCGCCGCCAGCAGCTCGACGGTCTCGCCCACGAACAGCGGGTTCCCTTCCGTCGTGCGCAGGAGATCGTCGACGATCGCGGGCGGTAACGCCCGGCCGACGCGGGCCTCGGCCAGCGCCGCGACCTCGCCCGGCGCCAGACGCGCGAGCGGAAGCGATCGGCCTTCGCGGGCGATGCGTCCCAGCAGGCGCGCGCCTTCCGGCGAAAGCCGCGCCTCGACGTCCCGGTAGGATCCCAGCACCAGCAGCGAGCGCCCGCGCAGCGAACGCACCACGAATTCGAGGAGCCGCAGCGAGCCCGCGTCGGCGGCGTGCAGATCGTCGAACACCAGCAGCAGCGGGCGTCGTGCCGCAGCCGCCTCCAGATCCGCCATCACCGCCTCCAGCAGCTCGAACCCCGCCGCCTCGCCCGCGGCGGGCGCGGAGCCGAGCTCCGGAAGCACGGGCGCGAGCGCGACGGCGCGTCCCCCGGAGGGCGCCGCGATCGCGCGCATCACCTGCGTCCAGGGCAAGTACGCGGGCGGCGCCTCGCCTTCCCAGCAGCGCCCCCACACGACCTCGAAGCCGAGAGCGCGCGCGTCGTCCGACGCTTCGTCGGCCAGGCGCGTCTTTCCGATCCCGGGCTCGCCCACCAGCAGGACCAGTCCGCCCTGCCCCGCCGCCGCGCGCGCCAGCGCCGCGCGGATCTCCGCGCGCTCCGCCTCGCGACCGACGAACGTGCGCGCGCCACCCATCGGAGAAAGACATATCAGATTGAGCTAGAGTGCGGCCGCCGATGGCGACCGTGGATCTGGAGCACGTGCACAAGACCTACGAAGGCGGCTTCGAGGCGGTGCGCGACTTCAACCTCGCCATCAAGGAACGCGAGTTCATCGTGCTGGTCGGCCCTTCGGGCTGCGGCAAGTCGACCACGCTGCGCATGATCGCCGGGCTGGAGGAGATCACATCCGGGACGATCTCGATCGGCGGCAAGTTGATGAACAAGGTCGCGCCCAAGGACCGCGACATCGCGATGGTGTTCCAGAGCTACGCGCTCTACCCGCACATGACGGTGTTCGAGAACATGGCGTTCGCGCTGAAGCTGCGCAAGCTGCCCAAGGCGGCCATCGCCGACAAGGTTCGTCACGCCGCCGACGTGCTGGGCATCGCCGGCGAGCTGGACAAGCGGCCCAAGCAGCTCTCGGGCGGGCAGCGCCAGCGCGTGGCGCTGGGGCGGGCGATCGTGCGCGAGCCGCAATGCTTCCTGTTCGACGAGCCGCTGTCGAACCTGGACGCGAAGCTGCGCGTCGAGATGCGCGCGGAGATCAAGCGCCTGCACCTGGCGCTGGGCAGCACCACCGTCTACGTCACGCACGATCAGGAAGAGGCGATCACGCTGGGCGATCGCGTGGTCGTGATGGATCACGGCGTGGTGCAACAGTGCGCCAGCGCGCTCGACATCTACCACCACCCCGCCAACCGTTTCGTCGCCGGCTTCCTGGGAACGCCGCCGATGAACTTCTTCGAAGGGCGCCTGATCGACGAGGGCGGGCGGCTCTGGTTCGAGGAGAGCACCGGCCGGCTGCCCGTGCCGGCGCGCGCGACGGCGGCGCTGCGGGCGCGGGCCGCCAGCGGCCCCGAGGTGGTGCTGGGCGTGCGCCCGGAAGCGCTGGCGCCGGCGGCGACGGCGCGCTTCGCGCTCGCCGATTCGCGGCTGGCGATGAAGGTCTGGCTGGTGCAGCCGCTGGGCGCGAAGATGGACGTCTACCTGCAGACCGACCGCCACCCGCGCATCGTCGCCCACGTCGACGCGACAGCGGACAGCGCGGCGCCCGGCGTGGGCGAAACGCTGTCGATCGCCGTCGACATGGAGCGCGCGCATTTCTTCTCCCCCGGCGACGCCGGGATCGCGCTAGCGTAGCGGCCATGCGACGAGGGTTCGGGGTCCTGCTCGCGGCGGCGCTGGCGCTGGCCGCTGCCAGCGAGCGCAGCGCGTGGGCGGCGTGTCGCGTGTCCGCGAACAAGACGTTCTCGTTCGACACGCGCCTGACGCCGGTCGCGGGTCAGGTCTGCCGGATGACCGTCGACGTGTTCGCGGGCGGCACCTGCGGGCCGCAGCCCCGCTGGTCGGTGATGCTGCCCTGCGACCAGGCCAGCAACACCGCGATCTCGAACAACGGCCGGCTGATCTCGATCCTGCTGCCTCGCACGAAGAGCCAGGATCTGAACGTCATCCGTATCACCTGGGGCACGGAGAAGTTCGCGCTGGCCAACCTGCGCAAGCTGACGGGCACGAGCCCGCTGCGCGGCGAGGTCCGCATCGACTTCGACGGCGATGGTCTGCGGCTGAAGGCGGACCGGACTGTGGTGATCCCGTTCGAGACAGTTCGCAAGCTCTCGTCGTCGGTCGCCGACTGAGATCGATCGCGTACGTGAGCGTGCGACGAGAGCGCGGCGCGCGTGTCGCGGCAACTGGTTGCCCTCGCCCCGCGAAGCGGGGAGAGGGTCAGGGTGAGGGGCCCGGCGTTATTGCGGCCTCCCCCTCACCCGGCGCCTGCGGCGCCGGCCTCTCCCCCTCCGGGGGCGAGGCGAAGATCTCCTCGACATGCGTGCTCAGGGCACAGGCGCGCGGGGGGCGAAGGCGAAGCGGACGCCGCGGTTGAAGCTCTCGGGTTTGGTGGCGGCGTGGCGCTCGCCCTCGACGACGCGGAATTCGTACGTCAGCTGCGGATACGCGTGCGCGCGCAGCTGCCCGTCGAACTTCTTGATCGCGTCGACCACCCACGCCTCTTCCTTCTCGGCGGCGGTCATGTACAGGCGCGCGGTCAGCGGCTTCTTCGCCTTCGCGAACGCGTCCTCGTATTCGAACAGCCAGCCGCGCGCGAAGGGCGCCGCCGGGCTGGGCGCGATGTACGCGGCGAACAGCGCCGGCTTCGTGAACAGCGCGTAGAGGGTGAACAGTCCACCCAGCGATGATCCGCCCAGCACCCGATACGCCGGATCCGCGCGGTAGCGTCGTTCGACGAACGGCATGATCTCGCGCTCGATCACGTCGAGAAACTCGCCCGCGTGCCCGCCTTCGCCCAGCTGGTTGTCGTCGTCGCCGCGAACCGGCGTCAGATCCCAGCGGCGCAGCCGCCCGTAGTCGGGCACGTCGCCGGGGTAGCCGATGCCGACCAGGATGATCTCCGGGATCGACTTGTCGTAGACCAGCCCGCCGACGATCGACTTCAGCAGCTTGTAATCCCAGTAGCCGTCGATGATGTAGAGGACCGGATAGCGCCGATACGGATCCGTCGCGTACGAATCCGGGACGCCGACCGTGATGCGGTAATCGCGCCCGTTCGCCGACCGCGGCAGCACGTGAACCTCGCTGTGGTCGATCGTCTCGGGTTCGCCGACGACGACCACGGGCCGTTCACGGCACGCGCCCGCCTGCACCAGCAACACCGCGAACAGGGGGAGGCCGATCCCGCGCGTCACCAGGCCAACCTACCGCGCTTCGACGCCGGAGGGGTACACTGCACGTGGGAGGAGACGGGAATGGAACCGCCCGCGCCAACGAACCCGTACGCGCCGCCCAGCGCCGAGCTGGACCAGCCGGCCCCTACCGTGCTGTCGGCCAACCTGGAAGCTGCCGTCGCCGGCCGCTACGACTTCACCGTCGGAGACGTCATGGACGAGGCCTGGCGCCTCGTGAAGGGGATGAAGGGAACCTTCTGGGGCGCCGCGATCGTCATCGGAATCATCTACCTGCTGCTGAGCACGATCTTCGGGTTCGTCATTGGCCAGGTCGTCCCGGCCGATGCGCTCGACGTCATGCTGGTCAAGCAGACCATCAACGGAGTCATCGGCGCGCTGCTGACGCCGGTGACGATGGGCTTGAGCATGATGTGCGTCCGCCGCGCCCTGGGCGCTCCCATCTCGTTCGCGACGGCGTTCAGTTACATATCGAAGTCGGGCACGGCGCTCGTCGCAGTTCTGCTGGCGTTGCTCGCCACGTACGCGGGATTCGTGGCGCTCATCATCCCCGGCCTCTACCTCTCGGTGGCGTACGAGTTCGTCCTCCAGCTGGTCTGCGATCAGGGCCTCACGCCCTGGCAGGCGATGGAGACGTCGCGCAAGGCGGTGACGCACCGCTGGTGGAAGGTGCTGGGCCTGAGCCTGGTGGTTGGAATCCTGACGGGCGTGTCCGCGCTGGGGCTTCTCATCCCTCTCATCTGGACGATCCCGTGGATGATGATGACGCTCGCGGTCCTCTACCGGCGCATCTTCTATGCCGTGGAAAACCCGACGGACGGGTCCGGCGGAACGGCCGCTTGATGGCGCGATCGGGAGCGCTGTCGCTGATCCTCGTCGCCGGTCTCGGGCTGGCGGCGTGCGGGGGCGGCCATGCGGTTCCCAAGTCGCAGGCGTACTGCCACGACATCCTGCAGGAGGCGTGCATCCGCGCGTTCGACTGCGTT
>Ga0070669_100001887_pt1 | contig 15120 bp, 18 predicted proteins | sample KBSS53metaG_FD_64680 | JGI IMG/M metagenome (GOLD analysis project Ga0070669, IMG submission 64680) | Switchgrass rhizosphere microbial communities from Kellogg Biological Station, Michigan, USA - KBS S5-3 metaG | ecosystem: Host-associated > Plants > Roots > Rhizosphere > Soil ... | reverse complement strand
CGCTCGCGGTTCTGCGGCGCGAAGATCGCCGCCACGCGGAACGCCGAGGACTCGTCGAGCGAGCTCGAGCTGAAGGTGGTGTAGGTGCTGTAGGACAGGCCTTCCTTCTCGCGCACGCGCTGCGGCACGCGGGCGGTCGACGAGCCGCCGAGCAGGTGGTTGGCGACGATCAGCGCCGGGAAGTCGGGATGGTCGTCGCGCATGCGCACGTTGAGGCCGCCGCGCAGCGCGGCGTTGGCCTTGTCCGGGGTGACGACCTCGTTTTCCAGCGCCGGCTTGTCGAAGTAGCGGGAAGGCACGCGCTGGTACGGCGCCGGCGTGACCCAGTCGCCGAACAGCTCGTCCACCGCCTTGGTGACCGCGTCCGCGTCGAAATCGCCCACCGCGACGAATTCCGCGCCGGTCGCGCCGAACAGCTCGCGGTAGCAGGCCTTCGCGTCTTCCAGCGTGGCCTTGCGCAGCCAGTCGATGCGCTCGTCGACGGTCGGCGTGTAGTTCGGGTGGCCGGGCACGTAGTCCTGCAGATGGCGCGCGAGGCGCACGCCGGCGAGCGATGCCGGCTCGTTGCGCTGCGATTCCGCGCCGCTCAGCGCCGCGCGCTTCATCTCCTCGAACTCCGTGGGCGGGAATGACGGCTCGCGCAGCACCTCGGCGACGATCTTCAGGGCGGGGATCAGGTTCTCGCGGCGCACCTCGATGCTCGCGCCTTCACCCCCGATCTGCACCGAGGCGTTGAGCTTCTCCAGCGCGTCCTTGAGCTCCGAGCGGGTGCGCTTCCGGGTGCCGCGCAGCAGCATGCCGCCCGCGAAGCTGCACGCGGTCTCGCGATCCGTCAGGCTCTTCTCGTCGCCCCAATGCAGCGTGAGCGTGGCGATCGCGCGCCCGCCGCGGGTCTGCTTCGGCAGCAAGGCGAGCTCGATGCCGTTGCGCACCTGTTTCTTGAGCACCCGCTTTTCGATGTTCTGCGGCGAGGGATCGAATGCTTCGCCGAGGCGCACGCTGTCGCCGCCCTTGTAGCCGGCGAGCGCGGACTGCAGGTCGGGCGTGCCGGGAATCTCGGCGCGGTCGGGCTGGTCGGTGGGCGCGAATTCGCCGAGCGTGCGGTTGGCCGGCTTGAGGTAGCGCTCGGCCACGCGCTGGACATCGGCGAGCTGCACCGCGCGCAGGCGGTCGCGGTAGAGGAAGAACAGCCGCCAGTCGCCGATGGCGATGAACTCGGAGAGCGAGCGCACCAGCCCGCCGGCGTCGAGCTGCACTTTCTCGAAATCGTTGAGCAGCGCGGTGCGCGAGCGCTCGAGCTCTTCCGCCGTCAGCGGCTCCTTCTTCAGGCCCTCGACCACCTCGAGCAGCTTGTCGCGCGCGGCGCCGAGGTTGCCGTCGCGCCCGAGATAGGCGCCGAAGTACATGTAGCCCGGGTCGTGCATGCCGCGCTCGGCGCCCCAGGAGGACGAGGCGAGACCCTTCTGCACCAGCGCGCGGTGCAGGCGCCCGGCGGGCACGTCGCCGAGGATGTTGGCGAGCAGATCGATCGCCGCGTAATCGGGATGGCTGCCGGCCGGCACGCGATAGAGCGCGGTCACGATCGGGTTGTCGCCCACGCGCTCGAGGCGCACGCGGCGCTCGCCGTCCTGCGTCGGCTCCTCGGTGTAGTAGCTCGGCAGCACGCGCGCCGGCCTGCGCAGCGGGCCGAAATGCCTGCCGGCGAGCGCGATGGCGCGCGTTTCGTCGAAGCGCCCGGCGATGATCAGCACCGCGTTGTCCGGCTGGTACCAGGTGCGATAGAACGCGCGCAGCTTCTCGATCGGCACCTTCTCGATGTCGGCGCGCTGGCCGATGATCGGGTTGCCGTAGTTGTGCCACGGGAAGGCGAGCTGCTGCATGCGCTGGAACAGCACGCCGCCGGGATTGTTCTCGCCCATCTCGAACTCGTTGCGCACCACTGTCATCTCGCTGTCGAGGTCTTCCTTGCGCACGAAGGAATTCACCATGCGGTCGGCTTCCATGCCGAGCGCCCAGTCGAGGTTCGCGTCGGTGGCGGGGAAGGTCTCGAAGTAGTTGGTGCGGTCGTTGGACGTCGTACCGTTCCAGCGCGCGCCGCGGCGGGTGAATTCCTCCTTCAGGCTGGGGTGGCGCTTGGAGCCCTTGAACAGCATGTGCTCGAGCAGGTGCGCCATGCCCTTCTCGCCGTAGCCTTCGTGGCGCGAGCCGACCAGGTAGACGATGTGCACCGTGATGGTGTCGGCGCCCGGATCCGGGATCGTCAGGATCTTCAGGCCGTTCGGCAGGCGCCACTCGGTGACGCCTTCGATCGAATCGCTCTTTTTCGGCGGGGGGGCGTTTTTCTGAGGTGCCTGTGCCCCCGCCGAGAGCGCGGTAAAGCAGAACACGACGAAAAAGAGCCGGATTAGATTAGCCATGCGAAGAGATGGAGCGCCAGCAGCCCCGCGATTATCGTAGCGAAGGTCATGCGCCAGCGCCATGCCACCGCAATTGCGACAACGCCGGCGAGCAATTGTTCATTTCCGACCGCAATCTCGGGCGCCCAGATCGCGGTGAGGATCGCCGCGGGCACGTAGCGCAGCGCGCGGCGCAGGAGCGGCGGCGTCTCGATGCCGGGCGGCAGCACCAGGAACGAGGCGCGCAGCGCGAACGTCACCAGCGCCATGCCGATGAGCACCGGCCAGACGCTCAAGCCTTTTTCCTTTCGAAAATCATCCCCGCAGAGATGCCGACTGCCGCAGCGACCACGATGTTCAGTCGCAGCGGCAGCCCGTGCGCGGCGATCACCGCGATGCCCGCGGCGAGCGCGGCGGCGATCATCGCGCGGTCGCGCAGGTGCGGGATGGTCATCGCGATGAAGGCGAGCGGGGCGGCGAACTCCAGCCGCCAGGACGCCGGCACGCCGGCACCGATCAGGATGCCGCCGAGCACCGCCACCTGCCACGCCGCCCACACCACGATGCCCGCGCCCATGAAGTACTCGAGCTTGCCCTCGTCCTTCGGATGCTCGGAGAAGCGCGAGAGCAGCAGGCCGTACACGTTGTCGGCAATCAGGTAGGCGATCGCGACGCGCCAGCGCAGCGGCGCCTCGGCGAAATGCAGGCGCAGCGACGCGCTGTACATCATGAAGCGCAGGTTGATGATCAGCGTGGTGAGGATGATGAGCGCGGCCGGCGCGGCGGAGGCGAGCAGCTGCGCCGAGGCCACCATCGAGGCGCCGGCGAACACGATGAGCGACATCAGCAGCGCGACCAGCGGCGGGATGCCGCTCGCCACCATCGCCACACCGGTAATCACCCCGAACGGAATGATGCCGAGGAGCACGGGCAGCGTCGCCCGCGCCCCGGCCGCGAACGCCGGGTGGTGCAGCAGGCTAGAGATCGCCGCGCGTCAGCTTCGCGTTGCGGATGACGTGTCCCGGCAGGCGCACCTGCTCGGCGTCCTTGTCGGTGAGCGGCAGCCGGATCGACTTGATGTTGGTGACCGGGAACAGGGTGAGCGTGCCGTCGGCGAGCACCATCAGGTACGGGCTCTTGATGAACTCTTCGAGCTTGAGCTGCTTGGCGGCGGCATTGGCGCCCTGTTGCGGAAAGCCGAACGAGGCCTTGGTACCGTCCATGAAAGTGATCGTCAGTGCGCGGCTTTCTTCTTCCGACATGGGCCCTCCCGTTGCAGGAGGACCCATTCTAAAGCTACTTCTTCGGCGTACTCCCCATCTGCTCGCGCATGCAGGAGCGCAGCGCGTCGCCTTCCTTGCCCTTGCACGCCTCGCGCGCCTTGTCGCGCTTCGCCATCCACTCCTTGGCCTGCGCATCGCATTTCGCCGGGTCCTTGCTCTGCGCGCACAACTCCTTGCGCATGCAGTCGCGGCGCTCGGCGTCGGGCTTGCCTTCGCACGCCTTGCGCGCCTTTGCGTGCGCCTCGCGGCCCTTGGCGAAGCGCTGCTCGCAGGCCTTCGGGTCCTTGCTTTGGGCGCAGACCTCGCGCTGCATGCAGCTGCGGCGCTCCTCGCCCTGCTTGCCCTCGCAGGCCTTGCGGACTTTCTCGCGCGCTTCCTGCCGGGCAGCCTTGCCTTCGTCCTTGGGGGCCTGCGCGTACAGCGCCGTGCTCGCCGCGAGCAGGGCGGCGCCGAGGATTGCGGTAAATCTCATGAGACGTTCTCCTTTGGGGAAATCCCCTCCCAGAAACGTTCCTCGGGCGCCGCCGATGACCGCTCTTTGTAACGCTTTGTGTCAGCCCAGCTGCTTGAGCATGGTGCCGGCGTCCGAGACCTCGAACTTGCCAGGGCCTTCGACGTTGAGCTGCTTCACCACGCCGTTGTCCACCAGCATCGAGAAGCGGCCCATGCGCGTGCCCATGCCGCGCGCGTTGAGGTCGAGCTCGAGGCCGAGCGCCTTGGCCCACTGCGCGCTGCCGTCGGCGAGAAAGCGGATCTTGCCGAGCGCCTTCTGGTCCTTGCCCCAGTGCGCCATGACGAACGCGTCGTTGGTCGCCACGCACCAGATTTCGTTCACGCCTTTCTTCTTCAGCTGGTCATTGTTCTGCAGGTAGCCCGGCACGTGCTTCGCCGAGCAGGTCGGGGTGTAGGCGCCGGGCAGGCCGAAGATCGCGATCTTCTTGCCCTTCGCCGCCTCCGCCACGTTGACTTCCTTGGGCGGCATCGCGCACTGCGTGCCGGAATCGAATTCGGTGCTTTCCATCAGCTTGCCGTCGGGCAGCTTGTCGCCGACCTTGATAGCCATGGGATCTCCTGGATCGTCTTGGTGGGGGGAGGCAAATGATACCTTTACGCCATGCGCACGGGCTCGGTGGTTTCGACGCTGCTGCTGGTATTCGGGGTGGCGACGGCTGCGCTCGGCCTCTACATCTTCTTCACCGAGCGCGGCGTGGCGAACGAGATCAAGGGCTTCGTGCTGCTCCTGATCGCCGCGGTGCTGATGCTCGGCGGCTTCCTGCATTGGGAGCTGCGCGAAATCCGCAAGCGGCTGGACAAGAAAGATTCGTAGCGACGAAACCCGGCGCCGGCTCACACGCCTGGCGTGGCTGCTCGACAGCTCGATCCCGATTCCGGGCACGCGGCTGAGCATCGGCATCGACGCGCTCATCGGCCTGGTGCCTTTCATCGGCGATCTCATCGGGGTGCTCGCTTCGAGCTACATCCTCGCCGAAGCCGCGCGTCTGGGTGTCGGCCGCAGCGTGTTGATGCGCATGGCGCTCAACGTTGCGGTCGAAGGCATCGTCGGGCTGGTGCCGTTGGCGGGCGATGTGTTCGACGCCGCGTGGAAGGCGAATCAGCGCAACGTGCGGCTGCTCGAGCGATGGATGGAGGAGCCGCGGCACGCCGAGCGCGCGAGCCGCGCGCTGGTCGCCGGCATTGCGCTCGCGCTGCTCGCGCTTGTGGCGACGGCACTACTTCTTATGGTTCTCGCTCTACGCTGGCTTGTGAATTGCTGCTAGGGACGCATGCTGCACAAGGCGAGGGACCTGCACGGCGACGCGTTGCACGCCGAGGACGGCGAAGTCGGCTCGGTCGATGACCTCTACTTCCACGACGGGGACTGGGACGTGCGCTACCTGGTGGTCAATACGCGCGACTGGATCCCGGGGCGCAAATACCTGGTGTCGCCGATCGCGATCGACAAGGAAAATTCGCTGGCGGGCGATATCCGCGTCGAGCTCACGCGCGAGCAGATCGCGGGCTGTCCGGTCGCCGCGGTCGATTCCGGCCTGCGCTCGAGCGCCGCGATGTTCGGCTGCGGCATCGAGGCGACCGATGGCGCGGTGGGCAACGTGGCCGACCTGGTGATCGACGACGAAACCTGGGCGATCACCGACGTGCTGGTCGATTCACGCCGCTGGCTGCCGGGCAGGCTGCTGCTCATTTCGCCGCAGGTGATCGAGCGCATCGACTGGGCGCAGAAGACGCTGCACCTGCGTCTCGCGCGCGGCGACATCCTGCAGGCGCCCGAGGTTCATCTCTAGTTCTCGCCGCTTCAAGAATTCCCTACGGCACGCTGCGTATGATCGACGCAGCCGTGTCCACCGACTTCAAGCTCACGCCGCACGCCAACTACGTGCACGTGGCGCTCGCGCCGGGCTACGAGCTGCGGATGGAAGGCGTCACCGCGCTGATGATGTCGGTCTCCGACGTGTGCTCGCGCCAGGGCAAGCGGCGCGTGCTGATCGAAGGCACGGTCGCGGCGCGCCGCATGGGCACCATGGACTCGTTCGGCGCGGGCGCGCTTGCGGGCAGCATGCTCACCGGCGTGTCGATCGCCTGCTGCTTCTATGGCTACGTGCCCGACGACCAGTCGCAGTTCTTCAAGGATGTGGCGCAAAACCGCGGCGTGCGCGTCGACTTCTTCAAGGGCCGCGATGCCGCGCTACGCTGGCTGGGGGTGAGTTCGCAGGCTTGAGCAAAAAGGGGTATTCTTAAGCCATCGTTTCATGAAAACAGGATAGGTCCATGAAACACCTAGCTTTTTTAGTGATCGCACTCTTCGCTGCCGCGGCCATCGCGCAGGACAAGCCCGCGCCTGCGCCCGAGGCTTCAAAAGAACCGGCCAAGGAGGCCGCCAAGCCCGCTCCATCAAAGAGCGCGGCCGCGACGAAAAAAGGCTCGCGCCGCACCGAGGACGCACGACACTGCCTCGAGAAGACCTCGAACACCGAGGTCATCAAGTGCGCAGAAGAGTATCTCTAGCCGGCGGGCCTTTCGGTATTTCCCGCGGCGCCGTCACCGGATCCACCGCCACGTAGAAGTCGCTCCCGCCCCGGCGCACGAGAAAGCCGAGGCTGCCGCTGTCCTGCTGCGCCAGCAGCTTGTTGAATTCCTCCAGGCTCCCCGCCTTCTTCTGGTTGATGCCGTAGATCACGTCGCCGATCCTGAGCCCGGCGCGCTCGGCCACGCCGCCGGAGCGCACTACCGCCAAGCCGAAGGGAAGGCCGAGCGACTTGAGTGTCGGCCCCGGCAGCTCGCGCAGGCTGAGGCCGGCTTCCGGACTGTCGATGACCGCGAGCTTGCCGCCGCTCCGCGGGCCTTTGTCGCAGGCGGCGACCGCCAGTACCAGAACCAGTAACACCGCATATCGCATCGTTCGCATCCGCTGTAGTCCGCTCTACCACGCCCTGCAAGCGGCGCTCCCGCTCGTGGAGCGCTCCTTGCTCCGTCTGGATCAGTCGAAGGAAGGCTCGGGCAAGCGACGACCGCTCCGGTAAGACCTTCCGCGTAGTGAAACTTCTACTGGAAGGAGTCGCCGTGATACGAAAACCCCTCATCCCGCTGGCGGTGCTAGCCCTCGCCGCCTGCGCTACGACCGATCCACCGGCAGAGGAAATCGGCGCGGCGCGCGCCATGGTGGCGCAGGCACGCCCGTTGGCTGACCGCGATGCACCGCAGCAGATCGCCGAGGCGCAGGCCAAGTTGTCGCGGGCAGAGTCGGAGATGAAGAAGGGCCATCACGATACGGCGCGCATGCTTGCCCGGCAGGCCGAGGCCGACGCGAAGCTCGCCTGGACCATCGCCGAGAACGCGCGCTTGACCCGCACGGCGGCGGAAGTGCAGGACGCCAACCGCGCCCTGCGCGAGGAATCGGAAAGGAAACCCCAATGAGATTCGACCCCAAGCTCACGGTCATTGCGGCCGCGCTGCTTGCCGCAGGCTGCGCGGTGAGCCCTGAAGCGAACCAGCAGCTCGACCAGGCGCGCGCGAGCTATCAGGCGGCGGCCGCCGATCCGGCAGTGCAGAAGTACGCGCAGACCGAGCTGAGAAGCGCCGCCGGCGCGCTGGCGGACGCCGAGCGCCATGCCAAGGATGGCCCGAGCGAGCTCATCCAGCCCAACGCCTACCTTGCACAGCAGCGCGCGCAGACCGCGATGCGCACCGCAGAGATGCGCCACACCGAGCAGACCATCGCCGGCGCGGGCGAGGAGCGCCGCCGCATCCAGCTCGAGGCCCGCGAGCGCGAAGCAGCCGCGGCGCGCGAGAAGGCGCGCGTCGCCGACGACGCGCGCAAGGAAGCCGAAGCGCGCACCGCAGTGCTCGAGAACGAGCGCCTGGAGCGCGACAAGCAGGCGAGCGCGTCCGCCGGCACGACCGCGGACGTAAAGCGGCTGGAGGCCGAGCTCGCCGACCTGCGCGCGAAGGAAACGAGTCGCGGTTGGGTGCTGACGCTGAAGAACGAGCTGCTGTTCGACACCGGCGGCTCCGAGCTCAAGCCCGGCGGGGAGCGCGCGCTCGACAACCTGGTGCAGTTCCTGGAAAAGCACTCCGACCGGTCGATCGCGATCGAGGGCTTCACCGACAGCACCGGCTCGAAGCAGCTGAACCAGAGCCTGTCCGAGAAGCGCGCGTGGGCGGTGAAGGCCGCGCTCGTGAAGCGCGGCATCTCGTCCAACCGCATCGATGCGCGCGGCTACGGCCCGTCGTTCCCGGTGGCGTCGAACGACAACGCCGCCGGCCGGCAGCTCAATCGCCGGGTGGAAATCGTGATCGATCCGTCTTAGCCGCGATTCTCAGCCGACCTCAACAGGCACATACACCGTCGCTTCGCCTCGTCGCACGAGGAGGGCGACGGTGTCGCCCTGCTTGCGCTGCTCGAGCAGGCGCTCGAACTCTTCCACGCTCTTGAAGGTCTCGCGACCGACCGCAACGATCACGTCGCCCGCCCGCAGCGGGCTGCGCGCGGAATCGGCGTTCTCCACCAGCAGGGCGTAGTCCACGCCGAGCGCGCGGCGCTGCGCGCCGGGAAGCTCGCTCACCACCAGTCCGAGGCGGTTGGCCGTCTGCGACTTTTCCGCGGCGGGCTTCGCGGCCTTGGCCTCGGCCATCAGCTCCGCGGCGGTGAATTTCACGTCTTCCGCCTTGCCGTTGCGCCAGATGCGCAGCGTGGCGCTCTGGCCGGGCCTGGTTGCGGCCACCAGGCGCGGCAGCTTGTTCGGGTCGTCGAGCTTCTGGCCGTTGAAGCCGAGCACCACGTCGCCGGGCTTGAGCCCCGCCTTGTCCGCCGGGCTGCCGGGCTCGACGGTGGCGATCAGCGCGCCCTCGGGTTCCTCGAGCTGGAACGATTGCGCGAGCTCCTTGGTCACCGGCTGGATGCGCACGCCGAGGCGGCCGCGCGTCACCTTGCCCTCGCTGCGCAACTGCTTGCCGACCTCGAGCGCGACCTCGATCGGGATGGCGAACGACACGCCCATGTAGCCGCCGGTCTGGCTGTAGATCATCGAGTTCACGCCGACCACCTCGCCGGCGAGGTTGATGAGCGGCCCGCCGGAATTGCCCGGGTTCACCGCGACGTCGGTCTGGATGAATGGCACGTAGGTCTCGGCGGGCAGCGAGCGCCCGGTGGCGCTGACGATGCCGGCGGTAATCGTGTTCTCGAAGCCGAACGGCGAGCCGATCGCCGCGACCCATTCACCCGGCTGCAGCGTCGCGGACTTGCCGAGCTTGACCGTCGGCAGGCCGGTGGCGTCGATCTTGAGCAGCGCGACGTCGGTGCGCTCGTCGGCGCCGATCACCTTGGCCTTGAACTCGCGCTTCGCGTCGGCCAGGCGCACGGTGACTTCCCCGTCGCCCGCCACCACGTGCGCGTTGGTGAGCACATAGCCGTCGGGGCTGATGATGAAGCCCGAGCCGAGGCCCATGCCCTGGCCCGGTCCGCCGGGACCGCGCTCGGGCGCGTCCGGCATGAAGCGGCGGAAGAACTCCGCCAGCGGGTCTTCCGGGGCCGACGGCCCGGCGCCACCGCCGCGCGACTCGTTGCGGGCGACTTTCGGCTCCCGCTTGGTGATCACATTCACCACCGCTGGCCCTTGCTGCTTCATCAGGGCGGTGAAGTCGGGCAGGTTGGCGCTACGGCCGCCGGCGGCGGACTTCGGTTGCTGCTGGGCAGGCGCCGTAATGGCAACCGCGGAAAGCAGGACGGCGACGAGGAGGTTTCTCATGGTGCACGGCTTCTGCAAGCTTTGCGCCCGGCCCCGGACTTGCTTTACCTGGCCCACTCATCTTGCGAGGAGCCGCCATGATCTTCCGCATTGCCGCGCTCGGCTTCGGAGCGCTCGCCATGTACTACTTCGACCCCGTTTCCGGCAACCGCCGCCGCGCGCTGTTACGCGACCAGCTGACGCACCTGCGGCGCGAGGGCCGGCATTACGCGAAAGGGACGCTGAAGCACGCCCGTAACCGGGCGCACGGCGTGGTGGCCGAGGCGCGCAGCACGATCGAGCGCCGCCGCGAGCAGCGCCCCGAGCAGGACCGGCGCGCCGCGCAGCACTGGCCGGTCGACCCGGTCGATATCGACCTTTCCTAGAAGCTCAATCCGAAGTCGGCGCGCAGCGTCAGGTAGCCGACCGGGCTCAGCGCGTCGTGGAAGTCGATCCACTCGGCGCCAGCCAGCGCGCGCACGAAGCCCTGCTTGCGCGGCAGCTCGTAGCGCAGGCCCGCGCCCACGCCGTAAGTGAGGCGCGTAAGCGAATTCGTCGGCGCCCTCTCGCCGCACACCTCGCCGTACCACGGATAGGTCCAGCAGGCGTTCGCCGGCGGATCGCTCCTGATGTTGGTGTCGAGGAACATCACGCCGGCGTTTACGCTGAGAAAAGGGGTGAACGGCCGCGCCAGCAGGTTCCACGTCACGTGCGCTCGTAGCGCGCCGGCTTCCATGTCGCCGTGACTCTCGAAGCTTCCAGCGCTGCCCACGACCGTCGCGCGGTAGTTGAACTCGCTGAGCGAGGCGTCCACGCCGATGGCAAAGTAATTGTTCAGGTTGTGCGCCACGCTGAGGACGACGCCTGCGCCGCCGTCGTTGCGTGCCGTCGCTCCGCCTTCGAACGAGTATTGGCCGGGGCCGAGGATCGCGTAGAAGCCGAGGCTCCATTCGTCGGTACCGCCGCGCGACTGCGCCAGCGCGGGAGCGCTCACCACCATCAGGAGCCAGACGAGTTTTTTCATGTCAGTGCGGCCTCGCGCCCGCGTTCGATGTCGATACCGCGCAGAAGGATCAAGCCGACTACGAAATAGATGCCGGTGGCGAAGATGCCGAGGCGGTGGTTGCCGGCGAACATCCAGGTCACCGCGCCGTAGGTGAGCGGGCCGAAGATCGACGCCGCCTTCACCGCGAGGCCCCACAGGCCGAAGAATTCCGCGAGCCGCGCCGGCGGCGCGAGGTAGCCCACCACCGCGCGGCCCGCGGCCTGCGACGAGCCCATGCACAGGCCGGCGAGATTGGCCGCGACCCAGAACGAGCTCGCGGTTTCGGAAAACCCCGCGAGCAGCACCATCACGATCCAGCCGACCAGGGTGAGCGCGACCGCGCGCACGTGGCCGATCGCGTCCTGCAGGTAGCCGAAGGCGAACGCGCCGATCGCGGCGGTGACATTCACCACCAGGATCAGCGTGATGGTCTGCTGCATGGTGAATTTCATCGCCTGCTCGGCGTAGATCGCGGCCAGCGCCACCACCGCGGTGATGCCCGCCTGGTAGAACACCAGGCAGATGAGGAAGCGCCGCAGGTCGCGGAACTGGCGCGCGTGGCGCAGCGTGTCGCGCACGCGCGCCCACGGGCTGTCCATGCGCGGCTGCGGCGTGGCGCGCTCGCGCAGGAACAGGAAGGTCGGCAGCGCGGCGACGGCGAAGAACGCGGCGGTGATCAGCATCGTGACCGGGACCGTCTCGGAAGAGGGCTTCTGGGTGTTCCCCATCAAATACACCAGACAAATTCCGAGCGCAGCCAGCCCTCCCAGATAGCCGAAGCTCCAGCCCCAGCCCGACACGCGTCCCATGGCCTGCGAGGAGGCGAGCTCGGGCAGGAAAGCGGCGATCAGGTTCTCGCCCGCGCCGAAGAAATAGTTAGAAAGCATCAGAAGAACGAGGGACAGCACGATGGCGCCGGGACCTGCGTAGTAGAGCGCCGCCGTGAATATTACACACCCGACTGTGGTGGCGAGCAGCAGTTCCTTCTTTGCCGCATGCGCGTCGGCCCACGCGCCGACAAGTGGACCGGTGATGAGGATTGCGGCGTAAGAGACTGAGAGAGCAGCGGTCCACGCGAACGTGGCCCAGGCTTTTCCTTCCGCCACCATGCCCACGAAGTACGCGCCGAACACCGCGGTGATGACGACGGTGGTGTAAGCGGAGTTTGCAAAGTCATACATGCTCCACGCCCACACTTCACGAAACTTGACTTCGGGCGCGAGCGCAGCCATGACAGCATTCTAGTCGGGGATGCGTGTGGCCTACTCAAGCGCAGGAGGAGCAGCACTAGCGGTGTCGGCGCCGGCGAACGACGTCGGCAGCGCGCTCGGCTGCACGCTTTCGAGCCACTTCCAGCCGATTTTCAGCCTCGCGCACCGCCGGCCGGTCGGCTACGAAGGCCTGATCCGCGCGCGCGACGCCGCCGGCGCGGCGGTCACGCCCGCCGAGCTCTTCCGCCGCGCGCCGCGCGGCGCGCCGCGCATCGATCTCGACCGCCGCTGCCGCAGCCTGCACGTGCAGAATTTCCAGCAGGCGGGCGAGTCGCGCGGCTGGCTGTTCCTGAACGTCGACCCCTACGTCGCGATCGAAGGCCCGCGCTACGGCTCGTTCTTCGCGCACATGCTGCACGAGAACGGCCTCGCGCCGCACCGCGTGGCGATCGAGCTGATCGAATCCCAGGTGATGAGCGAGGCCAGCCTCGCCGCCGCCGTCGAGTATTACCGCGAGATGGGCTGCGTGATCGTGATCGACGATTTCGGCGCCGGCTACTCGAACTTCGACCGCATCTGGCGGCTGCGCCCGAACATCGTGAAGATCGACCGCGAGATGACGCGCCGCATCGGCGTCGAAGCGCGCGTGCGCTACATGTTCTCCGGCATCGTCTCGGTGCTGCACCAGGCCGGCGCGCTGGTCTGCGTGGAAGGAATCGAGACCGAGAACGAAGCGCTGTGCGCGCTCGATGCCGGCGCGGACCTGGTGCAGGGGCGCCTGTTCGCGTCGCCCGCGCAACAGCTGGTCGACGAGAACGCCTGCAGCGACCTGTTCTCGCGCCTGCTCGCGCAGTTCGGCGAGGAGAGCGCCGAGTATCGGGTGCGGCGCCGCACCAGCCTGCAGGAATATTCGTCCGCGCTGGAGCGCGCCGCCGGGCGCCTGTCGCGCGGCTCGCTGCACGACTTCACCGGGGCGATGCAGCCGCTGCTGCAATTGCGCTGCACGCAGCGCTGCTACCTGATCGGCGGCGACGGCACGCAGCTCGGCGCCAACCTCGAGGCCGAGCGCAGCCCATTCGGGCGCGACCGGCGCCTCGAGCCGATGCGCCCGGGCGCAGGAACTAATTGGCAGGCGAAGCCGTATTTCCGCCGCGCGGCCGAGGCGCCGGGTGTAGTGCAGGTGTGCCGGCCGTACTTGTCGGTCACCGGCCCGCGGCTATGCGTGACAATTTCCCTCGGTTGCATCGTTCAGGGCGCGCTGGTGGTCGCTTGCGTGGACATCGACTACGAGGCGCTGGCCGGCGACGACTTGTCATTCGGCGTGGGGGTCGCGGACAGGGTATAGTCCTGATTTGATGCAACAAGTGGCGAATCCAGGGGAGAAGGCGGCAGTCGCGCCCGCGGAAAGCCGTCTTACCCTCGCGGAAATCCTCGACTGGCTGCTCGAGGACAAGCTGGTCAGCGCCGAGCCCATCGAGAAGTTCAAGAAAGAGCGCCGCCACTACCGCGGCGCGACGCATCCGCTGGTCCTCGTCGCCGACCAGAAATGGAAGAACGGCAGCCACACGCTGACGCTCGAGGCGCTCACCGAATGGCTCGCCAAGCGCGTCGGCATGGAATACCTGCACGTCGATCCGCTCAAGATCGACTTCGCCGCGGTCACCGAGATGATGTCGTCGGCCTACGCGACGCGCTTCCGCATCCTGCCGGTCGGGCTGACCACCAAGGAAGCGATCGTGGCGACGGCCGAGCCGCGCCTGCGCGACTGGGAGCCCGAGCTCTCGCGCATGCTGAAGCGCGAGATCAAGCGCGTGATCGCCAACCCGGTCGACATCGAGCGCTACCAGGTCGAGTTCTACAACCTCGCCAAGTCGATCAAGGGCGCCAACAGGACTTCGTCGGTCAGCGGCTTGTCGAATTTCGAGCAGCTGGTCGAGCTCGGCAAATCCGACAAGCAGATCGACGCCAACGACGCGCACGTGGTGCGCGTGGTCGACTGGCTGTGGCAGTACGCGTTCGAGCAGCGCGCGAGCGACATCCACATCGAGCCGCGCCGCGACCAGGGCGTGGTGCGCTTCCGCATCGACGGCGTGCTGCACCAGGTCTACCAGATCCCCGCCGGCGTGCTCGCCGCGATGACCAGCCGCATCAAGATCCTCGCGCGCATGGACGTGGTGGAAAAGCGCCGTCCGCAGGACGGGCGCATCAAGACGCGCACCACCTCGCAGGACATCGAGCTGCGCATCTCGTCGCTGCCCACCGCCTTCGGCGAGAAGCTGGTGATGCGGATCTTCGACCCGGAAGTGCTGGTGCGGGATTTCTCCGAGCTGGGCTTCGCCGACGACGACACCAGGCGCTGGAAGGACATGACCGAGCGGCCGAACGGCATCGTGCTGGTCACCGGCCCGACCGGCTCGGGCAAGACCACCACGCTCTACTCGACGCTGAAGGCGCTCGCCACCACGGAAGTGAACGTGTGCACCATCGAGGACCCGATCGAGATGATCGAGCCCGCGTTCAACCAGATGCAGGTGCAGCAGCAGATCGACCTCGGCTTCGCCGAGGGCGTGCGCGCGCTGATGCGCCAGGACCCGGACATCATCATGGTGGGCGAGATCCGCGACCTGGAAACCGCCGAGATGGCGGTGCAGTCGGCGCTCACCGGCCACCTGGTGCTCTCCACGCTGCATACCAACGACGCGCCGAGCGCGGTCGCGCGCCTGCTCGAGCTCGGCGTCGCGCCGTACCTGCTGAACGCCACGCTCAACGGCATCATGGCGCAGCGCCTGGTGCGCACGCTGTGCCCGCACTGCAAGCAGACGATCGAGCTCAACCGCGCCGAGGACCAGAGCGCGTGGGACGCGCTGGTCGCGCCGTGGAAGTCGAAGCACCCGGCCAAGCTCTACAAGCCGGTCGGCTGCCTCGAGTGCCGCATGACCGGCT
>Ga0070669_100001886_pt1 | contig 15121 bp, 10 predicted proteins | sample KBSS53metaG_FD_64680 | JGI IMG/M metagenome (GOLD analysis project Ga0070669, IMG submission 64680) | Switchgrass rhizosphere microbial communities from Kellogg Biological Station, Michigan, USA - KBS S5-3 metaG | ecosystem: Host-associated > Plants > Roots > Rhizosphere > Soil ... | reverse complement strand
TCGGCGCTCCGCTCGGAATGACAGCCACGCCGGCCTTCGGCGCTCCGCTCGGAATGACAGCCACGCCGGCCTTCGGCGCTCCGCTCGGAATGACAGCAACGCCGGCCTTCGGCGCTCCGCTCGGAATGACAGCCACGCCGGCCTTCGGCACGCCGCTCGGAATGACAAAATTTCCCGAGCCCGCGGCGGAATCCGCATCCGCCGACACAGGTCTCGGCGTCAGTCGCTCGCGGGATGGTCTCCCGGCGTGGCAGCCAGCCAGGCCGCACGCGTCCGGGTCCCGAGGTACGGCTCGACTCGACGCGAGTCGATCGCGGCGAAACGGCATTCCGCGGCCAGCGCGACCACGAGGTCTCGTTCGAGCAGCTCCCGCAGGATCGGGTCGGCCTCGCCGAGCAGCCGCTCCAGCGCGTAGAAGAACCGGCTCGTCTCGGCCACGCGTCCCTCCATCAACAGATGGACCACGTGGTCCCGGAGTGACGCCAGAAACTCCGCGTCACCCGGCGGAGCATCCGGGGGGAATGCGCGTCGCTGCGCGTCCCACTCGCGGAGGAACGACGGCAGCGTGATGCCCAGCGTGGATTCCAGAAAACGTCGAGTCACGAAACGCGGGATCGCAGTTGACGCCTAACGGTCTGTCCGACTCACAGCGCGAGCCGATAGCGGCACTTCCGCTCCCCGCCCGGCTCATACACGTCGTTGTCCGGCGGAACGTCGACGATGCCGACGAACTCTGCGCCAAGGCGCTCGCACGTCCGGCGCGACGCCACGTTGTCCGGGTTGCACGTAATCCACAGGGTGTCGAAGCCGTGCCGGCGCGCGAGCGGCAGGATCAACCGACAGGAGCGTTCCGCAAGCCGCTGACCGCGGAACGCGGCCGCCACCTCGTAGCCGACGTGACCGGCATACTGTTCGATCGTGTGGGTGCTTCCCACGCGGAAGCTGATGCGGCCGACCGCATGATCCACTCCGTCCAGCCGTATGGCGAATCGGTAGGCGGGAACCCAGCCGCGCAACGGATTGGCCGGCTCGCGAGCGCGGAGGTCCAGCCACAGATCACGGTCGCGGAACGTGCCGATGTCGTCGAGTAGCGTCATTCTTCAGAGCCCAGGCGCGCCTATCGTTCGCCTTCGCGAGACCGCGCAACGCAAAGATAAGAGCGAGAACGGGCCGCACGCATCGATGCGTGCGGCCCGTCAAGGCACGCTTGGGCTCACAAGCGGTCAGTCGCTTCGCAACGCCGTCAGCGGGTCCACGTGAGCGGCCCGGAGAGCGGGCACCCAGTTCGCGGCCAGCGTCGCGAGCGCAATCACGGCGGTCACGCCCGCCAGCGTCGCGAAGTCATGCGGGCTCACGCCGTACAGCAGGCCTGTCATGAAGCGCCCGGCGATGAGCGCGCCGACCAGGCCGCCGACGAGGCCGATCGCCGCGACGGTCATGCCCTGCCGCACGACGAGCCCAACCACCTCCGAGGGCTGTGCGCCAAGGGCGAGGCGGACGCCAACTTCGCGCGTGCGCTGCGTGACGAGGTAGGACGTGACGCCATACACGCCGACGACGCCGAGCACGAGTGCGAGCGCGGCGAAGATGCCGAGTAGCGCCATGCTGAAGCGGCGCTGCGCTACCATCGACGAAAGGAGTTGATCCATGGACGCGATCTCGAACACGGGCTGCTCGGGATCGACGGACCGGAACTCGGCGCGCACGGGCGCGACCATGGTGAGCGGATCGCCCGCGGTGCGCAGGACGAGCAGGAGGTAGTTGAGCACGCGCTGCGTGTTGGGGCGGAACGTCTCGTACCGGACCGGGGCGTCGAAGCCGGTGCGCCGCATGTCGGCCACGACGCCGACGATCGTCATGAGTGGCGCGGTGCTCTGCTCGCCCCCGTAGCGAATTCGTTTGCCGAGCGCGTCCTCGTTAGGCCACAAGCGGCGCGCCATGGTCTCGTTGACGATGACGACCGGTGGTGCGTCGAGGTTGTCGGCCGCCGTGAACGTTCTCCCGCGCCGGAGCGGGATCCCCATCACCCTGAAGTAGTCGGCCGATACGGCATCCACCGGTACCTCGATGTTCCGCTCGTCAGGCGTCATCGCACGGCCGTCGATGCTGAAGTTCGTAGAGTTCGGCGTAGCGGACAGGAAGATGTCCGAAACGAGCGCCGCGCCCTGAACGCCCGGTATCTGCCGCGTTCGCTCGAGCAGCGTCGACTGAAAAGCCGCGGTGGCCTGCGGCGTCGGGTACTTCGCGCTCGGCATCGAGAACCGCATCGTGAGGAGGTGATCGGGACGAAAACCGAGGTCCACCCGCTGGAGGTGCATGAAGCTGCGAATGAGGAGCCCGGCGCCCGTCAGCAGGACGACCACCAGCGCGATCTGTCCGGCGACGAGCGCGCGGCGCATGCGCTGCGCGCGGCGCCCGCCCGTGCCGCCACGCATGGCCTCCCGAAGGACGCTCGCCACCGCCCCGCGTGAGGACTGCAGCGCGGGCGCAAGGCCGAACGTCAGACCCGTAACGATCGCGAGGCCGAGCGTCACCGCGAGGGCCAGCGGGTCGATGCGAACCTGATCGAGCCGCGGAATGTCGGTCGGAGCAATGCGCGTCAGCACGCGAAGCCCGCCCCATGCCACCGCGACACCTAACGTGGCGCCGAGCATGGAGAGGAGCACGCTCTCGGTGAGAAGCTGGCGAATGAGTCGCGTCCGTGCGGCGCCGAGCGCCACGCGCACGCTGATCTCGCGCTCGCGGACCGCCGCGCGCGACAGCAGGAGGTTGGCCACATTGGCGCACGCGATCAGCAGCACGGCCGCTACGGCCGCCATCATCACCCAGAGCGACGTGCGCAGCGTGCGACCGACCACCTGCTCGGGGAGCGGCACGAGGTGAACGCCCAGGTCCCTGTTGGTCGGATACTGCTGCTCGAGCCGCCGGCCGATTGCATCGAGGTCGCTGACGGCGCGGGAAAACTCCACGCCCGACTCGAGCCGCGCGACGGCGTAGAAGCCGAAGCTGGACCGGGCCTGCCTGTCGTCGTTGTCGAGCGCCATCGGCACCCAGATCTCCGTGTCCCGATTGGGGAAGGCGAAGCTCTGTGGAAGGACGCCGATCACGGTGCGCTCACGTCCGTTGAGGCGCACGGCACGTCCGATGACGTTCCGGTCCCGCGCGAAGAGCCGAGTCCACAGTCCATGACCGATGAGGACCACGCCATCCCGTCCCGGTGCGTCTTCCTCGGCTGTGAAGGCGCGGCCGAGGATGGGCGTGACGCGAAGCACCCGGAAGAGGTCGGGCGAGGAGAAGAGGGCCCTCACGCGCTGCGGCTCGCATTCGCCGTCACGACAACCCGTCGTGAGGTTGTAGCCGCTCGTGAAATACGTCGCCATCTCGGAGAACACGCGGTTCTGGTCTCGAAGGTCGGCGAAGTTCGGGTATGAATGCAGGTCTTCCTTGAGGCCCGTCCGTCTGTTGTCCATCCACACCTGGACGATGCGGTCGGCCTCGGGGTAGGGGAGCGGGCGCAGGATGACGGTGTTGACGACGCTGAAGATCGCAGTGGTGGCGCCGATGCCTAACGCAAGCGTGAGCAGCGCGACGGCAGTGAACGCCGGGGCGCGGCCGAACGAGCGCAGGCCGTAGCGCAGATCGTTCAGGAGATCGCTCATGTACTCTTTCCTCCGGCGTCCGCGCTCGCGGCGCCAGTCGTGGGCGCGGAGAGCGCCGCCGATGCCCTGGATGTCACCGAACCGCTCCGCGGCCGCCCGTCGGGCGTCCTCGGCGGTCAGGCCACGCGCCTCGTAGTCGCGGACGCGCATGTCGAAGTGAAAGCCCAGCTCGTCGTCGACGTCGGCGTCGACGTTAGGCCCCCAGAAGCGGACGTAGCGGCGCCACGTGGGCGACCCGCGGGGTGACTTGTCGCTCATGACAGCGCGGGGGATGACCGAAGGACCTGCGACACCGCACCGGCGTAGCGAAACCAGACCGTCGCTTCAGCACGCAGGTGGGCGCGTCCTGTCCGTGTGATGGTGTAGAACCGGGCGCGGCGGTTGTTCTCGGACAGGCCCCACTCCGATGTGACCCAGCCGTTGTCCTCGAGCCGGCGCAGTGCCGGGTACAGCGAGCCTTCCTCGATGCGGAGCACGTCGTCGGTCGTGGCCTCGACCCACCGCGCGACTGCGTAGCCGTGGGCCGGCCCGGTCAGCAGCGCCTTGAGGATGAGGATGGCGAGAGTACCCTGGAGAAGATCTCCGGTGTCGGCGCGCATGGTTGTCCCTTGGCAAGACTATGGGACACGGTAGACGGTCGCGCAACGGCCCGCAAGAACCAGTTTTGCGATACCGTGTGTCATCCCGAGCAGCCGCGAGGGATCTCACATGCGTACCCAGTGGCCGGCAACGAGTACCGCAGACGGGATCCCTCGTCGCTTCGCTCCTCGGGATGACATCCGTTCGCTCCTCGGGATGACATCCGCTCCTCGGGATGACATCCGCTCCCGGGATCCGTCAGCCTGGCGACACGAAGCGTCCGGTCTCGAGAAACGAGAAAATGTGCGCGAGCACGTCGGGCGCCCACATGATGAACGTGTGCGAGCGATCCACGACCACGAGCTCGCGCATACCATCCAGTTGCGCGCTCGCGACAGTCACCTTCCCGTCGCCCTCGGCGCCAAGGACCCGCGAGAAGAGCGGATTGGTGCTGCGTCGGCCCGCGATGATCCCCACCTCGAACGGAGGCGGCGGCAATCGACGAGGAACGCTCTCGTCATCCGTGCCGATCTGTTGTGCCGCCGGACCGAGCGCCAGCCGGTACACCAGATAGTCACGCAGCCGGTCGGTGAGCTCGCTCCCGTGGTTCGGCGGCGCGAGCATCACGACGCGCCTAATGGAGGCGGCCGGCAGAACATCCGCTGCCACGGCCGCGCGCAGCACGATGCCACCCATGGAATGCGTCACGACGTCGACGGTGCCGTCGCCGGCAATGTCTCGCACATGGCGCCCAACGCGTTCCGCGAGCTCCTCGATCGGCGCACGACGCGACGGGTACCCGAGGTTGTGTACGCGATAGTCCCGTCGCATCGCCTCACGCGCGACGGGCCACAACGAATAGCGCGTGCGCCCGAGTCCGTGGAGCAGGACAATCGACGGTGCGGCACCTTGCGTCATGAGACGCGATGCGGCTGGCCGGGGAAGCGCGGCGATGGGCGAGCGACAGGGCGCACGATCGGAAAATATTCGCCGTGTCGGCGCGCAGGCACATCATTGCGCCGCTTCGAGGATGAAAACACGACGGCCCCGGGATGCCAATGGCATCCCGGGGCCGTGTCCACCGTGAGCGCGATCAGTAGCCCGGGTTCTGCGTGAGCCCCGGCGCGACGATGAGCTCGCGCGAAGGCACCGGGTACAACAGCTGGAACGCCCGGTTGGATGGAAGAGCCAGGACCGTCATTGCCCGTCCGGTCCGAACGAGGTCGGGGAAGCGATCGCCCTCGAGCGCGAGCTCCAGGCGGCGCTGCGTCCAGATCGCATCGAGCACCTCCGCCTGCGTCGTGACATCCGTGTTCAGCACGTGCGGCGCGAGGCCGGCCCTAACGCGGATCTTGTTGTACTCCGTCACCGCTTCAGCAAGCCGGTTCAACTGCGCCAGCGCTTCGGCCTTGTTCAGCAACACCTCGCCGAACCGGATGACGTGCAGGTCCTCTGCGCCGATGGTCGTGGGGAACTTCGTCCCCTCGTAGTCGCTGCCATCCTTTCCGAGGGTGAGGGGGCGTCTCTTATCCGTGGCCGGGTATGCCGCGTACAGATCGGCGGTCGGTGCGACTTCCCACCGCCCGTCGAACAGGTAGTAGTACCCCATCTCGTTGTACTCCACGGCCGTGAAGCTCACGCGGAAGATGTCTTCCGGCGTGTCGACGCCTTCACTGGTGAAGAGCGACTCGAACGTCGGCGCGAGGGAATAGCTCTGCGCCTGCACGGCGTTCGCCGCGTCCAGCGCACCCTGCCAGTTCTGCTGATACAGCATCACGCGCGAACGTAGCGCGCGCACCGCGCCAAGCGATGCCTGACGCGCCTGCTTGGGCGTCGTCATGAGCTGCTCGGCCTGCGTCAGGTCGCTCAGGATCTGGGTGTACACTCCCGCCTTGGGCGTGCGGGTCAGCTGCGCCGCTGCGGATGGGTCGTCGAGCGGTTCGAGCGGCATGGGGACGTCGCCCCAGAACTTCACCAGGTTGTGATAGTGCAGCGCGCGCAGGAAGTGCGCTTCGCCGAGGATCTGATTCTTCTGGGCATCGGTGAGCCCGGTGACGGCAGGCACCTTCGCCAGAATGAGGTTCACGCGTGAAACGGCGTCATAGATCGCGATCCAGACGTTCGTGACCGCGGTGTTGTCGGCCTGAAGCTGGTTGCGGTCGACCTGGCCGAGGTACTGAAACGTGCCGACGTGCTCGGCGTTGTCGGCCGAGAGATCGCCGAGCACGAGGAACGTGCGGCCGTAGTAGCTGAGGGCCTGCAGGGCGTCGTACGCACCGACGAGCGCGGCTCGTGCGGTGGGCGCGTCCACGATCGACTGTTCGGCCGGAACGCGATCGACCGGTTCCGTCGAGAGTGTGGAGTCGCAACCGGCGGCGACGAGCAATGCGGCCGGCATCAGATATCGAAGAATTCTCATGGTCTCTGGTATCGAGAATGAAGTGACGTTGGCCGGGATGCCGGTCACCAGCCAGCGGTGATGCCAATGGTGAACGTGCGCGGAAGCGGATACGCGTAGTAGTCGGTGCCCATGACGACGTTCGCGTCCGAGCCGGAGCTGTTCACGTCGGGATTGTAGCCGGAGTACTTCGTGAACGTCGCGAGGTTGCGCCCCGAGACGTAGATGCGGGCGTTGTCGAGCTTCGCGACGCTCGAGAGCCGAGCCGGGACGCGATAGCCGAGCGTCACTTCCTGAACACGGAGGTACGAGCCGTCCTCGATGAAGCGGCTGGAGATCACGTCGGCGCCCGACACGCAATCGTAGCTCATCCGCGGCACGTCGGTGATGTCGCCGGGCTTCTGCCAGCGCTTGAGCACGTCCGTGAACTTGTTGTCGTACGTGCACGCACCGTCGTCGGCGAAGATGCGCATCATGTTGAACACGTCGTTGCCCTGGCTGAACTGCAGGAACGTGTTCAGCTCGAAGTTCCTGAGCGAGAAGGTGTTCGTCAGACCGCCGAAGTAGTCCGGGTGCGGGTTGCCGACGATCATGCGGTCGGCGGTCGTGATGTCGCCGTCGCCGTCGAGATCGTGGAGGATCGCGTCCCCGGTCTGGGGGTCGACACCGTCGAACTTGTACATGAAGAACGAGCCTAACGGCTTGCCGACCGTCGCGATGCTCGTCTCACGCCCATTGATGCCGGTCGTGAAGGGCTGATCATTGAACAGTGAGGTGACCTTGTTGCGGTTGAAGGTCATCGTGAGCGTGCTGCGCCACTCGAAGCCGCCCGCGCCACCGAGCTGCAGGTTCGTCGTGTTGAGGCCGAGGTCGATGCCGCGGTTCTCGATGTTCCCGATGTTGCCCCAGTACGTGGTGAACCCGGTGATCGACGGGATCGGCCGCTGCACGAGCAGGTCCGACGTACGGCGCACGTAGTAGTCGCCCGTCAGACTCACGCGACCGTTGAACATCACGACGTCCGTACCCAGGTCGAACTCGCGGGTGTTCTCCCAGCGGAGATCAGGATTGCCGAGCTGCGAGACGGAAATGCCAGGCGTTCCGCTGTAGGGCGAGCCCGTCGCCAGCGCTCGCGCGGCGAAATCGCCGATGCCCTGATTGCCGGTGGAGCCGTAGCTCGCACGCAGCTTGAGGTTCATGACGCGCTGCAGGGAACGCGCGAACGGCTCCTCGCTTACGACCCAGCCGATCGACGCCGCCGGGAACAGACCGTAGCGGTTGTCCTCGCCGAAGCGTGACGAGCCATCGGCGCGCACGCTCGCGGACAGGAGATAGCGGTCGCGAAGCGACCAGTCCGCGCGCGAGAAGAAGCCGACGAGGTTGTTCTCGGTCTGCGACCCGTCGTACTCGGTGACGTTCGACGCGTTGCGGACGTACGTGCGGAAGCCGCTCGTGAACCCTTCGCCCCGCAGGAAGTTCAGCGTGCTCTTGTTGTACTCGACGCTCGCGCCGCCGATGACGGACAGCCGACTCGTCGCAGTCGAGAACGGCTCCAGCGTCGCGTAGCCTTCGAGCAGGTACTTGGACGCGTTCGTGTGTCCCGACTTGCCGACGCCATTCGCGCTGGCGGCGTACGTGCGATCCACGAGCGGGGATTCCCACTGCGTCTCATCGAGCGACAGCGCATCGAACCCGCCACGTCCCGTCAGGCGCAGCGAGTGCAGGAGCTGGTAGTTCGCCTCGACGTTGCCGAACGCGCGCATCGTCTCGAGGTCGGTGGTGTTCAGGTTCGCGAGCGCCACCGGGTTCGAGTACCGCAGGCGGTCGGAGCGTCCGGCGAACGAACCGTCAGGCCGGTAGACCGGACGCATGGGCTGCATGCCGAGGGCGTTCGTGACGACGCCATCGAGGCTGCCGTCGCCCTGGATGCGGTTGTTGTCCTCCCGGCCGAGACCGAGCGACGACCGCACCGTGAGCTTGCTGTTCGCGTTGAAGTCGAGATTGAGACGCGTGGCCGCGCGCGTGTACTTCGACCCGATGACGATGCCTTCCTGGTCGAAGTAGGAGCCGGAGACATAGTAGAGCATGCGGTCGCTGCCACCGCTCGCGCCGAGCTGCAGATCGCGCACGGGCGAGTTGCGGAAGACCGCCTTCTGCCAATCGAAGTTCGCGGTGTCATCGACGCCCGGTTCGAAGTCGTAGTCGTCGGGGTCGTAGCCGTCGTTCTTCGCGCTCTCGTTGAAGATCTCGACGTACTGCTGCGCGTTGAGCATCGGCAGCGTCTCCGGTGCCGACTGCCATCCGTGGTAACCGCTGAACGCAATCCTCGACTTCCCCGCTCGGCCGCGCTTGGTCGTGATCATGACGACGCCGTTCGAGCCGCGCGACCCGTAGATCGCCGACGCTGCCGCGTCCTTGAGGATGTCGATCGTCTCGATCTCGTCCGGGTTGATGCCGGTGACGGCGGTGATGTCCTGCCCGCCGAGTCCGAGCTGTGTGTAGTTCTCCTGGAGGATCGGGACGCCGTCGACGACGTACAGCGGCTGGTTGCCGGCGTTGATCGATGCGGGCCCGCGCACGCGGACGGAGATGCCGTTCCCCGGGTTGCCGGCGTTCTGGATGACCTGAACGCCCGGCGCCTTGCCCTGAAGCGCCGCGTCGACACCGGCGACTGGCGTATTCGCGATGTCCTCGGCGGTCACGGAGGAGATCGCGCTGCTGACGTTCTGCCGGCTGCTCGTGCCGTAGCCGACGACGACGACCTCGGACAACGTGCGGGCCGATGCGACCAGCGCGAAGTCGGCCGTCACGCCGGCTGGAGCGACCGTCAGCTGACGGTCGACCGGTGTGAAGCCGATGCGCTGGGCGCGGACCGTCACCGTGCCGACGGGCACGTCGCGGATGATGTACGCGCCGGCGTCATTCGTTAGGCCGCCTCGGGTGGTGCCGGTGACGGTGACCTGGGCGCCACCGATGCCGCGCCCGGATGCGGAATCAGTGACCGTACCTCGTATCGTGCCGGTCTGTTGGGCGCTTACTCGGCTGACGAATCCGGTCGCGGCGAGCAGCGCCGCGACGAGACCGGCCGAGCGGACTAGACGAACCACATGCATGACGCATTCTCCGTGGTGGGGACACTGGCGGACTCGCCTGAATGCGAGTCCATGCCGGGAAGGGTTGGAACGAGGGCGCGCAATCTTCGGGCGGTGCCAACGGTCGGTCAAGGGTGACCAACCCAGTTCCGCGAGGGATGAGGCGTTAGGCTGTGCGTCACAGGACGATTGAGCGGCAGGATACGTCAGGGACGGCGGTGCGTGTATGACCACCAGACCATTAGCCGTCGACAACACGACGGCCGTGCACCGAACTTCTGGTGCACGGCCGTCGGAGAACTCGGAGGCTATCGGGTCGTCAGAACGGCTTCACGCGCTTGCCCCAGGTGGGCGGTGGCGGTTCCGCCATCAGCCGATCGCCAGGATTCGCGGCAAGCAGCTTGAGCGCCTCCTGCACCGCGCGCTCGAGCTGTGGATCCCGGCCCGCGATCACGTCCTTCGGCCAGTTCTCGACGTCGATGTCCGGCGCGACACCCTCGTTCTCGACCGCCCACTTGTTGTCGCGCGCGAAGAAGCCGAAGCGCGGCGCGATCATCGATCCGCCATCCACGAACGGTGGCGTGTCGCTCGTGGCCACGAGCCCGCCCCACGTCCGCTTGCCGACCAGCGGTCCGATCTTGCGGCGCTTGAACATGTACGGCATCAGGTCGCCGCCCGAGCCGGCCATCTCGTTGATGATCATCACCTTCGGGCCCCAGATGCCCTGGGCGGGGCTCGTGAACGGCACGCGGTCGCCGGCGGGGTTGTTGAAGTAGCCGTCGTAGTCGCGGCCGAGGATGTCGACGATGTAGTCGGCCGCGGATCCGCCGCCGTTGTAGCGCTCGTCGATCACGGCGGCTTTACGATCCTGCTGGGCGAAGTAGTAGCGGTTGAAGCTCGTGTAGCCCGGCTGGCCTGTGTTCGGGATGTAGACGTACGCGAGCTTGCCATTCGAGAGCGAGTCCACGATGTGCCGGCTCCGCTCCACCCACGCGCGTGTGCGCAGGCCCTGCTCGTTCGCGACCGGAATGACCGTCACCTGTCGTGCGCCCTCGAGCGTCGGGCGTGAGTTCACGGCGATGACGGTCTGCTTGTTGGCCGTGCCGTCGAGCAGGCGGTAGATGTTGTCCGGTGCCTTGAGCTCCGTGCCGTTGATCGCGACGATGTAGTCGCCGCGGCTGACGTTGACGCCCGGCATGGCGAGCGGGGCGCGGAGCTCGGGGTTCCACGCCTCGGTGTCGTAGACCCTGGCGATCCGATAGCGGCCGTTGTCGATCGTGAAATCGGCGCCTAACAAGCCGCCGTTCGCCTGCGGCACTTCCGGCATCTCGCCGCCGCGGACGTACGAGTGCCCGATCGCGATCTCGGCGCCCATCATGTCGAGCAGGTAGTTGAGATCGGCGCGGTGGTTCACGTATGGCAGGAACTGGCCGTACATCTGCTTCATCTTCGGCCAGTCGGTGCCGTGCAGGTTCTTGACGTAGAGGTTGTTGCGCTCGTTGCGCCAACCCTCGTTGAAGATCTGCTGGAACTCGGCCTTTGGGTCGATGTAGGCGCGGAGCTGTGCGGTCAGGCGGCCCTGGCCGGCCTGTGGGGGCTGGCGGTCCGCGTCGACGAGATAGAGCGCGGCGCCACTACCGCCCTGACCGGCGCCGCCACCACCCTGCCCGCCACCACCTCCGGCCGTGCGGTACAGAAGCTTCCGGCCGTCGGCGCTCACGACGTACTGCGCGACGCCCTGCGGCACGAACGGTGTCGCGCGACGCGTGTTGAGCTGGTAGCGGTGCAGCGTGTTGTTGCCGCCGCCAAACCCGCCACCGCCACCCGGGCGATCGCCCGTGCCCGTCGCCGGAATCGGCTCGAGGAAGAACACGGTGCCCGGCGAGCCGGCGCGCAGCTGCGAGTAATCACGGAGCGCCAGATCAGGTACCGCGACGATGCGCTGCTGGATGCCGTCGAAGTCGATCCGGACCGGCCGCCCAGGCACCGCGCGCTGCGCCGTCGGCATCGAATCGGCCGACTCGGCGTTAGGCGCGGGGGGTCGTGCGCCGTTGGCCGCACCGCGTGACGGCGTCGCGCTGTCCGGGCGATTCGGGACCTCGCGGCCGGGCTCGCGCGGCGGGCGGCCGGCGCGCGCGGCTTCCTCGTCGCTCTCCGGAAGCAGCGGCGACGAGTCCGCCTTCGCCAGCACGATCATATACAGCCCGCGTGTCGTCTCGCGCTCGTACGCAGACATGTCGAGCAGCGTCGCGTGCAGGCCGCGGTTCGTGGAGCCGAAGAACCAGAGGTATTTGCCGCTCGCGTCCCACGCGGGAGACGTCGCGTCGGCGAGGCCGTCGGTCATCTGATGCTTTTCCCCCGTCTCGACGTCGTAGACCGTGATGGCGCGGAACAGCGACGGCAGAAACTTCGGGTACGCGATGTAGCGCGAGTCCGGGCTCCAGACCGGGACGATCGACCGGTCGCCGTTGTAGAACTGATCCGCGTCCGCGACTTTCGACGTGCCGCCCGCCATGTCCACGAGCCAGAGACGGTAGTGCGTGTCCTGGAACGCGATCTTGCGGCCGTTCGGCGACCACGACGGCGCGAAGAAGCGACTCGGCTCCGGGATCGTGATCTCGCGCGGCGGCGTCAGGCCGTCCTGCGACGCGATGTACAGCTTGTACTCGCCCGACTTGTCGCTGAAGTACGAGACCGACCGTCCGTCCGGCGACCACGCCGGCCAGATCTCCGCCGAGCCGCTCGAATTCGTCAGGTTGCGAACGTCGCCTTTCTCGGCCGGGATCGTGAAGATCTCGCCGCGCGCCTCGACGGCCGCGCGCTTGCCCGTCGCGGACAGTGCGAGATTCGTCATGCGGTTCGAGACGTCCTTCCACTGCGCCATCATCCAGGGGAAGTCGCCGACCGCCGTGACGTTCACGACGCGATCGCGCTCGTTGCCCGGGTCGATCTCGTGAATGTTGCCCGCCTGCTCGAACACCAGCACCCCAGCGGCGGCGTCGAGCGCCTTCACGTCGAAGTCGCTGTAGTTCGTGACCTGGCCGAGCTTCTTCGTGCGCGTGTCGTAGCCCCAGACGTTGGAGACGCCGTCGCGGTCCGACAGGAAGTACACGACGTCACCCAACCACACCGGGTCCATGTCTTTCGAGTCCTTCCACGGCGGTGACTCGAGCTCGAAGGACGCGAGATCGACGATCCAGATGGGGCGGTTCTGGCCGCCGCGATAGTTGCGACGCTCCTCGTCCCACGAGTTGTTCATGCGGTAGGCGATCCGCTTGCCGTCGGGCGCGATCTTGCCCTGGTACGCGCGCGGCAGCGGCATGGCTTCCTCGACACCGCCCTCCGACGAGACGGTGAAGAACCGCGGGGCGCCGTTAGGCGCGTTCGCCGCTCGGCCCGACGAGAACATGATCCGCTTGCCGTCCGGCGTCCAACCCTGGACGATGTCCGCGCCGGGGTGCCACGTCAGCCGCTTCGGCTGTCCGCCGGTCGCGGCCGCGGTGGCGGGGTCCGTGGCGACGACGTACACGTCCGTGTTGCCGCCGTATTCCGCGCTGAACGCGATCCACTTGCCGTCGGGCGAGAGCTTCGGGTTCTGTGTCTCGCCCTGGAAGCTCGTTAGGCGCCGCGCGGCACCACCCGCGCGGTCCACGATCCAGACGTTGTTCGCGTACGCGAACGCGATGTGCTTGTCGCTGACGGTGGGGCTGCGCAGCATCCGGGTCTGCGCGGCGAGGGGCGAGGCGCCAAGGGTCACGAGCGTGAGCAGCGTGAGCGGTGACAGGGCGCTCTGCGGGCGGATGGGGAGTCTTCGCATCGGGGCGGCCGCGATGGCGGGGTTAGAGTAATCGAGCGACTATAGCATCGCGCCTCGCCGTGCGATCTGCCAGAGCGGCGGCGGAGCGGTCTCCACAGGTGGGTTGGGCTGGTGTGGCCTGTCGTCAGGGCAGCCAGTCGGACGGCAACCCTTCGACGAGCAGCATCTTCGACGTCGCGGTCGCGTGGCGGAGCTTCTTCGCCTCCGCGTACTCGGGCGACGACCACCACGCCTTCGCGCGCTCCATGCTCTCGAACTCGAGAATCACGAAGCGCGGCGGGCTCCAGTCGCCCTCGAGCGTCTCGCACGCACCGCCCCGCGCGATGTACCGGCCCCCGTACTGGTAGATGGACGGAGGCGCGAGCTCCTTGTAGCGGTCGTACCGCTGGCGGTCGTGGACGTTCACTTCGACGACGACGTATGCTGGCATGAGGGAGACGGGAGACGGGAGACGGGAGACGGGAGAAACGGCGGCTGTCATTCCGAGCGGAGGCCCAACGGGCCGGAGGCGAGGAATCGCACTCGTCCCGGCCGGGAGGCCCTCTACCGGGATGACGGCGATTCCTCGCCTTCGCTCGGACTGACGGCCGTTACGAAATCGGGGCCTTGCCTAACAAGTTCAGGAACGCTTCCAGCAATAGCACGACTGGCGGAACGACCGCGAGGCCGCCGGCGATCACGCGGGCCACCCGCACCCACCGGGCCCGCGACGGATGGTCGGCCGCCGAATCGGCCAGCCAGTGATCCGCCAGCCCCCAGGCGCCGAACGCGGAGATCGCGAGCGACCACCCCGCACCGCGCCACCACCCGCGCATCGCGAGGTCGACCGCGACCGGCAGCGCCAGGTGAAAGAGCTGATACAACCGTCGCGGGACCGTCGTGCGAACGAGCCGCGTCGCCAGCGCACCGAGCGTCGGTTCGGGGTCTCGGTTCTGGTACGTGGCCTCGTATTTCTCGGATAACGTCGCCATCGCTCCCCGCTGGCAGGTCGTTCGCTACGCTACGCTGCCGCCGGTGTTACGTCCAGCGGTCGCAGGAGCGTGAGCGCGCTCAGCGGTAGACGCTCGTGAGCGCTCACGCGCGCACCGCGGCCACCAGCGCTCGCGCCAGCGATCCGCGTCGCGCAACGGACACGTCCTCGAGCCCGAGCCAGCCGGCCATCGCGCGCAGCTCGCTCGCGAGCGGGCCGGCCACGGTGTCGGCGTCCACGTGTCCCTCGACATAGGACCCCAGCACGCGCAGACAGCCGGCGGCGCGATCCGCCTTGAGGTCCACGCGGCCGACGATCCTGTCGCCCAGAAGGTAGGGGAACACGTAGTAGCCGTACTTTCGCTTCTGACGCGGAACGTAGATCTCGATACGATAGTCGAAATCGAACAGCCGCTCCGCGCGCGGCCGATACCACACGACCGGATCGAACGGCGAGAGCAGCGCGCTCGCGCCGATCGCGCGCGGCAAACGCGCCTCCGCACTCAGGTACGCGGGATCGCGCCACCCTTCGACACGCACCTGGCGCAGCTCGCCCGCCGACGCGAGCTCGGCCACGCGCTGACGCGCCTCCCGTGGCGCCATGCGG
>Ga0070669_100001883_pt1 | contig 15134 bp, 12 predicted proteins | sample KBSS53metaG_FD_64680 | JGI IMG/M metagenome (GOLD analysis project Ga0070669, IMG submission 64680) | Switchgrass rhizosphere microbial communities from Kellogg Biological Station, Michigan, USA - KBS S5-3 metaG | ecosystem: Host-associated > Plants > Roots > Rhizosphere > Soil ... | reverse complement strand
CCGAGCATCGGGCTTCTGGTGGCCACGCCGTTCGTCGCGCTGGCGGGTATTGCGGGGGTCGTGGCGATCGGGAGGGCACGCATCACGTCAGCGTCACTCTCGGCGATCGGGTGGATCAACTGGCTTTCGGTGGCGTTGGTTGTCTGGGTACTCGGGGCGGTGCCGATGTGGATTCTGAATGTCACAACGATGCGCTATCAGCAGGACTTCGCGTCGGCGTTGCTGCTGCTGGCGATCGTCGGGGGCTGGAGGCTGCTCGCGGCGCCGCAGAGTCGCCGGGGCCGCCTGGCGATGGCGTGGATCTACGGCGGGCTGGCGGTGGTGACGATCGTGGCGGGCGTGCTCCTCGGCTTCACCGGATACTTCAAGCACTTCGACCAGCACAACCCCGCGCTCATGCGCGCGCTGGTCGCGAAGCTCAGTTTTTGCCGTTAGTTCGCGTGAGGAGCCGGCGAGCTTTGCTCGCCGCGCATCATCGGGGGAGGGTTCGGGAACCCTTTGAGGGTTCCCGATTCAGTTGACCTGCAGGACGAGCGCGGCGAACGCGCGCAGATCCTTGCCCTCGAACGTGGGCCGCACGTTGCGCGCGGCCAGCGCGGCCCGTTCGTCGGCGGTGACGTCACCCACCAGCGCGGTGCGCAGGCCGAACGCGGCGCCGGCGATGATGTCGGGCGCGCGGTCACCGACCATCCACGAGGTCGCGACGTCGTAGCCGGGATTTCGCGCGAACGCCTCGGTGAGCAGGCCCGTCTCCGGCTTCCGGCACGTACAGGCGTCCTCGGCGCGGTGAAAGCAGATGTGCGAGCTGAGGATGACGCCGCCGGCCGCCGTCGCCTCGAGCACGACGGCCGCGTGCACCGCCTGCAGCTCGGCGAACGTGGTCTTCCCCTTGGCTGCCGCGGGCTGGTTGCTGGCGATCACGATGCCGAACCCCGCGCGCGTCAGATCGCGCAGCACCGCGGGGACCCAGTCGAACACCACGACCTCCGCCGTGCGCAGCGGGCTGTCCGGGCGCGGTTCGGCCGGATTGGGGATCAGCGCGTTCAGCACGCCGTCCCGGTCGAGAATGATCAGCGATCTCGGTTCAACCACTGCTCGAAGTCCTTCAGCCCGGCCAGTGAGCCGATCTCGTAGAAGCGTACCGCAGCCTCGTAGCCCGCCAGCTGCCCGCGCACGCTGAGCGCGTGGAACAGCGTCGCCAGGTCGGACACGCCGTCGGCCGGCACCTCGTCGGCGATCGCCTGACGTGACAGCGCGGACAGGCCGTAGTCGATGAACGTGAAATCCTCGGGCGGGCGTGTCCGGCGTTGCTTGTCGTACAGGGTCACCATCCGCCCGTCGAAGATCACGTTGCTGGTGTCCCAGCGGCCGCCGTTGGGGAACACGGTCATCAGTGCCGGCTGCCCGGACGCGACGAACGCGCGGAACACGTCGCCGAAGTCGATGGGCAGGAACGAATCGCCGTAGGTGACCAGGAACGATTCCTCCAGGGCGCCTTCGTGCAGCGCCAGGCGCAGCGCGCCCGCCGTGCCCCGCAGCTGGTCGCCCTCGTCGACGTAGCGGACGCGCAGGCCGTGGCGCGCGCCGTCGCCGACATGGGCGCGGATCGCGTCACCCCGGTATCCCACGCTCAGCACGACGTCAGTGACGCCGTGGCCGGCCAGCCAGTCCAGCTGGTGATCGACGAACGGCCGCCCGCCCGCCGGAATCAGCGCCTTCGGGATCGAGTCCGTCAGCGGCCGCATGCGCGTCGCGCGGCCGCCCGCTAGAATCACGCACTGCATGGCGCGACCGGATCGTTAAAGGCGATAGGCGACACCGAACAGCCACTCGACGCGGGAGATGTCCTCGAAGAAGTGCTGCTTCTTGTTGCTGTTGCTGCTCGACAGCGAGGAGAACAGCGCGAGCTCGCGCGACAACCGATAGCCGAACGCGGCCCCGACCCGCGTCTCGAACATCCCCTGCGCGCCGTCCACGCTCAGCATCTCGTTCGGCGCCAGCAACCTCGAATTCCGATTCAGCCCCGTCAAGATCTGGATGCCGAGCCCGAGATCCAGGTCGAGGTACATGCTCCCCGACGAGTTCAGGCGGATCTCGAGCGTCGGGTCCAGCAGCAGCGAGACGAAGTTCACGTTCGAGCCGTCTTCGTTCGCGCCCAGGAACGTGTAACCGAAGAGGCCGCCGGCCCGGAACCGGAAGCGCGACATCGGCGCGCCGAAGTAGTACCCCGCGCCCAGCTTCAACACGAACGACGGCTTCGCCTTGCCGTTCACGCCGGATGACCAGAACGCCGGCCCGATTGCGCCGGTCAGATCGAACCGCCCGTTGCTGACCACCCCCGGCGTGACGGGCGGCGGCGCCTGCACGATCGTGGGCGGCGGCTCCGTGAAATTCGGCGGCGGCGGCTGCACCACCACTGTCGGTCCCGTCGGGTCCGGGGGCGGCGGATTCGTGCCCGTCGTGTTGTTGGGCGGCGGATTCGTGCCCGTCGTGTTGTTGGGCGGCGGGTTCGTGCCCGTCGTGTTGTTGGGCGGGGGCGGATTCGTCCCCGTGCCGCCGGCGTCCAGCTGCTTCTGCAGCGCCGCGATCTTCTGTTCGACCTCGGCGCGGTTGTGCGCCTTGGGCGAATTTCGCAGGTAGCCCTTGTAGAAGAAGATCGCCTTGGCGGGATCCTGCTTCTGCCGGTACGCCTGCGCGATGTTGTAGAGGAACCCCGGGTCGGGTTTCTGGTCGTAGCCCTGCTGCCAGGCCTCGATCGCCTTGTCGAACTGCCCGAGGTCGTAATACTTCGACCCCTGCTGGAACAGCTGGCGGGCCTTCTCCGCGTCCTGGGCCTGCGCCGGCGCAGCGGCAAGCGCGACCACGGCAGCCAACACCACGCTTAGGGATGCTGTACGCACTGACCGCATCGTATCTGGAAGCTCAGACCCCCGCAAATCTGCAGTGATTCACGATCGGCGGACTCACGATCGGCGGACTCACGATCGCCTGACTCGTGGGGCAAGCTCCAGCGCGGCCTTGCCGCGGCGGAACACCCGCACCGACCCCGACGTCTGCGAGACGACGATAGCGATGGCTTCCGTGTCGCGCGAGATGCCGGCGGCCGCCATGTGGCGCGCGCCCAGGCCCAGCGGCACGTCCAGGTCCTGTTCCTCGTCGAAGTTCAGATAGCGCCCCGCCGCGACGACGACGCCGTCTTCGCGCACGATGAACGCGCCGTCCAGCACCGCGAACGCGTGCAGCGCATGCCGCACGTCGGGGTTCATGATGTTCTTCTCGTCTTCCGAGTAGCCCTGGAACGGGTTGAGCGTCAGCTGGCGCGACTTTTCCATCACGATGTTCGAGTCTCCGATGACGAACAGCGCGCCCACCGGCCGCCCCTCCCAGCCCTCGACGCCGATGCTGACCGCAAGCTCGAGCAGCGCGTCCATGACGCCCGCGGAGACGCCCTCGGCCTGCAGGAAGCCGAACGACCCGTCTTCCTCCTCTTGCCCGACCGTCACCACCAGGATCGAATCCGGCATCGCCGCGGGCTTGCGCGACAGCAGCCCAACCACGACGTCGCCTTCCTTATAGAGGCCGCGCGCGATCCCGCTGACGAGCGCGATCTTCAGCTTTTCCGGACGCCCGAGATCGTAATCCGGCAACGGCAGCACCGGGATGCCCGCCGCCTCGATCACCTCGCGCTGGCTGATGCCGACCACCGCCTGGACCAGCTTCTTGCGCGCGCGCGGCTTGCCCCGGAAGGTCTCCTCCGGCAGCGGCATATCGCCCACGTACAGCAGGTGGTCGACGCTGGATTTGGTGGCAAGCGCGACCGCTGCTCGAATGATCTCGTGCTGCGTCGCCGTCGGTGTCTTGGCCATCGGGGTTTTCGAAGTATCGCTGGTGGCATGGTACGCTGAAAGTCAGGCTCCGGATGAAGTTACGACTGATTTCCGGCTGGCTGACGCGCTGGTTGCCCTTGCTGGGGGCACTCATCGTCATCGGGATCGGCTTCGATCTCGTGACCCGGTCGCGTCTGTCGGCAACCACCGCGATGATGTGCGAGGGCGAATACGCCGACACCCTACAGGTGCAGTCGATCCGGACGCGCGATCTGGAACAGGGGCCGCGCAGCCAGTACAGCTACCTGGTTCGCAGCACGGCCAAGTACGAATGCCCGTTCTTCGGACCCGACGGGAAGCTCCGGCGGCGGCGCGTGCAGGCGAGCGAGCTGGGCACCGCGTTCGCCTACGAGGTCTCCGGCGGCGACACCTACCTGCTGACCAACGAGCACGTCGCGGTCTGGCCGGAGGTGACGGATTCGCTGCATCGGATCGAAGGCGTGGCCGACGGCTGCAAGCGCGTCGAGGACAAGCTGCGCATCGTGCGCGACGAGCGCGACGACTTCGATCCTGGGCAGATCGTGCTGGCGCGCGTGGCCGTGGACCCGCTGCTGGACGCGGCGATCCTGAAGGCGCCGGGCCAGCGCCTGACCGTGATGCCGTACAAGATCGGCAAGAGCGCCGGCCTGCGCCAGGGGAACGCGGTCGCGGTGCGGGGCTTCCCGCTGGGCGTCATGCAGGCGGTGTCCGGCGGCAAGGTCGTCAATCCTTACGATCGCGATCAGGAACAGGGCTGGGACCACGTCGACTTCGTCATCGATGCGCTCCTGTCCGAGGGCAATTCGGGCAGCCCTGTTCTCGCCGCGTCGTGCAAGTCGCGGGAGCTGGAGCTGGTCGGCGTGTACCACGCCGGGTACAAGGGCCACGGCGCGCTCAACGTGGTGGTCGGGATCGATCAGCTGGCGGAGTTCATGCGCAAGAAGCGCCGCATCCCGCGCGCGATCGCGGAGGGCACGCCGGGCGCGCCGGGGCTGGTCGAACGCGGCCGGGTCAAGGACGGGCTGACGGCGGGCACGTTGCCGATGTTCGACTTCGGCGGTCTGATCGTGCGCGTCGAGGTCACCGACGGCGTTTTTTTCTACCACCTCTACGGGCGGCAGTTTCCGCTGGATGATCGGCGCATCGTCGTGATCGAGGACCTGGTGAAGGCCGCGACGTTCGGCGAGCCCGGCCGGCTGTGGGTTCTGGGACCGACGGGCTGGCGCGAGTGGCCGCCCAGCGCGCTGGGCGCCGACGAGCGCGATCTGCTCGCGCGCGCCGTCGACACGATTCGCCTGCAAGTGCTGCACACGCTCGACTACCGGCATGCGCTGGCGAATCCCGCGTCGGCCGAGGAACGGCGCCGGGGCCGCGAGGTGTCGCGCACGTTGGCGCGCGACGTGCCGCTGGCGCGCGACCTGGCGAACAGCCTGCTCGAGACCGCCGACCGCCTGTCGTCGTCGGGACGCGACGCGCCCGCGCCCGCTGCCACCGCGACCACACCTCCCCCCGCCCCCGCCCCCCTGCCTCCGCGCGGCGCCCCCTGATCACCTCCCTCTCCCGCTTGCGGGAGAGGGCCGGGGTGAGGGCAAGCCGCTTTCGGCAACGCGCGACTTCGCACGCGCGCCCCCGTCTGGATCGGCAATCGATTCGGAAAGGGCCATGAGGATGAACAAGCTGATCGTTCTGGGTGTGATCGTCGTGATCGGGTGTGGCGGCGGCAATGGAGGTGGTAAAGCCGGTAGCGGCGGTTCCACGGGAGCGGCGGGCGCCGCGGGAGCCGCGGGAGCCGCGGCGGGTACGACGGGCAGCGGCGGCGCAAGCGCGTGCGTCACCGGGGCCGAGGGCTGCGCGTGCTACGGCAACAACTCTTGCGACAACGGGCTGCAATGCCTGTCCCGTCTGTGCGTCGCGCTCTCGGGGAGCGCGGGAACCACGGGCGCCGGCGGCAGTGCGACGGGCGCGGCCGGCACCACGGGGACGGCCGGGACGACGGGCGCCGCCGGAACGACCGGCGCCGCGGGCACCACCGGCACCGCGGGCACGACCGGCACTGCAGGCACCACCGGCGCCGGAGGAACCACCGGCTCCGCAGGAACCACCGGCGCCGCCGGCACAGGCGGATGCGCCACCGGCAGCGAAGGGTGCGCTTGCTACGGCAACGGCACCTGCAACGCCACGCTGCAATGCTTTTCCAACCTGTGCGTTTCGCTCACCGGGACCGGCGGCACGACAGGCGCCGCCGGCACCACCGGTTCGGCGGGCACAACCGGACGCGGCGGTACGACGGGCGCCGCGGGTACCACGGGCGCCGCGGGTACCACGGGCGCCGCGGGCACGACCGGCGCCGGCGGCTCCGCCAGCGGGGCGCTGAGCTTCACGGCCGGCGTCCTCCAGCCCGGGAGCAACAGCTTCGGCATCGCCGGCGGCATCTACACGTTCAGCGACGGCGCCGGCTCGACGATCACGCCGAACTGCACCTCCGACACCTGCTTCGCAGACGTGAACGGCAGTGGACAGATCTGCGTCGCCGGAACCGGCACGCGCGTTCTGGGGAGCGACTACGCGACCTACTGGGGCGCGGCGATGGCGCTCGACCTCAACAACCCGACGAACGCGCCGATGGCGCAGATGGCCTACGTCGCGTCGTCGCACGGCGTGACCGGGTTCCAGTTCTCGTTCCAGAACAAGGCGAGCAGCACCGTTCGCATGTCGTACAAGGTTCGCGATCCGGGGACGAACGCCCTGCTCGAGTACTGTGTGGATCTGACCACCGCAACCAGCGTCGTGCACTTCAGCGACGCGCGGCAGGCCTGCTACCTCGCCACGCCCGGACCTGCCCTGACGGCCGCGCTGGCCGACCACGTCGAGGGGATCCAGTGGCAGGTCCCGACGAACATCTCGGCGGCGGCGCCGTTCAGCTACTGCATCAGCAACATCACGCCGCTCACGCAATAGCCGGCCCCTCCCCGATCTTGTCTTGAGTCGTTCGGGAATCGATGCGATCCTGCCGCGGGCTTTTCTTGCGATTTACAAAATAGAGGGGGACAGCTGACATGAAGCGAGCTCTGGTTCTGTGCGGGATCCTGACGGCCATCGGCTGCGGTGGTGGCGGTGGCGGCGGCGGGAAAGGCGGAAGCGCCGGAGGCGACACGGGCGCCGGAGGCACCATGGGCGCGGGCGGCACCACCGGCTCCGGTGGTACGGGCGCGTGCGTCGCGGGCACCGAGGGCTGCGCCTGTTATGGCAACGACACCTGCAACACCCCCCTCCAGTGCTTCTCGCACCTCTGCGTGTCGCTGACCGGAACAGCCGGAACGACCGGCGCAGGCGGCAGCGCGACGGGCGCGGCGGGCACGACCGGTTCGGCGGGCACCACCGGCACCGCGGGCACCACCGGGAGCGCTGGCACCACCGGCGCTGCCGGCACGACGGGCAGCGCCGGCACGACGGGCGCCGCCGGAACAACCGGTAGCGCCGGCACGACCGGCACGGCGGGCACGACCGGCACCGCGGGCACGACCGGCACCGCGGGCACGACGGGCACGGCGGGAACCGGCGGCAGCTCGAGCGGCACGTCGCTGGCCTTCACCGGCGGCGTCGTCATTGCCGGAAGCAACTCGATCGGCGTCACCGGCGGTCTCTACACATTCAAGGACTCGGCCGGTTCGACGATCTCGCCGAACTGCCAGGGTGGCACCTGTTTCTCGACCCTCAACGGCGCAGGCCCGTTCTGCGTTTCGGGGACCAACGCGCAGGTGGGCTACAACGCGCAGTTGATGCCGGATTACGGCACGTACTGGGGTTCGGCGGTGGCGGTCGACCTCAACAACCCAACCAACACGGCGAACGCGCAGCTGGACTACAAGGCCTCCGACTACAACGTGAAGGGGTTCCAGTTCGGATTCACGAACAACGCCACCAGCACGGTCCGCTTGACGTTCAAGGTCCGCGACCTGAGCAACAACAACCTCGTCGACTACTGCCTCAATCTACCGACGACGGCGACCAGCACCATTCACTTTTCGGATGCGAAGCTGAACTGTTATGACTCCGTTCCGGGCCCGGCGCTCGGCGCGGCGACCGCAGACCACGTGGTGGGCCTGCAGTGGCAGGTCTGGGCCAGCCTCGACGGCCCGGTACCTTTCAACTTCTGCATCAGCAACATCACGGCGCTCACGCAGTAGCCCTCGGGCGCACGGCGGACGATCAGGGCTGCTTCGGCGCGAGCCTGAGCAGCCACAGCGTCACCGCCGGCGCGTCGCCCTTGCTGAACGCCACCGCCCACGTCTGCGCCGGCGACACCAGCGGCACGCCGGTCCAGTGCTGGCCCTTGGGCGGCTCGCCGCGAATTTCCCAGCTCTTGTCATGCTTGCCGAGGCGCGCGATCCGGCCGTCCGGAAGAAAGCGGCAGCAACCTTCGCCCACCAGGTAGGTCCCCGCGGAGCTGGGAAGCAGCGCCGCCGCCTGCTGCCAGCTGACGTTCTGGTTCTTCTTCGGTCCCCGGTTCACGCGCAATCCCGGCCCGCTTTCGAGCAGCAGCGCGTCGCCGTCGACGACCGCAACCAGCACCTCCCTCTCCTCGCCCGGCGCTCCACCACACACGCTCTTCTGCGTCTCGGGCACGGACTTCTGCACGACGTAGTCGCCGAAGCAGCGATCGACATTCGGGTAGGAAAGCCAGCGCAGCTTCTCGCCGCTGCTGCGCGGCTTTTCGAGCGGCGCGCGCGGCGCCCACTTGCGCGTCTCGGGATCCAGGCAACGCATCTCCGTGGGCGGCTTGTGGTCCTCCTGGGCGACGCAGATCGATCCGTTGCGCCAGAAGATCCCGGGCGTGAAGTCCGGGTCCAGCGGTGAGCTTGGCCAGCCGAGCGTGCTCCCGATCCGGTTGCGCGCGGTCACCGCGATGGGAACCGAATCGCGCCGCAGGACCGCCAGCCGCGCCCGCAGCGCCGTCATCTGCCGCGCGACCGGCGGCGCCAGGGGCGGCGGCGGCGTCAGGCGCGTGACGATCGTCTGCTCGCCCCCCGCCCAGTCTCCCGCCTCCGTCTTGTCACGCGCGACGGCCACCCACAGCGATTGCACGGCGGCGTAGTCGACGCCCCCGATCGGCGTTCCCGGGATCTCGTTCGGCGCCGGCGGCTTGTCGACCACGGCCTCGAGCAGCTCCGCGAGCCGCTCGCGCGCGGCAGCGGCGTCACCCTTCGCGGGCGCGCCGCGCGCCCGATCGATCTGCTTGCGCACGGCGCCGTCGATCTGAAGGCGCCGTCGTTTCTCGTCGTACGAGAACTTCACCGACACGCCCGTGCCGCTCACCTCGACCTGACCGCCGTCGCAGGCGATCGCGAAGGACGGCCCGTGGTCGAAGTCGCCCTCCTGGTTCGTGATGCCGAGCAGCGCGGTGCCCTTCGCGTCGTAGACCACGGACGACTCTTCCGACGAGCAGCCGCCGCTGCCGCAGGTCTCCCGGCTCGTCTCCGTCTCCAGCGTCCCCTTCTCCGCCTTGCCGAGCAGGCATGCGGACGTCTCCGACCTCGCCGGCTTGTCCTCGTCGTCGTCGTCGTCAGCCCGGGCGACGCCCGGTCCGGCAAGAAGCACGGCGAGCGTCAGCGAACCCCACCGGCTCCCCATGCCGCCGATCAGCTGTAGCGCTTGCGAATCAACGCCAGAACGGCGTCCTTGGCGCAGTTGTCGCAATACCCGAAGCGCGCCTTCAGCGTGGCCAGCGTCGTGCCCGCCGCCGCGGCCGCATCCGGCTGCATGTTCGCGGGACCGTCCGCCAGGAACACCAGCAGGTCCTCGTTGATCTTGCGAACCTGCTTCTTGCGCTCGTCGAAGAACGCCTCGCGCAGCTCGGCGATCGGCCGCGGAAAGATCGCGTCGTAGTCGGGTTTCTGGCGCGGGTGATCGATCGACCACGCGCCGATGCGGGTGATCACCTCGCGCCGGAACTCGTCGCGCCGCCCCGCGACCTGCAGGATGCGCTCGACCTCCGCCATCATGTCCTCGTCGGGATCTTCGTCGCGCCCCGTGATCGGGTTCGGGACCTTCTCGTGCTTCACCCAGTACGAGACGTGCGCCGCGTAGCGCTCGAAGCGTTCCATGTAGCGGCGCTCGTCAACCAGCCCCATCGACGTCCTCACCTCGTCGTCGATCTTGTCGATCAGCTGGTCACGCACCTGGAAGATGAACTTGCGGTTCTCGTGGAAACCGCCGGGCAGCGGCTCCTGCTTGAGGAACTCGTACACGGTCACGCCGCGCACCAGCTCTTCCAGCTCGTCGAAGATCGCGAACGGCGACAGGCAGGCGTACCGCGGGCTCTGCGCGGCGTTCATGATCACCAGCTTCATCTCGCGCGCGGACGCGCCGGTGCGGCCCTCGTAGTTCGGGTAATTGTCCGACTCGCGCGCGATCTTCTCGACGCCCGCGACCAGCTCGCGCTGCTGTTCAGTCGACAGGCCCTCGGGCGTGATGGTGTCGGCGTACAGCAGCGCCTTCTCCAGCGGCCCCAGCTTCACCACCAGATCCGACAGCGTCTTGCCGTACTTCTCGGCGAGCGGCTTCTTCATCCGCGTCAGCATCGACCACAGCGCCGTCACCCACGCGACGTGCGGCGACACGTGCTTGCCCGACTCGGCGTGGGCGACCTTGATCTGCGCGTCGTAGATCTTTTGTTCGACCCGGTAGTCGAGCAAGTACGGCACGCGCACCAGCTCCATCCGGCCCTTGAACGACTGGAACTCGGGGATCTCCTTGAACGCCGCCAGGTAGCCCTCGTTCGACGAGCCGATGAAGATCGTGTCCAGCTCCAGGCTGGCGACGTCCAGCGACACGCGGCCCTGCTCCACCGTGCCCAGCAGGTATTTGTACGATTCGATCGGACGCTTCAGCAGATCCGCGAAGTCGATCACGCCGCGGTTCCCGTCGACAAGCTCGCCCTGATACTCGTAAAGCGTCAGCGACTGCAGCGCGGGCGGCAGGGACGCCAGCGACCGATCCATCGTCAGCTGCTTCGAACGGGCGTCGACGGCCAGCTGCGGTTCGACGGTTGCCGCCGCCTGGCGATAGCGCCGCGACACGAAGAAGCGCTCCACCTGCACGTGGCGCAGCACCTTGGCCAGATCGCCGTGGTACGAGGACAGCAGCGCCTCGAAGATCTGCCGGTTGCGGTGGGAGAGGTCGCCGCGCAGCAGGTAGTCGGCCGGGCGGAACCCGCTGCGGTCGGCGGCCCCCAGGCGGTGGGAGATCAGATCGCGGCGCTTCGAGCGCGGCAGCAGCAGCAGCGGGTGGTCCCGCATCTCGTCGGCGATCTTCGATTCGATCAGATCGTCGTCGAGGTAAGCGTACGTCTCCTGCGATCCGCCATGCTCGAGGCCGCCGCCGAACCCGATCCCGCCCTTGGTCAGCTTCTGCGACGGGAAGATCCAGTTGAACTTGTAGAGCGCGCCCTCGTCGAGCGTCGAGTAGTACTCCATCGCCCGTTGCATGCAGGCGACGAACGTCGACTTGGCGCTGCCGTTGGGGCCGTGCAGCAGGATCAGACGGTTCGTGCGTCCCTCGCGCGCGAAGTTGGAGACCAGCCGGTAGACCGCCGCCTGGACCTCCTCCTGGCCCATCAGCGCGTCCTTGCCGCTGTCGAAGGGGCAGTCGAACAGCCGCCAGCGGGTCATCACGCCGCGCGGCGTCCGCACCGCCTCGGCGCCGAAGTGGTCGAACACGTCGCGCACGTACTGCCCCGCCGACCGCAGCTGCCGCGCCGGGTCCGCGGCGAACAGCGTCAGGTATTCCGCGAACGAGATGACGCGCCGGTTGCGCGCGAAGCTGTCGCGCATCTCGCTGGTCGTATCCGACAGCCAGCCCTTGGAATCGAATACGTGGGAACCGTCCGCGGCCCCGGTGCCGTCCGCCTGCAGGCTGCGAGGGTCGCGTTCACGCTCACCCATCGTCGTTCCACGGTAGCACGCGGCTCCGAACGCCGCACGCTGCATCACCTACCTCCGCTGCATAACTTCCCTCTCCGGGCCGTCCACTGTTATTAAAAGAGACCATGAGCCGCCTTCCCTCCCTCAGCGTGTTACTCGGCGCCGCCTTTTTGACGCTGCCGGCAGTCACTGCCGTCGCCGCCGAGGCCGCGAAGACCCCGACCAAACCCGACGCCGCGAAGGCCGCTGCAAAACCGGACGCGAAGCCCGCCAAGACCGCGGCGACCTCCGAGAAAGCCGCGAAGGGCGAGACGAAGGCAGACGCCAAGGCCGATCCGCCGCCGGCGAATTCCAGCCCGATGGCCGAGCTGAAGAGGTCGAACGAGAAGCTGGACAAGATCCTCCAGAAGAATCGTCCGGACTGGACGCCCGAGGCCGAGTTGCAGCGCACGGAGGTGCGCAAGCTGGTCGGGTCATTCCTGGATTACGCCGAGCTGGCCCGGCGCTCCCTGGCCCGGCACTGGGACGGACTGACCGTCAAGCAGCGCGACGAGTTCGTGAACACGCTGCGCGAGCTGGTCGAGCGCAGCTACCTGAAACAGGTGCACGGCAACGCCAACTACAACATCAAGTACGACAAGGAGACGAAGGACGGCAACGAAGCGACCGTCACCGGCGTGCTGAACACGATGGCGCGCGGCAAGAAGGTGAAGATCGCCCTCGAGTACAAGATGATGTGGAAGGTAGACCACTGGGTGGTCTACGACGTCGTGACGGACGAGCAGAGCATGCTCGAGAACTACCGCGCCGAGTTCAACAAGATCATCAACAAGGAAGGATTCGACGCGTTGATGAAACGGATGAAGAAGAAGCTGGCCGAGAAGGACGAGAAGGGGGAATAGCCTTGCGCGCGGCGGCCGTGTTCGGCGTCGGCCTCGCGGCCGCGGCGCCGATTGTGACGGCCGGCTGCGGCGACAACTTCTCCGCGACCTTCGATTCGTTTCCGATCGCGCTCGCGCGCGCGCCCATGGGGGGAGGGATGCCGGGCGATGGCGCGTTGATCGCGATGGCGGTGTCGCCCGATGCGCCCACGAGCCCGTATCGCATGCTGGTCGGGACCGGTACGCCGCTGACCTTGCTCGCGGGTCCACCCGTGACCGGGAAGCCCGCGACGGAGACCGCCGGGTTCGACGTGCTGGATTCGGCCGGCGCGATCGCCGATCCGACGACGGCCGCGGTACGGGCCCGTTTTCGCGGCGTGAGCGTGCTGCGCCTGCCGCTGCAGCCCGTCGGGGAGGCGGGGAGCACGGTGGACGGGATCCTGAGCGCCGACGTGATGCGCCGATACTCCATCGACTTCCGTTTCGGTGCCGACCCGCGCGCCGGCGAGACCTGCCTGGGCGCGACGGGCCTCTGCACGTCGATGACGTTCTGGACCCACCTGGGCCCGGACCTGGCGTTTCTCGAAGACGCCGGCTACGCGGTTCTCCGCTTCAACCTGGCGGGCGGCGGCGAGACGACCGCGGACGGCGACCGTACGTTCCTCGGGGAGCGCGGGCCGCTGGTGCTGCCCGCGACGCGCATCGTCCTGCGCACCTGCGCGGTGCCGAGGCAGTTCGATCCCGACCCTGCCATCACGCCCATCGTCGCCTGCTGCAACCAGCAGGACGCCGAGGCGATGAAGACCGGCGTCGACCTGGCGCTGGTGCTCGACACCGGCCTGGGCCCGCTGGTGCTCAGTCAGGCGGCGTGGGCGCGCATCAAGGCCCGGCTGGACCCGGCCCCGGTTGAAGCGACAGGCGGGCAGCTGCTGGTCGCGACCTGGCCCGACCCGATCCCCGCCACCTGGTCGACGATCCCGAAGTACGCCCTCGTCGACATGGAGACCAGCGGCGCGACCGATCCCGGTCCTTGCGTCGAGCTGGAACGCTCGCGCCGGCTGGAACAAGTGTCGTTTCAGGTCTCCCAGGCCGAGAGCATGCAGATGCCGATCGCGGCGTCCGTGTGCACGCAGCCGTGCGACAACGATCCGCGCGAGCCCGACAAGGCCCAGAACAGCGCCGCTTACGTCGAGCTGTCGGGCGACATTCCCGTCGCGGTGATCGGCAACGACGAGCCGTACCTGCAAGGCCTGCGTTTCGACGTCCGCCCGGAACAACCGGAGGTGGACGGTCTGATCGGCGCGGGTGCCCTCAAGCGCGCCCGCGTCGAGATCGACTACGCGTCCGCGCCCCAGCGCGCCCTGTTTTCGTGCGAAAGCGGCGTTCCGCGCACCGAGTGTTTCGCGGCCGCCCGCTGCCCGCGTCTGCCCGACGCGAGCTACACGCACCTCTGTTTCGGACGGCCGCGCCACGGATTTGCCCCGGCCTGCCCTGGTTGCTGAGGCCGGGGCACCCGCGCGAGGTTTCAATCGACCTGTTACAATGGCGGCGATATGCGCCTTTACCTCGCCGCCGCGATGGGCTTCATCGCCCTCACGACGACGAACGCACGCGCGGCCACGCCGCGGATTCGGGTCGCCATCCCCGAGTTCCAGCTGGAGGGGTCGCCGCCGCCGGCGCTGGGGATCCAGCTGCAGGACGGCTTCGTGCTCGGGTGGGTGCGCGCGGGCGCGCACGTGCTGGATCCGACCGACACGGCCAAGAAGCTCGAGGCCCATCCCGAGCTGCAGCGGTGCGATGCCTCGCCCTGCCTGAAATCGATCGGCCAGGTGCTGGACGTCAATTACATCGTGCGCGTGAAGGTCGAGGTCGCGGGCAACAGCTACAAGAGCGTCGGGCGCCTGTTCACGACCGAGGGGCCCGCGCCCGCCGCGCTGCCCATCGCCACCGAGTCCAGGAGCTGCGACGTCTGCACGGTCGCTGAGGCGCGCGCCGTCATGCTGCGCCTGGCCGACGGCCTGCGCGCGCACGTCGAGGAGAACGCGCCGCCGCTGGCGCCGGTGCCCGCCACGCCGCCCACCGCGCAGCCGAGGCTGCTCGGTCCGGTGCTGGTCGCGATGGCCGGCGCGCTGGCCATCGGCGCCGGCTTCGCCGTGCTCGCCACCAACGGAAGCTGCACCGCCACCGGCTGCGACGAGAACCGCACGCGCAGCGCTGTGGGCGGCGTCCTGATCGGCGTGGGCGCCGCGCTGACGGTCGGCGGAACGTACGTGACCATCGCGAGGAGCCGCGGCGGCGATCCGGTGACCGGCGTCAACGTGGCGTTTCGCTGGTGAGACGAGGAGGCGATCGATGACGACCAGGCTGAAGCTGTTCGGAATGCTCGGGATGGCGGCGGGGCTCGCGATCGCGGCAGCGACATGCGGCGGCGGCGTCACCAGTGCGCACGACACGCGGGAGTCGGC
>Ga0070669_100001880_pt1 | contig 15138 bp, 9 predicted proteins | sample KBSS53metaG_FD_64680 | JGI IMG/M metagenome (GOLD analysis project Ga0070669, IMG submission 64680) | Switchgrass rhizosphere microbial communities from Kellogg Biological Station, Michigan, USA - KBS S5-3 metaG | ecosystem: Host-associated > Plants > Roots > Rhizosphere > Soil ... | reverse complement strand
AGGCCGGCCGCTACATGCGCGAGTATCGTGAAGTGCGCGAGCGCCTGAGTTTTCTGGAGTTGTGCAAGAACCCTGCGCTGGCCGCTGAGGTCACGCTCACTGCGGCTGAACGCCTCGGCGTGGATGCCGCAATAATTTTTGCGGACATTCTTTTGATCACTGAGCCGCTCGGCCTTGAGCTTGAATTTGCCAAAGGCGAAGGGCCGGTAATTCACAACCCCGTGCGTTCAGCGAAAGACGTCGATCGGTTGCGAGAGCTTGAAGAAGTTGAGTCGCTACAGTTTGTCTTCGACGCGATTCGTGAAACTCGCCGCGCTCTTCCCAAGGGTCTGCCGCTGATCGGATTCGCCGGCGCTCCGTTTACGCTCGCGTCTTATATCGTTGAAGGCGGCGCCTCCAAAAATTACATACACACCAAGACGCTGATGTACAACGACAGCGGCGCGTGGCATGCCATGATGTCGCTGATTGCTCGGGGCCTGGTGTTATATCTCAACGCGCAAATCGCGGCGGGCGCGCAGGCCGTTCAATTATTCGACTCGTGGGTGGGCGCGCTCGGGCCCGATGATTACCGGCAATTTGTGTTGCCACACACGCGCAGTGTGATTCGCGGAGTTAAGGAAGGAACGCCGGTCATTCATTTTGGCACGGGCACCGCAGCGCTGCTGGAGCTGATGCGCGAGGCCGGCGGCGACGTGATCGGGCTCGATTGGCGCGTGCGTTTAGACGAAGCCTGGGAACGGGTTGGTCATGACGTTGGCGTGATGGGCAATCTCGATCCGGTGGCGCTGTTTGCGAATCAGGATTATCTGCGAGCACAAGCGGCGTTGATTCTGAAACAAGCAGGCGGACGCGCGGGACATATATTCAACCTGGGCCACGGTATCCTGCCGGAGACGCCGGTCGAGAATGTGATCGCGCTGGTTGATGCGGTGCATGAGCTGAGTCAGAGGTCTGAAGCTTAAGTTTTCTCTGTGCGGCCTCTGTGTCCTTTGTGCCTTTGTGGTGAGTGTTTGCTGAAGTTATTCACCACAAAGACACAAAGGACACAGAGATCGCACAGAGAAATTGATCGAACCTAGCATGGACAATCCCACTCACTTTGATGCGCTGCTAGTAGTCTCCTTCGGTGGGCCTGAAGGTATGGACGACGTGATGCCGTTTCTCGAAAACGTTCTGCGCGGTCGCAACGTGCCGCGCGAGCGCATGCTGGCTGTGGCCAAACATTACGAACTATTCGACGGCGTCAGCCCGATCAATGAACAGAACCGCAAACTGATTGCTACCCTCGAGCTGGAACTCCAGGCTAACGGCCCGCACCTCCCGATCTATTTTGGTAATCGAAACTGGCATCCGCTGCTGGCGGACACGCTCGAACAAATGCGTGCGGACGGAGTAACGAATGCCATGGCGTTCGTCACCTCGGCTTACAGTTCCTACTCCAGTTGCCGCCAGTATCTCGAAGACATCGAGCGAGCGCGCGAGCGCGTGGGAGCCGGCGCGCCGCGCGTGGAGAAGTTGCGGCCTTTTTTCAATCATCCAGGGTTTATCGAAGCGAACGTGGAGAATGTCCAGGCGGCGCTCGATCAGATTGGCGCCGCATGTCGCGGCGAGACGCGCGTTTTGTTTACGGCGCACAGCATTCCGCAGTCGATGGCGAACAACTGCGACTACGTTTTCCAGCTGGAAGAGGCGAGCCGGCTGGTGGCTGGCGCCATCGGCTTGAAACACTGGCGGCTCGTGTTCCAAAGTCGCAGTGGTTCGCCAACACAGCCCTGGCTTGATCCAGACGTTTGCGAAAGTCTGCGGGAACTTTACGAGTCAGGTACACGAGACGTGGTGATCGCGCCGATTGGTTTTGTCTCCGATCATATGGAGATTGTTTACGATCTCGACACGGAAGCGTTGGCGCTTTGTCGGGAGTTAGGACTAAACATGGTGCGCGCCGCAACTGCGGGAACGCACCTGAAATTTGTGGCAATGATTCGCGAGTTGATCCTCGAACGGACCGAACCCGGCACGCCGCGCCGCTCGCTGGGCAATCTTGGGCCATGCGGGGACACGTGTGCCCCCGGCTGCTGCTCGATGAAGTAGGGGCGGACCTGTGTGTCCGCCCTCTTCAGCAAGTAAGGGGCAGACACATCGGTCCGCCCCTACAATAAGACGAACGCGAGTTTTCAAAATGAAGCGCGTTGTAATCATTGGCGGCGGCATCACCGGACTAGCCGCCGCACACCGGCTTCTCGAACTCCACGGCGGTTCGATCGATCTCACTTTGCTCGAAAGCGGTAACTGCCTCGGGGGCATTGTTCAGACCGAGGAACGCGACGGCTTTCTGCTCGAGCGTGGTCCGGACTCGTTCATCTCCGAAAAACCCGCGGCCCTTAATCTGGTTCAACGTCTCGATCTCTCCTCCCGCCTGATCGAAACCAACGATCAGCATCGACGCAGTTTCGTTGTTAGACGAGGACGGCTCCGGCCGGTGCCTGAAGGCTTTCACCTGTTGGCCCCTGCTCGCGTTTGGCCATTTCTCAAAAGCGACATTTTTAGTTGGCCGGGCAAACTGAGAATGGCGCTAGAGGTTTTGCTTCCCCGTCGCGCACTAAACGGCCGCGCCGAAAGCACGGACGATGAAAGCTTGGCAGACTTCGTGCGCCGACGGTTTGGCCGTGAGGCCCTGGAGCGAATGGCGCAACCGATGGTTGGCGGCATCTACACTGCCGATCCGGAAAAGCTGAGCCTGCGCGCCACGATGCCGCGGTTTCTCGACATGGAACGCGATTCTCGCAGCATCATCCGCGCGCTCATACGCGGCAGTGGCCCAACCGTCAGGGAGGGCATTGGCAGAAGCCCGACCGTCAGGGAGGGCATTGGCAGAAGCCCAACCGTCAGGGAGGGCTCAGACACGAGCGGCGCGCGTTATAGCCTCTTCCTCTCCTTTGATCGCGGCATGCAGGTCCTGACCGACGCACTTGCAGCGCAAGTCTCGAAGCGAGCTGCTATCCGACTAAACACGACCGTTGATTTTCTTGCGCGCGTGCAGGGCGAACAAGGCGGGAGCTGGCAGGTTAAGACCGCAAACGACGAAACCCTGATCGCGGACGCTGTTTGTCTGGCGTTGCCTGCGTATGCCAGTGCGGGTTTATTGCGCGCGGTTGATGCGAACCTGGCCGCGGAGCTCGACGGAATATCTTATGCCTCAAGTACAACGATCAATCTCGCCTACAAACGCGAAGACATTCCTCATGCGCTCGATGGCTTTGGCTTCGTGGTGCCCTTCATCGAGCGACGGTCGATTATCGCGTGCAGTTTTAGCAGCGTGAAGTTTGCCCGTCGCGCGCCTGAGGGCGGGGTTCTGCTGCGTGCGTTTGCGGGCGGAGCGTTGCAACCGGAGATGTATGAGTTGAGCGACGGGGAAATGTTGGCTCGTGTTCGCGGAGACTTGCGCGACTTGTTGGGGATTCACGCGCCGCCGCTGTTTGCCGAAGTTTCGAAGTGGGCGCGTTCAATGCCGCAATATCACCTGGGACACCTGGAAAGAGTTCAACGAATCGAGCGGTGCGCTGCAGCTTTGCCGGGATTGGTCCTGGCGGGCAATGCTTATCGCGGACTTGGTATCCCCGATTGCATCCGGAGCGGTGAAGCTGCGGCTGATCAGATTCAAGCTGAACCTTGATCATTAAGATAGGAGCCTCGAGGAATCAAAGTCAAAAGTCCAAATCAAGCAGTTCAGAGTTCAAGCTTCAGCTTGTCTTCCGTTCCAGACCACAACCTAAAGGTTGAACTCTGAACTGCTTGAGTGGACTTGAACTTGACCCGAGACCCCTGTCTTGAATCAACACTCCCAACCACACTTAAGCGCAACTCAGTCTCTGTTCACATCCGTGATTGATTTCAAGTTGAATTAAGGCCGGTCGCTAATGCTCACGGTTCTGATGAAGTGACTCAACCCACGCGGCATTCGTTTCCAACAACGGACGAAACGCTTCGCGCGGCACAGTCGTTTCGATGTGCATGTTGTCATCGGTGTTGATAATCGAACCCGCTACTGCCGGCCCCAGCTGCGTCTCATCGCAAACGTACCAGGCGTTCACGTCGGCTTCACCCTTGATATTTACGCGCGCGAGTTCCGCGGCGATTCTCGGATTGGAAATTCGCTCTTTGATCAGGTCGCGCGTGAGCGGAGTCTTGCTGCCAACCAGCAGCAGGTCCTTCCCTTTCCAGGCGCCTTCAACGCGAAACACCAGCACATGGGGAAAGGTTTCATGAAAGGTGGCCAACACCGAGCGCAGGCTGTCCGTCGACAGCTGATAGATTTGCAGCCACTGCACAAAAATGCCGTCGTCCTTCAAGCGCTCGCGGCCAAGCTGGAAGAATTCGCGTGTGAAGAGGTTTGCAACGCCCGGCACCCACGGATGACTCGGCTCACTGACAATTATGTCGTAACGGTTAGGCGTGACACGCAGGTAGGTGCGCGCGTCGTCGATGATCAATTGCAGACGAAGATCGCTGAGCGGATGGTTGTTGACGTGCTCGAAAAAGTGCGAGCCTTTTACTGTCGCCGGTTCCAGCTCCAGACACTCAACTGACTCGATTGGCGATTGCAGGATCGAGCCGGCTGTAACCCCGGTGGCATAACCAACTACCAACGCCTTACTCAAACGCGGAGCCAACAGCAGTGGGAGTTGGCCCAGCATGACCTGGGTCGGCATGTCTGCAAGGTCAGACGCATTGGTCCGGCCGTTGATGGCCATCGACGTGATGTTCCAATCTTTACGAACTGAAACTGTCGACGTCGTTCCTTCCTCGTACATCAACAATTGATGAATCTTCGAACCACCTTGCTGCGACGTCATGTCCTCAGCCGCTCCGCGAGAGTTAGCGATGACGCGCACCAGACTGTCGTACGCTCCAATCGACAAGTCTTCCAGGTTCAAGCGCGGCGCGGCCAGAAAGATCAGCACGATAAGCACGATCGTGGCGCCGGCCGCCGCGGCGCGTCGCAGTTCGCGGTCGGGGGCGTCTGCTCTTGGTTGATAGGCGATGCCGGCCACGATCACGCATAGCGCAGCGGCGAAGAGTATCGTGAACCTCGTACTGAGTTTTGGAATCAGAATGAATCCGGCGATGAAGGCCCCGGCGATTGCTCCAACCGTGTTCACGGCGTAACTGCGACCAACAAGCTGCACCGAACGGCTCGCCGGATTTGTTTCCGCCCAAACCAACACGAGCGGCATGACCGCGCCCATCAGAAACGCCGGCAACAAAATGAGAAGCGCTACCGCAGCGATCTGCAGCATCAGCAGCCCGCTCCAGCTATGCACCTTTAAGCTAATCCCCGTCGTCACCAAAAGGCCGGGGATTTTGTTCGCCATCACCAGGCTCAGCACCAGACTGATCGCCGTGACCACCTCCACGCGCAGCACGGTTTGTCGGAGTTTCCCCGCCAGCTTTTTCCGAGCGATCACATAAGCACCGCCCGACAGTCCCAACAGGAAGAGCGCGACTACGATGCTGAATGCGTAGGTGCTCGACCCGACGATCATGGTGAGCATGCGCGTCCACGCCACCTGGGTACTAATCGTTACGAAACCGGAAATAAAAGCGCAGACAAGCCAGAAGCTGGTATCGGTCGGAGGATTGACAGGCTGTTGGTCTGCAGCGGCCGGCGATGAATCTTCGTGGGCGATCGCACGGGCGTCGATATGTCGTTCGGCCAGAATCGAGACAACGCCGATAAGCACGTTAATCGCCGCGGCGGTGTAGATAGTCAAACGAACGCCCAGCACCGGCAGCAGGATGAAGCCCGCGATGATGCAGCCGAAAATCGCGCCCGCCAGGTTGCGCGTGTAAAGTTTTGTCAGCGAGGTGGAGGTCGGGCCAGCCGATCGCAATAGCGCGGCCGAGAGCAAAGGAAGCGTGGCGCCCATGAGCGTGGTCGGCACGAGCAGCATCAAGCACGAGAGAAAAAAGCGCCAGATGCTGAAGACGAAGAACCCGGGATGGAATTGTTGCCAGATAACGGCGTAGAGATTGTCGACTAGGCTGAAGAGAAACGGCACTGCGAGCGCGTAAACTGCGATGCCGATTTCCAGCAGGCCATACGCGCGCACCGGACGTTTCACCTGACCGCCGCTTCGTCCCGCTAAAGCGCTCCCAAGCGCCAGCCCGCCCATGAACGCGGCCAACACGGTGCTGACGGCCAGCGTCGTCCCGCCGAAAACCAAACCCAGCATGCGCGCCCAAAGAACTTCGTAAATTAGACCGGTGGCGCCGGACAGGAAAAAACAAGCCGCGACCAGCCGGAGAATCTTTGGTGAATAGCTGTGGGTTGGAGTTGGGTGGACAGAAGCTGCAGTCGCTGACATCACGTATTACTCACAAGAATGAAATTGGTAGAGCTTTTGGTGAGACGCGATGCAAGGTAACCACTATAACATCATTTGCCGGTGACTAAGTCACGCGCGATGTTTCACGTCCGAAGGACCTTGCAAGCTGACGCCCTCCCTTACGGTCGGGCTACTGCCCCACATCTCTCAAACATGGATCACGTGGGAGGCGCGCCAAATGCGCGCCGGGATCGAACCGAGCGGCGCGGTAGTCAAAACAATCGCATAGTCTTCGTCAAACATGTTGTCGTCTTTGCTCGTCGCCGGATCGAGAACGGAATTCAGGAGTTCCATTTCAGTGTTCGTCGCTTCGGGAGTCACCAGCGCCAGGCGCCGCAGGCAATCGTAGAGATGTTTGAGGCCGCTGCCATACCGCCCGCGGTCGTTGCCAAGCATCAATCTGACTTCGGCGCGTTCATCGACGAAATGTTTGAGCAGCGACGCCGCTTGCACTACCGCATTCTCGAATCTTGCCAGGAAGTCTTCGCGGTCCGAGCCGGAAAGATCGCGCGTATCGAGCGCAACGGTTATCCGCCGCTCGTCCTCGGCAGTAAATTCTCGCACCGTAAGATTTCGTGATCGCGCCGTCGCTTTCCAGTCGATGTAACGCAAATCATCTTGGGGTTGGTAGTCGCGCAGAGAAAAAAGATCCTGACCGGCGCCGCGCCGCGCCGACACCATGCGTCCCGCGTAAGTCGGCAGCAGGTGTAATTCGTCGCCCACCGGCTTGGGCGTCGGGTAAACCACGATGTCGACGTCGCGCGCGCGCAACCGCCGGCGAAAGCGAAAAAAGCCGAAAGGAAAGCGAGTGGACAATTCGAAGCCGTTGATCAGAACGTGACCCCGGTTCGGAAACAACTGCTCCACGCGCTGCTCGGCCGCGGCGCGTCGCGGGATGTAAGTGAAATAAGCAAGCGGTCGCTTTAGATAACGCAGGCCACGCCGCCAACGATTTGAGTCGTTTTTAGATTCGCGTGGCCCACGAGCTTCGATGAGGATCGAAAACGACGGGAACACTCGTTTCGCGTTGCGCAGGGTGACAATTACCGGGGCCGCTTCTCCAGCGAAAATGTGATCGGGAAAACGAGCCGAGACTATCAAGTCACGCAGCGACGCTCTCGCGGCCACGCCGCCAACAAACACGCTCGAACAAAGCAATGAGAAGATCATGAAGAGAAGATTGTTTCCCGTGTTCCAGGCCGCGAAGCCGACGACCAACACGATGAGCACGAAGATGGCGCCGCCGCTGGTTATCTCGAGCGGAATGTCGAAACGCTTAACCTCCAGCCGCGCCGAACGCGCGAGCGGCGGCACCACGAAGATCAGCATCAGCGCGGCACTGATTAGCGACAACACTGCCGCTCCGGCCGAAAGCGCGTAGTTGTCAGTTTGCCGAGCTAATAAAGTAATTGCGGCGGCGGAGAGGCCGCCAATGACGAGCAGCGTGCCGAGGATGGCATTGCGCCAGCGGGAAAAGGATGAAGGATGAGGGCTGAAGGATGAAGGAGATTGTTCGTCGCCTGCGGGCATTTTCTTACTCATCCCTCATCCTTCATCCCTCATCCTTCACAGCGGCACGCTGACACTCTTCATAATTTCCGTCAGCACTGTTTCAGCTTCTTCGCTGCGGCGCATTGAGGATGCATAGCGCGTGCTGACGAGGATGCGGTGGGCGAAGACCGGCAACACCAGTCGCTTGATATCGTCAGGGATGCAATAGGAACGTTCTTCGGTCAATGCCAAAGCCTGGGCCGCACGGAAAAGCGAGAGCGTGCCGCGCGGACTCACCCCGAGGTCCAACATTTCCGAATCTCGTGTCGCCGCCACAATGCGCATGAGGTATTCGACGAGGGCATCGTCCACTGCAACTTCGGCAACGCTCTGCTGCAGCTCAACTATTTCAGCGGCGGTCATCACCGGCCGCAAATCGTCGAGCGGATCGCTGTACTCGCGATCGCGCAGAATTTGTTTTTCGTCCTCAATGGCGGGATAACCAATGCGCAGGCGCAGCATGAAGCGATCGAGCTGCGACTCAGGCAACGGGTAGGTGCCGTGGTGTTCAATCGGGTTCTGCGTGGCGACAACAATGAATGGCGCGGGCAGCGGATGCGTGACCCCTTCGGCCGTCACGTGCCGTTCCGCCATCGCTTCCAGCAGCGCCGACTGCGTCTTGGGTGTGGTGCGATTGATTTCATCGGCCAGCACTACGTTTGCGAAGACCGGGCCCGGCTTCCATTCGAAGACGCCGGTGTGCTGGTTGTAAATCGACAGACCGATAACGTCGGACGGGAGCAGGTCGGAAGTAAATTGTATGCGCTGGAAGTTGCAATGAAGCGCGCGCGCGAGGGCGTGGGCGAGCGTGGTTTTGCCGACGCCCGGGACATCTTCAACCAGCAGATGGCCGCCCGCGAGCAGGGCCACGATGCCGAGCCGCACCGCTTCCGGCTTGCCTTTGATCACGGTCTCGATGGCCTGCTGCAGCCGCTCGATCTTTTCCACCGCTTCGGCGGTGACTAGCGGCTGCTGGCCGGTTACGGGTTCGAGACGTCTCATTCAATGGTTCCCATCGAGAGCATTTTCTTCATTCTACATGCTTAAACACGCTGCCGCACGTCAAAGATACCAACTGGGATCGCGGGCGTCCCGCCCGCAACGAGCGCCGCCAGGCGCGAGTAACCGGTCGATAGCCAACGCCGAATCTGCGAGCGCTCCGCACTCGCGGCGGGTGGGACGCCCGCGATCCCAGTGAAACCTCCGTCACATGACGATCCGAATCTCCTGTAGTAAACTGCTACCCGAGCGTCACACGGGTTTCCGGATTCAAGGAACCAGGCTTTAATTCAAACGTGTAACGCCGTGAGGAGTTTTTTATGAGAACAGACCAGAGACGACGAAGCGCCGAAGCGGGCTTCTCCCTAATCGAGTTAATGATCGTTATTGCGATCATCGGAATTCTTATTGCCGTTGGCGTCACCGGTTGGAAAGCCGCGGTCAAGTCGGCCAACGAGGCCGCTGCCATCAAAACGCTCAGGACTATTGCCGAGCAGCAGATGCTTTTTTACAACTCTCACCAGCGCACTACCTTCGGCACCTTTGACGAGATGCTGAAGGAAAATATGCTTGACACGCGTTTTGCCGGCACCACGCCGGTGGTCGAAGGCTATGTTTTTCAGATGCGCGTCATTCCCAAATCGACTACGACGCAGCCCGGTTACGTTATCAATGCTGATCCGCAAGTGACAGAAGGTGTGGGCGCTACGGGCAAGAACCATTTCTATTTCGACTCTGACAGCAACACCATTCACGTCAATCCGACGCAGCCGGCGACGCCGACTGATCCGCCAATCGGACAGTAAGCTTTCCTCTGTGCACCCTTTGTGCTCTTCGGGTCTTTGTAGTGAATCTGCTCGCGGAAACATTCACCACAGAGGCACAGAGAACACAGAGGACGCACAAAATGATTGAGGAGAACGAGGTATGGCCTTAATGCAGAAGTTTTTTCGTAACTGTGCGGGCGTGATTCTCACGATGCTCGCGCTCACACTCATTGCCCAGGCTCAGGACGCGCCCAGTCAATCTGCTACGGAAGCCGCGACGCAAGCTGCGACACCGATCAAGATCAAGAACTTTGGCAAGATGGATGAACGCTTCTACCGCGGCGCACAACCCAAGGAAGAGGATTACAAAGCCCTCGCCGCACTCGGAATCAAGACTGTTATCGATCTAACCGCCGAGCCCAAGCCTTACGAACAGCCGCTCGTCGAGTCTCTGGGGATGAAGTATGTGCATATTCCGATGGCCGACAAGAGATATCCAACCGACGAAGCCACGCGGACATTTCTCAAGTTCGCGGGCGATCCGGCCACCGGAAAGTTCTTCGTACACTGCGCCGGTGGGCGGCATCGTACCGGCGCAATGGGCGCGGTCTATCGTTTTCAGTTCTACAACTGGAATTTCGATCAGGTTTACGCCGAGATGAAGAAGTACGACTTCTATACCAACTGGGGCCACGGCGCTTTCAAGGATTTCGTTTGGGACTACTACGAAAAGATTCGCGTCTCGAAGTTATCAGCACACCCGGCGGCGGCGGGCGCGGTTCACGCACAGTAAATTTATTGTTATTTCGTGATTTTCCGTTCGTGTAATTTCGTGGTTAAAGTTTTGAAGCCCAGACCACGAAAAGACACGAAGGTTAAGAACAATTACACGAAACCGCAGAGCTTTAGTTGTAGATGTAGGTCGAGCTTTTCTTCTGTTCCCACTCCAGCCCGGCAATGTTTTCGGAATCCTCAGCTAGAATTTCCTCGCTCAGCTTATCCGTTCTATCTTCGGCGCCCAGGCTCAGTTCGTAAACAATCTCGCCATTCTCACCGTCGCCGGCTTCGCGCTCCAGGTGGCGCAGTTCAAAGCTAAAGCCGTGTCGCTTGAAAAGCCCTTTCAGCACGTGGTGAGTCTGATCAAGCTTACGCGTTGCCACTCGCAAATCCATCGCGCGAAACACCTGGCCCGACTCGAAGTACTCCATCACTCCGAGCGCCGCCAACACGAAGATCGTGAGAATGAACGCCATGTCAAGCCGTCCGACGCCGCAAGCCAAGCCGACGCCAAGACAAATCAAGAGCACCGTGGTCTCTTTAGGATCGCGAATGTTGGTGCGGAAACGGACCAGCGAGGCGGCGGCAAAGATGCCGAAAGCGCGCGCGGCGCTATCGCCCACAATCATCATCATCGCCGCCGCGACTACCGCCAGCAGGATTTGAGTTTGCGCGACGTAGGGATTTCGTTTGGTGACTGACAAGCCGCGCCGCCAGCGAAAGGCCAGCAGCATCGCGAGAAATGCCGCAATGACGAAACGGATTAGCACTCGAGCCGCCACCACGGCGCGATCGGTTTCCTGAGGCGCCGGATTGCCGGGATGATCTATGCCAAACAACTCGGTAATCAGCGAACCGTTGGGTCTCGGCGCCGGGGTGGGCGCTACGGTTTCGTTCGGCTGCGCGTCAGTGACCGGGCGTTCGTTGACTAGCGCTCTGCCCGGCGCGCCCGCGCGGTCGAGCACGAAATAAACAAGCAGTCCGCTGCCGACGAGCACGGCCAGAAAGATTACCAGAATGCGGACCATCTGTTTGTTCATCCAATCGACTCCTTTGTAAGTTTCAGGTTTTAAGTTTCAAGTTTCAGGTTCAGACAAGCAGTTCAGAGTCCAAGCTTCAGCTTGCTCTTAGTGCCGGAAGCACAACCTAAAGGTTAAACTCTGAACTGCTTGTCTGAACCTGAAACTTGAAACCTGAAACGCCTTCATTGGCAGCAACGTTTCTATCCGCGAATTAGTTCCCGCAGCGTGCATCGATGATCATCTTCGCTTTGCGTTGAAATTCCGCGGTCCAGGCCGCCGGCGGTTCATCGCGTTCCTGATTGCGCGAAGCGCGGAACACGCGAGTAATCAATCCGTTTGAGCTCTCCGCATCCAGCAGGCGCTGTAGACCGTTCGCCAGCAGTTGTCGTCCAGCCTCGCTGACCTTGGCATCGCCCACGCTCTTGGCCGTCGTTGTGCAACGTCCACCGCTGACTTTGATCGGGTCCTTCCCCTTCCAGGTTGATAGCTTGGCTTTATTCTCGCTCGCGCTCGAATGGCCAAAGGTCGAGCCCATGTCGCTGACATAAAACACGGCCATGCCCGGTTTGCACTTGCGCCCGCCGCTGTCATCTTTGACCGAGTCGAGGCAGGTGAACTTTTGGTTGTCGGTCTTGGTGTCGCCGTGATCGATAAACGCGAGCCAGAGTTTGAAAGCGTCAATTTCAGCGCGTGGCGCTCCGGAGTCGAGCAGTTTGGAAAGCGCACCGGCGAGGGGCGCGGAATCTTTATTGGAGCACTTCACATCAATGCCATTCCCCAGCGGCAACTCGATGCCGGCCGCCGGTTGCAGGGGCGTGTACTTCGCTCCCTGAAACGGCTTGTTCAGGCTCGCTTCGCAATCGGCGCAGGTAACATCTGCGACCCATTCGTCGTCTGCAAAGAAGCCCAGCGCTTTTGAGAAGCGCGATGACAGAAACTCGCCATAGACTTCGCCGTTTCTTTTGTCGGGCGCTTGTCCCTTGAAGTGGGGCTTAATCTTGTAACGGATCGGCTCGCCGTTTTCATCGACGACGCCCGGAACCGAACAATAAAACTTAGGCGTGGTGCCGGAACCTTCGTTCTCTTTCTTGTTCGCGACACAGGTAATCGCCGCCGCCAGACCGTCGGCATCAACTTTCGGCGCACCGGCACGAGGACCTTTGCTGGTGCTGTAGCCAAGCACCGGATCGTAATCAGGATCCGGGGCTTGAAAAACTTTCGCGGTGCGTTCCGCTTCGGCACGCGCTTCGGACGTGAAGCAGTTCTTTTGTGCCGCGGCCGGCAGACTCAAGCAAAGCAAGAACAGAAGAATGGCGGAAATTTTACTGGACATAACCTGATGTTCCCTCATGGCATAGTTATCGGCATAAAGCACTCAAAAAGATCGAGACGCCGATTAGGTGGTTATTCTGGCGGGGGCTATTGGGTGAACCGATCTTAAGCTGGACCACACTGATTTGTCGAACGGGGAATTCAACTAAGCTGTATCAGAACCGGGAGGGGTAGCGACCGGCCACAAAGGCAAATGAACCCGTTAAGCTTTGATCCGCTCAATTTCGAGGGTTGAACATCTGGCCGGTTGCTACCGCTCCCGGTTCTGATACTGCGATTCGTTAACTCAAGCTAACGCTTCCTTCAAAATGCAACTGGCTATTGAACGGCGCCTCACCCGGTGCCACCGGCACGCGTTCATAGACGCCGTCAGAATTCAGTATTCGTGCTTTCACGTTGTCCTTCAGATACGCCCCCAGCACCACTTCTTTCAGCTGCCGTTTCAGATCCGGATCGAGAATTGGCGTCACAACTTCCACGCGCCGATCAAGATTGCGCGTCATCCAATCAGCCGAGCCGATGTAAACGTCTTCGTCGCCGCCGTTGGCAAAATAAAAGATTCGGCTATGCTCAAGAAACTGGCCCACCACGCTGCGCACGTGAACGGTCTCGGAAAGTCCCGGCACTCCCGGACGCAGCATGCAGGAGCCGCGCACAATCAAATCGATCGGCACGCCGGCCTGCGAAGCCCGGTAAAGCGCGTCGATAATTTCCAGATCCGTAAGCCGATTTATCTTGGCGGCGATGCGCGACGGGCGTCCAGCTTGGGCGTGGCCAATCTCGCGCTCGATCAGGGCCAGCATTCGTTCGCGCAGATTTACGGGCGCGACCATCAGGTGGGTGTACTCGCGCGGCCGCGAAAAACCGGTCATGAAATTGAACAGGTCTGTGGCATCGTCGCCGATCTCCGGGTTGGCGGTTAACAAGCCGAGGTCGGTGTAGACCTTTGAAGTCGTCGGATTGTAGTTGCCGGTGGCGATGTGAACGTAAGTCTGCAGTCCCTGCTCTTCGCTGCGAATTACTAGAGCCACCTTGCTGTGCGTTTTCAACTTCACCAGCCCATAAACCACGTGCACGCCGGCCTCCACCAGCCGCCCGGCCCACTCGATATTGTTTTCTTCATCGAAGCGGGCTTTGATCTCAACCACCGCCGTAACCTGTTTGCCGCGTTCGCTGGCTTCGATCAAGGCCTGTGGTATCGGCGAATTCTTTCCGGTGCGATAGAGACAGATCTTGATCGCCAGCACGTCGGGGTCTTTTGCCGCCGTCTCAATAAATTCGGTGACGGTGGTGTAGGCGGAATAGGGATGATGCAACAGGATGTCCTGTTGTTTGATCGCCTCGAAGAAATACTTCTTTTTGCTGAGCGGCGCCGGGACCGTCATGCGAATGGGCCGGTCGTGCAGCTCGGGCTTGTCCAAACCATAGAGTTGCATTAAGTCCCCAACGCCAAGGATGCCGCCGGTAATGTAAACATCGTCGGGCTCAATTTTGAGCGACTCAGTCAAATACTTGACCATCTCCGCGGGCATCGTCGACGAAACTTCGAGCCGCACCACATTGCCAAAGCGGCGTTCGCGCAACGACTCTTTTATCCGGCCAAGTAAATCTGACGCTTTATCGTCTCTAATCTCGACGTCGGCATCGCGCGTGACTCTGAACAGATGGCTCTTGCTCAGGCGCATGCTCGGAAACACCTGGTGCAAGTTCGCGTCAATCAATTCCTCGAGCAGTACAAACCGACTTCCGTCTGGGCCGACAGGAACCAGACGCGGCACGACCGGCGGCACCTTGATGCGGACGAAACGCGGCAGACTCCCAATCGTTACCGGTTCGTCCGGAGGAGACTCCACTTCCACCGTCAAGCCGATGTTCAGACTCAGGTTTGCAATGAACGGAAACGGGTGCGCGGGATCGACGGCGAGCGGAGTCAGCACGCGAAAAATGTTCTTCATGAAATACTGATTAAGAACTTTCTTTTCGCGCGGCGTTAACGAATCGTAGCCAACTATCTCCACACCATTTGCCCCGAGCTCGGGCAATACTCGCTCATGCAAACACTTCACCTGCTCCTCGACGAGCGGTAGAACACGCTGGCGAATAACCTTGAGTTGGTCAGCGGGCGGCAACTCGCCGGGCAGCGGCTGAATGTCCTTAATCTCGAGCATCTCTTTTAAGCCCGACACCCTGACCATGAAAAACTCGTCCAGATTACTGACGAAGACGGCGAGAAACTTCAGGCGCTCGAGTGTAGGGACAGATTCGTCGGCCGCTTCTTCAAGCACGCGCTTGAAGAACTCG